>Ga0190315_1000086_pt1 | contig 53724 bp, 47 predicted proteins | sample 48701101_MG_FD_161673 | JGI IMG/M metagenome (GOLD analysis project Ga0190315, IMG submission 161673) | Hydrothermal vent sediment bacterial communities from Southern Trench, Guaymas Basin, Mexico - 4870-11-0-1_MG | ecosystem: Environmental > Aquatic > Marine > Hydrothermal vents > Sediment ...
TTATTTATTTATTTATTTATTTATTTATTTATTTATTTATTTATTTATTTATTTATTTATTTATTTATTTATTTATTTATTTATTTATTTATTTATTTATTTATTTATTTATTTATTTATTTCAGTCGTTATTGCAAATTAGAATTGCAGATTGCCACACTTTTGCTCGTTAAAGGGACATTATTTCGTCAATAATAACTGATAACTGATAACTGATAACTGATAACTGATAAGCTAACAATCCTTTTTCTTAAAACAAGCGTGTAAATGAGACAGCTTAGTCTCAAGTTTACTCAAATCACTCATCAGTTCATCACAAGTGTGTCTTTGTAAACAAACGTAATTTGGTTCCACACCTGCGGTGATATTGGTATAAATTTTATAACCCAAGGGATCTAGATAACACCGTGGTTTTTCTCTGATTAAGCAGCATTTGCTCGTTCATCTTATTTTCCTTTTCTCAACACTGACTAACAAGCCTTTTTTGTCATACAAGCGTACAACTGAGCAATCTTATTTTCAATGTTATTCAGATGCAGCATCACATCGGCACAAGTATCTGCCTTGAGACAAGTATAATTGAGATCAACGCCGGCTGTGATACCCGTAGTCTGTTTATATCCCAAGGGAAAGGCTAAACAATGGTTTGTTTTATCATTGCGAACTAGCGCCTTCATCTTTGTTTCCTTTTAAATTAGGCAACCACAAGGGATTGCTCCTACGATTGTATTGGGATTAGAACAATCCTAGACTAATGCTTTTTTTGAAACAAGACTTGTATCCCAGATACAATCAAATTGTCAAAATTTTCAGTCTTGCTTTTGAAGCACGAAGGATATGCCATAATCAAATCCAAATGACGTATATTATACCCTTCATTATACCGTTTTTTATTTAAGATGTGATCATAATCATTCCATAATTGACGGTATTTTTCTAGCGGCCATTCGTTGACATAAGGAAAGTTACAGTCTGCAACATTCTGTAATAGTTCTTTTTTCCAAAAGAACTGACAATATGGCACCGTGATGACGGGAATAGCGTGGAGTCCTAATGGTGACATGTAGAGTGGATCAAAACAGAGATAAATATAACCGCCTGATTTACATACACGTATCATTTCTCGTAATGCAGCTTCTGGATCATTGATGTGTTCAAACGCATTAAAAGAAAAAATAAAATCAAAACTCTCATCCTCAAACTGTAACTTGGTGGCATCCATTTCTAGAAGTTTTACCCCTTCTTGGATGGCTTTCTCCTCAAACCGTTTAGAATTTAAATCAATAGCTGTAGTGAGATATCCCATGCGTTGTAGAAAATAACTCAAAATACCCGTTTGAGTTCCTATTTCAATGAGATTTTTAGGACCTTTGGGGGCGGGTAAGCATGTCTTAATTAAATCAGCTATATCCTTTGCGATGACTTCATCTCTCTTATAGAGATTCGCACGACGTTTCTCGTCGCTTACCGACTGTAAATTGACGTAGGATGAGAAGTAGTTTTTTTGTTGTTCTGAAAGCGTATCCAACATTTCTCGTTCAAGCCAAACAGGTGTTTTTGGAGCCTGTTCAAAGACTTTCTTGGCCTTTTGACTTTTAATTTTAGCGTAGATAGCCAATACTCTAAAAGTGAGCTGTTTAAGAAAAAACGACTTTGCGATAATTTTTTTGACGGTTGACTTGAGTAACTTTTTCATTTTGTACCCTGAAAAATCTCTTGGTTCTAATTAATGGTATTTGGGAGAGTGCCTAGTGCAAAAGCAAAAGTCGAAAGACTACCCTCTACGAGTAACTATTTTATTTCGCTTCTATTTTCATTAACCACTGACACAGTTCCCCCAGTGACTGGTGTTTTCATTAATACACAGCTTCGCTGTTCTTCTGTTCACAATTTTCTATATAAGTTTTTGCACACAAAAACGGCTATAGCGAACGCAATACACAAAATCACAATTCTTATGTGTAATTTACACTCTCTTGCACTAGGGTTTTATCCCCGCGCCGCCTTTGAGTTTTTCTTTGCCTTTTTCCAATTGTTCAGCATAATACGCCTTTACTTTTTGCGGATCAAAAGTCAAAAAGGTGCCACCCGATTCAAAATGTTGGATAAAGACTTTGCCTAAAGCATAAGTTGAAGCCCCACCCAATATAGACATGCTTATCATACCCGTCATTTGTCCATAGAGGGGTATGCTTTTTGCTAAACTTGCGGCATTGCGAGCCAATGAGAAAGGAATGCCAGAACCCAGTAACGATGCGATTAATGATTTGCCTAGATTTTTAGAAAATTCAACACCATACAATTTAGCTAGACTGTGCAACATTTTGACTTGAAGACTTGATAAAGCGGCTACATCCACTATTGGAATAGGCACGATGCCCACAGCAACCGAACCCAGCATATATCTATTAATAATATTATTCGCGTCATTTGCTTTCGTTTCTATTGGTGTCATTTTAAGCCTTTTCCGTGTGGTGGTTCAACAATTAATATATTGACAGTACAACAGATTTTGGGAATCAATGGATTGTTTATGCTGAATAATCAGCTTCAATCAGGCCATAAATCTGCCGTCGAAAGCATTCTATTTAATTAATCAAAAAATTTCCAATCCTCTACATAGCTGCCCACAATCGCTTTAGGATATCCGGGATCAGCACGGTAGTCTATCATATCATAACGAATATGCTCATCTCCTCTAAAAAAATAAGCTTTTCCATTTCCCCAAGCAATGGCGGCATCAATCCGATCAAAAGTCACACCAGCCCAACGGGCTTTAATCGGTTGCGGATAACCCAAATCGGCCTGATTGTCGTTAATATTATATCGAATATACTGTTTTCCCATAAAAAAATAAATCGACTCTGGGCCTGCATTTAAGGCCGCATCAATCCGCTCAAAAGTCACCCCCGGCCAGCCTGAAGCAATAGGCTTTGGATAGCCCTTATCCACTGTCTTGGTATCGATATCAAAACGAATATACAGATTGCCTTTGAAAAAATACAGTTTTCGACTCAGATCATCTCCCGTAAATGATTGAGTATATGCCCCCTCTAATGCCGCATCAACTCGTTCAAATCCCGGAATTTGAGATAAACCAGGCCATAATGTACTGATTTTATTGGGTTTATAGGTTTCAGCGTTTTCTATCTCATAACAAGTATATTTGAGTCCTCTCAGAAAATAAACATTTTGATCAACATTGACAACGGTTGAGATGGGCATAAAAGTTGTGGCCGCTTTATAGGCCTCTAACAGGGCATCTGCTTTCGCTTGATCAGCGATCAGCGTCCAAATCCCAACCGCCTCAAGCGCGATCACTTGCGGATTTTCTTTAACCGTGTTCAACCATTCATCATAATGTGCTTTATCAAAGGAACTCAAGGCACCCAGTTTTAATTGATCGCCCCCTTGCCCTAACACCGTACACTCAGAATTATAGTGTAATTTTTTTTGACTCTCTTGTGTATTGGCCGCACTACCGCTCACCAGCCCCGCGTAGCTGGCATTAATGCTTTGTCGGATATCTTGTTTACTCATCTGAGTAGACTTCGCAATGGTAAACGTCAACATTGCCTTACCACCAATCCAAGCGCGTTTAATATAATGCGTACCATAACGTTCAAAAAAACGCTCGTATTCGGTTCTATTTTGATGATCAAATGGCGTTGGGATATTGATATTGAATACCGTTTGATCAAAAAATGCCATCACATCAGGCAAATAAAGCGTCCAAAAAGGGATAAAAGAAGTCCGGATGGCATAAAAAGAGTCTTCTTCAGAACGCAATTGTTCAGCTTGCCCGGCGTTAATATCAATACTGAAAACGCTATGACTGGCTGCGACATTCGCATCAATGCTTAAACGTTTATCAAAATGTTCCCATGATTCCTCAATAATAATCTGCCCAATTGCCTGATTAGCCGGCATAGGTGGACTTTCATTGACTTCATAACCGTCTGGTACTGAATAAGTCGCTCCCGTTTCGAGGGCGTGAAAAGTACGGCCCGATAATGCCCTTTTGAAAAGCACTTTTTTTAATTCATAAGCTTGATGAGGCCGCAAACGGATGCCACGGCCAACCACCTCCAATCCAATAATAGGAGGCAGTGTCTCATTGTCAATGGATTGAGTTGTCATTTTTCAGTTATCAATACCTTGATATCCCGTATTGAGAAAGGGCAACTTATGTATCTGACAAACTAATATATATTTTGTTGCCCATTTCTATCTCAAAAAATGAATAATTTGTAATTGGTAGTATCACTTTGTAAAAATGGCGAAAGTGTACATTAATCTTTTAATCTTGTCTAAATTATCTTGTTGATTGTAGGGGCAATACCTTGTGGTTGCTCCATCAAAAAACTCACACAAAACATCTTGACACAACTTTCTAAGCTTATAGACTAGCTACTTGTAGGCCATTTATGGCCTATACTCAACTTTCGTCAATCAACACAAATCAACCCTGGAGTTTGAAACCAAAATGAAAATGAACAAAATTCTCCCTACCAAAACCGGTTTACGTGCTGGACAAAGCGATGCGATCATCTTGAATGGCTCAACAACTTGCCCTTGGTGTACAAAACAACGAGAATACTTTGATAACATGGGTATAGCATACGACTTTAAAGACTGTGACAAAGGGGAATGCCGTGATGGCATCGTTGGATTTCCGACAATGGACAACGTCGTCGGTTATCATGAACTTTGAAACAGGGCGCATTTCTAAAAAAAGGTCATCAAGATAAATCTTAAAGGCCCTATTTTCGTTAAAAATTGATTTTGCGAAGGCGCTATTGGAGTGCAAAATTGATTTTGCGAAGGCCCGATTTTCGTTAAAAATTGATTTTGCAAAGGCCCTATTTTCGTTAAAAATTTATTTTGCAAAGGCCCTATTGGAGTGCAAAATTTATTTTGCGAAGGCCAAGATTGATAATAACTTTTTTTGGCCCTTTGAAACGTAGGTGGGCTTGTTGCCCACCAATACTATCATTATCGCTCCCTTAACCCCATTAATAAAAGGTATAATCTATGTTGAACTTGAATAAAGTTTTAACGATCTTGACGCTTGTCTCTGCATTGAATATCGGACTTTCACAAACCGCAGTGGCAGAAGAAATGGCGTGTAGTATTGCGCCTAACGGGCCTTGCACAATGGATATTAACGTATGTGGGAATGCGAGTATCTGCACCTGTCCTAATGGTTATAGTTACAATGCTGCGATTGCACAATGTGTGATTGAAGATATCGCCGAAGCTACCAGTGCATCCACGATAGCTATTGAAGGAAGCTGTGTTGGAACACAGCCAGTGCCTTGTACAAGGGATATCAATCGCTGTGGACACCCAAGTCGCTGTATGTGTCCAGAGGGATTGACTTATAATCCTGTCGTTGGCAAATGTCTTAAGGATTTATAAGTAAGCGCATCCCATTATGCTGTCGTCGAACTGATTTTGTTCAAGCAAGTGTTATTCTGAACAAATATCAAAAATCCATTCACCCATCTTATTTAAATAAATGCTAGGAGAAAATAATGCAAAAAAAGCATAACAAAAACGCAGTGCGTAAGCCTTTATCAAGCTCAGTCAGATCGGGCATACCAATCCGTGCTGGTTTACGTGCTGGAAACCAATGCAAAATGCTTGATGATTCACTTGGTTCTGTTCCGGCAGGCGCGCCTGCTAATGTTTGTTGTAATGACAAGCAATGTGATTTTTTATGATAAATAACAAGCGTTAATTGCTGTTAATTGGCCTTCTCGTTATACAAGAGAAGGCCACCTATTGGCCCTTTTAACACAAGATAAATCTTGAACTCCAATGAATCTTGAAGGCCCGCTTTTCGTTCAAAATTTATTTTGCTGTTATTTTCGTTCCAACATGAATAATAATCCAGTAACCGATATCCAAGCTTTTATTCAGGCAGCAGAGTTTAAACGGATTGGTAATCGTGCAGTCCATAAAGCTTTAGAAGAAAACCGTCAGCTTGGTATTCCCAGTGTTTTTTCTCGAAACGGCAAACTCTATTACGAACTGCCAAATGGTGAAATCACCACAGAAGTTCCATTTAAGGAGATAAGTAACACTTAAATTGGGTTGCGGCGGATATTCAGCAAATAAACGAATCAAAAAGATGAAAATTCATAAACTCAGATTAAAAAACTTTCGCGGCTTTGATGAAAAAATTATCCCTTTCCATCCTCATTTTAACGTCATTATTGGTATTAATGGAACAGGTAAAACGGCGATACTTGAAGGGCTTTGCGTCGCCATCGGTTCCTTTTTTTTAGGGATTGATTATGCCGAAGCGCGTCATATTCAAAATGATGATATACGCATTGTCAATTATGAAGACGATATGCAAGAGCAATTCCCCGTAGAAGTCGATTGTTGGGGAACTGTGCTGAGTCAAGATTTGGATTGGCAAAGAGAATTGACTGGCCCTCAGAACAAAACCACTTTTATAAAAGCTAAGAATATCAAAACGTTATCCAAAACGATTCAAGAAAAAATACGCGGGGGCGAAGACATTGAATTGCCTATCATAGTCTACTATGCGACTGAAAGGCTTTGGAAAGAACGTTTAGATAGCGGTAAAACGCATTTACCGTCTCGGTTCCGAGGATATTATAATGGTTTACGACCCACATCTAGCCTCAAATTTTTCATAAAATGGTTTAAAGAGAAAGAAATGGCGGCTATACAACATGGAAAAGACTATGTGGCACTTAAAGTTGTTAGAAAAGCCGTGAGTTGTTGTGTTGCTGATTGTATGAATATTTATTATGAATTAAACCCAGATAAAGAACAGACTTTAATGATGGCATTGAAAGGAGGCAAAGTCTTACCTTTTAGGTTATTAAGTGATGGCGCAAGAAATATGCTGGCAATGGTAGCCGATATTGCTTTCCGTTGCACCTTGTTAAATCCAAAATTGGGGGAAGAGGCCGCTATCAAAACAACAGGGGTGGTATTAATTGATGAACTTGATTTACATCTCCATCCGTCATGGCAAAAAAAAACCGTTCACAATTTAAAACAAACCTTTCCTCAAATACAATTTATTACCACGACGCACTCACCTTTTGTGATCCAAGAATTAGATGATGGCGAATTGATCAGATTAGATTCAGAAGTGGTTGGAGAATACGTTGATCAAAGTATTGAAGACATCGCTGAAAATGTGCAAGGCGTAGAAAATCCGCAATGGAGTCGTAAACGCCAACAAATGTTTGAAACCGCGAAACAATATTATCACACCTTACAAAAAATGAAGGGGGACACTTCTCATGAAGACGTTAAAAGATTACGTGCCAAATTGGATGAATTAAGTCAACCCTTTGCTGATAATTTAGCCTATCATGCTTTTTTAGAACAAGAACGGTTATTTAAGGAAGCAGAATTGGGTGTATTTTCTGATGCTTAATACTGCTTTGAAATAGGAATGAATAATGAGGCCCGTCGATAAAGGAATCGCTCCTAAACAATACACAAATTATCAAAACTCTCGTTCTGATTTAGCTCAACAAATTGGTTGGTATTGTTCTTATTGTGAAATGCCGGTTAAAAATATGATTGAGGTAGAACATGTTGTGCCAGTTAAAAACGGTGGTAAAAAGCTGGAATGGCATAATTTTTTGTTATCTTGTCGGTATTGTAATAGTGTCAAAGTAGACAGAAATACCTCAAGAAAAGGCTATTTTTGGCCTGATATAGACAATACCTTTTTAGCTTTTTATTATAGTCCAGTCAAAATGATTGAACCAAATAATCAATTGACTTCTGCCAAAATGACTATAGCTCAAAATACGATTGATTTAATGGGACTTGATCGCTATCCAGGTGCTATCAATGAACCTACTGAGAAAGATACTCGTTGGCGTTCCTTCGATGAAGCATGGGGAAAAGCACAAAGAGCCTTAGAAAGATGGCAAAAATTACCCGTTCAGCTCATGCTAGAACAAATTATTGATACTGCTAAAGGCACAGGCCATTTTTCAATTTGGATGGCAGTCTTTAAAAATGAAATCGTAGTTAAACAAGCTTTTATTCAGGAGTTTACCGGTACGGCTAAAAATTGTTTTGTTAAAGGTAATCCGGTTTCAAGACGAGGTAGCAATTTGTAGTCTATTTTTTACAAACACTTAATAAATCACTATATAATGTCTAATCCCTTTTTTTACGGTGGTTCTATACCACCTGAACATTTGACACTGGGATCCTTACCACCTATCAGTTTTCGTAGAGACGCGATGCCTCGCGTCTCTACAATGGAAACAATCCCTTCTTCTTTTTCACATTTCACGCTAAAGTTTCGCGAAGCGAAACTTTAGCGTGAGCCGAAGGCCAGCGAAGCTAAATACAGTTTTTGCGCGCAAAAACTTTTGCGTGAAAAGTACTTTTGACAAACTGATTATTCAGAAGAATCAATCCAATTTACCCCACTGTCAAGGGATTGCCCCTACTACTCTTTTTTAGTTTTTTCAATCAATTCTCCCTTTTCTAACCACAATCGCCGCCAAGCTGCGCTCGCCGAAAATCCCTTTGTCACCACTTCCTCAGCTTTCAATAAGGCATGATAACGTGAATCGGGCTGCGCCAGCAGCGTACTAGGGGTATCATCTTCAATCAATTGCCCATTTTCTATCACTAACACCCGTTCAAATGTCTGCGTTTCACCCACATCGTGAGAAATAAAAATCAGCGTTGCGTCATGCCAATATTCACGCGCTTGTGTCAGCAAAGTACGCCGTTTTTCTCGATCTAAGCCCCGAAAGGGTTCATCCAAAATCACTAAACGTGCCCCGGGATGTAACATCGCTCGCCCTAAACGCACTCGTTGCCCTTCCCCCCCTGAGACTAAACCACCGCCTTCGCCCAGTGGGGTTTGTAAACCTTTAGGCAGTTTTTCTAGCACACCGAATAAATCTGATTTTTCAATCGCCAAACTCATCGGTAAAGTATCGCTTGTTTGTGAACCATAATGTATATTATCCAATAAAGAACGATTCCAAATTTGAATTTGCGGATCAACCCAAGCCGTATCACGGCGTAAATCCAATAATGCCTTACCTTTCAATGGTATACCGTCAATCAACACGTCACCACTGGACGGCCGATGCCATCCCAACAATACGCCCACTAAACTGGATTTACCTGCCCCAGATGAACCCACAATCGCGATATGCTCTCCCCCCTTGATAGAAAGCGTGATCTCATTCAAAATACGGTGTCCACCGGTTTGAACCGTTAAATTATTTAAAGTAATACCAACATTCTTATCCGATTTAGCTGTTTCTGTTTCCGCTTGCTTTGATCTGAGTTCGTCTTCTTCATCTAAATCCTCTGTCTCCTCCGGTGCATTCAACGGTTCCAATAATCTCAATACACGATTACGGTGCATAGGATATTGTTGTATCACATTCGCCATCCCTTCTCCCAAACTGGGCAACTTCAAGGTCCAAAAAAACAATAACAACATGCCACTGGCGGAGCCCCCTTGCCCAATGTAATCAAATAAAATCCACACGGCAAATCCCGCACCGCCTATGGCAGAAAAGGCATCTATCAGCGCATGAACCCGATAGAATTTCATATTAGCTTGTACCCATTTCACTAATAAACTTTCATGTTCACGCCGCACGGCGCGTTCTGCACCATGCGTCCGAATCGGTGTCAAGCCCAATAATGCATCCAGATAAAAACGACTCAGTGCTGCACTATGCGTTCGCAGAAGCAAATCATGTTCTATTAATAAAGGTTGGCTGATAATTGACATGCCTACCGCAAAAAGGGTCGCCAAAATGGCAATGAGCGTACTGCCCGGATTCAATAAGATAACTCCGGCTGCTGTCAGAATAATCTGAAACAATAAGCGAATAAAGCTCATTCCAATAGACGGTAAGGCCCGAAGTTGACGCAATTCATGAGCGCGTTGCGTCATATCGGAAGTGAGACGACTGTGAAAATAGCGATCACCGAGACGGGGTATTTTTTCCAAAAAGGCCACTCGTAAGCGATTTTCAAGTCGTCGTGACACACGCATCATAATAGAACTGAGGGGAAATTCCAGTAATAAAGCCCCCGTCAGAAAAAACAATATGGCCGCTACCGCGCCAATGCGCTGCCTTACCAATTCCAAACTTTGCCCAATTTCCAATAGCCCACGAAACAAAAGCGCCTCAATACTCACGCTCAATGTCGCCACAAACAAAGCAATCACCACAACGCTGGGAATCAACAAGCCATCCTGTTTTAAAAGGCGTAAGATTTCCAATCCCGGATGCGTCGGTTTTTCTTCAAGCGCGGCCATCAATTCAGGAGAAAGCGGCGCTTTTTCATCTGCCTCCTCTTCCTCAACTTCCTCAGTAGACGGTACCGTTTCCTCCTGCTGGCCAAACACTTGCATCAACACTGCACCCTTTAATAACAGATACAGTTCATCTGGATTATTCGGATCAGGCGGTTGCGGTTGTACTGACCAATAAGGCAACGGAATATTGCTTTGTTCATTAGAACTCAACGCTTGTTTAAAAAAACGCTCAAGCACCTGATCTGCCTCTAAGCCCGCTTTAAGGCCATCAGCACGCACAATCGCGTCCACCATCCGCGTTGTTGCATCAAGCACAGCCAAAGGATACCAACTTGGATCAGCCAATACCACATCGATCAGCCGTTGTATCTTTGATTCCTCAACCCCCAATTGTTTAATGCGCTGGAAAAGGGGATCAATAAAGCCTTCTGAACCTGCCCAATCGCGCCACGCATCGGCCGGCACTGGCTGCTGATGAATATAAAGCTCACTCAAAAAACGTTGATGAGGCATCCAACGTCGCCCTGTGCCCGGATCCATTACCTGTACAAAATGCTGATGTCGCCGCCAAGCTACGACAAAATGTGTCATACCATCAGGTAAACGCACCACCACAATAGCGGGCAAACTTTGGCTTTCTGGCAACAACAAATGATCAGCCGGCACCATCACCTGTACAGCATCCAAGCCTAATTGCACTGCCACCTCTTCCATGGTATCAATTGAAGTGCCATCCACATCAGTTTGACAAGCCTCGCGAAGACGGCCATAACTCACTTGAATACCAAAGCCATCTAAGAGACATTTTAAGGCCGCTGGCCCACAATCCATCGCTGAAGTCTGCACCACTTCTGGTACTAAAAAACGGCGTTCCTCTTTTGAAAAAACATTAAAAAACATAGCGTTTTAGGTAAATTTTTCGTGCTGTCAACTTTCCTGTGATGACAAGTGGAACAAGCCACCATTCCCCTCAATGCCATTAAAATTCAAACTAAAGTTGATCTCGCGTAGCTTCGAGACGAAGTGTGAACGGAAAGAGACGCACGGCAGTGCGTCTCTACGAGCCCATCAAAACACCTCACAAACAATCGTTCAATTCCCTTATCTGTTGTACTTAACGTTGAGTTCGAATAAGCTGATATTGTCAAGTTAATAATAATGAATTGTCAAAAACGAATAGGGAATACGCTACAGTGGTTTTGACTTTCATTTTTAAATCATCTATTCTTGACAGCGGGTATGATTCTAAAACTGATCAGCGGCTCCGGTTCCGTATGCCGGGCTGGCGCACTGTGTCTGAAAATTGGCCGGTGTGTACCGATGAGTGGCGGATTTTATCCTTTTCACCTTTCGTTAGATAGCTCAATTGGTAGAGCGACTGACTCATAATCAGTTGGTAACAGGTTCGATTCCTGTTCTAACTCCAATAAATGATCTTAAAAATCATTACTTTTGGATAGCCATAGGCTTCTGGTTCGATTCCACATCACGTTTGACTGTCTTCAGTGGTAGGCGGTGGATCGTTTAGGGTATTATTTGTTATTTCCTGATAGCGGTTTGCCAAGTATCACAGCATGTTAGGGGCCTGTGTGATAATGGGTACGGCCTGCCTGGTTTTTTCCCACCGTTCAGTTGTTTTCAACTTTGAGCGTTTAGGCCTTTGGGCCTAACCGTTTTGAGGAACGATCCGACTGACGGGCAGATTAAATCCGGCTTGTCGCAAATTATCACCCGTTCCGAGCATGTGAAGACGGTCATTTTTTTTTCTTTGCAAAATGCAAAATAGCCGTTTATAACTACAAGGATTGTTTATAAGAAAGGATAGGTAGTAGGCATTTGATGAGCTCATCAGTCTTAACCTTATTCATTTATTTATTGATGAAACTCAATGACATAAGGCTTGACAAAATATAATCCTTTCTTATAAACAATCCTTGTAGTTATATGATGAAACTCAATGACATAAGGCTTGACAAAATATAATCCTTTCTTATAAACAATCCTTGTAGTTATATGATGAAACTCAATGACATAAGGCTTGACAAAATATAATCCTTTCTTATAAACAATCCTTGTAGTTATATGATGAAACTCAATAACATTGAGGCTTGACAAAATATAATCCTTTCTTATAAACAATCCTTGTAGTTATATGATGAAACTCAATAACCTTATCACCTATCAGTTTGTCAAAAGTACTTAGGATAAGGGATTGTTTCCATTGTAGAGACGCGATGCTTCGCGTCTCTTGCGAGCTAGGGCTCGCCTCGAAACAGAGACGCGATGCTTCGCGTCGAAACGAAAACAAACAGAGACGCGAAGCATCGCGTCTCTACGAAAACCTGATAGGTGGTAAGCTCAATGACATAAGGCTTGACAAAATATAATCCTTTCTTATAAACAATCCTTGTAGTTATATTATTGGAGTCAATTAATATGTTATCAGGTTTGAAGAGACTGGCGGAACTTGAAACGACGATTATTAAAAGCAAGCAAGAACAGAAACGCAAAATGGCAAAGGAGCACCAAATGAGGTTTTTATTTCGTAAATTGAGTGTTCGTAAAAATGAACGCGGTTTGTTGTTTAAAGATGGCGATTTTTTGAATTTTTTAGAGCCTGGCAGTTATCGTTATTTTGATCCTTGGCGCAAAATTCAGCTAGAACATTATGATTTATCGGTGCCTGAGTTTTCGCATCGTTTGAGCGATTTTCTGATTAAAACCTATCCCGAGCAGGTGACACGTTATTTTACGTTCATTGAACTGGGGCCCCAACAAATCGCTTTATTGTTTAAAAATGGGGTGTTGGCAGAGATTTTACCGCCTTTTAGTCGTACACTCTATTGGAAAGGAGTGGTGGATATCACGACGGAAATCTTTGATATTTCAGACTCTTTTGAGATTCCGCCTGAGAAAGCCGCGCAGCTTTTGCACACCAAAACCGATGTACTAAAACAATTAGTGCGTGAGTTTATCGTTCATAAAAATGAACGCGCTTTGTTGTTTAAAGAAAAAGATTTTTTGAATTTTTTAGAGCCTGGCACTTATCATTATTTTGATCCTAAGCAGAAAATTCAGGTAGAACGTTATGATTTATCGGAGCCTGAGTTTTTGCATCCTTTGACTGATCTGTTGATTAAAACACTCCCCGAGATGGTAGCGCGTTATTTTACGATCATTGAATTGGGGCCCCAAGAAATCGCTTTATTATCTCAAAATGGGCTATTGGCAGACATTTTACCGCCTTCGACTCGTACACTCTATTGGAAAGGGGTTGTGGATATCACGACGGAAGTCATTGATATTTCAGACTCTTTTGATATTCCGTCTGAGAAAGCCGCGCAGCTTTTGCATAGCAAAACGGGTGTACCAACGCAAAAAATGCGTGATTTCATTTATAGCCGAGAGGTGCCTGAAAATCAAATTGGCTTATTGTATGTCGATGGGCAGTGCATTAAAACGTTGTCGCCTGGTTTACACGCTTATTGGCAATTTAACCATAATTTGAATATCGATATTTGGGATACCCGCTTGCAAAACCTAGATGTTTCGGGGCAAGAAATTCTGAGCAAGGATAAAGTCAGTTTGCGTGTCAATTTGACAGCCACTTATCGGGTCAAAGAGGTGTTGCGTACATTATCGACTTTATCTCAGCCGACAGAGTATCTTTATAAAGAATTGCAATTTGGTTTACGCGCCGCGATGGGCACACGTACTTTGGATGAGTTGCTCGAAAATAAAACGGTGATTGATGAGTCAGTGTTCGCCTATATCTGCGACAAAACGGCTGAATTGGGTATTGAAGTACACAGTGTGGGTGTGAAAGACATTGTTTTGCCAGGTGAAATGAAAACGATTTTGAGCAAAGTCGTAGAAGCTGAAAAAACCGCGCAAGCGAATTTAATTAAACGACGTGAGGAAACGGCATCGACTCGTTCATTACTGAATACGGCTAAAGTGATGGAAGATAACCCAACGGCTTTACGATTAAAAGAACTTGAGGTATTGGAAAAAGTCACTGAAAATATTGATAGTTTATCAGTCTATGGTGGCTTGGAAGGGTTGTTAAAAGAATTGGTTAAAATTAAAGGGTAGTCCAGATCAAATAAAGCAATTACGACAAAAGCCCTCAAATTTATTGCATCCCAATCCATCTCATTGTACTATACCAAAACATAATGCCCCATCACGGGGCAAAATCACGCGCCGTATTTTCGGCGTTCAATTCATCTCTAAATAAGCATTGGAGATCAACTTATGAAAAAAATCATCCTGACAGCCGTTGCAGTGGCTGCTTTGCCAGTCGCTTCCGTTATCGCTGCGCCAAATAATGTGGGCTGTGGTTTGGGTTCTATGGTTTGGGAGGGCCAATCTGGCATAGCACCTCAAATCTTAGCCGTTACTACCAACGGTACCATGGCTAATCAATTGTTTGGCATCAGTTCAGGTACCTTAGGGTGTGCGCGAGATGGCGTGGTGAGTTTGCCAGTGCCGCATCGAATCGCGCAGTTTACTGGCGACAACTTGGAAAAATTGGCCCGCGATATGGCGGTTGGCGACGGTGAAAGCTTGAACTCCTTAGCCAGCCTTTGGGAAGTCGAAACACAAGATAAACCCGCCTTTTTTAAGGCGACACAAACACATTTTGCACAAATTTTTCCAAATGAAAATGTGACATCGAAGGATGTATTGTTGAGTTTGAACAACGTGTTGGCCGCTGATCCTGCCTTAAAACGCTACAATTTTAGTTAATACTCAGTGAGCAACCACGGCAACCATAAGGGTTGCCCCTACAATTGGGCAATCCCAAGGGTGGGCAACCACAGGGTGGGCAATCCCAAAGATGGGCAGGATGGGCAACCACAAGGGTTGCCCCTACAATTCCTTGTAATTATGACTCTTTTTAATTCGTTTCTCCCCGTAATTCGTTGTACTATAATTCGTTGTACTATTCCAATTCGTTGTACATTACTATTATGCCTAGCACCAAACCTATACGCAGCAGAGCCAGCCTATTTACACACGCTGCTTGACGCGGCCTCTGCTCAGCAATTAGCGGATCAAAGAGAATGGCATATCTTATTACATTACCAAACTAGCGGTAGTGGCTATGTCAGCGAAGTTGATGATCCCAGATTTTTCAATGCTCCCCACGGTAAAACTAATCCACAAGCTGAGTTGGCGGCCACATTGAACGCTTTTTTTGCGCCACGCAAAACGACGGATGACGTACAAAATCAACATCCTCAATGTGCCTTTATCGCTCGCTATCACTGGTTAAATCAACACCTTCGATTCGATCCCCTCCGCATACCAAAGCAAGCTTGCCCCCGTTTTGATGATTGGTTAGCAGAATTACAACCAGCAGGGCTCAGTTTAATTTTCCCTGCCGCTTATTTAAATAACCCCTCATCCATGTTCGGGCATACGTTATTGCGTATTGATCAGACAAATCAAACTGAAAAAACCCGCATACTCGCTTATGCGCTCAACTACGCAGCCGCTACTGATGAAACAAACGGTTTACTCTTTGCCGTGAAAGGCATAACGGGTGGTTATCCGGGCCTGTTTTCAATCAGGCCTTATTACAAAAAGGTTAAAGAATACAGTGATTTAGAAAATAGGGACGTTTGGGAATATCAATTAGATTTTAGCCTTGAAGAAATTCACCGGTTATTGAGGCATATTTGGGAATTGGACGACATTTATTTTGAGTATTATTTCTTTGATGAAAACTGCGCTTATCACTTATTATCCCTATTAGAAGCAGCACGTCCAACCCTGCATCTGCGCGACACCTTACCGGATTGGGTTATCCCAGGAGAAACCGTGCGTATTGTCGTTGCCACACCCGGCTTAGTGAAAAAGGCCGTCTTTCGCCCGGCGAGCACGACTCGATTGCGCTATCGTTTGCAGCAATTATCAGAACAACAACAGGATTGGGTACAAACCCTAGTCGCTGGGGAAACTCAGCCTGAAGCACTTCGCTTCACCGCATTGGATGTTGACAATCGTGCTCAAATCTTAGAAGCCGCTTATGATTATTTATATTACCAGCACAACAAAGCCAAAAAGACTGATAAAAATAGAACGCGGCGTTTACGACAATTATTGGTAGCCCGTAGCCACTTATCGGAGACGACACCCTTTTCAGCGCCCCCTAATCCACCGCGCCCTGAGCAAGGGCATACCAGTTTTCGCATGACAATGGGTTTAGGGCGTGACGGAGAACAGTCTTATCAAAGCCTGCAACTGCGCCCCGCCTACCATGATTTAATGGATCCGCAGGCCGGTTATACCCCTGGCGCACAAATCAACTTTTTAGAACTGTCTTTGCGTCATCAAACGGAGAACAGTATATTGACACTTGAGCATCTCAAAGTGATTGATATTGTTTCCCTAGCCGCGCGTGATCAGTTTTTTCAGCCCTTTTCTTGGAAACTCAACACCGGTTTGTTACGGCGGCCTTTGGATAAACACACCCGTTCACTGGTATACCGCACTAACGGTGGCGTAGGCTTGAGTTACAAACCGACTGCCAACATGCTGGGGTATGGCTTTTTGGAAACGGATATTGATCTAGGCGGATCACTGCAAGATCACTACGCCTTAGGATTAGGCGGCCGTGTTGGGCTATTTTTCGATATTGGATCACGCTGGCGTGGACATCTTTATGGCACCACACAACATTTCAAATTAGGGCACACACAAAGCGTGCAAGCATTAGGTTTAGAACAACGCTTCAGCTTAAATCAAAACCATGCCCTGCATTTTCAACTCGGCCGCCGTTATTTTGATCAAGATGCAACCACATCCCAAATTGAATTAAATTGGCATTGGTATTTTTAATATATAACGACAAGGATTATTTATAATAAAGATATAACTACAAGGATTATTTATAATAAAGGATTAACTCAAAGCCTGATTGAGTTCGTCAAAAGAGTTTCGATTACTTTTTTTCGCTTTCAAGATAGCCTTACGAAATAAAATTGCCATTAAAAATCAGCTCTTTTTTTGTTATTGCTCTATCTTAGAAAAAGTTGTCGAAGTTATTTTATGCTCATTCCTTATCCTTTCTTATAAACAATCCTTGTAGTTATATATCCATTCATCCTCTTATCCAAATCATGCGATGGTTGATATTTTTATTAGTGTTACCACTTAATGCTTGTACGGGCCTGTTTTTCCAACCGCAAAGCTTGCTACTCAAAACACCGGCGCACAACAATCTCGCCTATCAAGACATTTACTTTGACACGGCCGACGAAATCCGTCTTCATGGCTGGTGGTTACCGGCACAAAATGAAAACTTAGGTACGATTGTTTTTCTCCACGGTAATGCGGAAAACATCAGCACCCACATCAGCAGCGTCGATTGGCTTCCAACGAATGGCTATAACGTCTTTTTATTTGACTATCGGGGATACGGCCTCTCACAAGGGCAACCCGATTTAGCCGGTTTACATCAAGATGTCGAAGCCGCACTGTCTTGGATCAAACAATACCCACAAGCCTCATCCAAGATCATCTTATTTGGACAAAGCTTAGGGGCCAGTCTTGCTGTCACCAGTATCGCCGAATCTGCCTACCGAGAAATCATACAGGCCTTAATTATAGACAGTGCTTTTACCGGTTACCGCGACATAGCAAGAGAAAAACTGGCCAATTTCTGGCTCACTTGGCCCATCCAATGGCCCCTCTCGCTACTCATTAACAACAGATATCAACCACTAGAACAGATTGCCCGTATCAGTCCGATTCCCGTATTAATCATTCACGGCACTGCGGATCAAATCATTCCAATCCAGCACGCCAAGCGATTACATGCCGCAGCCAAAGCACCTAAACAACTCTGGCTGATTCCCAACGGGAAACATATACAATCCATGAACTATCCCCATATCTGACAACGTTTATTGGATTATTTACGGCATATAACAACTACAAGGATTGTATATAAGAAAGGATAATTCGTTGTAGGGGCAAGCCCTTGTGCTTGCCCTGTGCGTCATCAGCGTTCTATTCATCAATATCCATAACAAATCAAAATCAAGGAGCAATCCTTTTGTAGGGTGGGTAACGGGTTTTTGTTGCCCACCATTCACCCATAACAAATCAAAACCAAGGAGCAATCCAATGAGTGAAGTAAAACATTGCCGTCTATTAATACTCGGCTCCGGCCCCGCCGGCTACACCGCGGCCGTTTATGCCGCCCGTGCCAATCTCAATCCCGTTCTGATCACCGGTATAGAACAAGGCGGCCAATTAACCACCACCACAGATGTTGAAAACTGGCCAGGCGATTACGAAGGCGTACAAGGCCCCGATTTAATGGAACGGATGCGTCAACATGCCGAACGTTTTAACACCGAAATCATTATTGATCATATCAACACCGTAGACTTAAAACAGCGCCCCTTCACTCTAACCGGTGATTCCGCTCAATATACTTGCGATGCCTTGATAATCGCCACAGGCGCATCAGCTCAATATCTCGGCCTACCTTCCGAAGAAGCCTTTAAAGGCAAAGGCGTATCAGCCTGTGCCGTTTGCGATGGCATGTTCAATCGTGGACAAAAAGTAGCCGTCATCGGCGGCGGCAACACCGCCGTAGAAGAAGCTCTCTATTTAGCCAACATCGCCTCACACGTCACCCTAGTGCATCGACGCGATGCGCTACGTTCAGAGAAAATATTAGCTAACCGCCTGTTTGAAAAAGAAAAAGAAGGCAAAGTCACCATAGCCTGGAACCACGTACTTGACGAAGTACTCGGTGACAACAGCGGCGTCACCGGAATGCGTATCAAAAACGTCAAAGATGGCAGCACCCAAGACATCGACTTATACGGCCTCTTCATTGCCATCGGCCACAAACCGAATACCGACTTATTTGTCAATCAATTAGAAATGAAAAATGGCTACATTGTTGTCAAAACAGGTAGCCAAGGTGGCAGCCAAGCGACCAGCATACCAGGCATCTTTGCCGCCGGCGATGTCTGCGATCATGTTTACCGTCAAGCCGTCACCTCAGCCGGCACCGGCTGCATGGCAGCCTTAGACGCCGAAAAATACCTAGACGGCCTTCATTAATAATGTAGAGACGCACTGCGTGCGTCTCCAGGGCAGTAGACGCACGGCAAGAGACGCACGCAGTGCGTCTCTACGGATGTCTGCGATCATGTTTACCGTCAAGCCGTCACCTCAGCCGGCACCGGCTGCATGGCAGCCTTAGACGCCGAAAAATACCTAGACGGCCTTCATTAATAATGTAGAGACGCACTGCGTGCGTCTCCAGGGCAGTAGACGCACGGCAAGAGACGCACGCAGTGCGTCTCTACGGATGTCTGCGATCATGTTTACCGTCAAGCCGTCACCTCAGCCGGCACCGGCTGCATGGCAGCCTTAGACGCCGAAAAATACCTAGACGGCCTTCATTAATAATGTAGAGACGCACTGCGTGCGTCTCCAGGGCAGTAGACGCACGGCAAGAGACGCACGCAGTGCGTCTCTACGGATGTCTGCGATCATGTTTACCGTCAAGCCGTCACCTCAGCCGGCACCGGCTGCATGGCAGCCTTAGACGCCGAAAAATACCTAGACGGCCTTCATTAATAATGTAGAGACGCACTGCGTGCGTCTCCAGGGCAGTAGACGCACGGCAAGAGACGCACGCAGTGCGTCTCTACGGATGTCTGCGATCATGTTTACCGTCAAGCCGTCACCTCAGCCGGCACCGGCTGCATGGCAGCCTTAGACGCCGAAAAATACCTAGACGGCCTTCATTAATAATGTAGAGACGCACTGCGTGCGTCTCCAGGGCAGTAGACGCACGGCAAGAGACGCACGCAGTGCGTCTCTACGGCCTCATACCCCAAAGCAAACCCACCATTTCCCTCTTATAAGGATATTTATATGTCTGAAACTTTTATTCATAATGAAGAACAGCTAAAAGCAGTGTTCAAAGCGGCTTTTATTGAAGTCATTGAAGAGAAAAAAGATTTTTTTAGAGAATTAGTAGAAGAAGCCATTGAAGAAATGGCTATGGTTCGTGCAATAGAAGAGGGTAGACAGACTGAAACAATTAGTCGAGAAAACGTTTTTAAACTGTTTGAGGTTAAAACATGAATGTTAGTTTTAAAGCAAGTTTTGCTCGGGATTTACAAAAAATAGCCAATGCTAATATTCTTAAACGTATACAAATTGCTATTGAACAAGTTGAACAGGCACAAGACTTACAAAGTGTTGACAACTTAAAAAAGCTTAAAGTTGGCAATGTCTATTACAGAATCAGAGTGGGTTCCTATAGAATTGGATTATTGATTGAAGATAATCTCGTCACTTTTGTGCGCTGCCTGCATAGAAAGAATTTTTATAGATATTTTCCTTAAAACAAGATAGATTTTATTATCTATACTTAGCATCGTTGGTCGCTATTATAAAATTTGATAGCCAACAGCCAACACAGACAACTGCTTTAGTTGGCTTAATTATTCCAAAAATCTCAAAGGTGATTGATAAAAAATGACAAATGACTTAATGATAGGCATCGCCAGTGGTGTCATTGCCACTTTTCTGTTTATGCTGATGTCTCAGTTTTTTCAAACGCTTGTGATACCTTTTATTAAATCTATCCTGTTTGATATCCCGATGCGGGACAATGGCAAAGCTATGATGCCCAAGAAGGGGAGTCTGTGGGGGGAGGTTGTGATTAAACAACGAAACCGGCAAGTCAATATGCAAGTGACACGTACCACAGATAGACAGGGGCAAACCACTCATAAAGTTTTTGCTTGTACCGGTAAATTCGCTTCAGGCACCTTAGTCGGCTATTTTGAAGATGTGGACATGAAGGGCTATATTATCGGTGCGGTTGTCATGAGATTATTGCCTGATAATAAAACATTTAAGGGTAAAACCGTGTATTTTGATTATCATCAAGGGGAAGTGGTGACGCATGATTATTGGTTGAAGCGCTGATGTTTTTAAGTACCCAAAACAGTGTATTCTGTAAGGACGAACCAGCCTGTTCGCCCTTTCCTTTAATTCACGCTTGCGCTGATGCTTTTTCTTGAAAATAGTCAGAAAATTATTCCAGTTCGTTAATTTCTCGTGTTGTACAATTCGTGCGAACGTAAAAGCTTTTCTTGTTCTTCTTATTATAAAAGGCGGCTTGCTTGGCTTTATTCACCACAATCGCACAAACGGGTTTGCCCTCAATTTCTTCAAAACAGATCGCGATATGTTGGGCAAAAGCTTTGCCAATGCGATCCCAAATTAAACTGCTGAGGTGTTGTTCAAATAGATCGATGGGCGTTTTTTGTTTGCCTAAGAAAAAGGAAAAGTCGTCTTCTAGTCCGTAAATGCACCCGTCATCTTTTACGCCAATTAACAATGTGCCCCCTTCGCTATTTAAAAATCCCACTATCGTTTTAAACGTGGCAAGGCGCAATGTTTCGTTTTTTTCCTCACTGCCATCATATTGAAATGTCTGTTTAAATTCCAAGCTTGCACTTTCGCCCTGTTTAATGAGTTCCGCAATTGAAGGCCGCGTTTTCGCTTCAATCTTTTTAATCACTGGCAAAAAGAGCGGCAATTTCAGTTCATCCAATTGCTGTTTTAAGGCCGCTTCAGTGTCTGCCGATTCGATCACATTATGATTAATCACCGCAACATATTGATTGGTATAGTTTTCTTGCAAAAATGCCGCATTGTCTTCTATCCACTTTTCATCTTTGCGATTGCCCCAGCGATTGAAATAGGCTAGGGCGGCTTGGATGGAATGATGTAGTTCTTCAAAGACATTGCCTTTCATGTTTTTAGAGATGTAATCCCAAGCCCCCATTCTATGGGCGCGGCGGCAATCGACTACCGTATCATTCGCTGTCAGAATAATAACGACGGCAGTGATATTGCGTTTTTGGACTTCTTCAAATACCACAAACCCACCCCCATCGTTTCCGAAAAGTCTCATATCAGCGACGATGATCTCAAAAATAGCGTGATCCAGCTTTTCTATGGCTTCTTCAGGATTTCGAGCCGTATCAAGGTGTTGATAGCCAAAACGTACCAACCACTTTTTAAGTTGTTCCAAATATTTTGGGGTATCCTCAACCAATAATATCTTGCTATTGCTGATGTCTAAGTTATTCATTCGTTTTCCTCTTCATACGGAATATAGAGTTCAAATTTCGCGCCATTTATGCCCGTTTCAATAATATATCCCCTCATTTCTATCAGCGTTTTCTTGATGATAAATAAACCTAGCCCACTGCCTTCGTCTGTGAGGGGCTGTAATATCCACGCTTTTTTATCCCTCGGTATGCCTTTGCCATTATCACAATAAATAATCGCCAGGTATTTTTTTCGAGCCAACATGTTGCTGGTTCGTGTTTTCAGGGGTTTAACGAGATGTTGGGGTAATTCGATCACATCTTTCGAGGCAATATTGATTTCCAAATCCGCCTTTTCAGCATTGTGTTTTAATGAGTTTTCGACTAACTCACTTAAAAAACTTCTGATTTTTGGCTCATCGCCATTAAAATCAGAATCGCCATTTTGGATTTTAAGTTGAATACGGGCATTGTGGAGTTTTGGCGTATTGGTAAATTTTTCAAACAATTCTTTAACCCGAAAATGAATCGGCTTAATTTTTATGCCCTCATTAATGGCTTTGAGATCATTTAACGCATTTTGCGTCAACTCAATTTGTTCTAATAATTCATTGAGTTGTTGATAAAGCGGCTTGTCTTGGGGCAAATCATAGCGTATAAACCGAATTTCAGATTCAATGGTTGCCATTTCATTATTCACAAAATCAGAAATATCATGTGCCATTTCCGAAATCGTTGCAATAATGGTTTGGTAATTATTGGCCGGGATTTGTTTAACTTTCGTTTTGCCCCTCTTTCTTTTCTGTTGAATTTCTTCAACGACAGCCTCAATATTGTCGATAATACCTATCAGCGACGCTTTGCTAGAATGTTCATCCGCAATAATACCAAAGGCAATCATTTTAAGCAGACTGATCTCATTGAGTATTTTATGATAGACAGCACTGTTTAACATTTCTATGTCATGTTGTTCTTTCTCCATGATTTGATTGAACTCCTTAAAATAGCCTTCCAAGTCTAAGTTTAAAAATAACATCATTGACGCTTGTGCGTAGCCAACAGAGGCTTTTCCAATGTTTTGCAATAGTTTAACGCTTGCTTCACGCGCCACTTGATTATTTATTGTAAAAAGTTGTTTAGCAGCATTTAACCGACTGATGTTAGCCTTCATCTCTATTGCCAAATCAAAATAGTTATCCCCTTTTTCTTCTTGTTGATTCAAATAACACAGTCGCCCTAAATTAAGAGCTAAAAACCCCGCCAGATTTTTTGGCAATTTATCCCTTTCTATTTTCTCCATGTAGAATAAAGCTTTTTTATAGTCTTCTTCAATTTGGTTAAAATCTTCAATAAGTTGTTTTTTTAAGTCATTAACTTGTGCTAATTTTGTGTCTGCTTCTGTGGTTTTAATCCCATTTTTGAATTCAGCCGGTACACGATAATATTTCTTTTTCATTTTTTTTCTTCGGAAAGGATTCATAAAGAATACCGATTTTTTAAATATGATACTTGATAATCACGTTTTTTCTAAAGACGCACGGCCATGGAGACGCACGGCCATGGAGACGCACGGCACGGCAGTAAAGAGACGCACGGCAGTGCGTCTCTACGGTTTATTCTTGCCTGATTTCGGTTGGTAATCCGATTTCATTTAAGAGGTTAATAAAGGGATCAGGATTCAGTTCTTCCACATTCACCATCGTTTTGACATCCCATTCGCCGTTGGCAATCAAAATCGCGGCGGCAACAGCGGGAACGCCGGCGGTATATGAAATCGCTTGGGCCTCCACTTCTTGATAGCATTTTTCATGATCACAGATGTTGTAAATGAAGAGGCGCTTCTCTTTACCTTCCTTTTCTCCTGTTATCAGGTTGCCTATACAGGTTTTGCCGGTATACCCTGGTGCTAATGAGGCGGGATCGGGTAAACAGGCTTTGACGACTTTTAAGGGAACGACTTCTAAGCCTTCTGCTGTCGTGATGGGATTATGGTTTAATAAGCCGATCTGTTTTAACACGTTGAAACAATTGATGTAATGTTCGCTAAAGCCCATCCAGAAACGAACGGTGTCAACGTCTAAATTGATGGCGAGCGAATGAATTTCTTCATGCCCCATTAAATACACTTGATGTTCTCCCACTACGGGAAAGTCATAACGTTTCGATTTGGCATGATGCCCACATTCTTGCCATTGTCTCTCTTCCCAATACCCCACATTTTCCAAAATTTCACGCAGGTTGATTTCGGGATCAAAGTTAGTTGCAAAAAATTTGCCATGATCGCCAGCATTGACATCCATGATGTCAATCACGCTGATTTTGTCAAACTCATGTTTTAAAGCATAAGCGCAATAAGCGTTGACGACACCCGGATCAAATCCCGCACCTAAAATGGCGGTGAGTCCCTTTTCTTTAAACAACGCTTTTTTTCGCCATTCAAATTCAGCATACCAGGGAAATTTAGCATTGATCACTTCAATCTCTTCCTGGACGGCGGTGTCTATGTAGGCCGCGCCGGCCTCAAGGCAGGCATCCATAATCGGCATGTTGATAAAATTGGTAGCCACATTAATCACTATCGCAGATTGGGTGTCTTGAATCAGTTTCACCACGTTGGCCGTTTGACTGGCATCAACCTGTTTCGCATACCGTTTTTGATTGACATCGGCCAAATTGTTTTTCCGGTGAATGCTTTCGATGATCTGTTCACATTTTGAGAGTGTTCTTGAGGCAATGCAAATATTACCCAAAACCGTATTATGTTGAGCGGCTTTATGGGCAACCACATGAGCGACTCCACCTGCACCGATAATCAGTACATTTTTTTTCATGTTGAGCGATTTCCTTAGGATAAGTTGTTTTTGAAATCAGTATAATCAAACGTTTTGACAACTTCATGCGTACCATTGAGTCTTTTGACGACAATAGAAGGCATTTTCAGGCCATTGAACCAGTTCATTTTAACCATGGTGTATCCGCCCGCATCGGTAATCGTGATTTGATCGCCCACTTTTAATTTGGATTTAAAATGAAAAGTGCCGAAAATATCGCCAGCGAGACAGGTTTTTCCGGCTATCATGTATGGGTATTCACCTTGATTTGAACCCTTGAGGCTTGCTTCGGCTCGGTATTCTAACAGATCGAGCATGTGGGTTTCTATTGAACTGTCTACAATAGCGATATCGATTTCATTATGGACGATGTCCAATACGGTTGTCACTAGATCAGTAGATTCGGTTACGGCGGCCTCTCCCGGTTCCAGATAAACTTGAACCTCAAAACGTTGGCTAAAGGCTTTCAATTTTTGAGCGAATTTTTCCAGAGGATAGTCTTCTGAAGTAAACGCAACCCCGCCCCCTAAACTCACCCACTCTAATTGAGGCAATAGTTCAGCATAAGTCTCACTGAGGGTATCCAGCATGGTTGAATAGCGATCAAAATCCTCATTTTCGCAATTATAATGGAACATCACGCCATTGATCAAAGGTAAGACTTGATGTATTGCGTTAAAGTCAGTGACACCCAACCTTGAATACCGTCTAGCGGGATCGGCTAGTTCATAGTCGGAAAAGCTGATTTGCGGATTGATGCGTAATCCAATATCAAGATGGCTAACTTGATCATGAAAGGCCTGTAATTGAGAGATGGAATTAAAGATGATTTTGTTTGAATAGCCTTTTAATGCTTTGATATCGTCTCCAGAAAAAGCAACACTGTAAGCATGAACTTCACCGCCAAATTTTTCATAGCCTAATCTGGCTTCGTATAAGGAACTGCTTGTTGTGCCTTCTAAGTATTGCTGCATCAAATCAAAAACCGCCCAGGTTGAAAAGCATTTTAAGGCGAGTACCGATTTAGCCCCCGATAGTTCTCTAACTGATTGAATTTTTTGTAAATTATTGACTAATCTGTTTTCATCTATCAGGTAATAGGGGGTTTTTAAAATCATAGTTATTGGTTGTGTTTTGCGTTTTTATAGCGTTTCCCCATCTCATGACGTACAGTTATATTAAGAAAATCGAACCGCAAAATAAATTTGGAACGAAAATCAGGCAGCAAAGACGCACGGCCGTGCGTCTTGTGATTTATTAAAACGGAATGATAAGGATATGGGGTTTGGAGTAGGGGCTTTTGCCGCTGCAATTGTAAGCTTGGATGGCGACATAAAGGGCTGTGCCAGGGCTTAATTGACGCAATATTTTGTTTTGGGGGCCTAAATCTATGGCCGTTATTTGATTGAGTGTGATTTCACTGATGGTGTCAGAATAGGGGGCGTAGGATAAAATATAGCCTTCTGCTTTGCTGATTGTTGTCCAAGTGGCTTGGGCATGATCTTCGCTGGTTGTGACTTGAAGTTTGGGGGCTTCTGGTATGGGTGTCACGCCTGGGGTACAGGGGGTTGATACCAATGCGATATCATCAACAAAGAATCTCATCGCGGCTCCGCCGACAACATTGGATTCAATGTACAGTTGATGAATTTGATTGTCGGCATAAGCACTGATGTCGCTTGTGATTTGGGTATATTCAGGATATTTGGGCGCATCGGCTTCTGTGATGCCAAAAATGGGTTGGTTATCAATACTGATTTGTAAATATCCTGGACTTTCTGCACTGGGTATGCGTAACCAGAAACTTAAGGCGGTTGTGCCTACGGGTATAATTAAGGTTTGTTCAAGGGATTCGATTCTGGCTGGATAGGCGCTGCCAAACCAGGCGAAGTATTCGCCTGTGTGTGCTTGACTCGGAAAATTGGGTTCGCCACAAGTCGTATGACTACAAATGGGTGAGATGCCAAGGCTATCTGTTTCATGCCATACGGGATTTGGGGTGCCTAGTTCAAAGCTGCCATCGCTGATGGCTGCCAGCGGGGGTTCGTCATTGATGATCGTCACTTTTGCGGCTTCTGCTAATTCGGTACTCGCGCCGCCGGTGGGATTGAGTAAGCTGACTTTGAAGCTTTTCTCTTTTCCATAATAGCTGTTATCAGTGATAGGTACGGTAAAGGATTGCTTACGGGTGTCACCATCTGGCCAGGTTAGGGTACCTGTGACGGGGGTATAATCAATGCTGGCTTGGGCTGTGTCGTCTGAAATCATGTAATTCACAGTGATTTGGCCTCGCTGGCCTAACAATCGCTTGACTTCAAAGGTGACTAACCCACTGTTTTCATTGACAGTGTACTCGGTTTGGGTAAACTGTAATAGGCCGGCATCCTGTTGCACTAATTCAACGTCATCAATCAAGAAAGCGGTTGTTGCGTTATCGTTGCCGAAAATTTCTGAATAAAAAAAGACATCATGGATATGGCCATTGGCATAAGCACGGACATCTAGGGAAACCAGTTTGTAATCGGCATATTCAGCGGCTTGATCTGAAGTGATCACAAAATTCACCTGGCCATCAATCATAACAGTCATGATATCAGAAAGGCTGCCGCTGGCTGGTGGGGGCATTTTGAGCCAGAAGTTTAAGCTGGTGGCTTCTAAAGGTATGATAAAGCTTTGTGTGGCAAAAGCGGCCGTGGGTAGGGGTATTCCGCCAAAAAAGATCAGTTGATCGCCTGTGCGGGCTAATCTGGGATTAGCAAAAATCGCACTTTCACGTAATCCGGTAATGCCGCTATTCCAGAAGGGTTGGGGTAAATCGGGTTGCCCGGATTCAAAGCTACTGTCTGCGATACCGAGGCTATATTCATTATCGCCAATGGCGACGATACTTTGAACGTTTTCATCTAGTGTTGCGCCGCCTGTGGGATTGGATAACATTACGGTTAATGTTTTTTTGCCTTCAAATACGGTATTATCCAAAATGGGTATGTTGAATGTTTTGTTCTCTTTGTCGCCATGGGCCCAAGTCAAGGTGCCTGTGGTTGAGGTGTAGTCGCTACCGGCTTTCGCAGTGCCGTCTATCGTGGCATAGTCTACTGATACGATGCCTTGTTCGCCTTCTTGACGGGCGACTTCAATTTGGACTGAGTTGAGATTCTCTTCGATGCCATAGTTGATTTTATAGATAAAGAAATCATCTATGCGTGTGTAGTCGCTGATGCCGGTTAATTCAAAGTGCCCTGCGCCATCATTATCTATAATGGTAACTTTGGTTTGGTTTGAGGCATGGGCGATCTGGTTGCCGGTTGGATTTTGTAAGGCTATTGAGAAGGCTTCTTCAAAGCTTTCTGGGTGGCCGTCATCCAGAATGGTAACGACAAAGCTTTTGGGATTGATATCGCCGTCTTCCCAAACCAAGGTACCGGCCGTGGCAATATAATCTTCACCTGCTATGGCAGAGCCATCCACTGTGAGGTAATCAACTGATACGCGCCCTGTGGCACTCCACTGACGGTTGACTTCAAGGGTAATAGTGCCACCCGTTTCAGGCACGATGGCCCCTTTGGTTAGGAAGTCGAAAACTACCGTTTCTGCTGGTAGGGCCTTGACAGCGGCTAGGGCATCAAGACGGGGAAAGGTGAGGCTGTTTTTGACATCAGTGATCATCACGCCGGTTTTTTCCATCATGATTTCTATTAAGCTGGGCGTTAGCGTGGGATAGACTTCTAGCATTAAAGCGGCGACACCGGCTGCGATAGGGCTGGAAAAGGAGGTACCGTTTTGGGTAATCTGGCCACCGCCTATCATTGAAGACGTGATATTCACACCAGGGGCAAGGATATCGACTAAGTGATTGCTGTTACTAAAATCAGCGACTTCACCGGCCATATCCGTGGCACCGACTGCAATGGCATCATTCAAACAAGCGGGTGAGGCTATTTGATCCGTCAAACCGTCATTCCCGACACCGACAAAAATCGAAACGCCTTGTTCTCGCAGTTGTTTAAAAATCGTGGTGGTAGCGGGATCATCGTCATCACAGACATTAGAATAAGCACCATTGCCTAAACTGAGGGTGATGATTTGAACGGGTTGAGTGCCGAGATTGGCCCGAATCCAATCTAAACCAGCTAGGATATCGGACTGTAAAGGGGCACTGAAAATGCCGATCTGGCTGGAGACTTTGATGGCGACAATACCCGCATCGGGTGCAATACCTTGTGGCCCCGTGATCGTCCCCGCGACGAAGGTACCATGCCCCATGCCATAGATATCATCTTCAGCAAAAGTGCTTTCATTGGTACCAAATGGCGGACAGGAGCGATCTGAAAAACAATGTTGCGCGACGAGACTATCGGCCAAATCGGGATGATTGGTATCAATCCCGGAATCTAAGACGGCGACGGTGACACCTTTACCGGTATAAGGGAGCGCATGAACCGCATCGACATTGATTTGCTGTTTGCTGTCGGCCAACAGAAACTCATACTGTTTATCTAATTGAATCGAAGCCACTTCAGGGTGATTTTGCAAAATCGTGAGGGCCTGATGCGAGAACCTACCCGCTAAGGCGGGTATATAGTGATACTGACGTTTCAATTTGAAATCAGGCGCTGTTTTGGAACGAGTCGCCGATAATGAGGCCAAGACAGACGCTTGACTCTGCGCGATGAGCTGTCTACGCTGTTTATCTGATACCTTGCTTCGGAAGCCGTGTTTTTGATCTTCAAGGTAGGCATTGACGGGATCATGTAAAGTCACAATCAGGGGTATTTGCTCGGTTACTTTAAGTTGATTCAAGATTTGAGGTTCAACTGTGGCAGCCGATAATGGGGCACTGAGCAAACAGATACCCAATATGATTAAATTGTAATGTGGTATTTTCATATTTAAAGGATTCTCCGTATTATCTTATTAAAAGCAACCTCACGCAAAGACGCAAAGGCGCAAAGGAGTCTTATTAGCGAAGCATACTAAAGGTTCTTAGCGGCTTTGCGGCTTTGCGTGAGATTTTATCTCACGCAATTATGACGCTTTCATTAATTTGTTAGACGGATTTCATCGCGTCAACGGGTTTGAGCAATCGAATACGCAAAGCGGGGTACAATGAGGCTATCAGGGTAAACACTAAAATGGCGGTTGGCCCCAAAGTAAACGCTAATACCGATAATTGCGGTGTCACGCTATCCGTTAATCCAAATTCTGCACCGAGTTCTGCCATGCCCGGATAAGTAAACCCGTAAACATAGTAATATAGAGTAATGGCAGTGCCCAGGAGTAATCCAATGGCTAAACCCACTAAGGTGAGTAGGCAAGATTCTAACATCACCAGTTTACCAATAAACAGGGGTTTGGTGCCTAAAGCTAACATGACTCCAAATTCACGGGTGCGTTCCAGTACGGCCATCAAAAAGGTGTTGAGAATACTAAAGGTGACGATCAATATGAGACAAAAGTACATAAACCATCCGTTAATTTTGTCGGCTTGAATCATTTGGCGTAATCCAGGTACTAAAGTATTCCAGTCTAAAACGAGTAAATCGGCCCAATGAGTTTTGAGTGAATGGCTATCGCTATGATGTGTTGTGGTTTGCAATACGGGGTGAGCGTTGAGGTGGGTACGCACTTGTGCTAATACGGTTTCCAAATCATTGAAGTGTTTTACCATACCGACTAAGAGATGTGCGGATTCTCCCATGCTGAAAATCTCTTGGAAGGTGGTTAGGGGCATTTCAATCAATCCCCGATCAATCTCTGATATGCCGCTGTTAAATATGCCTGTAATGGGCAACACTGCCGCGGCGATGGAACCATCGCGCCCACTTCCGAGAAAGGTTAATTCATCTCCCACTTTGACTTTCAGATTACGGGCTAAGGCTTGTCCGATAATCACTTCCTGTGCATTATCGCTGCTTAAAAACTGTCCGCTTTGAATACGTCCAGGGATCGTAGACACTTTACCCTCATGCTCCGTTTCCACGCCTAGTATTTGCGTGCCATAAGTCCGTTGTTCAGAGGCGACGAGTGCAAATCCATTCGCACGCACGGCAATATCAAGTATGCCATTGATTTGACGCAATGTTTCAGCCAAGGATTGCGCTTGTGCAATGGTGCTACGCATTTTCGGTTTGTCTAAATAGCCCTCACGTTGCACCTGAAAATGGCCTGTCAAGACGCTGAGATTATTCTCAATCATCATGTCATACGAGCCCAGTTGCAAGGTGATCATAAAGACTAATAGGAAGGCTGCAAAAGCAATCGCGGCAATGGTTAAGCCGCTACGACGGGGATGGCGCCAGATATTACGCCAAGCTAAACGTAGAATCATTTTTTTTCAATTATCGTTAACTGTAGAGACGCGATGCTTCGCGTCTCTTTCTTATTAACTGATGTTACGCACTCAACTTCTGTGTCTATTCAAACACTTCAAAATCTTAATTTTTTAAATCTAATAAGTTATGAATTAAAATCAGCGTTGTAGAGACGCGATGCTCGCGTCTCTGGCAGAACAAATCTGGCATCACGTTTCTGGCATTGATTTGCATTGCTGCGCCGACTGGCAGATTAACTTTTTGGCCCGTTTTTTATCAAAAAAAGAATCTGGGTGCGTAACATCAGTTATTAATTATATGCCTCGTGCCTGAAAAAAAAAATTTGTAGAGATGCGAGCCTGAGACGCGAAGCATCGCGTCTCTACATGACGCATTTAGAGACGCGAGCCTGAGACGCGAAGCATCGCGTCTCTACATGACGCATTTAGAGACGCGAGCCTGAGACGCTTCGCGATCGCGTCTCTACATGACGCATTTTAAAATCCTTTATTATATACAATCCTTGTAGTTGGTTTTAAAATCGTTGATTACGCAGATTAGACAGGGAAAACGTGCCACGGGGCACATTGATATCAAATTTCGCTTTTTTGATCACGATTTCCGTCCATTCATCAACACTATCAATTCTTTGCATACGTTGCACTGTAGCAATGGTTTTGCCACCCTTTGTCTCAATCTTTGAAGTGACTCTTTTTTTAACCAAGCTATCCTGTTGATCATAATAAGCCTGTTCCAAAATAATCTGATCCTCGCGAATTTTGAGTTGCTGTTTACCCCAAACAACGGCCGCTTCTGGCTTTGGCTTGGCTTCAATCAGGTATAGCGTTTGCCCCGTATCCGTTGTTTCAGTGCGCTTCAACGTGTGCGTGTAATCCGCCACTAAATCATCCCTTTTTGTGACTTCATTATTGGAAAAATCAGAACCCATCCAATTTTTATTCATTTCAGACAACGAGATTGGGTTAATCTGCTGAGTGTCTGGAGAAAAACGCCATGCTTTACCATTGTTTATCAAAAGCGCATGCCCCTTATACTTGTCATTATTAGGGTTAATCAGATGGACTAAAGCGTTTTCCTCCCCCATTGTCCATACTCGTAGTGTCATCGTGCTTTTCCCCTGGGGGAGGGGGCGTTGGATAGTCATTTCTAGCACAACATAAGATGATTCCTCGCCGCGCCAATGCTTCAGAGCTTGTTTAACAATCTGAGTGGCTTGGTTATCAGCAAAAACAGGGGAAACGTAAAAAAAGAGTAATAACAGTGCGTAGTTTTGATAAGCATGAGATGGCATATAGAAAATACTCCGAGTAGAAAAATGTTTGTAGTAGGCCATTTTTCCCCTTGCATTGCCATCAACAAATAGGCGAGAAATAGCTTATTAGTAAATGGTGTCTATTTGTTATTAGTGTTTATACCAATTTAATATAAATCATTGAATTCAAAAAATGATTGTTTAGTCGAACTTTTCAAAAGGGCGAAGCGACTTGTTCGCCATAAAAACTATTGAAATTGAGCCGGCTGCTGTTGATGCCAATCGGTGCGTTGTTGATATTGGTGAGCAATGTTCAGTAATTGGGCTTCTTTCAGATAATGGCCGATCAGTTGTAATCCGATTGGGCGTTGATCTGCAAAACCGGCGGGTATGGATAAGGCAGGTAAACCGGCTAAATTAACGGAAATGGTATTGATGTCGGATAAATACATGGTGACGGGATCATCCATTTTTTCACCGATTTTAAAAGCCGTTGTGGGTGAGGTTGGTCCTAAAATGACATCGACTTGTTCAAATGCGCTTGTAAAATCTTTGCTGATTAAGCGGCGAATTTGTTGAGCTTTCAGATAATACGCATCATAATAACCGGCTGATAGGGCGTAAGTGCCGATCATAATACGGCGTTTGACTTCGGCCCCAAAGCCTTCACCGCGTGAACGTTTATATAAGTCCATCAAATCTTGTGGCTGTTCACAGCGATGTCCAAAGCGCACACCATCGTAGCGCGATAAATTCGAGGAGCATTCGGCCGGAGCAATGATATAATAAACAGGAATGGCTAGATGACTATGGGGTAAATGAATGTCGTGTAGGGTAGCACCTGCTTGTTCAAATTCTTTAATGGCTGTTTCTAGCGCATTGCCCACACCCACGTCTAGGCCCTCGCTAAAATATTCTTTGGGTAAACCGATTTTTAAGCCTTCAATGCTGTCGTTTAAATGGGCAGTGTAGTCTTCTTGTGGGTGATCTAAAGAAGTTGAATCGCGTTCATCAAACCCAGTAATCACGTTTAATAGTAGCGCGACATCTTCGGCATTGTGCCCCAAAGGGCCGCCTTGATCTAAACTGGATGCAAAGGCAATCATGCCATAACGTGATACCCGGCCGTATGTTGGTTTAAATCCCGTAATACCACACAAAGCGGCGGGTTGGCGGATAGAACCGCCTGTGTCTGTTCCAGTGGCAATGGGCGTTAAACGGGCCGCGACGGCGGCGGCGGAACCGCCTGATGAACCCCCTGGTACGGTTTGCGTATCCCAAGGATTTTTGACGGGCCCATAAAAACTGGTTTCATTAGAGGAGCCCATGGCAAATTCATCCATGTTGGTTTTACCCAACATCACCATGCCCGCTGCCTGACATTTTTCGACAACCGTGGCATTGTAGGGGGCAATGAAGTTGTCCAACATTTTGGAACCGCATGAGGTTTTAACACCTTGAGTACAAAAGATGTCTTTATGGGCGATGGGTATGCCCGTTAAGGCATGTGCCGTTCCGTCGTTCAGGCGTTCATCAGCGGCTTTAGCTTGTGCGAGCGCTAATTCAGGGGTTTGGGTAATAAAACTGTTTAGCTGTGTATCATGCGTTTTAATCCGTTCTAAAAAATAACGGGTTAATTCAACACTGGAGCATTCACGCTGATGTAATGCGCGAGAAAGTTCGGAAAGGGTTTTATTGTGCATATTATAATTGTTTATTAATTAATTTTAATTAAAATTGGTGAGCAACAGGGTTTAGCCGACATTGATTGGTGGGCAATAAAAATGCCCAACCAATAGGGGCTGTTTGCCCCCTTTAATTTGGGATGATTTTGGATGGTTTACTCAATCACTTTGGGCACTAAATATAAGCCAGCTTCAACCTGTGGCGCAATGGATTGAAAATGATCACGCTGATTGGATTCTTTTACACAATCAGGGCGGAGTCGTGCGACAGCATCAAGGGGGTGTGCCATTGGCGTGATGCCTGTTGTATCAATACAATTCATCTGTTCAACTAAATCTAATATATTGGAAAGATGATGGGTGTAGAGTGGAATATCTTGTGTACTTAAAGATATACGGGCTAAGTGGGCAATTTTTTCGACATCAGATGACGAAGGCATTTAATTAAATCTCCTTTAAAAAAACAGATTATAGCGAGATATCACGAACCAATAGATTGTGTCATTATCCTATAAAATCACTTAAATTGAATCGGTATAATATCTATTTATCGTTATTATTGATATGGGAAGTTAAAATTATTAAATCGAAAATGAGAAAGTATAGTACACAAAAATAGTGATAACTTTAAAATATTAAATCGAAAATGAGAAAGTATCCAACGATTTTACAGACACCCTAGTTTGAATTTGATAGGATATTTAAATCTAACGAAAAGATGACAGCCATGACGAAAAATAAGAGGTCGTTTTGAAATAGTGTCATCAAAAAATTTAGGCTTAATCTTGCCTATTAAGACTTGCCCAAACTTGATTAGCTTGGTAGAGTGATCTTATTAAAAGCAAAAAACAGGTGCAATTAACAATACCGTCTTATGTTGCTACGGTAAATAAAGCTTATCTCTATTATTTTCTTAAAAAACTAAAGAATATCTAACTTATCTATTTATTACAGGATTGATTGAATTTCATGTTCAAAAGTGTACGCGGACTTTTTTCCAACGATCTGTCTATTGATCTGGGTACAGCTAATACGCTGATTTATGCACGAGGGCAAGGCATTGTTCTTGATGAGCCTTCAGTGGTGGCGATTCGACAACGTGAGGGTAACGGTGGCGGCATAAAAACTATCGCAGCTGTCGGTCAAGAAGCAAAACAAATGTTAGGCCGTACACCGGGTCATATTACCGCGATACGGCCTATGAAAGATGGTGTTATTGCGGATTTTATGATTACTGAAAAAATGTTGCAGTATTTTATTCATAAAGTCCATGATAATAGATTTTGGCATCCCTCTCCACGAGTGTTGATATGTGTGCCATGTGGTTCGACTCAGGTGGAACGCCGTGCTATTCGTGAATCGGCGCAGGGTGCCGGAGCACGAGAGGTTTATTTAATAGAAGAACCGATGGCAGCCGCAATCGGTGCCGGTATGCCGGTCAGCGAAGCGACGGGATCAATGGTACTTGATATTGGCGGCGGAACGACAGAAGTGGGGATTTTATCCCTCAATGGTATTGTTTATTCAGAATCTATTCGCACCGGTGGAGATCGTTTTGACGAAGCGATTATCAGCTATGTACGTCGTCATTATAGCACTTTGATTGGTGAAGCGACGGCAGAGCGCGTCAAGCAGGAAATTGGTTCAGCCTTTGCTGGTAAAGAGTTACGCGAATATCATATCCGAGGCCGTAATTTAGCTGAAGGCATTCCTCGTAGCCTGACACTCAACAGTAATGAAGTCTTAGAAGCTTTACAAGAGCCGTTAGCCAGTATTGTTAGTACGGTAAAAGCGGCCTTAGAGAAAATTCCACCAGAATTAGGTTCAGATGTTGCAGAAAAAGGTATTGTTTTGACGGGCGGAGGTGCCTTATTGACCGATCTTGACCGTTTACTGCAAGAAGAAACGAGACTACCCGTCATTGTTGCAGATGATCCGCTAACCTGTGTCGCTCGCGGAGGCGGCAGGGCATTGGAAATGATTGAAGAACATGGGCCCGAGGTTTTTGCTTTAGAAGGTTCTTAATTAATCAATCTCTAGCGTTTCCCGATTGAATGAAGTACAAATTTATTTTGCGTCGCAATGGAGTGCAAAATTTATTTTGCGTCGGTATTGATTATATAGGTTATTTTTTGCCAAGCACTAATGGTTGACAAGGCATACCTTCTCAATGCGTTTGAGCTTCAAGTTTCCAAGGATTTATCAAGATAAAAATCAAATTCGCACTGTCTCACATTAACATAAGTCTTTGATTTTAAAATTAAATATGGAATGATGAGTTTGTGCTGAATAAATCCTTTATTATAAATAATCCTTGTCGTTATGATAATAGATTTAAAACCTTCGATTGTAGAAGGACGAACACTGACATTAAGAGTACTGATATTTGTATTAACCTCAATTGCCCTAATGATGACAGATCATCGTTTGTCGTATTTAGAAACCGTGCGTACTCATTTATTGGCCGTGGTTTATCCCATTCAATACGTGGTCAATTTGCCCGTCAAGATGGGCCAATGGTTATCTATGAGTGTCAGTAGTCGTATCCAGTTGCTTAAAGAAAATGCAAGCCTACGTGAAGAAAATTTGCATTTACAGGTTGCTTTACAAAAATTTGAGGACTTGAAAACTGAAAATGAGCGTTTACGGCGATTACTGAGTTCCTCTGTCAGAGTAGGTGAGCGGGTAAAAGTAGCAGAGATATTGGCCGTTGATTTAGACCCCTTAAAACGCAAATTATTGATTAATAAAGGTAAAAAGGATGGCGTATTTCTTCATCAACCCGTTGTGGATGCACAAGGCGTGATGGGGCAGGTAATCCATCTTGGTGTTTTTTCGAGTATCGTCATGCTCATTACTGATCCTGGCCATGAATTGCCGGTGCAAATCGTGCGTACCGGATTGCGTACTGTTGCCAAGGGAATGGGTGCTGTCAATCGTCTTTCTTTGCTGTACTTATCTAATACCGGCCTGAGTACAGGCATCAAAGTCGGCGACTTGATCGTCACTTCTGGCTTTGGTCAAAAATTTCCCAAGGGCTATCCGGTTGGCACAGTCATTGAAGTGACACCTGATATAGGTAAACCTTATGCACAAGTACACGCTCTACCAAGAGCGGCATTAGAACGCAATCGTGAAGTTTTACTGATCTGGATGCAAGAACACTTATCTGCGATTGATGAACCGTTATCAAGGTTTATAAAACAACAATTTAAAAAGTAAACATCCAAAATTCCCCCAATTTCCCTTTTCTAAAATTTACCCACAAGTTGATTTTTGCGATAATTATAGCGTTTCCCAATTGAATGAACCGAAGGTCAGCGAAGCTAAGTAGAAATTATTTTCGTTCCAAATTTATTTTGCGGCCTGATTTTCGTTCCAAATTTATTTTGCGGCCTGATTTTCGTTCCAAATTTATTTTGCGGCCTGATTTTCGTTCCAAATTTATTTTGCGGCCTGATTTTCGTTCCAAATTTATTTTGCGGTTCGATTTTCTTGATATAACTGTACGTCATGAGATCGGGAAACGCTATAAATATAAAAACTTTTACCTGAAAGGTTGGAACTTGGGGAAAACCAAAAAGGTCTCAACCCTGAATGTTTTTTAAAAGCTTTTCGACCTATAGGTTTTCAGAAAAATAATTTCTTGGCACCTTTACGCCTTTGCGTGAGATTGGTTTTAGATCGAACCCTTCTTTGAAAATAATTATCTGAATATCTCTAGAAAGGTAAAAGAAAACAAATTGTCATTGTAGCTTCAACTGTAATAACTGAAAAAACAAATGAGTTTAGAGCGACATCATGGCGGCTGGGTTATTATTGTCAGTTTCATTTTTAGCTTTATGTTAGCTGTCATGCCGTTGCCACCCTGGGCGGTTTTCTGGCGACCTGATTGGGTTGCTATGGTTTTAATCTACTGGTGTATAGCGATTCCTCAGCGAATCGGTGTAACGACCGGTTGGTTTGTTGGCATCATCCATGACGTGTTAAGCGATACATTATTAGGACAACATGCCTTGACTTTTACGCTTATTGCCTATCTGAGTGTCAGACTACATCGGCAACTGCGCTTATTTCCATGGTGGCAACAATCAATCGGGGTATTTGTGTTTCTAGCCATTAGTCAATTACCAAGCGTATGGATACGCAGCATTTTAGGTTATCCACAAGAAGGATGGGGAGTTATTTACTCTGCTACAACCACTATGATTTTGTGGCGTTGGCTCTTTATAAGACTACGTGACTTGCGGCGTACCTATCGCGTTTTTTAAATCGTTTGATAACGATTGATTATCATGGAGTCAAGGAGCTTTTAAATTGATAACACACACAACCTTGTCATCCTTGACAGTACAACAAAAAGTGATTTACTTAGGCTACACACACCATAATAAATCACATTTGAAAGTGTTGGCAAAATTTAGAGCAGTACGGTTAAAAATAACAAACTTAACATTTTATATTCCATAAGAGGTGTTATTTACAAAAATAGATCAATAATATCTGATAAATAATATTAAAAAACTTTATAAATCACCCTATTATAGTGATTTTCTTCAAAATTTAAAATTGACACTGCTTCCCAAAATAATGGCTCATTTTTTTAACCGTACAGTGCGTGAAAAACGGTTTAAACGTGTTGCTTATTTTTAAGGATAGGGATGGTGGGCAAGCGGGCGAGAGGGTATTATTCTGTCACGAAAATATTGGGATCCGCTTACCCACCCTACGAGACATTGGGGAACCAAAATAAATAACCCTTAATTCGTTTCAATCACCTCGAAATCAACAGCCTAGCTTCTGGCCACAGAACGCCTTCTTACTGATGATTGATGATTGATAACCTTGTACTGATATGCCTATTATTTCAGATCACTGGTTGGTTTCTAGAAATGATCTTTTTTCATTTTTCCGGTTTTATTCTTCATTGAAAAACGATATGTCATCGACACAACTTATACTTAAAGATGCTACTCGTGAAAATAAAATATTCAGCCATCGCATCATCATTGCGTGGGTGATGATGTTATTCTTATTTTTTGGCATTGTGGCGCGTCTTGTTTTCTTACAAGTTATTGATCATGAACGCTATATCACTTTATCAGAAAAAAATCGTGTTAAAATTGTGCCATTATTATCAACACGCGGATTGATTTATGATCGTAACGGCGTATTACTCGCTGGAAATCGCGATTTTTATAGTTTAGAAGCGATTCCAGAACAGCTTAAAAATCTTGATTTAATGCTAAAAGCATTGCGCGAATTCATCACGATAGAAGATAAAGACATTGTCCGATTTAAAAAAAAGCTAGCCAAAAAACGAGCATTTAGAACCATTCCTCTACGATATAGATTGACTGAAGACGAAGTTGATCGCTTTTCGGTGCAAAGCCACCGCTTCCCAAGTCTTGAGATCAAAAAAAACCATAGCCGTTATTACCCCCTTGGTGCGACTGGTGTTCACGTCATTGGTTATGTTGGGAGAATAAACGAACGAGAACTTAAAACCATAGAACCGTCCAATTATCTAGGTAACAACTACATAGGCAAAACGGGAATCGAAAAATACTATGAAGCAGAACTACATGGTAAAACAGGTTACCAACATGTGGAAACGAATGTACAAGGACACGATGTCCGCATACTAGAACGTAAACAGCCTATTCCTGGTAAAAATCTTTATCTGAATATAGACATCTCGCTACAACAATATATTGAAGGCCTTATTGCCAAGGAACGGGCCGCTATTGTTGTCATTGAACCCTCAACGGGTAGTTTACTCGCCCTTGTCAGTATGCCTCACTATGATCCCAATTTATTTGTCAACGGGATTGATGTTAAAACTTACAGCGGTTTGCGCGATTCACCTGCTCGTCCCCTTGTCAACCGGGCCATACGTGGACAATATCCCCCAGGTTCCACTGTTAAACCCTTTGTTGGTTTAGCCGGATTAGAATATGGTGTCAGAAATCAAGGTAGTCGGACTTGGTGTCGTGGATGGTACAGTATTAAGGGTCAAAAACACCGATACCGCGATTGGAAAAAAAGCGGACATGGTAGCATGAATCTACACCAGGCCCTAGAACAATCTTGCGATGTTTACTTTTACTCACTGGCGTATGAGTTGGGTATTGATCGCTTACACACGTTTATGACACGATTTGGTTTTGGCAAAAAAACGGGTATAGATGTCAGCGGTGAACTGAGTGGCTTGATGCCGTCTCGGGAATGGAAACGCCGCGTCCGTTACAAACATTGGTATCCTGGCGAAACCCTGATCACCGGTATTGGACAAGGTTTTATGCTGGTTACGCCTCTACAATTAGCTGTTGCAACCGCAACGTTAAGTAATCGTGGTCAATTCAAACAACCCCGTGTTGTTTTTGCGATGGATGATGCCAAACTCAATGAAATGACCGTTGTACCGCCAACGGTACGAACCAGCATTATTCTCAAACAAAATGCCTTTTGGAATACTGCCATTGGTGGGATGCGATCCGTGGTACATAATCGCAGAGGAACGGCCTACAAAGTGGGGAAAGATTCTCGTTATCGTTTCGCGGGCAAAACCGGCACAGCGCAAGTGATTACTATCAAACAAACTGAAACTTATGATGCCAAAAAACTGGCCAAAAAATTCCATGATCACGCTTTATTTGTTGCCTTTGCGCCCTTAAAACAGCCTCGTATTGCAATATCAGTGATTGTGGAAAATGGGGGCAGTGGCAGTAAAACAGCAGCCCCCATTGCTAAAAAAATCATGGATTATTATCTGTTACGAAAAACGCCCCTATACCTCACTTCTACAAAAGAAATAGATTATAATTAAATTCGGTTGTCCAGTGTGCGGTAATGTTGTGGGTGAGATGAAAAGTAGGGTAGCTAAAGCGGGGGCGATTACGTTCTCAAAAAAGGTAATGATGCAATGTGGGTGATATGATAGAACGCTGATTCTGCTTCTGTTCAGGATTGACACTGATTTTTTTAATCCTGACAATCAGCGTTCTATCCAAAACTTTTAAACCGCCATCACCTGCACCACTATCTCAAAAACAACTAATAAGCTATACCGACAGCCATCGCACTTGATTCACTTTACTTTTATAAATAAAGTGAGTGATGGGCAACAAAATTATAGGCAAAAGTTAGAATACAAAACCCAGCCTACAACTGATCAATTATAATATGGAAACAAGTTGGAATAAGAGCCATTTTTTACATTTAGACAAACCTTTGCTGTTAGGTTTATTATTGTTATCTAGCATTGGTTTAGTCGTCTTGTACAGTGCAGGTGCTCAAGATATCGAACTGATTTTTCGTCAAATGCTACGTATTTTAGGGGGATTTGGCATCATGTTACTGGTTGCCCAAATCCGCACTCAACATATTGTACGTTGGGTACCCTGGTTGTACATCTGTGGTGTGCTATTGTTATTATTGGTATTATTGGTAGGCGAATCGACTAAAGGTTCACAACGCTGGCTCAATTTAGGTTTATTTCGTTTTCAACCTTCAGAAATGATGAAATTAGCGGTTCCTATGATGGTCACCTGGTATTTTGCGGCGCGACCTTTGCCACCTAGCTCATGGTGTTTATTGTTGGCTACCCTAATCATTGCAATACCCGTTATTTTAGTTGCCAAACAGCCTGATTTGGGAACAGCACTTTTAATTGGTTCATCTGGCCTATTTGTGTTGCTACTATCAGGCCTCAGTTGGCGCATTGTGTTTGGATTTATCACAGCATCTGCTGCCTTTGCACCGGTATTGTGGTTCTATATCATGCACGATTATCAACGTGAACGGGTACTCACTTTTTTAAATCCAGAAGAGAAACCCTTGGGAGCAGGTTATCATATCATTCAATCCAAAATTGCTATTGGTTCCGGTGGATTAGAAGGAAAAGGCTGGCTGAATGGAACCCAATCACTCTTGCAATTTTTACCAGAGCGCACCACCGATTTTATTTTTGCCGTCTATAGTGAAGAATTTGGATTGTTAGGTATTTTGGTATTATTAAGCCTTTATTTTTTCATTATATCTCGCGGCATGTATATTGCCTTACAAGCACAAGACACCTTTTCTCGCCTTTTAGTGGGCAGTTTGGTACTCACTTTTTTTGTCTACATCTTTGTTAATATGGCTATGGTTACAGGAATATTACCGGTTGTAGGGCTACCTCTACCGCTGATCAGTTACGGTGGCACCTCAATCATCACCTTAATGGCCGGATTTGGGTTAATAATGGGGGTACATACCCATCGACGCTTCTTGTCTTCTTGATGATTTATTGGATGGAGGGCAAGCACAAGGTTATTGGATGGAATACAAGGTTATTGGATAGAGGATAAGCACATTATTGGATGGAGGGCAACCACAAGGAATTCCCTTACAAGATTGAACAAAAACTTTAATTCAAAATAATATTCATGATGAATTGATGCCATAAGTATGAATAACCCAATTAAACTCACAACAACGAAAAACAGCTTCTCAATGGAACGTTATGCAATAATGTTGCTGCTAAGTGGGCTGTTAGTTTGCAGTTTCACGATTAAGGCAGAAATCATTAATCAACAAGAATTTATCCAAGACATGGTTGTCCAGCATGGTTTGGATGAATTTCGATTGAATTATCTGTTTAAACAAGCCAAGATTAAAAAAAGTATCCTCAAAGTCATGTCTCGTCCCAGCACGGGGAAAAAAGCGACACCTTGGTATCGATATCGTAAGCGTTTTTTAACGAGTAAACGTATCAACGACGGTGTGAAATATTGGCAAAGAAATGCCTCTGCACTTGAACAGGCACAATTGTATTATGGTGTACCCGCAGAGATCATTGTTGCTATCATTGGGGTAGAAACCCTATATGGTCAAAATAAAGGCCATTTTAGAGTCCTTGATGCACTCACCACGTTAGCGTTTCACTATCCAAGACGTGCTGACTTTTTTCGTCAAGAATTAGAACATTATTTACTGCTGACAGACGAGGAAGGCCTGGATCCGTTAAAGCAAAAAGGTTCTTATGCGGGAGCGATGGGCATTGGGCAATTTATGCCCAGTAGTTTTCGCCGTTATGCCGTCGATTTTGATAACGATGGCAGACGCGATATCTGGGAAAATAACGTTGATGCCATTGGCAGTGTTGCTAATTATTTCAATTCTCATGGCTGGCAAAGCGGACAACCTGTGATTATAGCCACTCAAATACGGCCTAACGCAGTAGACACCTTGTTAGGTTTGAAGTTTAAACCGGAATATAGCCTTGCCTTTCTGAAACGAAAGGGATTGCTATATCATGGTGATGAACCCAATAGCACTAAAGGGATGTTTATAGACTTAGAAACCGAAATCGGAACCGTCTATTGGTTAGGTTTCCAAAACTATTACGTCATTACTCGCTATAATCGCAGTAAACGCTATGCGATGGCTGTTTATCAATTGGCCCAGGAGATTGCAAACCGTTATGCCCAAACTCGTTAAATTTTCCTTGATACCCGTTGGCTTACTCGCACTGTTAGTTGAGTTCAGCGGTTGTGCCCAGGTGGCTACCCCTTCATCAGCCCCCCATGCGACTTCGATTCCAAGCGTTCCGGCAGCGAAATACAGGACAGCTTCCTATTCGCATCAAGATAATTTCAAAGCGGCACAACAACACCGCAGAGCAATACCAGATAGCTATGTATCGCAAGGTTACGCTACTTGGTACACAGCAAACGAACACGGTGCCAAAACCGCCAGCGGTCAAATTTATGATTTATACGGCATGACAGCCGCCCATGCGACTTTAGCACTCTTCTCGCGGATTAAAGTGAAAAATCTTCGCACCGGTCGCAGCATCCTCGTCACTATCAATGACGACTTCTACGACGACAATAACGGCGTTTTAATTAAACTCTCTTACTGGGCAGCACGTCGTTTAGGCATAATTAAACACCCCTCACAACGTATAGAAATCAGTGTTCAGTGAACACTCATCAATTATCAATGCTCAATTATCAGTGAACAATAACAAATTATTGATTTTATAATTGGTATAATTAAGTCTATATTTTCAGAAAAATAATTTCAAAAAGGGTGGCATTTTTAATCTCACGCAAAGGCGCAAAGGTGTCTTCTTAATGCTTTGAACGCGACTTTGCGCGAAGCGTGAGATTGGTTTTAGATCGAACCCTTCTTTGAAAATAATTATCTGAATACTATATTATTATAAACCGGTGCGAATAATTTTTTATTATTGATTGAGATACGATATTAAAAATCAAGGACTTAGCTTATTAAGGGACAAGTCTATTATAATCAGGAAAAAAACGATTCACTTTTCACGCTTTAGAAAAAACTTGATCATCAAGTGATATATTCTGTAAATTCTAAAATTCTAACATTTTCTGTAAATTCTAAAATTCTGATAATTCTGATTCAGACATTATATGAAGATATTAAATTTATTATTAGGTTTGACTTTTCTGTACCCTGTTCTCACGGAAGCACTCCCCACTTTGGTGCATAATACGCCGCCACCTATCACGGCACCTGCTTATCTCTTGCAAGACTTTCACAGCAATCAGATCATCATGGAAAAAAATGTTGATGAACGTCTTGAACCTGCCAGTTTGACCAAGTTAATGACCGCTTACATCGTGTTTCGGGAACTGCATACAGGTCGCTTTAAACTGACAGATAAAGTGATAATCAGTGAAAAAGCTTGGCGTATGCTCGGTTCACGTATGTATCTTGAAGTGGATAGTCAGGTTGCCATTGAACTGTTACTCAAAGGCATGATTATCCAATCGGGTAACGATGCCAGCGTCGCACTGGCAGAATTTATCGCTGGTAGTGAGGAAACCTTTGTCGCGTTGATGAATGAGCAAACACAACGTTTGGGTTTAAGCAATACCCATTACACCAACAGCACCGGCCTCCCTAATGAACGACACTATAGTTCAGTTCGCGACATCGTGAATTTGACACAAGCCTTGATTCGCGATTTTCCTCAGTATTATCGCTGGTATTCTATGCGTAAATTCACCTATAACGGGATTACCCAAGAAAACCGTAATCGCTTATTACGGCGTGATGCCAGGGTAGATGGTGTCAAAACCGGTCACACAGAAGCGGCGGGTTATTGTTTGGTAACTTCTGCCAAACGTGGCGAAATGCGCTTGATTTCAGTCATTATGGGTGCAACAAGCGAAAAAAATAGGATACAAGAAAGTCAACAAATGCTTGATTATGGCTTTCGATTTTTTGAAACCTATCGCCCTTATCAAGCTCATCAACCGCTCGACATTCAACCCTTATGGCATGGTACAACCAATCAATTACCACTCGGCTTGGAACAACCTTTATATGTCACAGTGCCTACCGGTAACTATAAGCAATTGACAGCCACTTTGTCTCTTGACAAATACATTACCGCACCTGTCATGGTAGGAGAAACGTATGGCAGCCTGAAAATTAGCTTAAATCAAGAAGTTATTTCAGAACGTCCCATCATTGCGCTTTCTTCCATTGACAAAGGTTCTTTTTGGAACAGATTGATAGATTCTTTTTTACTCCTTTTTTATTAAAGAGGCAATTGGATTGAATTAAATTATGTAAAATCAATGAGTTATCAAACACTGATTATTAAAACCGATTTGATAAACGTTCATTCTTAATTTCTTATCAGGTGTAGGGGCGAACCTGCGTGTTCGCCCTTTACGTGTTCGCCCTCTTTTAAATTTTTATCACGTTCCCCAAATTCATTTACAATTCCTAAAAAAATTCACAATTTCAATATGATCGTTTATCTCAATGGTGAATTCTTGCCGCTTTCCGAAGCACGAGTATCAGTACTTGATCGAGGCTTTATTTTTGCCGATGGCGTGTATGAAGTCATCCCAGTGTACGGCGGCCGCCTTTTTAGGCTGCAAGAACACTTACAACGTTTAGAAAATAGCTTAGCAGCCATCAAATTAAACAATCCATTAACCCAACAACAGTGGATTGAAACCTTAGAAAGCCTTGTCGTTCGTAACCAAGGTGATGAGCAATCTGATCAATCGGTTTATCTGCAAGTCACACGCGGCCCGGCAAAACGGGATCACAACTTTCCAGAACAAGTGAAGCCAACCGTGTTTATCATGAGTGAACCGCTTCAAACAAAACCCCCGTCTTCGGGTGTGAAAGCGATTACCCTGCCTGATATGCGCTGGCAACGCTGCGATATCAAATCAATAGCCTTATTAGCAAACGTCTTGCAGCGTCGGGAAGCCGTTGAAATGGGAGCCGCCGAAGCGATTTTAATCCGTGATAGTTATATGATGGAAGGGGCCGCCAGTAATGTTTTTATTGTGGTTGACGGAGTCGCTATCACGCCGCCTAAAAGTCAATTTATCTTACCCGGCATTACGCGCGATCTCATTTTGGAAGCCATGCAAGCCGCCCAACGGTTTTGTCGTGAAGCCGATATTCCCGAATCCCAATTACGCACCGCGGATGAAATCTGGATCACCAGTTCTACCCGTGAAATTCTCCCCGTGATTATGCTTGATGACAAACCTGTCGGTAACGGAAAACCGGGCCCAATTTGGTCACAAGTTTTCAAAATTTATCAAGACTATAAACAGAAATTACGTGCCCATGCCTAAAATCACTCTAACGCCTTTAGAAAAAGGTAAAAATGAAGAACTCTTTGAATTTCCATGCGAATTGCCCATCAAAGTCATGGGAAAAACCGGAGAAGATTTTGAGCGAATAGTTGTAGACATCATACGCCGCCATAGCCCTGACTTTAAAGAAGAGGATATCACACAACGTACCAGCAGCGGCGGTAAATACACCTCACTCACAATCACCTTCACCGCCCAAAGCCGCACACAACTTGATGCCGTATATCAAGAACTCAGTAATCATGAACGGGTAAAAATGGTGTTGTAACTACAAGGATTGGCTATAAGAAAGGATAAACCGCTAACTACAGGGATTTGATATAAGAAAGGATAAACCCTAACTAGAAGGATTGTATATATATAATAAAGGATTTATCAAGTTTGAACTCGAATTCGCGCAGTATCACATCAACATAACTCATTGATTTTAAATCGAAATAATGACTTGCGAACTTGTTGTGAAGAAATCCTTTCTTATATCCAATCCTTGTAAGTACCTAGCCATAAGTTTTTCGGTATTTTTGCAACGAAACAGATTGTTTTTATTCATTTTATTTATTTTTGAAGAATTTATGAACGGGTACTTAGTTAGGGTTTATCCTTTCTTATATCAAATCCTTGTAGTTCTTTCTTATATCCAATCCTTGTACTTTTTTTGAAAGCGATACATCATCACCGTAGCTAATGTGACTATGTAGGCAAAAGCACCTAACCATGCACCAACTAAACAGGGCTCCAACAATTGTGACAAGAAGAACGCCGTTGGAAACATAACCCCTACTGCACAGCCCACCAATAACAGGGTGGGCACCAAGGTATCTTTAGCAGCACCTAAAGCTGAACGAAGAATCGTCGCCATGCCATCGAAGATTTGAAATAAAGCCATCACTTTAAACATCAGTCCAGCTTGATAGATGACTACCTCGTCTGTGCTAAACCAACGGGCTATGGATTCCCCAAAAAACCACAGTGGAATGCCTAACACCCCCATATAGATCATACCGATTTTTAAAGTACGATAAGTTGTGCTTTGTGCAATATCCGGTCTACCTGCGCCCAGAAAACGGGCCATATAACTCGCGGCGACGGTACCCACAGCAGCGCCGGGCAGAAAAAGCAAATGCGCGACTTGTATGCCAATATTATTAGCCGCTAAGGCAACTTGTCCTAATTGTCCTACAATGAGAAATAAACCGAGCCAAGTCAGTGTCTCAAGACAATCACCAACACCTTGCGGTATGCCAATGCGTAGAATATTTTTCAGCAACTGCCAATCTAAGGGCATGAAAACTCGTAAATTGAAAGTCATACGTGTCTTGCTCAGAAAAGAGCTGAGTATAATCACTGAAGCGCCTAAAGCATTGGCTAATACTGTTGCTAAAGCACTGCCCGCCACGCCTAGCGCCGGTAAGCCGAAATGGCCAAAAATCAGCCCATAATCTAATACAACATTAGTCAACAATATGCCAAAAGCGACTAACATGGGCAATCGTGAATTGCCCAACGCTTGATAGAAACTACTGTACAAAATGAATAGCAGGGAGAAAAGGGCATCCCATGACCGTATTTTCAGGTATACCCAAGCGTGGTTATCGACGGCTGTATCAAGCGTGGCTATCTCTGACAATAAAGGCCAGCTTTGGATGAACAAAGCCAACAACGGTAAACCCAATAAAGCTAAGAACTGATAATGGGCTAAAACGACACCGATTTTAGAATAGTCTTTCACACCGAATGCCCTACCCATAAAAGCAATCGAATTACGCAATATACCAGCTATCAATACCCATCCACTAAAATAGAAGACGGCCGCTAAAGGCACGGCTGCCAGTTGGGCTGTACCAAGTTGCCCAATAAATAAAGTATCAATTAGCGTATTGACGGCACTCGTCACTAATCCCAATACCAAGGGTATGGTAAAACGTAGAATCTCGCCATAAGTGGGTGGTGTTAGTTTTGTCGTTTCGTGAGAAAGGGTAGTGTTGTCAATCTGAGTTTCTATAGAATGAGTCTCCATTGTTTTTAAAGACGAATAGGAATTGAAAGAATCATGTTAATTAGCCATGCCGCTGATCAAACTGCCGAAGCCGTAAACATCAAGATACCACCCATTTTAGAAAGCGTTTCGGAAAGCTATCTGCATGACTGTGTAGAAACCCTCTCTATACCGCGTCATTTTCAGGCACAATACTCATAATTGCTTGATTGCCCAATGGATTACGCAACAACTACAATCTTACGGTTATCAAACTCAATCTCAGGGCAGATACGCCAATATTTTCACCTTACCGCCTATTAATCGACAAAAAACGCCGTGCATTTTAATCGGAGCCCATTATGACAGTGTGCCCAACAGCCCTGGTGCTGATGATAATGGCAGCGCCGTAGCCGCATTATTAAGTTGTGCTAAAGCGATTGCAGAATATGCCCCTCAAACACCCATCTGCTTTGTCGCGTTTAATCGAGAAGAAGATAATTTGCTGGGGAGTCAAGAATTTGTCCGCAAGATCATAACTGAAAATCAAATCACACTCTCTCACGCCCATATTTTAGAAATGGTTGGCTATTGCCAACAAACCCCTCATTCTCAAAAAGTGCCATCGGGTTTACCGATACGCATTCCGACTACAGGCAATTTTTTAAGCATCATAGGCAATCGCCATTCAAATGCTTTAGTAGATGTGACGTTAAGCAAGGCAAAGACTTATTTACCAAGATTTCCGGTAATTGGATTAAAGGTTTATTTAGGGCTAGAAAATGTGTTTCCCGTTTTAAAACGTAGTGATCATGCCTCGTTTTGGAAAGCGAAAAAGTCAGCCTTGATGTGGACAGACACTTCTGAATTTAGAAATCCGAATTATCATCAGCCCACAGATACACCCGAAACGCTTGACTATAGCTTTTTGCGTCAGGTGACTCAACTCTTGCTGGCTAGTGTATTGTAGATTGAATTTTAGGCCCACGTTCCAACTTTAGTTTGGAGTTTTTCGTAGGGTGGGTAAGCGGGTGCTATGATTTTCAACCCTTGCTCATGCCCTATCACTTAGCGAACCCACCATTCTTGCCAGTTTGCCAGTTTGACAATTTTTGTACTCAGTTTCTCGTCTTATCTTTACCCACAAGTAGATACCTTATTAAAAAACTTTAGTTTGTGAGATTTCCGTACAAACTATTAGTTTGTGAGATTTCCGTACAATTGTGAGATTTCCGTACAAACTTTAGTTTGCGAGCTTGGAGTGCAAACTTTAGTTTGCGATGAAGTGGTACAAGGGATGTATATTTTGACGCTTGATTGATAGACTTGTCCTAAATAACGTCACTTATTGAAATGCAGTTAAAGAATAGGGTTGCGGAATATGGGATTAAGTTTGTAAGCCTGTGTTGGAGCTTTAAAATTTTTTTGATGGGGCAATGCCATTACTTAAGGCATATCTACCCAATTTCAAAGCCAGTTTCCAATTAATATAAAGCTTCCCCAAAAATAGGGATGATTACAGACTGGACATCCAATGCTTGTCTTAGGATTTGTTATTATCTCCACCTGAGCTTCTTGTAGAGCCTCTGCTTTAGGTAATCCCTGACTGATTTTTTTGTAAAAGTGGGGCATAAATTGACTGGCAAACCACGCATGTGCTTTCCAGAGCGTCGCGACAGCACTTTGTGCGCCCGCACGGAGCGCAACCCCCCCTAATCCCAATGCCGCACGCTCATCACCTAATGCTGTATCACAAGCACTGAGGGTTATTAGATTTAAAGAAGATTCATGAGTGCGATTGAGTAATAATAAATCTTCAAAGCGCTCTAAAAATAAAGGTTGCTCATTGCCTGCCAATATAAAACTCTTTTTGATGTCAGCCTCAACAACGACATGAGAAGCAAGATGCACATGAGAATAGGCGGTTTGGCTTAATTCACTTTCTAAATGACTATCAGTAAACTGATCATTCAGGAGTTCTACCGTTTTGCTATAAGTATGTTGAATACTCTCTTTAATATTCTTAATTTCTTCTATAGTATCCAACGCCTCCAATGTACGCCCTTGTATTGGGATGGCTTCTTGTAAATTTAAGCCGATCAGTAATAGGGATCGCCGTTTTGGCTGAGAATGGGCAGTCATTTCCCTTAATGTTAAACCCGGTACCATGGCGATAGCGTGTTGAGTAATCAGGTAATTTTTACCGTCGTGAAGTACACCCAAGGGTATTGTGCGTAATATGCCGTCTGGAACAAAAACTAAAGTGTTAATACCATCTAGGTGGTTAGTTTGATTGTCTTCTTTAAAAGGGCGAATTAGCCAATCATATAACTTTTTCGCGTAAATGAGAAAATCGTTACTTTCATAGTTGCGCCTTAGTGCTAATTCGTATAGCAACTTTTCAACTGTTTTATCTAAATTAAAATCAGGATGAGTGCGGCTATTAACCGTTTTTCGTATTATTTTATCCTGTTTATGCAATAAAAGTTCTAATCTGTCCTCAAAAAGAATCGGATAAAGTACGGCGGTATCTGTTCCTAGCGCAATCTGGGTAAGTTCTTGCTGATCTTTAATCACGCACTCTTCCTGAAAATAATCAAATAATTCAGCAGCTTTCAACTTTTCTAAAGTATCTTGTGCTTCTCTCAGGCAAGGTGCTTGATGTTGAAAATGACAACGCCTTTTCTGTTTTTCCAATGGCAAAGTGGATTCTTCCAATAACACCTCAATAAATTCAAGAAACAGCGTTCCAACTTGTTCACGGAACGAGGAACCATAAATTCTATAAATTTTGGCAAGATCATAACGAATAGACGGTGCCCATAATGCATTCACGGCCTGTCTATAAGCCAAAATAGCGTCATAATTGTTGTCCTGTTTTTTGAATATTTTGCCCATTTGCCAATGCCAATAATAAGCCAATATTTCAGAATCAGGGCTCGCCTCGGCTAAAAATATGGCTCGACGTGTTGCTTTTAAAGCGTTATCACAATGCTTATCCTCAAAACAACCGGTTTCATCAAAGTATAATTGGCCTAGGTAGCCTAATGCTTGGGATTTTCCCCAAGTATCGTCATATTTTTGAGATAACGCTAATGCTTCTTTAAAGACATTAAAAGCTTTTAGCCTGAGTTCAAAGGGGTTAGCAGCGGAAGGAAAATTGCGATAAGTCAGACGAATCAGTCGCCCTAAGCGTAAGAGTACAGGTATCTTTTCTTGAGAGGATTTCATTTCGTGCGTCTTTATTAAAAGAAATAGCAGGGCGTTTTTAACACTATTAAATTCAATAGCAGACGCTTTGAGGGCAGTTTGTACCCAGTTCATTTTCGCTTTGACAGCAAGCACAGCTTGGTTCGCTAAACGAACACTTTTATCGTAATAATCAAGGGCCTTATTTTGGCGAGTTTTATCGGCACAAAAGTTTTTGAAATCATTTGTTGTTTCGTCGTTTGTTTTGCGATAAGTAGCACAAAGATTGCCTAAATTATTGAGAGCCACTGCAGCAGCACCTAAATACTCAGGGTTTTCAGTTTCTCTCCCCTTGCTTTCTAATGCTGTCGCGCTTTTGCCTAAAAGTTTGGCTGCTTCATCCTTTTTTCCGAGCATAAAACAAGCATAACCTAAACTTCCCCAAGTCATCGCTCGATGTGCCGGATCAGAAGTCTTTTTTAACGCTTGATGTAGGGCCTCTATAGCATTATGGTAACGGTCTAAAATTTGGTATTTTTCCGCTTTTTGGAACCACTTTTGCCAAACCACTTCATCGCTATTGATAACCGTTGGGTTGTTATCAAGCACACAATCGTATCGCCTTTCATCCGCTAACAGGTTAGCCGAAAGGAAACTTAAAAAAACAATAAAAAATAGAGTAACGGGATGAATCTGAAAAACGTGTATCATGTTTAATGACCTAAATGACAGCCAAATACTGGCTTTGAGAGTGAAAAGGTTTCATCAAAAGGAGCGATGCTTGCCTGTGTCTCCTCATTTTCTGGATGAAATGTTTTGTTATCAGAAAAATATAGACTTGACCAAGTCGTATCCAATAATTTAGAAACAGCGGCTCTGCGAAAGCCTTCTTTGAGAATAGGCTTATTGTATAGCTTGCTAGGCGTACAACCTTTATCAAGTTGAGGTTTAGAAAACGGGGTTTGTAGTGAAAACAGTCCCTTTGTAATATCAATTTCTGGCGTATTAATTTGAATTTCGCCATCTATGCCAAGTTCTGATGAAGCGCTTATGGCGTTTGTGAGAGGAGATTCAAAAATCCCTTGAGCTGTGTTGTTATAAATACCAGTGGTTGTGATGTCAATATTGCCACCTCTACCTTCATAAGCATTTGCTGTAATAGAACTGTTATCAAGCACCATAAATTCAGGTGTAAGCGTGATATTGCCGCTGTTACCGTCGTCGGCTTTGACGCTAGTACATTGTCAAGGAACTATTGAGGGGTAAAGTCTTCTGAGTTTGATTCGAGCATCTTCGGTGGTAAAACGCCAGTCCATTTCAGTTGCCAAATCATTGCGTTGATCGACCCAAGCTGTCACTTCTTTCTTCAAAGTTTCTTG
>Ga0190315_1000087_pt1 | contig 53603 bp, 34 predicted proteins | sample 48701101_MG_FD_161673 | JGI IMG/M metagenome (GOLD analysis project Ga0190315, IMG submission 161673) | Hydrothermal vent sediment bacterial communities from Southern Trench, Guaymas Basin, Mexico - 4870-11-0-1_MG | ecosystem: Environmental > Aquatic > Marine > Hydrothermal vents > Sediment ...
TTCTCAAATTCTTCTCGACTAATATCGCTGGGGTAAATTTTTCTCATAAGTTATTCCTTAATTATTGATTATTTTAGTCTATTTTTTGATTTTAACACATATAAAAGATTTTGAACAGGTTCTTAGGTTTGGAGATAATCCCGTCGCTCATCGGGATACCTATGATCCCACGAAGAAAGATGTGACATTGTTATTGTACCTGAATCCGTCGTGGCACCTCAATTTTGCTGGTGAAACCGTCTATTTTGATGAACAGGGCGAAATTGAATTAGCGGTTCTCCCTAAATTTCGTCGTTTGGGAATGCATGAAGGGTATATTAATCATGCTGCCAGAGCCCCTTCAAGTCTCTTTAAGAGTTCTAGATATACACTGGCGATCAAGGCGACACCTGAGATAGCCTATTGCCAAGAAAGAATTCACAAGGACGATAAAGAGGACAAAGCCATTGAATTAAGGGAAGCGGTTTTGGCCGAAAGACTCTTTGGACACCCTGAACAAACCTCTATTGCTAATAAACGTTCCTATGCTTAATTCAATCATCAAAGAAACATTTGACGTTACCGAAGAACTCTTAAAGCAAGAGCTTTTAAAAGAAAGAAAGCCCATGCCTTTAAAAACAGGGCTAGATTCTTCCCGCTACCCGCTTGTGGATCACTTGAATTTGGAAGAAGTGTCTGAATTTATGCCCACTCTCTATAAGCCATTTATCGGTATGACCTATGATATTCATTGGCGAAAAGTCATCACGCAGGCTGTGCTACATAATGAAGAAGTTGATATTAGAATGGAAAACTGGATGGCGGAATATCGAATGCCAGTTGAAATAAAAGGAGATGAGTTCTATAGTGTTCCGTTGGATCAAGAGATAGCCAGACTCAAATTAGGTCAAGCACCGCAACAGACACTGTGGAGTGTCTACGTGATGCCTCTTATTTTTACAACAAGAGAAATCACCCAAATACCGCTCAAGGATGTTGAGCGGAGAAAATTGGATTTTATGGAATTGTATTCTAAAAAATACCAAAAAATATCTCTCAATAATAATCCACCGCCCGGTATTATAGTGAAGCGTGAAATGGATAATGGACAACAATTTACGCTCATTGAAGGGCACTATCGATTTGCTAAAGCGGATGAGGAAGGTTGGAGTACGTTTCCTTGTAAGATTTTTACTTGGCAGGAAATAGTGCCTTTTATTAATGTGCAGCCTATAAAAGGATTCTATTGGTATGACATAAATAGTTGACTTGGGCAACGGGATTGCCCCTACAATCTTCGGTAGTCCTAAACAGGCAGTGATGTCACGGATGCGATTTGCTTGACGGGATCATATTCGTTTGGACATCAATATTTGATGGAATGTTGGGAGAATTTTTTTAGGCTTAAAAACTTATCATTAGACAACTAATTGACAAATTTATTGAATGTTAAGTACAACGAATGACGGGGATAAACGAATTTGATCCAAAGTGTTGTTGAGTCAATCTGTTGTATTATAGATGGGTTGTTTGACTTTTTGAATGAGCAGATGGTACCGAAAACTTAAATAAACCTCTAAATAAATTCGTTTATCCCCGTCATTCGTTGTACTTCCGTCATTCGTTGTACTTAATTGAACTGATAGGTGTTAAGCTCTCTTGAAAAATATTTAGTTGACAAACGATTTTTAATTTGGTATAAATAAAAAAAAAATTAATTTATTATGGAGGAAAAGCGAGTAAGGTTTGTTGTTTTTTTTGTTGCACGCGCGGACAAGACGGCTGAAGTTTTGTGGTGGAATTCTGGAAAGCACCGGGTTTTCCGTTGTCATGGAATGAGACATTTGTTCACAAACTGGAAATCGGTTGCGCTCAATTTACGCGGATTAATAGAAGCTCTTGCAAAATGCTTTTTTGCAGACCACAATAACTCAATAAGTTAGGAAATTATCCGGCTGTATAATCTATTGAATTATTGTAAGGTACCAAAGTTTGTAATTTCCTTTATTAAATTTTTTATAACTTACTTAACTAACAACGGAGACAAAAAACGATGCAAAAACTGCAAAAACCTACAAACGCTGCACTCAGAAGAAGAAGATATGTTGGTGTTGGTCTTGGAGAAGATGAAGTCACGGAAATGGAAATGGAGTCCAGAAAACCGAATGACGACTCTTCAATAGAAGGTGGAAATTCAAGTCACCAAGATGTCAACGAACAGAGTACAACAACAAGCTATGAGCTTGAAAAAAAGTAAATCGTCTTATCATTGTTGCTAGATAGGCGTAATGACTGTTTGATGTTTGTATACGGATAGTACAACGGATTGACGAAATAAACGGATTTTTATCGGCTTAATGAGATGATTGAAAGTCAATAAAGATAGGGTTAATTTTGACCGAACTTATCATGAAAAAGTACATTCTGTATACAACTTTAAAAAATCAGCAGCAAAATCACTTACCCCCGCCATAATTGAATTGGCGGGGGTATTTTTTTTGGGTGCGGCTCTTTTCAATTAACGTCTTATTTGTAACAACATTTTAGGGCTTAGCCCGTCTAACCTCGTGCCAGTACCTACAAGGGGCGTGACTTCAAAAGAGCCGCACCGTGGAGACAAAAACCGATGGATGAGTATAGTTTCAGTAGAAGAAGAAGAAGTGTTGGTGTTGGTCTTGGAGAAGATCAAGTCACGGAAGACATGGTAATGGATTCCAGAGAACAGAATGACGGCTCTTCGATAGAAGGTCAGAATTCAAGTAACCAGAATGTCAATAAACCGAGTGCAACAACAAGCTATGAGCTTGAAAAAAAGTAAATACAAACCGGAAAATGGTTGCGCTCAATTTACTCTGATTAATAGAGGCTATTGCAAAATGCTTTTGCAGATCACAATAACTCATATAGTTAGAAAATGATCTGGTTGTATTAATCTATTGATTTATTGTAATGTCCCTGCGTTTTGTCAGTTCCTTTATTAATCATTTTTTATAACGACCTATGGAGAAAAAAAACGATGGAATCTTATATTAGTAGAAGAAGAAGTACTTCCAGAAGAAGAAGTGTTGGCGTTGGTCTTGGAGAAGATCAAGTGACGGAAGACATGGTCATGGATTCCAAAGAACAGAATGACGACTCTTCTATAGAAGGTCAGAATTCAAGTAACAAGAATGTCAAACCGAGTACAACAACAAGCTATGAGCTTGAAAAAAAGTAAATCGTCTTATCATTGTTGCGAGATAGGCGTAATGACTATTTGATGTTTGTAGAACGCCTAAAAATAACTTACCCCCACCCTAATCGGCGGGGGTATTTTTTTTCTACTTCCCACCTCTCAAGTTCACAATCTGACCATATTCCATTTTCAAGACACGATCAGCAACATGAAAATACTTATCATCATGTGTCACTGCAATAATGGTTTTGCCTTGTTGTTTGAGTTCTTGCAGCACCACTTCATAAAAATATTGTCTAAAAGCGGGATCTTGATCGGCCGCTAATTCATCAAAAACATAAATCGGTTTGTCTTCCAAAATAGCTGTGATAAAAGCCAGCCGCTTTTTTTGTCCAGTTGATAAATTCAAGTTTGTGAATTGGCCGTCCAAATAGTGTGTTTTTTTATCTAATTGCATTGAATGCAATAAAGATTTTAACAGTTGTTCATCAATCTGATGCAAACCATAAAGCTTATCAAATAAGTGAAAATCGGTAAAAATGATCGAAAACAATTCACGATAATTGTGATAATGGCTTTGATCAATTTCGTCATCATCAACAGAAAGAAACCCAGTGGCGGGATAATACAGGCCCGTCAAAAGTTTTAATAAGGTTGACTTACTGCTGCCATTGCCCCCCACAATAAATAACATTTCCCCTTGATTAAGCGTCATATCTAAAGGGCCGACTGAAAACAAGGCCTTATCTGATTCGTCAGTATAACGAAAAGTGCTGTTAGTCAGCCTAATTTATTGAAAGGTGTCGATAGGCGTTTTCGATCTCAAGTTTGGCTGAGAAGCGTTCATCTGATCGAGTTGCGCTTCTAATTTATAAATTTTTTCAACCACAACATTGGCCTTAGTTATCTCCGGTAGTGCCATCATCAACGCTTCCGCTGCGCCTATAATAAATAAAATAGTGGTTATCACTTTGAAAATGACTTCATTATGGCTTGAACTCAACAACGGAATGATAAAAATCAAAATGGCCAATAACAGATACAATACAACTTGATTATACATCATTTCAGTTGCCAATTTCATCATGCTATCGACCCTCAGCGTCTTGTTTTCCTTGGCAAGCTGTTCAACATCATTGAACACATCATCATTTTTCTTTTGATTAATTTTGAGTTCTTTGAAACCTTTTAATATATGACTCAACAGGCCAAACAATTGGGTTTCTTTATCAAAAGCTCTGTCAAGCCCTTCTGAAATAAAATGCTCATGATGCAAATACATCATAATCGCTACACTGATAAAACTCAGGGTAATTAAAAAGCTAATGGGTGATAACCAAGCCAGATAGAAGCCACTAAAAATTAAGACAATCAGTGATTCTCCAGCCCTCACAATTTCAATAGCCACTTCTGAAAGCAAGTTACTCCCTTGCGTTAACGGTGTGTACAAAGTGGCATATTCGGTTTTTTCTATAAACTGTAATTCGCTCTGGCGAATCTTATTAATGATTCTAAGTCGTACTTTGAGAAGCACCTCTTCAGCCAGTTGACTGGCTTGATAAAAGGCATATCGGGAGGTGTAGATAAATAACAAAAAGATGCTCACAAACTGTAAAAAAAGGAGTACAAACGATTGCATTTCGACACGATTGTTTAAAATGAGTTCGCCCGCCGAATTGATAATGATGAGTAAAAAACCATTAGCGAACCCAGAAACTGCGGAAATTAATAGGATTTGGGTTTTTGGTGCATCGGATTCTTGATTCAATAATTCGAGTATTTTCATGTTGTTTTGTTCTATCGGTTATCTTCTAATGTGAGTTTGTTTTGACTCAATAAAAAACAACATATTAATTAAAAAAGGATTAAAATAATCTATAATCTTGTAATGAGCATTTTTTATGATTATAACGGATTTGGGGGGCGAACACGCCGGTTCGTCCTTTTAAATCTGGTGTCCCCAAAATCCGTTATATGAGCGTTTCCCGATCTCATGACGTACAGTTATATCAAGAAAATCGAACCGCAAAATAAATTTGGAACGAAGAACAGGCCGCAAAATTAGCGTAGCACACCGAAGGTTCATTCAATCGGGAAACGCTATAATCCGAATTAATTTACAAAAAGACAACGACTATCCTTATAAAAGTATTGTATCTTTTATGCTTACCACCTATTCGTTTTCAAATTCGATCTTATAAAACACACCTAATTACAATGTTTTATATCTAAAAACTGATGTCAATCTTATATTTATACTCTGTGGTACTCTGTGGTACTGAAAAATTTTGACAAACTGATTTTCAGGCCTGAAAAGGTGTTAATATCTGTTAGGTTATTATTTTTGAAAGCGATATTCACTCACTTTCATTGATTAAATAACTTTTCCCACATTGAAAATCGTGCCATGCAGAGTACGCCGTCTAAGTTGCCTTTGTGTCCAAAAACAGCGTAAAAATTTTACGTCACGAATGAATTCCTTTACGAATGAACGAATGACCACTCAAAAATATCAAGTCAAAAAGTGGTCGTCCCGACTTCCTTATTTCGGTACTGACTAATGGTGGGCAAGCGGGCAATAAGAAAGGGCCCTATCTGAGATCATATCGCCCCTTTACCCACCCTACCGATCTAAAAATAACGATTTTCACAAACTGATATCGGTTAAAATTCTCTATCTTCAAACCTTACCCATTCCCACGATCTTCCCCTTTCACTCCCTTACAATCCGTTTTATTTGATAAAGTGATAAAGATGTAGAATAATCGACCAGCCTATTATCGATTGTCTGACGATATCTGCATTAACAAATTAATAATGACTATTATTTATCAGATAAATCTCTTACCCTTAAACATAACAAATATTTATTGATATGATAATTAATAATTAATAATTAATAATTAATAATTGATATTGATAACTGACAGGTCAGGACAATTGTACGAGAGCGAAGAAGTTTTACGCACGCTGATCAATGCCTCTCCCGATATGATTTGTTTTAAAGATGGACTAGGGCGTTGGTTGGAAGCGAATCAAGCGATACTGAAAGTGTTTCAACTTGATGGCGTGGATTATCAGGGTAAAACGGATGCCGAATTGGCGCTGTTTACTCATCCCTTCTATCGAGAGGCCTTTCTTGCCTGTGAGGCCTCAGATAACTTGGCATGGCAGAAAACGACACTCAGTCGTGCTGAAGAGGTGATTCGGACACGGCAGGGTCGATCTCGCGTTTTTGATGTGATTAAAGTGCCTATTTTTGACACTGAGGGAAAACGCAAAGGGCTGGTTGTATTAGGACGAGACATCACGGAACATAAACAGGCAGAAGAAAAACAACTCAGCAGTGAAGCTCGCCTTGCCGAAGCGCAACATATTGCCCATTTAGGATATTGGGAATGGAACCTGATTAGTGGTCAGGAAGAATGGTCAAGAGAAATGTTTCGTATTCTTGGCTTGTCGCCTAATATCGAAATCAACCATGAAAACTTTGAAGCGGCCCTCCATCCAGATGATCGCGATGAGGTGTTACAGGCATTTGAACACGCTATCTATGACAGTCGATCCTATCAGGTTGAGTTTCGTATCGTTCGGCCTGACGGCACGATTTGCTATGTACAAGCTTTTGGCAAATTGATCAGAAATGCGGCCGGTAAACCACTTCGTTTTTTAGGCACCGCGCAAAATATAACTAAAATCAAGCAAGTAGAAGAATCTTTGCGAGAAACCAATGAGCAACTCCAACTTCGACTGAATGAATTAGCTCAACGGAATCAAGAGATTAGTTTATTGAGTAAAATGGGTAACTTATTGCAAACTTGCTTAACGGTGGAAGAGGCTTACACGGTTATTGTTCGCTTTATGGGGCAGTTATTTCCCAATACTATCGGGATGTTAGCGATGTTTGAAGGCTCTTCAGTGATCTTAGAAAATGTGGCAACATGGGGACAAGTCTCTACAAACACTGAAAAGGTGATATTTGCGCCAACAGATTGCTGGGCACTGCGACAAAAGCGGCCGTATTATATGCTCAATAAACAAACCTATCCGCTTTGCAATCACTTATTTTCTGCTATAGCTCCCCTTTATATGTGTGTTCCCATGATAGCGCAAGGCGAATTACTTGGTTTGTTACATATTGCTCAACCCAAATTATTGGAATTAAATCATCTGAATGAAGCACAGCAACGTTTAGCGGAAACTGTTTCTGAACAAATTGCATTGGCATTAGCTAATATTAAATTGCGTCAAACGTTTCAAAACCAATCTATTCGTGATGCGCTTACTGGCCTTTATAATAGACGTTACTTAGAAGATACATTAGAGCGGGAGTTATATCGGGCGGATAGAAACCAACAGACTGTCGGTATTTTGATGGTTGATATTGATCACTTTAAACAATTCAATGATACTTATGGACATGAAGCGGGTGATATTGTGTTACAAAGTTTGGGTGATTTTTTAAATGAACATATCCGAAAGGGCGATATTGCTTGCCGGTATGGCGGTGAAGAATTTACGCTTATTTTACCCGGTGCGCCTTTAGAAGTGGTTAAAAAACGTGCCGAAGTTATCAGGAATAATGTGAAAAAATTGACTGTGAAACATGATAACCAGAATCTAGGACTCATTACTTTATCAATCGGTGTCGCTTCCTTCCCCCAACATGGACAACAATTTAAAGAGGTGTTACGAGCGGCTGATACGGCACTTTATACGGCGAAAAAACAAGGACGTGATAGGGTTGTTGTGGCAGAATAGGGAAGGGTACTTAAAAATAATAACGATAAGAATTTGGGTAATGCTAGGGATTAAACCTTATGATTCAAAAAAGGTCTGATTATCACTTGTTAAAAACGCTAAGGATATGAATTTTAATAAATTTTATAACGGGATCAGTCACATTCATTCAACCCCTTTCCCTTCGACAAGCTCAGGTACCCAGATCAGGGCACGAAAAAACTTTTGCATGAAAGCCTATGGGTGTGGCTACTTTAGAACGACGGTTCAATAAAATAAATGGGTTATAGAGCCTACTATTCAACGCGCTTTCAAGCGTTTAAAATGTACATAATTAATTGATTTTTAAATATTTTTTATAATTATTGGTGTATTGCGCGTCGTTTTAAAATAGCCACACCCAAAGCCTATTCGAGGTTCAAGTTTTTCTCAGAAAAACTTGATCCTCGAATTCACATTCAACCCCGTGCTCTGAGCGAAGGGTGTCGAAGGGGGGTTGTGTTGATAGGCTATCAACCTTAACCAGTCCATTTTTCAATTTTAAAATCAGAACGCATTTCAGCAATTTTCTGATAAATCTTATCGTTATAAACAAAAATCATATCATTACAAATGGCTTCACTCGCCAAAATCATATCAATGGTATGTTTTTTAAGTGCGTTATCACTAATACCAATCCTTTTTTGATATTCTGAACGAATTTCACCAAATATTGTCCCACCTTTGTCTGGATTCAATGGTAGAATATTAAGATATTGCATTATCTCATTGAATCCTTTTAATATCCGTCTCCTTTCTTGATCGGCAAGGAGATATAAACCCGCTTTATATTCATATATGGATAAATCCGATAGGTATAATTTATCTTTCGGGGAGAGTTTTTTTAAGTTCTGAATAACAGACGTATAATATGGAGATCGATCATCTCCAGCATAAGAAACGATATCGGTATCCAATAAAAAATATTTTTCCATCGATGCACTTATCAGTTTGTAAAAATGTCGTTATTTATTATGGCATTGACTACCACAGTAGTATAAGGTTCTGTGAAATCTCGGTTAAAAACGGTTTCGCTACGTGTGATCGAGATTGAGGATTTGAAAACGAAAACGGATAGGAGAACAGATTTCTCCATACAATCAATTATTTTGAAAACTTATCAAACAATTTCTCACTCATATTTTCTCTAATCTCACTGGTAACCCGATTCATTTTGTCTGATAGCCCACTAAATGGATGTTGATGATCAAGATAATCAGCCAAAGGATGACTTGATTTGACAGGTTTATCGAAGAGATAGGGTTCTTCTACTGTAATAGAAACCTTAAACCTTTTCCCTTGTAAACAAGCTTTTTTGAGTAAATCACCAATGGTTTCATGAGGCAAAACGTGATCTAATGTTATCGTAAATGAGGTTTTGTTAATTGTTTCCATAAAACGATAAAAAGAATATTTCAATGTGGTGTATGAGAAAATCAATAACTCTATTTCTCAATAGGCAATAAATACAATAATTTTTAACAAATAATCATCAATCGCGAGGTAATTTATACCTGACTTAAATCATTTGTCAAGTTATTGCTAGAGATTTTCAGAAAAATAATTTCAAAAAGGGTGGCATTTTTAATCTCACTTTTCGTGCAAAGTGCTTAAGTCGCATTGAGAAGACTTGGCACCGAAGCGCCGAAGCGCCGAAGTGTGAGATTGGTTTTAGATCGAACCTTTCTTTGAAAATAATTATCTGAATATCTATATCATCACCTATTATACTTGGCACTGTCACAAATTGCGCTTTTTGGGGCCATTCATCATTCATCATTCATCATTCATAATTAAAAGTTCAATCTATGACGGTGCTGAGTATAGTTTTATTAATGACTTATATTCTTTACTACTCTGTGCTATTTTGTGAACTTTATGTTGACGTTTTTTACAATATGAATTGTGAATCGCGTGTGTTCAGTCTTAATGAGGTGTTCACTATGCACACTTTAAAAATGATTATCGCTATCTTGTCCATGATGGCGTTGTTATTGGGTGGTTGTACCAGTAGTCGTTCAAGCAAAATTTATACTGAGGGCTCCGCACTTCAAACGGAAGATGTTGAGGAAGGTATTGTGGAAAGTGTCGAACCGGCTATTATCAGGAAAGATGGTACGCTTGTAGGTACAACCAGTGGTACGATTCTTGGCGGTATCGGTGCGAGTACGATAGGTAGCGGCATCGGTAAGGAACTGGCTACAGTAGGAGGGGCTATTATTGGTGGTTTGTTAGGGCATTACTTTGAACAAGGTATAACTGATCGAGATGCCTTGAAAATTGTGATTAACCTAAAGCGTGGCGAAAAAATTGTGATTGTGCAAGAAGCCGATGTACTTTTTAAACCGGGTGAGAAGGTGAATATTTTTAGCAGTCGTGTTAATAATACGACACGAGTCTCGAAAATTGCTGGCTCTGAACCTACGGTACCCACTGAATAAGGAAGTCCAAAAAAAATTATTAATCAAAAATGCCAATTCAAGCAGGTGGGCAACAAAAATACAAAACCCACCCTACAATTCCTATCTTGCCAGCAACGCAAAATGAATATGAAACCGCTATTCGCTTAGCGGCCGCTTTTCAGTGCGCCGTTGTTGACACGAAGCCTCCTAATTGCCCTTATTTGCTGTATTTGAGCGCGGAACGTTTAGAATTACGCGATATGACAACAACTACAGGGCCGGTTTATGTGGATTTTGTTAAGGGTAGATTAGATTATCGTCGTCGCTATGGGGGGGGAATTAAGCAACCTTTAGCTAAAGCGATTGGTTTAAAACAGGCTTCCCGGCCTACCGTACTAGATGCGACAGCCGGTTTAGGGCGTGATGCCTTCGTTTTGGCCAGTTTGGGTTGTCGTGTACAGATGCTAGAACGCTCAAAAGTGGTTGCTGCGTTGTTATACGATGGTTTACAACGGGCCCGGCAAAATGTTGAAATCGGCTCATTGATAAAAGAACATTTACAACTCATTTATTACGAGGCGCAAGATTGGTTATCCCAAATGCCAGATACACAATATCCTGATGTGATTTATTTAGATCCTATGTATCCCCATCGCCAAAAATCGGCATTAGTGAAAAAGGAAATGCGACTATTTCGGGCAATAGTTGGCGATGATTTAGATGCCCCAGCCTTGTTAAAAGTGGCATTAGCGTGTGCCCGTCAACGAGTGGTTGTAAAGCGGCCTAAATTGGCTCCAAGCGTCAATGAAACAAAGCCCACTTTTTGTATTGAAAGTCAAAATACGCGGTTTGATGTGTACAAAATTTTCTGATTAGAATCTTATCAGTTATCAGTAATTACAAAAGCGAACATATATAGAAATGTCTATTTTGATTATGATAGAACGCAGATTATGGCCTGACTGAACTGATTGACGCAGATTATGGCTTGTTCGCTTTTGTAATTACCGATAATTGATAACTGATTTCTACGCAAATGTTTTTGCGCGCAAAAACATTTGCGTGGAACTGATAACTGATAATTGATAAATGTCTCAAATATCACAAAAAAAACGTTATATTGCTATACGCAATGTGACATTAGTAGGTGTAATTGGCAATATCTTATTGACGATTGTTAAACTGGTATTTGGTGTCATTGGCCGATCACAAGCCTTGATTGCCGATGGTTTGCATTCGTTATCCGATTTAATTAGTGATAGTGTGGTGTTGGTGGCGGCTAAATATAGTACGCAGGATGCCGATGCTGATCATCCTTATGGACATGGCCGTTTTGAAACGTTGGCAACAGTCATCATTGGTGGCTTACTCTTGTTGGTAGCGGGGGGAATGCTAATAGATGCTGGACGGCGTTTGTTTGAACCACAGTTGTTGTGGCAGCCCACTGTTTGGAGCCTTGTTGTTGTGATATTGTCCGTTTTAGTTAAAGAGGCTTTATATCAATATACGCTCTCTGTTGCCAAAAGTATGCGTTCCCAAATGTTGCGGGCTAATGCTTGGCATCATCGCAGTGATGCCATTTCTTCAGTGATTGCATTGATCGGCGTAGTGGGTAGTATGCTGGGGTTCCCTTGGCTAGACGCTGTAGCAGCTATTGGTGTTTGTTTCATGATTGGCCATATTGGCTGGTCATTAGGCTTCAGCGGTGTCAATGAATTAGTGGATACTGGCTTAGATAAAAAACAAATTATTGAAATTAAAGAGATTATTTCTTCAGTTGAGGGGGTTCGCACATTACATGAATTACGCTCGCGTAAAATGGGAGCTAATGCGTTAGTGGATGTGCATATCTTAGTCGATCCCTGTATTAGTGTCTCAGAAGGCCATCAAATCGCTGAAATTGTGCGGACTCGTTTGATCAGAGCGATAGAAGAAATCAATGATGTGCTGGTACACATTGACACTGAAAATGATGACAAGAGTCGCTTGAATTTGAATTTGCCATTACCCAATGATATAAAGAGAGAGCTACAACTGAAATGGCAAGATTTAGAGGCAGCGCGTGCCATTGAGCAAATCACTTTGCATTATTTGGGGGGTAAACTGACAATAGATATTTATTTCTCTTTAACAATCGTACAGAATATAGAAGACGCACGGGCTTTATCTCAAGATGTTGCTCAATTAGCAGCAGATGATCCGAATATTCAAGCCATTAATGTCTATTATCGGGGATAATGGCTTATGAGATAAGAGATCATGAATGAGATTTTAGAATCCGCAATCAAGTACTTGATGCTCAAGTTTTTTTAACACCGCTAATAACGACAATGATTGCTTTAAGAAAGGATTTTTTATATCAGGATTTTTTGAACAGAGGACTGTAGCCATGAATGGTTATCCAACGAGAATGACAATAATTGAAGTCGTTATTGCTGTTAAAAAAAACTTGAACATTGAGACGTATGAATTTTTCTAATACCTTTTATAAAAAAATATTATCTCAATCTCACTTGACAATGCGAACGGAATTTGAGTAATCTGCTTATTGCGAGTTTTGAATAAACAATAATCAAGAGGATATTATCATATAGCCTTAGTGCAGCGTTATTGTTGATGAAATGCTTATCTGAGCAATATCCACAAGCTTAAACAACTCAATCAATTCGCAAATTCATTATTTTTAATTAATCCCTTTAACACAAAGAGCAAGAAATTATATGTCTGGTGAAAATATCCTCAACATGCTCAAGGAAAACAACATTAAATTTGTTGATCTTCGCTTTACCGATACCAGGGGCAAAGAACAGCATGTGACTGTACTCTCGCACACTGTTGACGAGGACTTTTTTGTTGATGGAAAAATGTTTGATGGTTCCTCAATTGCCGGTTGGAAGGGCATCAATGAATCTGACATGATTTTGATGCCAGAACCGGATACAGCCGTTATCGATCCATTTGCCGATGAAATCACCTTAAATCTGCGTTGTGATGTCATTGAACCGAATACCATGCAAGGTTATGAACGCGATCCACGCTCATTGGCAAAACGGGCAGAAAATTACTTGAAGTCTACCGGCATTGCCGATACCGCCTATTTTGGGCCAGAAAATGAGTTCTTCATCTTTGATGATGTACGTTGGGGATCTGACATCAGCGGCTCATTCTGCAAAGTAGACTCACAAGAGGCAGGCTGGAATTCAGAAAAAGTCTATCAAGACGGCAACTTAGGGCATCGGCCTTCGCTAAAAGGCGGTTATTTTCCCGTTCCGCCGGTTGATTCTCAGCATGACATTCGCTCCGCTATGTGCTTATCTTTGGAAGAAATGGGCCAGAAAGCTGAAGTTCATCACCATGAAGTGGCAACAGCCGGTCAAGGCGAAATTGGTGTGTTCTTTAACACCTTAGTCAAAAAAGCCGACGAAGTACAAACCCTCAAATACGTGGTCATGAATGTCGCCCACGGCTATGGTAAAACCGCCACCTTCATGCCTAAACCACTGGTCGGTGACAACGGTAATGGTATGCATGTCCATCAATCTATGAGTAAGGATGGCAATAACATCTTTTCCGGCGATAAATATGGCAACTTATCAGAAATTGCTTTGTTTTACATTGGTGGGATTATCAAACATGCGCGCGCTCTCAATGCGTTTACCAATGCCACAACTAACAGCTACAAGCGTCTTGTACCGGGTTTTGAAGCCCCTACCTTGTTAGCTTACTCGGCCCGGAACCGTTCTGCCTCAATACGTATTCCTTACGTGACGAGTCCCAAAGCACGTCGTATTGAAGTCCGTTTCCCAGATTCAACAGGTAATCCATATTTTGCATTCGCCGCAATGTTGATGGCAGGTTTAGATGGCATCCAAAACAAGATTCATCCTGGTGAGGCCATGGATAAGGATTTATACGACTTACCGCCTGAAGAAGAGAAAAACATTCCGACGGTTTGCTTTTCTTTAGATCAGGCTTTAGAAGAGCTTGACAAAGATCGTGACTTCTTGACGGCCGGTGGTGTGTTTACCAACGATCTGATTGATGCCTACATCGTTTTGAAAATGGAAGAAGTGACTCGTCTGCGTATGACAACTCATCCCGTAGAATTTGATATGTACTACAGTTTGTAAAATTCGCAACGAGTCTTATGGTGAAGTGTTAAACTGCCCCCTTTTTAAAGGGGGTTTTTATTTTAAGTTATCTCATTAATTATCAAACAATCCCTATACTGCAAAGATAGTGGTGCAATGTAGGTGATGCTGGAGTGGATAGAACGCTGATTATCATGATGAAACTGATTTGCGCTGATAAAAGAAATCAGCGTCAATCAGGCCATAATCAGTTTAATCAGTGTGCTATCTGCTATAACATTCATCACCCACAGAGAATCATAATCAGGCCTGATGATAATTGATGTGATAACTGATAACTGATAACTGATAACTGATATGTCTGCACAAGAATTTAATTTAGAAGTCACACCTAAATTGCCAGAACCTTTGAAACGCCTTGAAGAACTGGCAAATGATCTGTGGTATAGCTGGAATAACCCAGCCCGGATGCTGTTTGAACGTCTTGATGACAACTTATGGATTCTAGTTGGGCATAACCCCAAATTATTTTTACGCAATATTGAGCAAACACGTTTAGAAAAAGCGGCCAATGATGCCCTGTTTCTTAATGCCTATCATCAAGTGTTATCCACTTATGATACTTATTGTCAGACAAAAGAGCGGCGCAATGGTGGTTCACAATTAGCCGATGATGATTTGATTGCTTATTTTTGTGCAGAGTATGGTTTTCACGAAAGTTTGCCGGTGTACTCAGGCGGTTTAGGTATTTTAGCCGGTGATCATTGCAAAACGGCCAGTGATATGCGCTTGCCTTTTGTCGCCGTTGGGTTGTTTTATCATCAAGGTTATTTTTCTCAACTGATTGATGCTCAAGGCAATCAGGTTGTCACATACAATGTGAATGAGCCGCAACATTTACCCATTCAAGCGTTAGAGGATGAAAACGGGAACGAGATTCTCATTGGGGTTAATATTGCCGATCAATACGTGCATGTCAAAGTTTGGAAGATACGAATTTGTCATATTACACTATACTTGATTGATACAAATGTTCCCCAAAACAATCCTGAGCATTGTGCGATTACCCACCAACTTTATGGCGGTGATGAACATACTCGCATCAAACAAGAGATTATTCTCGGCATTGGTGGTACGCGCTTACTGAGAAGGTTAGGCATTGCACCCACCATTTGGCATATCAATGAAGGCCATGCCGCTTTCATGATACTCGAAAGAATGCGTGAACTGATAGCGGGTGGGCAATCGTATGAAACCGCGCTAGAAGGGGTTGCTGGCAATACTGTCTTTACCACTCACACACCGGTACCAGCAGGACATGACCATTTTCCTCAAGATGTCGTCATGCACTATCTAGGCTACTTCTGTCACGAATTACGCATTTCCAGAGAAGCGTTACTGGCGCTCGGTTGTTGGCCCCATGATCCACCCGATTTTAATATGACTACTTTAGCCATTCAGGGATCACGGTACATGAATGGTGTCAGCCGTATTCATGGGGACGTGTCGTCTGAAATCTGTAGAAAATTTTGGCCAGAACTGAGCCCAGCTGAAAATCCAATGCGCTACATCACCAATGGTGTCCATGTCTCATCCATGTTAGCGCGGGAATGGCATGACTTATTTGATAACATTTTAGGCGTAGAATGGTCACATCATCAGTGTGATGCGGCGTTGTGGCAACGCATTGAAAATATCCCAGATCAACAATTTTGGAATGTGAGGCAAACCGTTAAATCGCGTATGTTAACGGTGATACGTGAGGCTTTGATTTCCCAACACCTACGTCATCAAGTCAGTGAAACGCATTTAGAGCGTATGCTCAAATTTATTGATCCCAATAATCCCAATATTCTCACCATCTGCTTTGCACGACGTTTTGCCACCTACAAACGCGCCACCCTGTTACTTAAAGATAAAGATAAATTGCGAACCTTGATCAATGACATCAAGCGCCCCGTCGTGTTTCTCTTTGCTGGCAAAGCCCACCCCGCCGATGGCCCAGGGCAAGACTTGCTTCGCGCCATTTACGAACTCAGTTGCGAACCTGACTTTATTGGTAAAATACTGGTCGTGCAAGGCTACGACTTAGGCCTATCAAGGCGCTTAGTCTCCGGCGTTGATGTCTGGCTGAATAATCCAGTGTATCCACAAGAAGCCAGTGGAACTTCTGGAATGAAAGTTGCCCTGAATGGCGGCATAAACCTCAGTATACTAGATGGTTGGTGGCCAGAAAGCTATGATGGCGAAAATGGTTGGGGCATTAAAGCGTCTCCCCACAACGATAATGTGGAACAGCGCGACTATGAAGATGCCCGTAGCCTGTACGAAGTGCTGCAAGATGAAGTGATCCCACTTTACTACGATCAAGGCAAATATGGGTATTCAGAAGGTTGGGTTAAGAAAGCAAAACGCTCTATGGTAACCATCTTACCCCGCTTTAACACCATGCGGATGCTCAACGACTACCTTGACACCCTGTATTTACCGGCAAGTCGTCAAGGTAGACGGTTAAGCAGCGATAATTATGCCAAGGCCCAAACCTTAGCCAATTGGAAGGGGCATATTCGATCAAAATGGGGCGGTGTACAGGTTCGTTTAGTGACCGCACCAGACACACAACAATTCACTTATGGCGAATCAATCACCATACAAGTCGCGGTGCGTTTAAATGATTTACAGCCAAATGATGTGACCATTGAACTGCTACTCTCACGGAAGATCTATCACCCCGAATTTTTACGGGTGAGTCAAGATGAATTACAAAACATCTTGAATAACGAAGGCATATCAATGGTTTCTTATAAATTTACGCCAGAACACCCGCTACACGATAGCGGTGAATACCTCTACAGTTTAACGTTTAAACCCGATTTATGCGGTGGATTAAGCTATCGCATTCGCATGTTTCCATACCATGAATTGTTGTCCGATCCACATGCCATGGGCATGATGCGCTGGATTTAATCCGCCCACATAAAAACGACAGGGATTTGATATAAGAAAGGATACCCCCCCCAAAAACAAAAATTGGTTTAAGGGTTTATCCTTTATATAGCGTTTCCCATATTGTATGTAGAGACGCTTCGCGGCGCAAATTTGGTTTATTGTAGAGACGCGATGCATCGCGTCTCTACAGGCATTATAGAAAACTGATAGGTGGTAAGGGTAAAATACCGGTTTATTTGTGCTTCAGTACTTATTTACGTTCCAACTTTAGTTTGCAATATTTACGTTCCAACTTTAGTTTGCGGTATTTACGTTCCAACTTTAGTTTGCAAATGGAGTGCAAACTTTAGTTGGCAATTTTCAGGCAAAAATTTTGCACGAAAAAATGGAAGCGAGGAAAAGCAGAGATTATTGCTGATATGTTTTTTTCACACGACGTAATATGTAAGCCCCTTGAACCTCTAATTTTTGAGTTGCCCATAATCTCAACATTTCTGCTGATTCGCGTGAATAAGAAGCCCCATCAATCTTGATATACCAAACTTGGGTTGTCTGATTCTGCACGATTTCAGGTTTCAACTTTGGAAAATCGTCTTTGTGTTTTTTAAACTCGTTTGTGATCCGAGTCAGTTCATCTTGAGCTGATTTTTTACTACCATAAGTGCCCACAATGACGATGTAATCACCTGAAAATAAAAATGATTTTATCGAACCCTTTCTGTCTTCAAGCAATTTTTGTGCTTTAGTTAATTGGCTATTAAGTTTATCTCTTTTGCCTTCTAGCTGAGCGACTTGTTTGGTTAACCTTTGCTCTGAAATACCCAGTTGGGTTAATTGGCTATCAAGCTGAGCGACTTGTTTGGTTAACGCTTGTTCTGAAGTACGCACTTGAGCTAATTGTCTGTCAAGTTGATCTCTTTCCCCTTTGAGTTGGTTTCTTTGGCCTTCTAGCTGAGCGACTTGTTTGGTTAACGCCTGTTCTGAAGTACCCACTTTGCTCAATTGATTCTCAAGCTGATCTCTTTCCCCTTTAAATTGGTTTCTTTGGCCTTCTAGCTGAGCGACTTGTTTGGTTAACGCTTGTTCTGAAGTACCCACTTTGCTCAATTGATTCTCAAGCTGATCTCTTTCCCCTTTAAATTGGTTTCTTTGGCCTTCTAGCTGAGCGACTTGTTTGGTTAACGCTTGTTCTGAAGTACGCGCTTTGCTCAGTTGATTCTCAAGTTGATCTCTTTCCCCTTTAAATTGGTTTCTTTGGCCTTGCACCTCAGCGAGTTTTGTCGCTAACGTTTGCACTGAAGTATGCGCTTGAGTTAATTGGCGATTGAACTGCTCTCTTTCACCTTCGATTTCTGCCATCCGCCGTTGCGCCAGTTGGTAGGTTGCCTCCCTTTCTTTAAGCATATAGGTTTCTGGTAAAAAAGGGAAGGGGCTTTGTATGCCAGAACAATCCACCTGTTGCCGCAATGACAACGATAACCATAAAACTGAAAGCCAATCGATATCTCCGACGAGAATTTTTCAGCTTGATTGGATCTTGGCCCGTATCTGCTAAGTACAGATATCGGCTGGCCTGTTTGTAGGTGGGGGAAAGCGAAATCAGTGTTTTTAGTTGACTGACTGCGGTTTCCTTATCTCCATTTGTGATAGCCTTGATCGCACTGTGATAAAGCTGTTTCTTTGTGAGTTGATCAATATCATCCTGCCAATTTGGACGACTTGTTGGGTATTTTTGAGATAAATTCAGAGCCAATTTTAATTCGGTGTCATAGTCTTCTTGATCTTTTAACTGTTTGAGAAGTTGTTCCCATTCGCCCCATTTCACGATGTCGCCTAAATTGGGCTCTAATGCCAACACGCGCTCGTAAAGTGCATAAGGCTCTTTTTCAAGGCCCTTTTTGGCAGAAGCCAACAGGAGTTGAGCTAATTTATAACGCACCTCATTTGAATTAGGCTGTTCATCGTACAGTTTTTCTAACTTTTGACGGGCCTCTTTATGTTCTCCTTGTGAGAGTAAGATATCGGCTAACAGTGAATTGGCTTTCAGATGAGTCGGCGTGGTTTTTATGGCTTTTTTCAGCCACTCAACAGCTTTATCACGTTGTTTTTTGTCATAAGCGGCTTCACCCAGCGCGTAAAAATAATCCGCTGTTGATTGAATATAAGCCAATTGCTTTTGCAGTTGATTAATCGGTTTATATTCTGCAACCCAACGGCGCAATAATTCAACACGAAAGCGATAACGCTCTTTTTCTACGAATTCAATTAAATCCCACTCGTCCAATTTTGTAGCTGCATCTCGCAAATCAGAAGTGATGACTTGGACACCTTTTTTCTGCAACACCTCCTTTAATTGCTCATCATTCATTGGCTTGGCACCACCTGTGTCTGCCAAGAGTGAGGCAACGACTTGTTCAGCAGGTGGTAAAGCATCCCACAACCATTCAAGTGCATTTTCACTGGCCTTCAAAATGTCACCTGATTCGACTTCTTTCTCCACCTCTTTTAAGGTTGCTGTTGGCGCTTGTTTTCCTGGGGGGCTATCATAAATAAGATCATCCCAAATACGAGAGCAAAGATGTTGAGTTAAATACGGATGCCCATTTGTGAGTTGCCATATTTTTTCTATTGCCTTGTTTTGCCAGTTAAGCGTTTTATTTTGTTCAGAAAGGCGTATCAGTTTAACGGTATCATCGCGATTAAGCAGGGAAACCGGTTTATTAGCGATCTCCTTGAACAACTCTAAGACAATCTGAGACAGATCATCAATTTTACGCCCAGTCACAAACACAAAGTTAATACGTTGATGATCAAGGTCTAATAACTGACGCAAATCAGGAAAAAATGTAGTGCCTGCTTGTTTATTGCTTGAATCATCTATGACATCAAATTCATCGAACAATAAGACGAGTGATTTGTCTTGGGGTAACTCATTTAGTAACTTCTGTAGCCAATGATGAAATGTGTTTTTAGGCTCATTTTCCAAATCAGGCCTGTTTTGTTGTAATTCATTACTGATTTTGTTGGCTAAGGCTTGTAGTAGCTGTTCTAAGGGCCATTGGGATTTATCTTGTAAATCAAAATAAATCGGCTGATAAGCGCCTTCTTTGGAGAAATTGGCTTTTAATTCATGCAGCACCGAAGTCTTACCAATACGCCGTTGCCCAACCAGTACAATCGCATTCTCTTCGGGGTGTTTTAAAACGTTTAAAACTTCCCGTAAAACATCGGTTCGTCCGATAAACGCGGGGCCATTGCCAACCGGGTTGCCTGTGATGTAAGGATTTTTAGGTATCATTTATCATTTTGTTCTTCTAGCATTGAAAGCGTGTCTTTTGAGCTTTTGATTTGTTCAATTTCTTGCTCTATCCTACCTTTTTCTTCATATATTGATAAGACAGCGATAGACATCAAGGAAAAACCTGCAAACGCAATGTATATTTCAACACCTGATAGGTGTTTAATATATTCTTTATAGTTAAATGCACATAATGTAAGTGATAGACCCGTTGGAATGGTACTGGCACCAAACGAACCAATGAGAAGTCTTGTTAAAACACCAGAAAAATCATTTTTTTGACCTTTTAGGTTATCGTGTTTTACTGGCGATTCGTTACTTTCATCTGTATTGTCTGTAAAATTGTTTTGCGATTTTTCTGGCTTGTCCGTCAATTTTTTTTGTTTTTCTACATCCGTTTAAAAAAAAACGGCTTCCAACAGTAAATAAAAAAAAAGTTGTAGCCAACATCAGAATGGACAATTGACTCGTATTCTGAAGAATCAGGATAATAATTGCTTGAGTTGAAGCTTCAGCTGGTATTTTCAAATATATAACTGATTCCAGTATAAAAGTCAGTGCAATTAGAAAGAGAAGAGAGTATTCGTTTATAATAAACCTGACTTTATTTAAGCTATTTTTCATATTTATTCCTGCTTGAAAGTGACTTATATTCAGTTATGAGCAACTCATTTAAGCCACGACAGCATAAGCATCAAAAAATTAGGTAGATTGATTTTTTTAAATAACCACTTAATGAAAAATCAATGGCTTATCAAAAAATGTCAACAGAACCTAGTACAACGAAGTTCAGCGTAGCTAATGACGGGCCGATAAATTTAGAGGTGATTGAACTTATTTCTGAAGTCTATTGATATTATTGGGTTTATTCGTTTATCGGCCCGTAATTAGCTACGCTGAACTTCGTTTCGTTGTACTAAGTTAAACAAAACTGATAGGTGCTAAGCATTTTTAATTAATCTGTTTTGATTCTTAGAAAAAATAAAATAGAGTAACTCTATTGAAAACACAGTATTTCAAAAAAAACCTTTATAAAATTTGGGCGTAAATAACTTATCCCATGCCCTATTAGACAATTTATCACGATATTCTGGTTTTAAACGACTAATGATAAAGAGTAAAAAAATACTATAGCAAACACTACATGACTTGGTACTATTTTTAAGCATTAAGTTGTTTATTTTCAGTGAGTTAATAAATAATTTCAGTATCAAGTCATGCGGTGTTTGCTATAGGATATACTCGCCACCCGCCACGCATTTTATTATCTCTTATCAAAAAACCATATTCTTCCAATTCAATCAATGAGCTATAAGATAACGTCTCACTAATATTTTTTATGTCAACTGTTTTTGGCAGTTTAATACCTAATTTTTCTATATGTACTAAAGCAACAGATATAAAAGTACTCTGGCTTTCTTGATTTAAACTATCCCAAATATTTTTCAGGGTTTCTTTAACATCATGATAAAAAATATCCTTCATACGTTGTCGTTCGTTTTCATTTCCCTGTTTATAACTTTCCCACAAATTTGATGCTGCAATTTGTAGCAAATAGGGATGGCCTCCTGCAATGTACTTAATAAAATAGCAATCATCATCAGTGAAATCAGGCTTACCTTGATCCAACAGTTCATCTACCTTTGATTCTGGTAATGCCCCTAAAACGATTTCATCCATCATGTTAAAGTAAGGTGAGCCGAAAGCACTTTTTGGTACTTGATTATTAAGTTGGCGTCGTGACAGAGAAGTTGTCATAATCAATACTAATCCGCCTTGATTATTAGGACTGACAAGCAAGGCGCGTAAGCTCGCAAAAAATTTTCCTTGATTTTTCGTCAAAATAGGGTTATCTAATAACTTGTCAAATTCATCTATCAATAAGACTAATCGCCAACCAACTTGGTTTATTTGATCGATCAAGTTTTCAAGTTCATCCGTTTGAAATTGATTGTCTTGGCAGCTTTGATAAGCTTGAGACAGTGCGGTGTCCGTCTCTTGGACAATAATCCTTTCTTTAAGTGGTTTCAAAACCGATTGCCAAAATTGGATGCGATCAAATTCTGTGGCCTTCAAAGCATCCAAATACGAGAAAATCAATTGATTGACTTCATCACCGTAAAGTGTTTTTGCTCGTTTTTCGTTAGGTTTAACCTTCAATCCCTGTAGCACTGACGTTTTACCACTGCGCTGTGAGCCCGTAATTATCGTAGATTGTCCAGTGATGATACGCCCAACAATACGGCGCAATTCTCTATCTCTGCCTATCAGTTGTTCAGGCGCGACGGGATTACCGTGTATAAATGGATTGTGAAGTGGCGCACCACTTCTATCCACTTTTTGAATGGCAGGGGGGCGTTTGGTTTGGCTTGTCGTGCTAGGTGAAACTTTTTTTCTTGCCCTATAAATAATGAGTAAACTCACAATAGCGACAACAAAAAGAATCGTAAAACCAGTCAAGCCATTAAAAATATTTTCCCACCAATCAGCAAAATTTGTCATCAATTATTGATTCTCCTGTTGTTTGTTATGTGTTAAGTACTGAAGCACAAATAAACAGGTATTTTACCGCAAAGGGCTAGGGCAAAGGATTGCCCCTACAAACCGCCCGTAGGGGCTATCCCTTGTGGTTGCCCCTCTTCTTGGTTGTTTCTATTAAAATACCTGAAAATTTATGGTTCAGTACTTAGCAGCTTAGGCGTTGGGCGTCGAAAAATAAATTTTGCACTCCAATCGCGCTGCAAAATAAATTTTGTACTCCAATCGCGCTGCAAAATAAATTTTGCACTCCAATCGCGCTGCAAAATAAATTTTGCACTCCAATCGCGCTGCAAAATAAATTTTGCACTCCAATCGCGCACAAGCAAAATAAATTTTGCACTTTTCAAGGTGCTCAATTATGAGTTGTTATATATTGACAATGTCTTAGGTTGCTTAATTAAAGTGGCACGCATTTGACGCTCTCCACAAAATCCTACCTGTTAGATTTGAATTTGATGAATTTGGCATCTTTACGGGGGCCTACTCTCACTGCCAAAATAATGAGTTTTTCTTCGTTGATAGCATATATTTGGCAATACGAACACGATAAAGTATGCCACGATTACCCCAATTCTTTTTTCAGTTCTTCAAGCGAAATATTTTCGCCGGGTTCATCTAGTGCTTCTATGGCTTCATGATAATCAAGTCTATCTTCTAATTTTTGTAATAACACAAAATATTCAAAGGGAAGTAAAACGGCAACACCGTAGCCACTTTCAGTAATCAAGGTTGTTTCGATTATCACTTTTTTATTTCATAAATGTCTACTACATTCAAGTCAGATTAGTCTGTTTGGCAATACGCTTCTGTAATTTTGGATAAGAGTGGGCTCTTTCTGGAGGTGCTTCTAAATCAACTAATGTCAACATGACTCTGTGTTATATGAGGAGGTGGGCGCATTCCCAAAAAAAGGCTCATTATCAATCTTGGCCTTTGCAAAATAAATTTTGTACTCCAATTGCCTTTGCAAAATAAATTTGGAACGAAAATTGCCTTTGCAAAATAAATTTGGAACGAAAATTGCCTTCGCAAAATAAATTTTGTACTCCAATTGCCTTTGCAAAATAAATTTGGAACGAAAATTGCCTTCGCAACCCAAAATTTTTTTCAACACTGAGAACACTAAGCACAGAGTGGCACAGAGTATAAATTGATAGATTTGAGGGAAAAAAAAAGCCCAACCATTATTGATGAAATAACGGTTGGGCTTTTGATAAAGGAAAGTTAGCTGATGCTAATCTTTTTTATATCAGGATTTTATTTAGTAGTTGGCTTGGAAACCAAATCGACGTGAGGCACTTTCTTCAACGCCCACTTCTTGCTCTTGCGATCATAAGTGGAGTTGACAAAGCATTTCCAATTCTCTTCGTCAACAAAGTTGTAGTCCATGCGATAGTAGAAGCCCGGATAGCGGCTTTCTTCACGGAATTGGATGTGCTTCATGTGCGCTTCTGCGGTGATGATGCGGTGGTAGTTTTCCCATGCACGCAATAACTCGTGTAAGTCTTTGGCACGCATCTTGACCGCATCTTCCTTGAGCATTTCCAGTTTGTCTTCGCAGACTTGCAACATGTGAGCATTGGTTTGATACCAAGTGGCGACACCCGCGCAGTATTCATCCATGATCTTTTGCAGACGGAATTGCAACATCTTAGGAGTGATGTAGTGGGGATTGATGTCAATCGCAGTTGTGTAATCCTTGTGTTCCAAGAAAGTACGCACGGGCTTGTAGATTTCTTCTACCAGTTCATCAACTGGGGTATCTAACTCAGGCTTCCAATCCTTGTTGTCTAATGCAAACTTCACCATGGCCTTAGCGGCAATACGGCCTTCTGCATGGGAGCCAGAAGAGAATTTATGACCGGATGCACCAACACCGTCACCGGCGGTGAACAGGCCTTTGACTGTTGTCATGGAACGATAACCCCAAGACCATTCAGCCGGTGCCCCTAAATCAGTAGGCCCAGAGACCCAAATACCACAACAGCCAGAGTGAGAACCCAGCAAGTACGGTTCGGTTGGCATCAATTCAGACGGTTTCTTCTCAGGCTCAATATTTTCACCAGCCCAAACACCTGCCTGACCGATACACATATCTAAGAAATCTTCCCAAGCTTCCGCTTCTAAATGCTTGATTTCTTTGGGAGTCATGGTTTCAGCCAGTTTAGCCAAGGCAGTCGGGGTATCCATGTAAATCGGGCCACGACCTTCTTTCATCTCGTGCATCATGAGATGGTTACGCAAACAGCTTGCAGGCACTGCGGCTTGACCGTAAGGCGGATAGTCATTTAACATGGCCTTGTTCTTGTCCATGTAGACTTCGCCGAAAGCATTGGTAGCCTTGGCTTTAAAGAGCAAGAACCATGCACCGACTGGGCCGTAACCATCTTTGAAGCGGGCAGGCACAAAGCGGTTTTCCATCATGGTCAATTCTGCACCGGCCTCTGCTGCCATGGCGTAGGTCGATCCCGCATTCCAAACGGGATACCAAGCACGGCCTGTCCCTTCACCTACGGAGCGTGGACGGAAGAGGTTGACACAGCCACCTGCGGCAAGCAGACAAGCTTTGAATTTGTAGACATAGATTTTGTGTTCACGTACTGAGAAGCCAATGGCACCAGATACGCGCTCAGGATCGTTTTTATCGTTGACCAGTTTAACTATGAAGACGCGCTCTTGAATCTTATCGGTGCCAAGGGCCTTTTTAGCGGCTTCAGCGACGATCCATTTGTAGGATTCGCCGTTGATCATGATTTGCCATTTACCAGAACGGACTGGCTTACCGCCGTCTTTCAATGATTTGTCTTCATCACCAGGTTGTTTCCAAATGGGCAAACCCCATTCTTCAAACAATTGTACGGAGTCATCGACGTGACGGCCTAAGTCATAAGCTAAATCGTCGCGGGTGATACCCATTAAGTCATTAGCAACCATACGGGCGTAATCGGCTGGGTCTTGATCACCCAGATAGGTATTAATAGCGGATAAACCTTGAGCAACCGCACCAGAACGATCCATTGCGGCTTTGTCAATCAATTTGACTTTGAGATCGGTGCCTTCTATCCAACGCATGATTTCGTAAGCCGCACCGCAACAGGCCATACCCCCTCCAATCAAGAGAATATCGACTTCTTCTTCAATAACTTCTGGATTTCCAAATTCTTCCATGTTTGTTACCTAATTGATGAGTTATGTGGTTTCAATTAAATTAATCAAGTTTAAATGAACACCTACCCAAGATAGGCAGGTGATGGTTTTGATCTTGTGCGATTACAAACGGATAAGTTGGCTTTTATCGCCCTTCAATTCAGAACCCATATTGAAAAGCCCAGGCTTATCAATATCAGCCATGTTAGCCTCTGGTTTACCCGTGTAGGGTTCAATAGAACCTTCAGGCGTGGTACGAATAGGGAATTTGAAACGCTTTTTATTACCATTACGGAATACAATAGTCCAGACAATGGAGTCACTACCCCGTAGAGGTTGGACAGAAGCGCCCAAGGGGACAATGTCAGCATAGTGACGGACTTCGATAGCTTGTTGTGGGCAAATCTTAACGCAGGAATAGCATTCCCAACATTGTTCAGGCTCTTGATTATAGGCCTTCATGGCATGCCCCGTTTCAGAACCATCTTTATCCAATTTCATCAAGTCATGGGGGCAAATATACATACAGGCTGTTTTGTCTTGACCTTTGCAGCCGTCACATTTCTCAGTACGCACAAATGTAGGCATAAACAAATATCCTCTTAGAATGGATTAAGAAAAAGATGTTATTAACTCAATTATTTAAATTCGCTCCTAAACAATCTGTCGCTATCAAGTTTTGAACAATAGATTATTTAGATTACGTGGGCCGAGCTGTTTTGCCAACGATTTTTTAACAATTCTAATTATATAGACTTGGTACAATTAACTGACTGATTTAAAGACTCTCATTAACTAGGTTTTTAGTTTGGGCATTCTAAAGAATGTTATGATGTACTAATTTTATAAGTCTGTCAATAGATCAATCATTAACTTTAATTTATGGTGTTATTGTACCACAGTGGTTGACGATTTTTAATCGGTTTGCAATATAATTGATGTGGTAATAAAGGCGGCCTTTATTTAAATGAATAAATTGGCGTGATGCAAACTCCTCGTTTTTGATTAAATCAAATTACAACACATAAAGAGTGGTCATTTCAGTTATATGAGGGGTGATTTTAAGACGTGATTTTAATAATAACGATTTTATTTTATTAATCTCAATATCTTGTGTGTTGTTCAATAATTTAGATAAAATAGTCGTACCAGTTGATAAGGCACTAACGAGTGGCAATCTGAATGACGCGCTATATACTAATATATGATGCCAGATCAATCCAAACTGATTTATTCTTGGTCAGTATAAAAATAATTTATTGCAATGCGGCTTTAATTCTAATTTTGCGAATAGGATTGCAATTGAATGATGATATCAAGTGTTTAAATATATTATGTTGATTATGGTGTTATTTAATTAACGCATTTATCAATTGTTATAGGAATTAGAAATTGTAAATTTTGGAATATTTAAATGAACTGAACTTGTTGTGGACACTTTTTTATTAATCCAGCTACTTTTATAAAAAAAGTAACGACAGGGATTGTATATAAGTAGAGGTTCATAAAAATAATTTCAGATTAAGGGGTGTCGTTCGCTGCTCCTAAAAAGTGAGACAAAGTTGGACATTTTTAGGTAATTCGCTCTCTGTTGATAACTCCTTCGATATGCAACTAGAGTCCTGGTTGAGCAGTCCCAACCGTTGGCATCAGTCCCGTTTGACGGTCTCATGCAACCATGTACTGTACGAATTGAAGACAGTCCCTTTGGGGTCAAATTAGCCTCCAAGCCGAGGCTTGAACACCAATTTACCAATCTTCACTTCTCAATACCAGGTACGAGAAAACCTTTCTCGTTATGAGTCAACCTGACTCATCAGTCATTATTAGGGTGACTTAGTTATATTTTCAAGTCCTCAAAATTTATTGGACAAATTGTACAAGAAAGTCTAACTTTGTCCCATTTTTTGATAGCCGTTAATTTGCTCTTATTAATTTTATGAAAATCTATAGAAGGAATTGGATCGTAGTGATGTCTCGCTTTAATCCTTTATTGAGTATACAATCCTTGTCGTTATCAGCGGCACGAGAGAAATGCGTTTGTTATAATAATAGCGAACTGATAAAAAAATGGCTTCGAGGCAAAAACTTTTGCTTCAAAGCGTACATTGTGAATTAAAAATGATTTATTTATTGGCCTAAAAGATTTATAAAAAGTCATTATTTGTTGAATCTGCCGTCTGCGAATCATTTTTTAGATAATCCTTGACAAGTATTAAAAATCAATCAGTGATGTGGATCGGTTATTATGATTTTCACCCTATTTAGCGCTTCGAGACTAAGAGATACGCCATCAAGCATTTGATAAGGAATTAGCTCAATGCCATTAAGTTAGGCAAAAACGTAGGCCGGGTAGAACTTGGTTACCCGACCATTTATCAATAAATGTTCTCAATTGGTGGTTTCACTGCGCGAAGGCCATCTACGATTTTATCGTATAATTGAACATTGAACATTGATCGTTAGTTTTTTTTATATAGGCCGTCTGCTTGTTCGATGCTGTGGCATTAGCGAAGCTAATTTTCTGTCGTACTCGGCAAACTTCTCAGCAAAAATGCGGTGCATTTCAGCAATAGTAGCAAACCTTTCTTTTTCGCGATCAAGTTCGGCAAACTTATCAGCAAAAAGACGGTGCATTTCAGCAATGCTGGCAAACTTTTCTTTTTCGCGATCTAATTCGGCAAATTTTTCCGCAAAAATTTTTTGCATTTCGCCAATACTGGCAAACTTTTCATCTTTCTGGTCAATTTTGGCAAATTTTTCCGCAAAGATTTTGTGCATTTCGCCAATAGTGGCAAATTTTTCGCCGGCGTTTTGTTCAGTTGTAGGCAAGGCTTGAAATTTCTCGGAAACCATATCGACACAGGAAGAAAATGTCTTTTTAAGTTCCTGTTCTGTGATAGCACTGCTACCTTCAGTTGTCGCTTTTGTGTGCAGGGTATTTGAGGCCAAATTGACCGAAATTTCGAGTAATTTTAGCGCATCTTGTTGATTCATTAGGACTCCTTTGAATGAAAGGTTCATTTCCTTTGGCTTAAATAAAGCGATTTTTTAGACAAAATAAAGATTTTCAGAAGTCGGCAGCGATAAATAAATTGTGCCATGTCATAAATCAGTGAAAAACTATCAAACTAAAAAGCCACGTCTTATGTCAGTTTTGTTTTTGACTGATACATACATACTAAGTTGCCCAAGTTGCCCAAAAGCGCCGTCAATAAATTGACTCCTGAGTTCCTGAGCTCTAACAACGCCTAAAGACTAAAAATTATCAAATCAAAAAGTCACGGTTCTAGCCAATTTTGGTTTTTACTGAGACTAAAATTCAATAATTCTAAATAATTCTTTGAATATTTATAGAGCATTCAACCAAAATTAATAAACCATTAAAAAATCGGTTTTTTTAACCTTTTGATTAAATTTTACGGTATGCTTATTACACACATAAAGTATTCAAATGTCAAGACTTGTCAAGACTTTTGTGATTACACAGCCATTATTTTGATAAATTGTCAAATTTCCCATTGCCGTTTTATCGTAAACGCGACACCAAAAAGCAAAAAAAATGTGCAAAAATGGAAAGTAACAAATGGATATTGATAATTATTAATTAAAAATAACTTCTGTTCTAGTACCTTATCAATTTAATTTTGTCGCTTAATGTTAGGGGGAGCGCGCTACGAAATCCACCGCAACCGACAAAATAATGCTCACAAAGTACTCGGATTTTGGCTGAATTTTAAGGTTTTTCGTGAACGCGATTTATCGCCTTGATGATCGACATGATGGCATAAATAATAAAGCCCACTAGACATGACTGACTTGTGAACTTTGGCTTTTGCTATTGAGCCTACAAGTTTAAATGATAAGTGATTAAAAGTTAAACCATCACCAATTTTGAGAAACAATGACACTTAAGACTAAACTCATCTTGATTTTAATTCCACTGGTAGTCATTCCCATTGTGCTACTGGGTAAGTTGTCGTATGACTATGTGGTTGAAACCAAAAAACAAATTGTATTAACGCAAATGGGCGTACTATTAGATCAAGTCCATCAAGACGTACAGTTTCATTTACAAACTGCAAAAGTCAATATCGAACTGTTGTCAGAATCAAGTGGATTGAATAATTATTTATTCCAAGATAAAGCTAACCGTGAACTGGCTATGCCGGCCATGCAAGTTCGCATGTCGCTTTTGTTTAACAGTTACAAAAATGTGTACCAAGATGATTATTATAAAATTCGTGTTTTGCTCCCAGATGGCTCTGAAGTCACCCGCTTTTTGAATGACAATAGTCAAAATAATACGGTTGATAATGATCAAACGTCGTCTTTTTCTTTAATCAACAATTCTCCTAACACGATTGACGTTTTTTTTGTTAATTATCAAAATGAGCAAAACTCAAATCCGCAACACTCTCATTTTCTCATTGCTAAAAAACTGTTTCCCCCCGGTTTACCAAAAATGTTGAATGCCAACGCTTTACGGGGTTATTTGTTGATTACTATGCGCCCCCATTTTTTAACCAAACATATCAAAATGGGTCAAATGAGTGAGAATGGTTACTTACTGATCACGGATGGAAAAGGGCAGGTGTTATATCAACCTCGCTACAGTATGACCAGTACTCTGCATCAGTTGCCAACACAGGCATTAACGCATCTAGTTGAGAAAAGCGATAATGAGCAAACCAATCAGAATAAGCCACTGAAAATGGCACTAGCTGGCAACATCGCTTATATGCAAGGTGCGCGATTACATGACGACTTATATTTGTTTGCACTTTTGCCGGAAGAAGATGTTTTAGCGACAGGGCGACCTCTAAAAATCTTATTCGCTGTCGCCATCTTAGCAAGTATTGTGATCACTTTTATTTTGCTTTTTTTCATGCTGAATTATTTGGTTATTGATCCCATACATGTTCTTGCAGAAGTGAGTCGCAAAATTGGCTTAGACAACCTTGATGTACAACTGCCTTCCCGTAAACAAGATGAAATTGGTACACTTTATTTTTATTTTAATAAGATGGTTATCGGCTTGCGAACCGCGTTACATCAAGTTGAACGGGCGAATGCCGAATTAGAGGAGAAAGTACGATTACGCACTTTAAGTCTTCAAGAATTGAATGCTGAATTAGAAGTAGAACGCCAAAAGGCCGAAGCGGCTAATCGGGCTAAAAGTGAATTTGTTGCTAATATTAGCCATGAATTACGCACCCCTATGAATGGCATTCTAGGGATGGCTCAGTTGATTTTAAATACCCCTCTTAATGAAAAACAATATCAACAGCTCAATTTGCTTTATGATTCGGGTAAAATATTATTGAATATTATTAATGAGTTGCTTGATTTAAGTAAAATAGAAGCGGGGAAAATGGAATTAGAGATCATTCCATTTGATTTGTTACAAACCGTTGAAGATGCGGTTACTTTGTTAAGCATCCGAGCGCAAGAGAAGGGGTTAACATTAGAAATACAAGCAGATGATGCGCTACCAAAGCGAGTGATGGGCGATAATAACCGCTTAAGACAAATTGTGTTAAATCTTGTGGGTAATGCGATTAAATTTACCAATCAAGGCGGTATTGTTGTTAAAATCCAACTGGAACAAATCGTCGATGAAGAGGCCTACTTAAAAATTCTCGTGATTGACACGGGTATTGGCATTCCGCAACACGATTTGCCACATTTATTTGATAAATTTCATCAAGTTGATGCGTCAACAAGCCGCAAATATGGGGGTACCGGCTTAGGTTTATTTATAAGTCGCCAATTGATAGAACTGATGGGCGGACAAATCGGCATGGAAACACAAAAAGAATATGGTTGTATATTTTGGGTTACTGTAACTTTACCCCTATTAGAAAGTGTTGCTACACATCAGGCGAATGACGTAAAAACTATATCACAAGAAAAGGTTACCAATGCTTCGGTATCGACTTCTTCACCTAGTCGGTATGAACAACCAGCCCGTATTTTGTTAGTGGAAGATGATAAGATTAATCAGATGGTGGCACAAATGACACTAGAAGATCTGGGTTGTCAAGTAGAGATTGCTAATAACGGTCAAGAAGCCATCGATATGAGTGCTGATGGCGATTATGGTTTGGTATTGATGGATGTACACATGCCTGTTTTAAATGGCTTTGAGGCTACCCAAGCGATTCGTGAACGAGAGCAACAAACCAATAGCCATTTACCTATCATTGCTATGACTGCTGATGTGATTACCACTGACTATGAAAGTGGTTTGGAAATGGGTATGGATGGTGCTTTGGGTAAACCGATTGCTAAGGCTGACCTTGAAGAGATGTTAAACAAATGGCTCCATGCGAAAGAGGCTACTTCATCTGTGACAGCTAGTATTGATGGCCATATTTTGCTGGTGGAAGACAACGAGACTAATCAGATCGTGGAAAAAATGATGCTAGAAGAAATGGGCTATCATGTGAATATTGCTAATGATGGTCAAGTGGCTATAGATTTGATAGAATCAGGGCATTATGATTTAGTCCTGATGGATATACACATGCCGGTATTAGATGGCTGCACGGCCACCGAACGCATTCGCCAAAGTGAACAAAACACAACGAATCATTTGCCTATCATTGCTATAACCGCGAGTGCGACAGCGGAAGACATAGAAAGATGTCTGAAAGCGGGTATGGATGACTTCTTGGCTAAACCCATTGCACAAGATTCTCTTACCCAAATACTCCAAAAATGGTTGACTGCCAACAATGATGAGTCTTCTAGTCATTGATATTTAAGTGTTTCTGTTCTGAATAATAAATAATGCCACTCAATCGCGGAAAACGGACAGTTATTGGGTGCTTCTAATCAAAGCACCACTTGTAATACTTCCTGCGAGCTTAATCGCTGTTTTTCTGAAGCACTGTAATTAAATCAACCTGAGACAGTTTTTGATATTGTCCAGAGGATAAAACTTCATCTATGAGCTTTTTAGGGCCTAATTTTTCGTCTAAGGAATCATGAAAAGCTATGAACCCTGTCGGTATGACAAATTTCGCCCAACAATCAAAGTCACGCCGTGTGCCTTCGTATGAATGATCGCCATCGATCCAAAGTAAACTGATGGGTTGACTCCAACCTTTTGAAACAACTTCAGAACTGATATTAAGGAGACGAACCGTCTCAGCACACTGAGTTCGTAACATATTTTTAAAAAATTCAACTCTGTCCCAAGGGCCAAATTGCCCTCCGAGAAGACCTGTAAATCTTTCATGTGGCTCAATCGCATAAACAGGAAGTTGCTTGCCACGCTGAGTACCAAGAGCGAGTGCGACAGTTGATCTACCCCGATAACTGCCGACTTCAATAATACAACCTTCTGAAACCTTTGAAGCCAATTCAAATAAGAGTTGAACCTCGCTCTGAGTCAGGGCACTTTGAACAGACATAATACGCCTCATATGAGGTGGCAAGTTCCTCAATTTAAGGTAATTTTGTAATTTATTTTTGAATAGCATCTGTTTCTATTTCTCAATGTAATGGATTAAAAAATGGCGTTTTCAGGCAGTTGAACTTGATAATCTGCACTAAAATAGTTTTGTTTGAAATACAGACGCATTTTAGCGCATAGCTCAAGATATAAAAAATTTTCATGATGACGATGAAAATGCTCAATTCAATCACCGTGCTTCATTTTTGATGCACAGGCTGTTTTTCATACCACTCAAATTTTACAATGTGCTAATATGTGTAGCTCTATAAAAAGTATCACAAAAGGGGAAAATTAAGTTTTTTCTTTTTTTTTCTTTTTTTTATTCGCAATATAGGTCACATATTTCTCCAATAGCCACTGATGAAAGCGGTTTTTTTCGCTTTTGTCAAAAATACCCAAGTAGAGGAAAAATAAGGTTATAAGAGAATAAATGATTCCACTGACTAAAACAAAACTCACAGCATACCAGCGATCGTTCATTGCTAAAGCCACCCAAGGTGTTAACAACCAAAACAATAAGTAACCTACCCCATAAGGTATTAACCCTGGGATGATGACTTTAGTCACATAAGCTCTATTTTTCAACCCTATTATTTTGTTGGTATAAAAAATGAAAATCAAGGCACTAACGATAGTGGCTAGTACGATTGTTATCACAATATTGATGATATTTATTTGAAACAATTTAAAAACAATGGCGAGAGCAATGCCTATTAATGTAATGCGTAAAAGCTGATAGATAAAGATGCGGCTTGGTTGTTCAATTCCCTTAAAAAAAGTTGTCCCAGGCCCGGTGAGAACATGTAGATGCTGAGGAAAGGTCATAAGAACCATAATCACGCTGACTATTTTATATTGTGCCTCAGTTCCTAGCCAAGCAGCAATGATGGGTGCTGAAAAAGCGGCTAAATAACCCATAATAAATCCTGTTAGCAAACTCATCATACGCGAGCCTTGCGCGTACATATTTCGTACTTCTTGTTGGCGTTGTTGACTGTGCATATACGACATTGCCGGCAAAAATACGGCATTCATAGAAGACGGAATGAAAGTAGACATCACCGGAAATTTTGTACCCAGATCGAGTAAAGTCATTGCTCGGATGTTGAGTGCTGTACTGGTGATCATTTTATCTATTGATTGCAAAAATAGACCCAAGAGTCCAGAAATTTGCACAATGGCCCCAAACTTATAAAACAATTTTAAATAAGATAAGTTAATATGCCTTAATCCAACAGATAATTCAGGAATCAGTTTGAAAGAAAGTATTATGTAAGCCATTATGCTGACAACATATCTAATCATAAGCGCATAAAACAGAGAGTAAATCCCCAATCCACTGAATAAAAAGACAATAATCAGTACCGTTTCTAAAGTTAAACAAGTGATCCAAATCAGCATGGTTTCTGCAATCATTTGTAATCCATTTAAACTTTGTGGAAAGGCATCCAAGCTAAGCGTGAGCATAAACACACAAACGGTTCCAAAAAACAAGATGAAAGCGGTGTCATGTAGTTCAGCTGGAATATTAAATACTTCTAATAGTGTAGGCATAAAAAACCACATTATTCCTATTAATATGATAGAAATAATGGTTACCAATAAGATGCCCGTAGAAAGCAGTCCGTTGATTTTTTCAATTTCATTTTTAGCATGGTATTCGGCGACATAGCGAATATACACATTGGACACCCCAAAAGCGCCTAAGCCTATATAACTTGTCAGGATAAGACAAATAACCCAGACACCGTATGTTTCTAAACCAATAAAACTTAAAACTAAAGGTGGTATAAACAATCGTGTCGCTAAATGAAAAATTTTGGATAAAACTGATATAAATAGATTCTTTGATATCAGTTTTTGCATCTCATGTTTGTCAATGACTTTATGCGAAGGCGGTTTAAAAAGGGTAGACATAATCTGTTATGTATTTATGGCATGCTTCAATAAAAATAATAGCTATTGAGTAACACTTGGCTAAGGAGTCAAAAAAATAGCCATTCAAAAATGGCTTTAATAAAAATTTTCAAAGAAAAACTTTCGCTTCAAATAGCAAATTATTAATAGATAGATTACAAATCTTATGTTACTTCAAGTAAACTGTTTATTATTCACACAAGCGAACAATTTACATCCATTTTAACCATACTTTGTTGTTCGTAAGCTGTATCTATTTTTAGATAATTTAGGACTTACGCATTGACAGATTTAAACTTTTATGCTCTCGCTTAAATACCAAGGGTTTAATATTCTGACTGATAACTCAAAATCAGATTTTTAACCATTTTTATATTGTGTTATATTATTTATAAGCAATTGATTTATATTGAGAATATATTTTTATAACTTTTATGCTCTAGCTTAAATACCAAGGGTTATCAATTGTAACTGATAACTCAAAATCAGATTTTTAACACTTTTTATATTGTGTGATATTATTTTCAACAAAATGATTTTTATTGAGAATATAGATTTATAAATTTGTCAATGCGTAAGTCCTATAATTTTACTCATTTAAAGTTCAGTTTTTCATCTTTTATTTATTTCGTTGCAATATTAACGGAACAATGCGTTCTTAGCGGTGAAGGCGTGATTATTTAAATGAATCTGACAACGTAAAATTATAGAGATGAAAAGAGGCTTTATGCATTATGGCGCTTAAAGAGTGATATCTCAAATAATCTATTGTTTTTAAAATCGTCTTTGAGTTCTTCGCTTTGGACGAATGTTGTTCTTGGCAAAGCGGGCTTTGGGATTCTTGTTTTAGTCTCATTCTAGGCTAAAATACATCAACTTCTTTTCATGCTATCACTTATGCTATCACTTATAATGCAGTGAGTTTTTTACCCAATTTGGCTAATTGTATGGCATAAGTTTTTATCAAATACCGTTTTGACAGTCTTTCTAGCCAATCAGTTGGGATAGCTTCTTCACCATAAAATGCCCCCGCTAATTGTCCATACACTGCACCGGTACTACTCGCCTTGTTGCCAAGATTCACCGCTAAAAGCAACCCTTTTTCAAAGCTATCGCTGTTATAAAATGCCCATAGAGCCGCTTCTAGGGCGTTCACCACATATCCCGTGCCACTTATAGTCGGTGGTTGTTTATTTTTAAAAGAACCGCAAGCCATTTCATCAATTTTCTTGGCAAGAGGATGTTTTTCCCAATACCCTAGTGCTGGGCTATAACGTTTGCTTAGCAAAGTTTCTTTATCTACCTCACTGATAGCACCAACGATCAATGCGCTAAAATAACGACAGGCATCAATAGCGACTTTAACACCATGGGTTGTGCGCGAACTTTCCCCTGATTTATCAATGGCTTGTTGAGGAATTTTGGCATAAAACAGTGGCACAGGAGCACACCGTATAACAGAACCACTGCCTGCCGAATATTCATCATTTGAGCCACAATACGGCTTACCGCAACGCTCAAATTTTTCTAAAGCTTCCCGGACAACCATGCCAATACCAACACATTTGCCGGTACTCGTTAAATAGCCTTTTCGATACCATTGACAATAACGTGTTAATTGATCGACGGGATCGAAGCCACGTTTTTCAATCAAACTTTCTGCCAAACACAGTGCCATTGAAGTATCATCTGTCCATTGTCCCGGTTTCAGTTCATAAACACTACCGCCAATCATGTCAGTAATGGGGGTAAATGAGCCAGGCGTTTTTAATTCAACTGTGCTACCTAACGCATCTCCTATCGCTAAACCTAATAGGCTGCCGCAATAACGCTCAATGGAACACATACTAGTCGTTAGATTGTTGTAATGTATTAAATACCGAAGAAAACAGATACGCTAGATCGATAATCGGAATCGCTTGATCCTTATAAGAAAAACAAGAAAGAGCTAAAGGTTCCCAATATTTTTGATGTTCAGGCAAATCACAAGCGGTGTCATCACTGACATAAATATTCTGTGGTGTCGTTGCCAAATGCAAACCCGCATAATGGATTGGGTGAGTTGGCGCATCTTGGTAAACCGCAATGCCTACCACATTATCCGTTGTCTGGAGCATTTTGTCACCGTCTAGCAAATACTGTATATCTAGCACTGGCAAAATGCGATCTTGAAAAATTAACACTTCACGACAGTAAGGTGAGGTACAAGGTACATCAAATAACTTTGGCGATATCAGTACTTGCCACATTTCATGGTGGCCGACTGCGGCTTTTAGATCTCTACCAAAATCTAATAACCACGCTCGACTGGTTATTACAACTTCTTCTTCGGTCATTTTAAGTTATCAGTTATTATTTATAAGTTATCGTATATATTTTAGTTTTGACGAATGCAAGTTCGGCCCTCTCCCATCGAGTAACTTTTTTATTTTAGATTCTGTTTTCATTAACACTGACACAAATACTACCCCAAAAGTAACTTGTGTTTTTTATTCACGGTTTATGAATGAATTATCAATTAATTATTAAATCGCTTTTGTCCAAGATCAATCTTGAATGAACTCAAAACTTATTTTTTTTCATGAAAAAAAGTCAATAATCAATAAGTGACTTGATTAATTCGACAGAATGGGCTGAAACTTCGCAAGGTAAGCGGCTGATAAGAATAACTAAAAAATTGCCACCCGCTTGCCCACCCTACAAGCACACCGATATGTTGGGGGAAGTTAACAATTTTTGTTCCTAATTTCTGTCAGTGACAAAACGAACCCGCACACGCCCAAGTGAAAAATCTTTAATCTGAATGGACTTGGTTTTTTTCGTATTTGATATCCAAAAAACATTTAATTTAGATGGTTATTGAGGTTCACCTGCTATATCAATGAACAATTCTCAGTGCCTCGTCAAAGTAATATGCAAGTTATTGATTTTTTAATATTACAATGACGATATATTTTTAAAAAGTATTAATAAACAATAAATTATAAATTATGAATTTTGTCATGCCATTGTTGAGCTAAAAACTTTTAGTATTCAACTTATGAGTCTCGACTTTGACGTAGCCCTGATCAATTCTAAGCTAAAGTTGACAGTTTCGCCTCAAACTTTCAATGTTTTGATTGCGCGCAAAACTTTTGCGTGGAACTGATAATTGTTTTGCCTAGAAATTAAAAACCTTGATATCTATTATGTCCAAGGCTAATAGATTATCGAACAAACTATAGTTGAATGAATCGTGAACTAAGCCGTGATCACTTATGAACACAAATTAGATAGCCGACTATCCGACGGTATGTTGGTGGGTTTTAAACTGATGAGCTTATGAACTCATTGAATAGGTTAATCAAACAAAAACGAAAAATATAATTGGAGGCTGCATTTATTTCTCTTTTCCCGCTGCTAACAACAAGGATTGTTTATAAAAAAGAATTTAAAACCTAACGACAAGGATTGTTTATAAGAAGAGGATTAAAGCTTCGGCGTTCAAGTGTCCAGAAATTGGACGCTGAACAAAAAATGACCCTGATCCTTTATTAGATGTTAAACTAAGCGGGCTATGTCGCCATAGCCAGCTCGTCTTCAAAACTGTACGTGAGACTTTCACCTCATACAGCTCCTCTCCTAATTGTTTATTTGACTTTAGAGCGTCAATCTATATATGTTCTATTGCCTTCACAATACTGTCTCTAAGCGTTACATACGTAACATCATTTCATCATTTGATGATAGTTATCAAATGGTACTGATTTACTTATTAACTAATTATTGCTCTCAATTAGCAGTGTGTACGTCAGCATATCCAATTCATTACAAATTGGCCTTAGCTTTTTACACAATCCTATCAACCAGAACTATTAAAGTTTGTCAAACTCCTCTCGCTGTGAACTACGAGACTCGTTCTGAATGATTACCCCGTTCCCATAAGATGGCTATCATAGGTTTAGATTCTATCTATATACCGAGACAGTATTCCCATTGGAATCGACTCACTGAATACCCCTGATTGCTTGTTGTATGAGTCTACCTGTCTAACATAAGTTCTTTCTTGGCATCCCTTATTCTACTTAACGATATTTTATTGTGTCGATAGTTTCTCTCGTAATCATGCCTATTTACTTTGCAAATCTGATATGGCCAACCATACTTCAATTCACTTTACACCCCGCTTTACCAGAAGCATGACATTCAACCGATAGGGGTATTAGTTGGGCTATAGGTTACCCAGAAAAGCTCATGGATTGACAAAAATAATCCATTTATTTCTACATCTTATGAGTTATCATATAGACCAATAGCTAATCGTTCTATACCCTAGCCTTACGTGAGACCTTTTTTTAGGTCTTACTTTTGGCTAAACGGGTCGCACACAATCCTTGTAGTTCAATTTTAAAAGAGCGGGAAACCCTACAAGGATTACTTATACAAAAATGATTATTGAATACGCTTTATTGCGTACTGATAAAACGTTCAGAAAGCAACAGACAATGTTTTACCAAAGCGGCACCGCTACAGACACAAACTATTTTATCTTGATAAATCAGCAGTTTCGATAACGGTGATTCAGGTATTTTCATGGAAACCGCTAAGTCTTGCAGGTAGAGATGCTCTTGTTTAAGGTTGATATTATCCACCTCATCGCAGGTAATGCCTAAAAGCTGTTGCTTTGCTTTTAGTAAAACTAAATATTCACTGTTTTCTGGTAATTCTAACAATAAAGATAAATCATTAGCTAAACAAAACACCGGTGAGGGTTCGTGATGTTCAGAAAACCACCCTATAGCACCCTGAGAGGTAGGCTCAACTTGCACATCAGCAATGATTTCTACAGACTCTATCTCATCTTGAGGTACAAACAAATACCTACCATCAAATACCAATAAAACATACAAGTGCGGATTTTTCATTTTGTTATAACCCTATTTGGATACATTTTGACGAAGATTTTGCCAAAGTCGCGATATTCTTTACTTAATTAAACAATTGCTCCAGCTAAAGCTTTATCAATCAAATCTAACAATTCTGTGTCTTGATAAGGCTTTGTCAAATAGGCGTTCACTCCCGCGTTTTTAGCTTGAGCACGGTGTTTTTCGGTTGTGCGTGAGGTAATCATAAAAATGGGTAAATTCTGCGTGGCTTGATTGGCACGAACATGAGCCGTCAGTTCCAAACCATTCATACGCGGCATCTCCATATCAACTAGCATCACATTAGGACGAGTTTGGTTCATCATTTCAATGGCTTCTAGCCCATCCTTCGCGAGCAACGTTTCAAAACCGGCATCTTCTACTAATAGCGATAAAGATTTTCTCACACTAAGCGAATCATCAACAATCATAATATGCGGTATCACCGCAGGCCCTGTTGGCATGGCTTGTTCATCTTGAAGTTCAGGCATAGAAGACATTGCAGCTTGCATGGGGGAACGCAATAATTCCGGTAAATCTAACAACGGTACCAATGCACCATCACCCAGAATGGAAGCACCCGCAACACCATGGATGTTTTTCACATAATTACCCATGCTTTTCATAACCAGATCGTGGGTATCCAAAAGCTCATCGACAACGACGGCTGTTACCCCCGTTTCTTGACGCACCAAAATAATGGGGCGAGTTTCGTTATCATCATTTTTTTTCCGCTCATCAGGCAAATTGAGTAAACTTGCCAAAGATTTCAACGCATAGATATTTTTGCCCATTTTTAGGGTCATTTCATCACCAACTTGGTAAAATTCTCCTACCCCAGGTGCCAAAGCTTGTTCGAGATTATTGGTAGGAATCCCATAGCGACTGTTAGAAACGCGCACCAACAACACATGCACCGTCACCAGTGTCATGGGTAACTTAATCAAAATCGTCGTTCCCTGGCCCGTTTTTGACATCAAATCAAGGGTGCCTTTCATCTGGCGAATATTGGTATGCACAACATCCATACCCACTCCACGCCCTGAAACTTGTGTAACCCCCGATTTAGTTGAAAATCCTGACATCAGAATTAAACGAGCCAATTCTTGTTCTGTCATTTCCTGATTTTCAGTAATTAATCCACGTTGAATCGCCGTAAAACGAATATTTGTATAATTTAACCCTTGCCCATCATCTTCACATTTCACCACGATATTATTGCCTTCGCGATAAAAAATCAGTTTGATGGTGCCCGATTCTGCTTTACCTAAAAGGCTACGTTCTTCAGCATTTTCTATTCCGTGATCAATAGCATTACGCAAAATATGTTGTAATGGATCACCTAAGTTGTTTAACACATCACTGTCTATCAAAATGTCGGTGCCATCAAGAGTCAGTTCTGCTTTTTTGCCCGTCATGCGGCATGTCTGTCGAACATTGCGTTGCAACTTAGAAAGAATGCTATTCACCGGCACCATGCGCGTTGTCATAATATTGTTTTGAAATTCCTTATTAAGACGATCTTGGTGAATAAACATTGTTTCTAATTCAACAAGGTCTTCCCGTATTGACATCGCCAATTCACGATTATCTACAATCGATTCAATAAAACTATGCGCGACACTGTGCAACTCGTTATATTCTTCAAATTCCAGCGGGTCAAAATCATCCTCATGTTGAGCGGTTTTTTTGTAGCGGTTTTCTACACCAGTGATGCCACGTACATCAACCAGATTTTCTAGTTCAAACGTCTTTTGTTGAAGGCCTAAATTTTGATCCGTCAAAGTGCGTGTATTATGCATGACATGTTTTAATCGTTCTTGAATTTGCCCCACCGAAATTGACAATTCACCCACCAAACGCATCAATTCATCAATCGTTTTAGTCGGCACCCTCAAAACCTGCTCTGGTGTTGATGGAGTAGCATCCGTTGCCGCTTTATTAGCTTGACTTTCCGCTTTATGTTCCGCTTTAACAGGCTCTGTAGCGGGGGTAGGGGCTGATTCTGATGCTTGACGGGGGGGGGCATCCAGCTTACCTTTATCAATACGATTAGCCCAATCTAACACCGATTGCAGAACTTGCTGTGCCTGCGGTGGTGGATCATCTTGCCCTAATAAGGCATCAACCATGAGCTCTATACAGTCAGCCGCTTCCACCATGGTATCAGTCAATTCTTGAGGCGGCACCATTTGATGCTTAGCAAGATACTCCAAAGTATCTTCAAGATGATGGGCAATGTTGGCAATAGCTTTAATGCCAAGAATATTCGACGATCCCTTCAGGGTATGCGCGATACGCTGCGCCCGTTCAATTTCTGTAATTTCAGGATTCTGAATAATATTCTGAATACAAATCGAAAAATCACCCGCATTTTGGGGCGTTTCTTGTAAATAGGCATCCAACAACTCACTATTAACATCTTCTGGAATAGTTAATAAAACATCTTCAGGTTGAGCAGTCGTTTGACGCTGATAAGCCTTTTCATCCTCAGAATCTTCGTCGGCCGTTGAACCGGCTATCAATTGATTGAATAATACAACAGCTGCTTCATCTGTTAAAGGTTGCGCCCAAGTAGGCTGACGTAAGTGATTAATTAAGGCAATCACACTGACAGCCGGTTTAGCAAGATAAGCTAACACTAACGCAGGCCATTCTTCTAACACTTTTTTGGCCTGAGTTTTATGCGCTTGATCTTGAGTACTCAAGGCAGTCATATTATCAATAATAAAAGTACAAAATGCTTGCAATCCTTCTAAACCTAACATTTCGGATGCCACATATAAACGGTGCATCACCTCGGTATAATTTTCTAACGCTTCACTTGTTGCACTCTCACCAGTGTTATGGTTAATCATTTTATTGAGGGCACTTGTCAAATCTTCTTTAGCAAATTCCAGTTCACTAATGAGAATTTCCAACACTTCAATATTGCCTAATGAAATTTCTCCGCTGACTTCTAAATCAAGCGATGGCATTTCTTGAATGACGCTCGTAGGCTGAGCAACACTCGTTTCCATCGCTACCGCATCAGGCTGTTGCGACAGTGTCGCATCTGTTGCTACCTGTTGAGGTGGCGTTAGCAATGTCGTCAATAAATCAGGGACAAGTGAAGCCTCTAAAGGTGAAGGCCAGCCAGATTCTTGCATAAAACTGACTAAACTGGGCGCTCCCGTAGTAGGTGATTGCAAATACTCTAAAACTTCGACTGGCCACTTTTCAAAATACGTTTGGGTTTTGAGTCTTTGACTTTTATCCAAAATAGAAAAAGCCATCAAGTTATCATTGACAAACGTACAGACTTCTTGCAATCCAGCCAAGCTTGCCATTTCGGCCACATCCCATATATCTTGTACTTTATTGGTATAATCTTCAATCGCCTCTAAAAAGGCTTGGCCTTCATTTTCCATAGATACACATACCTCAATGGCTACTGTAAATCCCTCTTTTGAATCACTAATTTGATTACAAACCAGTTCTAAAATATCCTGAGAAAGCAACTGAATAACGTCTTCTTCAACGACACCCGGTATTGCCAAATCTGTTGTCGTATCAATAAGGCTAGGAACCGTGATTTGAGGGGATACACGGATCAATTTTTCTAGTAAGCTTTCCGCTGTAGTGGCATCAAGCTTTGTAGGCCAGTGGGTATTCTGTAAATGGTCTACTAATACATCTGCCTTGATTTTGGGTAACTGTAAATACGCAACGATCTTTGAGGGCCATTCTGCCAACACAGAACGTGCCGTTTCTCTAACTGAGACGGGTTCTCCACCTAAAACCATCACGTTATCATTGATAAATGTGCAAACTTCCGTGATACCGAACAAACCAGCCTGTTCGGCCGCCTCCCAGATCATTTCCACATTTTCAGTATAATTCATAACCGCTTCTAACAAAGCCTCACTACCATCCTCTGTTGCTATCAATTCCTCAATCACTTGATCGTTTTCTTGGGCAACTTCATTGATTTTTTGAATGAGCAATTGGGCATTAGGAATGCTTACCTCAAGCTCTGTAGCTGGCATGACTTCTTGCTTTGAAGCTTCGGATTCTGTCGGGCCGGGTACCCCAGTGCTACGCGGCTCGATTGCCGTCAAATTTTCTTTTAAAATTAAAGCATTGGATTTATCAAGTGGGGCAGACCAACCCGCATTTTGCAAATGATTGACCAGCGGCTCACTGCCGGTTTGAGGTGCTTGCAAGTAGGCCACCATCAATTGAGGCCAAGCTGATAATACCGAACGTGCTGCCTCTCTCGTTGAGACCGGCTCCCCACCCAATGTCATTATATTGTCATTGATAAATGTGCAAACTTCGGTGATACCGAACAAACCGCCCTGCTCGGCCGCCTCCCAGATCATTTGCACATTTTCGGTATAATTCATAACCGCTTCTAACAAAGCCTCACTACCATCCTCTGTTGCTATCAATTCCTCAATCACCAGGGCGTTTTCTTGGGCAACTTCATTGATTTTTTGAATGAGCAATTGGGCATTAGGAATGCTTACCTCAAGCTCTGTAGCTGGCATGACTTCTTGCTTTGAAGCTTCGGATTCTGTCGGGCCGGGTACCCCAGTGCTACGCGGCTCGATTGCCGTCAAATTTTCTTTTAAAATTAAAGCATTGGATTCATCAAGTGGGGCAGACCAACCCGCATTTTGCAAATGATTGACCAGCGGCTCACTGCCGGTTTGAGGTGCTTGCAAGTACGCCACGATCAATTGAGGCCAAGCTGATAATACCGAACGTGCTGCCTCTCTCGTTGAGACCGGCTCCCCACCCAATGTCATTATATTGTCATTGATAAATGTGCAAACCTCGGTGATACCGAACAAACCAGCCTGTTCGGCCTCCTCCCAAATCATTTGCACATTTTCGGTATAATTCATAACCGCTTCTAACAAAGCCTCACTACCATCCTCTGTTGCTATCAATTCCTCAATCAAGCTTGCGTTTTCTTGGGCAACTTCATTGATTTTTTGAATGAGCAATTGGGCATTAGGAATGCTTACCTCAAGCTCTATAGCTGAAGTTGGCATGACTTCTTGCTTTGAACCTTCGGATTCACTGGTCTCATCAGTGCTCGATTCAAAAGACATTGAAGTTGTCGGGCTCGCTACCTCAGTGCCATGCGGGTGACTCGCGGTGAGATTGTCTATTAATATCAAAGCCTTGGTATCATCAAGTGGCACAGGCCAAGCGGCATTCTGCATCAGTTTTACCAGTGCTTCGGTGCCGGTTTGAGGTGCTTGCAAGTAGGCCACCATCAATTGAGGCCAAGCTGATAATACCGAACGTGCTGCCTCTCTCGTTGAGACCGGCTCCCCACCCAATGTCATTATATTGTCATTGATAAATGTGCAAACTTCGGTGATACCGAACAAACCGCCCTGTTCGGCCGCCTCCCAGATCATTTGCACATTTTCGGTATAATTCATAACCGCTTCTAACAAAGCCTCACTACCATCCTCTGTTGCTATCAATTCCTCAATCAAGCTTGCGTTTTCTCCTTCATTGATTTTTGGAATGAGAAATTGAAAATTGGCATTTGAATCAGTGGCTGGTAAATTTTGTTTTAGCTGTTGTTTTTCAGAAGAAGCCTTAAATTCTTGAGCAGATTCTTTTTCTGAAGCAAGGGGTTCAAAAGTGGGGGATTGATCCGTGACTTCTTTTACTGAAGCAAGCTGTTCAGGTTCAAAAGCAAGGAATTGATCCGTGACTAATTCTTCACTATCGGCAGCCAATGCTTTTGATGTCATCAAAAAATCCTCTTGTTTCATATTATAACTATTATGTTCTTTTTCAAGATTCAATAATTCAAAAGGGGGCTGTTCTTTTTGATTGTCAGTCATTTCCTGTTCCAAAACAGGAAGTGGCGATATCGTGAATTCTTCTTCAGACACACTAGCCAATTTGGGGGGGTATGAAACAGCCAATTCTTTATCATCAGTGAATAAATCTTGTTCTGAAGCCGCTAAGTCTTTTTCATGAGCGGGTAAGTTTTTATTATTTTGATCATTATTAAAGGATAATTGGGAATAAGTATTTTCATTTTCAAAAGTATTTTCATCTTCAATATTTTTTTCTGGCGTACCTTTATTAGGCGCAGCTAAGTTGGCCGTTAATTCCCCATTTTCTGTTACATTTTCTTCTACTAATAACTCATTGTGAATGGGAAAGGGTAGCAACGCGGGTATATTTTCCCAAGTATCAGAAGCATCTAATGTTTCTAATTCTATTTCATCTTCTAATGCTTCATAAACAAGGGCTTCCGATGAGCGATTAATTGAAGGCACCGCTTCAGTTTGTTCCTCCTCCAATTCTATTACCTCGAAATTGGCAATCTGTAATTGAAACGCCTCTTTTTCATTCTCAAGCGGGGGTTCATCAGCCAGAATAACGTTTTCATTGGCAAAAGAACTAACTGTTGTGGGTGAAGCAACCTCAGTGGATTGGTTTATAGGGGTCATAAAGGCACTATTGTCTTGTATCAGTTGAGCCAATAAAAGACTCGCCTTTGCTTTTGACATGACGATCGGCCAAGAATCAAGGCACAGTAATTCTAGCAACTTTTCTGCTGCTAAAGCATGCACTTTAAGCGCATCAAGTGTGGGATTTTGATGTCCTATTTCCTGCACTTGAAGATATTCAAGTACGCGCTTTGGCCACAGTGCAAATAGTTCCTGGTGTTGTTTTTTGTGTTGAGGTTGTGAATATAATTCAAACACATTGTCATTAATAAAAAGGCAAATTTCTTGGAAACCTTTTAAATCTATTTTGTCAGCCATTTCCCAAAATGATTGCACAGTATCGGTATACTGTTCAAGCGCTTCTAAATAAGTATCACTTTCTGAATCATTTATAACAAGTTGGTTAAGAGCGGCTGATAAAGTATCGCTCATTTCAATAATCTTATTGGATAAATCAGACATTGGATTTTTCAGATTCGTTTTTTGATCAATTGTCAATTCTTGACTTAAGCTATCACATAGTTTCTTCGCCAAGTCAAGTGGATAAGGTTGGGGCCATTGGGCAGCACTCAGAAAATCAATTAATTGATGATTGGCCTCTGAGGGTGAATAGAAATAATTTGAAATGAGTCGAGGCCAACGTTCAATTTGTCGAATAAGTGCTAAACGTTTGCTTGGTGCTAGACGCGGTAATTGAATTAAGTTTTGGCGCAATTGCTGACAGATTGTAGCTAGGCTAGCTAAATTAATTTCTGTAGCCGCTTCTTCTATGTCTAAAAAATAACTTTCTATTGTTTCAATAGCACTGGTCACTTTTTCAGCACTTTCACTGACTAAGTTTACTAAGGCTTCGTATAAAACATAAGCCTCGTTGGTGATTTGGGTTTGTAAATTTTTTAGTTCTATGGCCGATTTTCGCATTTGCTCAGTTATCAGTTACCCGTTACTAGGAATCATGATTAATGAAATAAAAAATAAAATAAAAATGAAATGAGTTTGCCAATTATTGTGGAAATGATTGATGCATTAATGTTTTTATTCAATAAATCCTTTCTGTGTACAGGACAATATTTTGTAATATATTAATTTATGGCACTCTCCGGTTATACCGTTAAGTTACTAAATTGATTAATTTGATTATTTATTTTGTCCTGTACTTTTTTCTTCACAGAATATCACAGAGTACCACAGAGTCTTTGTCTAATATTTTAGATAGCTTTTCAGATCAATATTTTATTTATTCAAAATCATCAATTTATCGATGGGCAGACAAACTAAAGTTTGTACTCCTCTTTTCTGAAGGGGGCCGCGATAACTCGTGCCATGCTTTTCAGGCAAAAGTTTTGCGCGCAAAACTTTTGCCTGAAAATCAGTTTATAACGTTGCCCAAGTTGCCCAAGGCCAACTATAAAACTATGAACATCTGAATTTATGAACAAAACTATAAAAATGAACAGCTACTGTTCATGCCAGTTTTGAGTTTTACTGGTATTAAATACTATAGACGAAATTGAAATAAGGAATAGCCAAAAAATAAATTATCCTAACGGCATGAGGCTAAAGCCGTCATGCGACCATCGCTACACCCGTTCTGGTTTTGCTTTTTACAATGTTGGCAAACCTAGAACGAAGGGATAGTTATTTATTTGGAACTCCCTAAAACACCGTATAGCGAAGTGTGTTTGAGCTTGAGGATTTGAAAAAAAACGGATAGGTGGTAAGCTATTCGCCCTCTCCCCATAGTTACAATAAAAAAAAACGGGTCATTATTTATTGAGTAAACACTTCAGTCTACAGAGGTACACAAAGTTTCATGAAAAATTTAGGAATGTTCTAAGTGCCCTGAAGTGTTTTGAAGTGTTTTAGGAAGTCAATTATTCATGAATTTCAGGTAATTTAAATACCCTAACCGATTCAATCAGTTGTCTAGAATACTCTACCAAACTTTCTGTTTGTGTGGTTTGCTCCTCTAACTGTTTACCCGTTTCTTGAGTACTCATCTGAATCGTTTGCGCTCGCTCTCGTAATTCATTACTGATTTGCGCTTGCTGTCTGGAAGCCATTGCAATTTGTTCTACCACTTGCACCAAATTGGATGTGGTATTTTGCGTATCTTTCATTTGCTCACCAGCACGTTCGGTTAACCGCGAACCTTCAACCACCTGTTTGATGGTTTTATCCATAGTGCTAATAGTATCATTGGTTTCCACTTGAATATTCTTGACTAGGGCGGAAATTTGGGAAGTCGCGTTACGTGAGCTTTCTGCCAAACGTTGCACCTCATCAGCAACTACCGAAAATCCGCGTCCCGCGTCACCTGCTGCCGCAGCTTGCATACTGGCGTTAAGAGCGAGAACATGGGTGCGTTCAGCAATATTGTTAATGATATCAACAATACTACTAATTTCCTGAGCGCGTTCACCTAAGCGCTTCACTCGTTTTTCAGTCTCGTGAATGGTTTCTCGAATTTCGCCCATGCCATCTACTGTGCTGGTGACGGTGACGAGCGCGACTTGAGTTGAACGGGTTGCTTGAGAAGCAATCTCATTACATGACTGCGCGACTTCAGCAATTTTATTCATCGCTTCAGCGGCTGCAGACAATTCGGCCATGGTGGTATCGACAACTTCTCGTTCCGCCTCTGCCACTCTGGAAACATTCTCACCTTGTATTTTGACTTGGCTAGAAGCCGAACCGACTTGATCACTAATATGACGGACATTCAGCAACACTTTACTGGTTTCTGTGGCCATCTGGTTAATCGCGTCAGCCAAGGGGCCGGTGACATCCTCAGTAACCGGTACTTGCACTGTGAGATCACGTTGACTCAATTGGAAAGAGGCTTTAAGTAACTCAATAATAGAGTTATTCAGCATCTCATTTTCTTTTTCCGCCTTAGCGAGGGCCGTCAAGCGATCTTCTAGGAGTCCATTAAAGGCGTTGCTGAGGGTTTCGAGTTCATCACCTGTTTTAATTTCAGCGCGTGCGGTAAAGTCACCTTCGGCCACTTGGGTAACTGTAGCTTCTAGGTGACTAATAGGTGCTGCAATACGACCAAAGAAGTAGAAACCGGCAATTCCACCGACAAATAAGATAATTGCCGCTGTGAAAATGGTGCTTTCCATAATGCCTGCGGTGAGGTTTTCTAAACGTTCTAGTGATTCTTCTTCTTGTAGATTGGAGAAAATAGCCCATTGCAAGCCGGGTACATTAATTGGCGCAAAGGCGGAAAGCACAAATTCGCCACGATAATCTTCATAAAGATCAAAGCCTGTTACGCCAGAGAAGGCGGAACGAGTACCTGGGCTATCGACGCGCTGGAGACCCACACTGGTATCTTTCAGTTCGATGTTGGCGATGATATCTTGAGGTAAATCAGCTTGTTGGACGGCAACTAAATAACCTTCTTTATCTTCAACTAACATACGGCTGTCATTACGCATGGTGCCATCGGCGGCGACAATATAGGTTTCACCGGTGCGTCCAAACTCATCATAGCGCCAGACGCGGTGATTGGTCAAAATATCGTTAATACTATAGATAGGAATTTGAAATATCAGAACGCCTATTCGTTGTTCGCCGTCATAAATAGGGGTAGCGACAAAAGCGGCTTGACTATCATAGGAGGGCAAATAGGGGGCAAAATCGACCAAAGCAATCGTGCCGTGGCGAGCTTGATTGACTTGATCATAAACTTGACCTAAGCCTGTTTTAGCAAAAGGGCCCTCTCTGAGGGAAGAAGCAAAGTCAATTTCTTTAAGCACTGAGTAGATAACATGACCGCTGTCAGCATCGACTAAGAATATATCTTCAAAGTCAAAGCGTCTCTGAATATCGTGGAGATAGGGATGATAATGGCGATGTAATTGGGTATAGCTAGAGGTATCAGTGCCCGCAAAATATTCTTCCTTGGTACCCAAGGGATTAGGATTGGCGGCAATATAATAATATTGGAGGGCAATATTATTATCGTCCAGTTGATTAAGCACATCAACCATCTCAGGTGCTTCATTGACATTGAGCGTACTATATTCTTGAGAAAAATCAGTAACATAGTAATCCCGCAAGGTTTCTTTGTACTCCTCAATGGGTAGGGATAAGGGAGCTGGTGGGCCTTCTTGTAAAGGGCCTTCATCCAACAGATCAAAATCTGTGTTAAGAGTGGCTTCCTCTTTAAAGCGGGGATAGGCTTCTTTGAGGCCACGCATAGCCTCAACCGTGGTTTTGGCATCAGCGTAAACCTTAATTTGGTTAAAAACCCAATTGAAGTAGTCCTCAACTTGGGCTTTTTTAGCGTCTCGCAATGATGTGATATGACTTTGGGCACTTTGAGTCAGCGCGTCTTCACCCAAGGTGCTAGCAATCTGACTAGTGACAAGAGCGGTGATTAGCACCGGGATGACTGCCAAAAAGGCAGAGCCAATAAACATTTTTTGTCGTAATTTCATAGCGATTGTCAGTTGTTTAAAGTGTTTTTTTAGACCGTGGGTATGGATGTTATGCGAATGGCAAATGGCTAAAAGGCGTTTATAGATCGATAAGAGTACAAGGGATTTGCGAACATTCGGGAAGCTTCGCTTCATCCCGGGATTTTTTAAGTTTAATTATTGATTTTTAAATCAATTAAAAAGCTAACTCAACCCTTTATTTTCCCCTTTTTCAAGATAGCGATGTATTCCGCATGTTTAAAAAGCAGTTAGTTTAACTGATTATTTTATTTTATCAGCCATTGGTTACTCAATTTTTGAAACACGCTCTTAAGATTTTTAATTTTATTTATCGTTATGCTCCGGTTTCTCTCAATTACACTCTAATTATTAATTAGACTTGCCGAGGTAACAAATTAGACCTTATCGGAAGACGATACGTTTTTCTTTATCTAATCAAATATTTATTTTCAAATCAGTTAATTTCCAATCAATAAGTAAATAGAGATTATACCGATTTAATTTAAGTTTCGCGCGAAAAGTTTTGCGCGCAAAACTTTTGGCGCGAACTGATTTGTATGACATTTACTTAAATAAAATTTTAAATAAATCAATGGGTTACGTTAAATCTGTATAAACTCTAATGAAAACTTATGCTTATGCCAATATCGGATCTATTATCGATAAATTCTATTACAGGCATTCAGAAATTTAGCTGCCCTATAAATCAGTAGGTACACAAAAATATTTTAACAATTTCTACAATAGAATTGTCCAGAAAGCTAAGTTCTTGATTTTGCGTCTTGCACAATAATGGTTTACGTTATTTAGGGACAAGTCTAATATAAATAAATTAGGTTTAAAAAATTGTTCATGTTCACCTACTACCTTGTCAAATTAATTTTGTCGGTTAATGTAGGGAGGAGAGAGCACTTTGAAATCCACCACACCCCATAACGCTGACAAAGTCAGTACTACCTATATTATTCATGAGTTCAGGATTTATTAGAGTCAAAAAATAGGACTACAAACTTTAGTTTGTCTGTTCCTTGATAAATAGAGGACTCCAATTAAAGTATTTATCTGAAAAGTTATAGGATAGCTTTACTTGTCTAACCATTGAAGTGAAAAACGGTTAAAGTGGCAGACTTGGGTGGTAAAGTTGATTGACTCAGGAGAATTGCACATAAAAGATTGGAACAGGCGATGTTGTAAAGTAACACAATGATTCTAAAAATCTTTTTGTGAAAATTTGGCTTGACAAATCGTAAGACTTTAAGACTTTATAACTTATTGTTTTTAATTGATGTAATGGATAAATAAAGTCTTTTGACAATAAAGTTGTCCCATAAGTTTAGCTATTGATGAAAGCGTATGGCATATCAATGAGTTTTCGAGGCTCAAGTTTTTGTACGCAAAAACTTGAACTGATTAAGTTATTTAGGAATAAGTATTAATATTACCTAAAACGGGCAATTAAAAACGTGACTATTTCACTTAAGATATTGAATTCGTTCTCAATTTATTAAATAATTCCGTTTTATTTTCACTCATCAAATTGTGAAATGAAAACAGGATTAAATCATTGATTAATAACATAAAAATGAAATTAATTGCCCTTTTTAGGTATGACATTACCCCCGTATTCTGACTGTACAGTTTACTTGATGTTATTGAAATGTGAAATTTAAAATGTTTTTAAAATAAAAAAGTTAATTAAATTAAGTCAAATTTTTATGCCAGGTTTTAGAGACAAAGGATAGTCTTAAGAATTTTGACAATGAATAGTGTTTCAGAAGTAGGCAGCGATAAATAAATCGTGCCATGTCATAATAAAGTCAAAAAATATCAAACTAAAAAGCCACGTCTTATTGTCAGTTTTGGTTTTTACTGATATTAAAATAGGAGTACAAACTTTAGTTTGTCTGCCCTTAGAGCCTGTTCAATATCTTTTTAGAAGTAAAGAAATAAAGGCTAAAACCACCATTTGAGCAGAAGTGTCTAGTTTGCGTTCACAATTTTTCCAAAGTCTGTGACATTTTTCTAACCAAGCGAA
>Ga0190315_1000088_pt1 | contig 53099 bp, 34 predicted proteins | sample 48701101_MG_FD_161673 | JGI IMG/M metagenome (GOLD analysis project Ga0190315, IMG submission 161673) | Hydrothermal vent sediment bacterial communities from Southern Trench, Guaymas Basin, Mexico - 4870-11-0-1_MG | ecosystem: Environmental > Aquatic > Marine > Hydrothermal vents > Sediment ...
CTCAAAACGAAGCCCCTGAGACGCGAGCATCGCGTCTCTACAAAATAGTTCTGTTTGCGAAATAGCGTGACATACATTCGTTTGCGGTAGAGACGCGATGCTCGCGTCTCTATATGTCTCGCGTCAAAACGAAAATCGTAGAGACGCGATGCTCGCGTCTCTATATGTCTCGCGTCAAGACGAAAATCGTAGAGACGCGATGCTCGCGTCTCTATATGTCTCGCGTCAAGACGAAAATCGTAGAGACGCGATGCTCGCGTCTCTATATGTCTCGCGTCAAAACGAAAATCGTAGAGACGCGATGCTCGCGTCTCTATATGTCTCGCCTCAAGACGAAGCCCCTGAGACGCGAGCATCGCGTCTCTACAAAATAGTTCTGTTTGCGAAATAGCGTGACATACATTCGTTTGCGATTTTGGTGCCCATCATTTAGACAAACAAATAAAGCTTGAGATGATAAAATGATTTATACTTTATCTTTGTATATATATATTGAGCGTACTTCAAAAAGGTGAAAATTAAATAAAACAATTCGTTTATTTCCCTAAACGCAGTAACGAGCAAGATCAACTTTGGCGCGAAGCTACGCGAGATCATCCGTTGTACTCTCAGTATAAGTTTAATTTTGGAAAATGACGATTTAGCGATTAAAGTTATCCTTATTATTAACATGGCTACGTCATCATTTTTAAGGCCCATCTCAACAGGAGTATTATTATAATATGCAACAAGAACTTGTGGATAAAATCAAAAATAATCCCAAGTATCATGAGCTTGTCTCAAAAAGAAGCCGTTTTGCTTGGATATTGTCAATCATCATGTTGGTGATTTACTATGCTTTTATTATGGTTATCGCCTTTTCACCGCAGACACTGGCGATGAAAATAAGCGAAGCTTCTGTTATCACAATTGGTATTCCCATCGGAATATTAATCATTATCAGTGCGTTTCTGCTCACGGGTATTTACGTTTGGCGCGCCAATGGTGAGTTTGATAATCTGACTAAGCAAATCAAGGAGGGATTGAAGTGAGTCGAAATTTTATACTATGGGGAGCATTTGCCACCCTGTTTGCAGCAACAGGAGTCTTTGCTGGGGGTGTGCTTGAAGGGGCTATTGAAAAACAACCCTTAAATATTGCGGCTATTGTCATGTTTTTACTGTTCGTCGCTGGGACGCTAGGTATCACTTACTGGGCAGCACAACGCACTAAAACGGCCAAGGATTTTTACACCGCCGGGGGCGGCATCACGGGCCTACAAAATGGCCTCGCCATTTCAGGTGATTATATGTCAGCCGCCTCATTTTTAGGCATTTCGGCTTTAGTGTATAAAAGCGGTTATGACGGCTTAATCTATTCAATCGGCTTTTTAGTCGGTTGGCCAGTGATTTTATTTCTCATTGCCGAACGACTCAGAAATCTCGGTAAATACACCTTTGCCGATGTCGCATCCTATCGTTTAGCACAAACACCGATCAGAACCTTATCCGCCTTTGGCGCGTTAGCGACAGTCATTTTGTACTTGATCGCGCAAATGGTAGGCGCAGGGCAATTGATTCAATTATTATTTGGCCTGCCTTACTGGATGGCCGTCGTCATTGTAGGCATCTTGATGATTTTATACGTCACATTCGGAGGAATGTTAGCCACCACCTGGGTGCAAATTATCAAAGCCGTTTTGCTCCTCTCAGGGGCCACATTCATTGCCTTAGGGGCCTTGTATTACTTCGACTTCAGCTTTGAAAAAATGTTCACAGAAGCCATCAATATTTCAAAAGGAGGAGAAGCGATTATGTCGCCAGGAGGCTTAGTCAACAACTGGTTTGATGCCATATCCTTGGGTATTGCCCTGATGTTTGGCACCGCCGGCTTGCCTCACATTTTGATGCGCTTTTTCACCGTCGCAGATGCCAAAGAAGCGAGAAAATCAGTATTCTATGCCACCGGTTTTATTGGCTATTTTTATATCCTGACTTTCATTATCGGATTTGGGGCCATCGTATTAATCTCCAAAAATCCCGAATACTTGACGGCCGAAGGCGGATTACTTGGCGGCAATAACATGGCCGCGCTGCACTTATCCCACGCTGTTGGCGGAAACATCTTTTTAGGGTTTATCTCCGCAGTCGCATTTGCCACCATTTTAGCCGTCGTATCAGGATTGACTTTAGCTGGAGCCTCAGCCGTCTCGCATGATCTTTATGCTAACGTATTCAAGCGTGGACAAGTCAATGGAGCGCAGGAGATGAAAATCTCCAAAATCGCAACCGTTGTTTTAGGCATCATCGCCATCACCTTAGGCATAGTCTTTGAAAAACAAAACATAGCCTTTATGGTTGGCTTAGCCTTTGCCATAGCGGCCAGCGCCAATTTTCCAGTACTGTTCTTATCCATGTACTGGTCAAAACTAACAACAGCTGGCGCATTTATCGGAGGATTTCTCGGCCTGACAACAGCAATCGTGCTAGTTATCATTGGCCCCACCGTTTGGGTAGCCATATTGGGCAATGCCGAACCCATTTTCGGCTCCAAATACCCCGCCTTGATTTCAGTCACAGTTGCTTTTGTAGGTATCTGGTTCTTCTCAATTATTGACAACAGCCAACGCGCACAAAAAGATCGTGCCGCCTTTGAAGCACAAGATGTGCGTTGTCAAACCGGTATCGGTGCAGAAGGGGCAGTGATGCATTAATTAAATATAGGATATCGACAACATGTAGAGTCGGCAACGGTGTTGCCCACCAATAAGCATTGAATGGTGGGTAAACACTGTTTGCTCACCTTACCCAAAAACTCAAATCTCAATCAACGAATTAATAAGGCACCCGTATTTAAATCATGCTCAATCTCAGATTAACGGATTTAGATGAATTAGTTCTCACTGTCAGAGATAAAACATCACGCATTTATCTTTTTGAAGCAGTGAGTGCCTATCGTATAGGCGCTTATCGATCAGCTATCGTTTCAACTTGGATCGCTGCCTCTTATGATATTATTACTAAAATACACGAATTAGACATTCAGGGAGATAAAAAAGCTAAAACCTTCATGGCAGACATGGGAAACTGGATTAAAAACAAACAGATTACTAAATTGCAAGAATTGGAACAAAATCTCCTTAAAATAGCCCATGACGATTTTGAATTTTTATCTGATTATGAACGTGATGACTTATTGCGTCTTCAACAAGATCGGCATCTATGTGCTCATCCCGCTTTAGTCATGCTAGAAGAACAAGCTTTATTTCAACCAACCCCTGAATTAGTACGTGTTCACATTGTTCATAGCGTAAAACATCTTTTGCAACATCCGCCTACACAAGGAAAAAAAGCCCTTGATCGTATTATGGCAGATATCAAATTGTCTTCATTTCCTAATGATTGTGAAGACATTTATACTTTTCTGCACACGAAATATTTTAAAAGTGCAAAAGCCTCACTGATTAGAAATTTCATTATCGTATTACTCAAACTCATTTTAAAAAATGAAGTGCCTGAATTTTCATCCAAAAGACAAGAACTTTTGTGTGCTTTAATGGCTGTGGCAAAAGGTTTTGATGAACTTTATCAACAAACGATGTCAGAGCAATTACCAAAAATTGCCGAAAGCTTAGAAGACCAGCAACTTTACTTGTCTATTTTTTCGTTATTAAAACAAGATAATAGGTGTTGGCATTGGTTAAATGAGGCAAAAAGAATTCGCTTTAATCAACTGAATATTTTAAAAGGAGAATCTTTATATGTCTGAAAGTACATTTTTTATGAACCGGATGTCAAAAGCGGAACGGTTTCAATTTATTAAAGAAAGTCAAATGTTTGGTGCCATGAACATACCAGACTTAAAATCGACACTATTAGGCGTCTTTGAAAAACGGGATGACAAACAACAAGTTTCTATTATAAAAGAATATCATTATCCCGAATTTGCGGATAAAACGATTGAACTTTATGCCAAATCGAAAAGTGGAGAGGAAGCAGACTGGTTAGGTGTGTCAATCATTGTGCCGATGGTAGAGCATTTTTCAGCTAAGCAAGTACGAGAAATTTTGAACAACTGACGAGTATTCTTATAGTGATTTATGGGTAAAAGTGAGCCAGCGGCAACAAGCTTACCAGCCTATATAAAGACTATATCAATCAATTTTGAAGCTCCGATTGTCAAAGCAATTTTGCCACAGAAATACACGGAAATACACGGAATATTTCTGTGTTATTCGGTGTGTTTCCGTGGCTAATATAAACTCGACATTTTGTCATAACTTTTTGATTTCATTAAAAATAAAGACAAAAGTCTTTTTTCAAATTTTGTCAATTCAAAAAAACGTGATCATCGAGTATAGCTTCCAGCTTTTCAGGCAAAAATTTTCACTAAAACTTTTGCCTGAAAGCCTATTCACATTCAACCTCTTCAGGGTTGAGAGATTTTTGATATGCATTCCATATAAGGATAAAGAACCATGAGTGAAGTCAAAGTTTATGAACTTTTTCCAGAAGCCGTAGCACATGCCCATATCACAGAAGAGAAATATCAGGAAATGTATGCGCGTTCTGTTTCCGATCCTGATGGGTTTTGGGCTGAACAAGCTAAAGAACTGGTGACTTGGTTTAAAGACTGGGATCAGGTACAAAGCGGAAGCTACAATGAAGGCAAATTTCGCTGGTTTGAAGGCGGAAAACTGAATGTCGCTTACAATTGCATTGATCGCCATCTGGAAACGCGGGGCGATCAAGTCGCTATCTTATGGGAAGGAGACGATCCGCAAGTTGACCAGAAAATCACCTATCGTGAATTACACGAAAAAGTTTGTCGCTTTGCCAATGTACTCAAAGCGCGTGGCGTTAAAAAAGGTGATCGCGTCTGTATTTACTTGCCCATGATCCCCGAAGCCGCCTATTCCATGCTCGCTTGTACACGTATTGGCGCGATACATTCCGTAGTCTTCGGCGGTTTTTCCCCAGAAGCCTTGAAAGATCGTATCTTAGATTCGGGTTGCGAAGTCGTCATCACGGCAGACGAAGGATTGCGTGGTGGCCGGACAGTTCCCTTGAAAGCGAATGTCGATAAAGCCCTCACTCAATGCCCCAATGTACATAGTGTTATCGTCGTCAAAAAGACAGGAAACGAGCAAGCCTGGAAAGACGGCCAAGATGTTTGGTATCACGAAGAAGCGGAAAAAGTAACCGCTGACTGCCCAGCCGAAGAAATGGATGCCGAAGATCCCTTATTTATTCTCTACACATCAGGCTCAACGGGTAAACCCAAAGGCGTGTTACACACCACCGGCGGTTATCTCCTCTACACCGCCATGACACATAAGTACATATTTGATTACCATGATGGTGATGTTTACTGGTGTACCGCAGATGTCGGTTGGGTAACCGGCCATTCCTATATTATTTATGGTCCACTGGCCAATGGCGCGACGACTTTAATGTTTGAAGGCGTGCCCACCTATCCCGATGTAGGCCGTTTCTGGCAAGTGGTGGACAAACACCAAGTCAATATATTCTACACCGCACCCACCGCCATTCGCGCCTTAATGGGTAAAGGCAACGATCCCGTCAAGGCCACTAGCCGTAAAAGTTTACGCATTTTAGCCAGTGTTGGAGAACCGATTAATCCAGAAGCCTGGGAATGGTATTATCACGTAGTCGGTGACGGCCGTTGCCCCATTATGGATACTTGGTGGCAAACTGAAACAGGCGGTATTCTCATCACCCCCTTAGCAGGCGCAACTAAATTAAAACCGGGTTCTGCCACGCGCCCCTTCTTTGGCGTTGTACCCGCCATTGTCACTAACGAAGGAGAAGTGCTTGAAGGCAAAACAGAAGGTAACTTAATCATCACCCGCCCCTGGCCCGGTCAAATGCGAACCCTCTATGGCGATCATCAACGTTTTATTGACACCTATCTCACAAGCTATCCAGGCAACTACTTCACTGGTGATGGCGCACGGCGCGATGAAGATGGTTACTACTGGATAACCGGACGAGTGGATGATGTCATCAACGTTTCCGGCCATCGTATGGGCACAGCAGAAGTCGAAAGTGCCCTCGTGTTACATCAAGCCGTCGCAGAAGCCGCCGTCGTAGGCTATCCCCATGATATTAAAGGACAAGGTATTTATGCCTACGTCACCTTAATGGCCGGTATCGAACCCACAGAAGCACTACGCAAAGAGCTTGTCAAACAAGTCCGCACAGAAATCGGCCCCATCGCCAGCCCAGATGTGATTCAATGGGCACCCGGATTACCCAAAACACGTTCAGGCAAAATTATGCGCCGCATTCTGCGTAAAATTGCCGCCAATGAAGTCGAAAACTTAGGCGATACCTCCACCTTAGCCGATCCAAGCGTTGTCGATAACCTCAAGGATAATCGCTTTAATAAGTAAGTAAAAGTAGGGGCGAACCAACGTGTTCGCCCTTCTAAATAAGGTGCATTGTTTTTATAACTTATAAATTATTCTCACTTCCCATTTCAAAATTACCGCTTCGGTGCTTCGTCTCGACGCACGGCCGTGCGTCTTCTCAATGCGACTTTGCGCCTTTGCGTGAGATTAAAAATGCCACCCTTTTTGAAATTATTTTTCTGAAAATCTATAATATAAGGCTTAAGTACTGAACCAGAAATAAACAGGTATTTTACCGCAAAGAGACGCGAGGCATCGCGTCTCTACGAAACCGCGAATTGTAGAGACGCGATGCTTCGCGTCTCTAATTACAAATAAACATTGCTTCTATTAAAATACCTGAAAATTTATGCTTCAGTACTTACTTTACGAGACTGTTTGTCCGTTTTCTCTGTTCAGCCGACTGATTTTCCAAATGTTTCAATAAGGCTATCATGTTAATTGAAAAATCATACGTTTTATGAGAACTCCCCTGATTTTTTTGAAGTTTTGGAAACTGCAAAGAATTGGCTTGATGCCCCAGATTGTTGTCACCATCCCCAATGATGTTATCAAGGGCATCCAGTTTAGCTTCCAATGGTTTTTCGTTACCCTGAGTTTTCAGAAATTGCTCATAAGCATTGGCATGGAGAAATCTTAACACTTCGTGGAGACAAGATCGCGTTTCAGGATGGCGCAATGTTGCCATCGCTTCACTTTGAATAGAGACGGTTTCAGGATACCACCGAAACAGATAATCAGTAATGCCGCTATGTGTTCTGTTATCCTCTTTTCCAACCACTCGATTCGTCAATACCGACGCTGCACGAAACAAGGTGCTTTTATCCTCTTCATCAGGAAGTGGCTCATCATAATTTGGATCATGGGGTAAAAACAGGGGTTGCTTCGGTTTATTGGGAGGCAAACGCACACCATAGGATTTTTGGGTAAACAGGGGATAAATCCTCACACTTGGCATTTCTTGATTTAACGCCTGAAGAATCTCTGGCTTGGTATAACTCGATTCGTCCTCTATCGTCATCCGTATTCGCCGGGTAAAAGGCACCTTTGTCACAATGAGAATATCATCAAAACCGGTTTGATGAAGTTGCCTAATCGTATTAAATAGTACGGCTGGCTTTTTGAAACTATCAGCAGTATCCATGTCATCACAAAAAGCTTGAACGGGCTGATGTCGATAAAAATGAAACACCTCACCTTCAGCATTCTCGCTACTTTGATATTCAAAGCGATGAATCTCACCATACAAAACTTTACGATCACCAGGCGCATTATGACGTGTCTTGTCACAAGCCCGCGAGGTGACAACCATCAAGGCGATTTTCTCCAAACTCGGTTTTTCGGACAAACGCCATAAGGCATCCAAGCCTGAAGAAAGGCCTTCTATAATATTAGCAGCCCGATAATCTTTGTTGATATCTTGTTGAATGTGCTTCTTCACTTCTTCTTTGCTGGGTTGAGCACCCTGTATCACAAGCTGATCCCATCGTTTAGACTTACGAAGTTGAAATCCCTGACTTTTGGTTGGCAGGTATTGTTTGATGATATGCTCAATCGCTTTATGGGCATCATGCGTAAAGTGTTTATCCTCTCGTGTTTCATCAACTAAGGCTTGAGTTGAAAACAAGGATAACATCAATAACATCGTCCGATTAGCCTGTTTCAGGTTCTCATCCGTTTTCTCAGCAATCCTGTCTTCTTGGTATTGACGTTCAAGTCGTTCAACCGCCTTGAATACGCCATAAACCAATAACACATAAATCAGTTGAGCAAGCCCTCTCAAAGACTCATCTTGATTGCCACTCATTTGCTGTCTATCATAGGAAATAATCAGATTCGTCATGTCTTGGAATGCCAAAGAAAACAGGCGCATGTTATTATCTCTCGGCGTAAACAGCACACCCAGCACATTCCGATTGATATCTCGAACCATTTCCCTTTTCCGCTGTGAACTGTCTTGCGGCAACGTGAGATAACGCAATGATTCTGTCAAGTCGATGGATACTTTAATCAAGGCATAAGCATCCCCTTCATAATGGCGCGTCACCTTGAGGTATTTTAGGTAGACGGTACTATATTGTTGTGAGGAGAGTGCCACGATGGGCTCACCATCTTCCATGTCATCAGTATTGCTGAGAATATCAGTCGAGATGGTGAGATAAAGTTTCTCTTTAGGCTCAACGTCATCCAGTTTGCGACTTTGCAACAGTCTTTTTAAATCAGCCCCAATGGCGCGATTGTTATCAAATATCGTTTTCGATTTCAGTTGTTTCGCAATACGCTCTAGAATGTCTACTAAACTCACATTCTCCTTGACTAATCTGGAAAGATGCGTTTTCAGTTCATTGTAATTCATGAGCGCCGTTCGAGGTTGAGCCGGAACATCACGAAATACCACATAATAAAGCATCGCAACCCGCAACGTGTTACGAATTTTAGACTCCTCCTTAAAATATTCCCCTTTTTTTTGGGTATTTTTGATCTCACTTGCCATTGTTGTGAGTTTATCAAGATGAAATTCAAACACCGAATCAAAGCCTTCTGAAGGCATTTCACCATTCATTTTGAAATGTTGCCCCAATGAAGTCGTCACGCTATCCGTTGTCGTCACTTCAGACAACAATTCACTGAAGCTAAACCAGAAAGGTAGGGAGTTTAAGGTATGCGCTTGCGAAAATTCGGTTAGCAAATCGAAACTCATCACCCCTTTACCATTCGCATTAGGAAATTCGACGACTAAATCATTAGTCGATAAGCCACTATTGGGTAAAGTGCCCTGAACCAGTTCATTAAAATCGCTCACACGACGAATATAAGGAATCGCTGGCGAATGAGCATCCAGTTTTGTCGCCATTTTTTCCAAAACACAACAAGCATAAGTTCGCCGGATTCTGCCATAAGCATTTTCATCAAAAACGTTTTTGGCAATACTGAGCCAACCAATTTGATCATTAACCCCTTGTTCAACTTTTTCAATCAGCACTTCTATTTCATCATCGGGATAGTCTGCCTTAGACAATCTTTTTGCCATCGTTTTTTTGACCGCTTGAACAAAAGATTTTGAAAAATCACCCGTGATTTGAATCGTATGGCGCGGCACACGTAACAAGGCTTTAGTGCCTGGGTAGGCCTTTGATAAGTGAGCATCTGGAAAAACAGCGCGTTGCGGTATACCGATTTCCATCTTTCGATTTGCCAGCGTCGTTAATGCTGTAAAATAGGCAGTAGCACTTTGCCCAAAAAACGCGGCTTCTTTTCCAGACAATTTGGATTGGAGGGCATCGTAAATAGCCTCTTCCAAGCGTGTGATCTGCTTTTTCTGCTCATCAGCCGTTTTAGGATTTTTGTCTAATGTGGCAATAGCCGTCGCGTATTGCATGTTAGAAAAGATTCCGCCTTCTCGAAGAAGGTTTTCAAGCCCTTTCTTATTCTCAATAATGTGCCGAATAATCTCATCAGTGATGACGTAGATTTTACCGTTCTGTTCCCTTAAAAGAGGCTTCGCATCATCTGTCTGAATTAAATCAATAATGGGTTTAATCAGAGGTGTGAGATCAATTTTGCCGTGATTGTCGCGGCTTTCTTCGAGATTAACCATAGGTTTCCTTAAAAAAAGTTCGAGTTTATATTAGCCACGGAAACACACAGAATGACACAGAAATATTCCGTGTATTTCCGTGTATTTCCGTGGCAAAAAATTTCAACGAAAATCACGCCGAGATGAGTGTGTCAGCATGTTTAGATAATAACATAATATTTAACAAAGCCAATGACTTAGAACTGATAAAATAGCGTGTTTGAAATTGCGCGTTGAGTTGTTGTTCTAATTCCGGCCCGCGCACCAGTAACCAAGGGGGAAGCGTATTATCATAATGTCCCTGTATGGGCAGAACATGATTGGGTTGGCATAAATAGGCGTTCAAATACTCCATCATCAGTGTTTTCATCTCCATTTTGAAATGAAGCGGTTCAACTTGATCTTTCCAAAACTGATTGATATGTAAACCACTGATCGGAAAAACCAGCCAGCGGTTGAGTGTGCTACCTGTCATTTCACTTTCAGTCTCACTTTCTAATTCGCCACCCGCAATTTCATTTAAAATCGGATACAGTATTTTAGCCGGATCACTCACCGCTTTTGCAGTATCCTTATTATTAATGATCAATTTGAGTTTAACACAAATGGCTTTGATAACCCGATGCGTTTCTAATATATGGGTGTCAAATAAATGCTTATTCTTTTCTTGAATCGGCGTTTCGATAATATCCAATTGTTGCAGTATCAATTCGCCTAGCGTGTAACAGCCTTCTGGTAGATAATTTTTATTAGCAATGACATCTAATCCCCGATTAGCGTCTTCAACGAACTGAGATATCAAGCGATTTCTAAATGAAGGAGCCGCTAGTGTCGTGGCATTTTGCGCTTGAGGTTGTAAAACAATCATTTCGTTATTGAAAATATCACGGATGTGCTCTGTGACATAACGAAGCGTCGTATCACTTGGATTTTGCTTTTGGGCTCTTTCCAAACTCTCAATGGCACTTGAAATTTGATCCATAGTCGTTTGTGCTGCGCCTTCCACTAATTGCCCTGCAATGGGAATGCAAGAAATGGATTGCCCAAATAAATTACAGGCACCAAAGAGGCGCGTAAAAATGCTCATCCGCATCAACATCAAAGTGGCGAACAAATTAGAGATTTGTTTGGCTTCAGTCGCGCTTGAAGACTCAGGTGGTGCAACCAACATTTGTGGAATAATCAATTCAATTTCACGATCCAATTCATTGCCTTTACCACTCCCGCGCCCCCGATACATGCCCTGTAAAAATTCCATGAAATTGCTTTCTAAGGAAAAGGTGGGAATAAAACAAATGATTTTACTGGCATTGGGAAAACTGATCCCGCGTGTACCTGATGACGTCATAATGATAATGTCATACAGATCACCTTTTTGCGAGATGGGCACTTCTCTGGGTTTATATTGAGTTTCCTCAACGGGGCTGACAATATCACGCTTAAGTTGTGGTTTAGAAAAGGCATGGAGGCAGAGAATATCTGGACAATCCAATTGCCGATTTTGAGTATAAGCGATGATCTGATCTTTAAGCGCCTCTACCGATTTTTTATCTTGAATAATAACAATGCTTTGTTCACGCGGTTTTTTTCGCCAACGCGACACTAATTCTGCTGCTAATGTCATTAATAAATTCGTTTCTAAATCTTGATAGCCTTTACCAACACGATTTTTCTTGTGTGGTGCCAGATTCACAAAATCCAGAATAGGCCGCCATTTCAAGGTTAAACTGGAAGCGGGATAAACATTCGCATTGATGACTTTCGCAGATAAGCCCATAATTTGGGTTGCTTCAATACTCAAGCTTTTGCGATCTGCGTCTCCATGAAATAAGATTTGATCAGGCTGCGGCTGCGTTTCATTGAAATAATGTGTCACAGAAGCGGCGTTAATCAGTGAGGCATCGGCAATAATAATACGAAATTTCAATGGACACGTCTTTTCCCTCTCTTCAAACAACTCGGCTATTTTTTTGCGAAAAAGGATAATTTCTTGAACGGTTTGTCGCCCTGCCCCATCCCCAGTGACTTCATCCACAAAAAAGACAATCTCTTTCACATTTTGTGCAAATTGTTCAATAGAAGCGATATCAAGGCGTTCACTCTCACCAAACATTCTTCTTAAATGCTTGCCTACCGTCGTCAGTTGACGAGTCAATTGCCGATTTGATTGCGTCGCAACACAGGCAATGATGCGTTTATAGCCATATTGCGTATTCAATCTGTAAATGCCTTGCATGAGTGTCTTGAAGACACCATGACTCCAGTGTTTAGCGACTTCACCGACTGCCCCGATTTCTAAATGTTGATAAGGAGATTGTTTTTTAGCTTGCTTGAGTTCTTCAACAGGGTGCGTTTCCAAGGCTTCTGCCTCTTCAGGCGATAAAAATAAAAATTTGGCATCATCAGGAATTTTTTGGCTATAGCAACTGAGGGCCGCTTTACCATGATGATATTCGGCCGCCTTGATGAGAGTTGCATTGGTATTGATGCAAATCAATTCTGATTTACCCAGTAACTGGTTTCCATCGTGGGTGGGATCAAATTTTACCATTAAATCCGTATTGACTTGGATGCGTGGACTTAAATAAATCAGTAAATAACCAGAGGGATAGTTTGCCAGAATGTTACGCAAGGCCGTCGTTTTACCAATCCCCGGTGTGCCTGATAACACATAGATATCAATATCGTCGTCTTGCCAAACGCTCTTAATTAATTGGGCGTGAGCATCTTGCATTGATTTCAAGTCCATTTGCCCAAGTTGCTCTGCCAGATCAGGCGGTAACCACTGTTCAAGTTGTTCAAGCGTTGGCGCTATCGCGGTTGGGCAATAACCCTCTATTTTTTCGCTAAAAGCGTAATTGAGGTAATGTTCATTCACTTCTGCTGCATTTGGCGATGAGAGGCCTGAAAGGCTGTTTTGTATTTCAAGTTTCTGTGCCTCATTCTCGAAATCAGCAAAATGCTGTAAGGGTTGTTGCTGATAAAACGTTTTTTTAGCACGCTTGTATAACTCTCGAAGTGGTTTTTTAAGTACCGACAAAACGTTTGCCCCTATTTGTCGTAAAATGGCCTCTTGCGTTTTAAGAATATCCTTTTCTCTTATTTTGGCTTCCTCTTCTGGAGACTCAGCACGTCCCCCTTTTATGGCCTGATAAATCGTGCCCATTTCTCGTAAGAGTTCACACTCATCTTCTCTCAAATGCAAAAAATGCCGTCCCCGATCAGTAAAAGAGACAACATGAAACTCAATCTGATTTTGCCCAACAAGCCATTTATCAAATGGCTTGTTTAAAACGATACGATCTTTTAGTGTCTCGTAAAGCGAATAGAGATAACCACCCCCTTGAAACAGTTTTTTAGCTTTTTTATCCTCTGTCAGCAAACCACGAAAATATTTATTCAAGTCAGGCGACACTTCCAAACCAAGCGTTTCACTGGCAATTCTAAATTCTCGCGTTTTAATGGCACTCATCATATCATACAGGCCGCGTCTCAAACTGGCATAAATATCATTAGCTTGCGACAAATTCAGTTCGTTATCTATCGTCGGCGCATTATGTGTTGATAATTCATAACAGATCAAATGAAATTGATAACGACGGTTATGGAAGGTTCTGACAATGAATAACAAATCAGCATAAGGGTATTGGCCCGTTTCTCTTAAAGTCTCGAAGTTGAAATCAGAGCAATCGGCAATCAAGGGTAATGCTTGTTGCGCCAACTCAAAGGCATCTTGACTGTCTTGTCCAAGCGTCGGATTCGCATAAACCCAAGTGATCAGGGGCCTTTTACCAGGTAAGGCTTTAATAAACTGTTGCGTTTCGCAAAAGCCTTGAACATAACCTTGAAATAATCTGGCACTTAATATAGAAGGAGCCGATTTAACCGATTCTGGATTCAGCATTTCGGTATCGAACTCTTTACAAAACTGAGTGATGATTTTGCTCAGATTAAATTGTCCAAGCTGAGAAATGATGCGAGCCATTTGATCTTTGCAGTATTGGGTATCGAAGGCGCGTAATGCGCCCATAGCGCCCGCCAATCCGCCGAGTTCATAAGCACGCCCTTGTAAGCTACTAAATTCATCCATATTTTTTGACCTGTTTTTGAAAAAATCAATAATGTGTCAATCTTGATGTCATTACAAGATATAAAACGATAACTACAAGGATTGTTTATTTATAAATAAGAAAGGATTAGATTCTGGCAAGTTTCATGTCATTGAGTTTTATTATAGGGTGGGTAAGCGGGGGACACTTTTATTGATTAGAAGGCCTTTCTTGCACGACTGGAATCGTATAACTGACAATTGCCAAGCCTTCTATGATTTCGTCTTCTTGCCAGGCTTCGGGTTTGGCGCGATGATCAAAAACAACATAGTATCCTTCAGAAATACCTTCTAATTTAAGATATTTGGCGAGTTGACGTTTACCTGCTTGATAGCGTTTATTGCCTTCCCATATTTTGGTTTCGACGATGTATTTGGCTTGTTGATGTAAAATAATCAAATCCATTCGCCCTCGCCCACTGCGTACTTCGAGATACATAAAGCCCTGTATCTGTCGGACAAAGGCATCAAGATAACCAAATAAGAGATATTGTCCCACAAATTCTTGAGGGGTATCAGGCACTTGCAATATTCTATAGCCAGCACGCGCAATGAAATCATGGAAGTTAGCCAGCAAGTGACGCATGTTGATTTTTTTATCGATTGTTAAGTAATCAACAAAATCGTTTTCGTCTGGAAAATAGTCGTCTTCTAAGCCATTAAAAAGCGGTTGGAAAGTTCGCATGATCCGGTATTGGTAAATCGGATTCATTATCTGACAATTTTCATCAGAGTCTGGGGCAATCACACCGTAGGTGAATAATTCGCTGATAATCTCATTATCTAAATTAAATGGCACGGGTTGTTCTTTCAAGGCGATTCGCATCAACGCTGATTCAAAGCGTGGCTTTTTACGGATATTGGTTGTCAAATGCGAAATATTAATGTTGCGTTCAACCAATATTTGTTTATGGGCGATTTCAAAATGAGAAAGGGTAAGGGTTTGTTCAAGCCCAATATCCATTTCCTCCGTTAAGATTTGCCCCAGTCGGTTGACCAGAAAAGGTTGCCCAGCGGTTTGCTGATAAAGCGTTTCAATCACGTCGATTGCGATAACTTGCCCGGTTTCCTCAGTGTATTGCTCAAAAAGGGTTTGTACCTGTGAGAGGGTAAAATTAGGCAAGGCAAAATCATCTTGGATATTAAAGGGCGATATTGAACGATCATAATTGAGTTGCGTGATGCTTTTGACACCAACGATGCCTATACTGTAGGGACATCTTTGTGAGGTTTGAAAAAGATAAATGCGACGCAGGGCATAAAGAAAATCACTTAATGCGGTTCTGGGAATACCATCAAATTCGTCAATGATAATCACAATTCGTTGGTTTTTTAGATAAGTCGCCAGTTTTTTAAAAAAACCTATCATGGAAACCTGGTCCGTAATTGAAGACTTGTCTAAAAATTGAAGCAAGTTCTCTAAAGGAATGGATTGGCGTTTTTGAAACCCGTTTAAAATCTCTTCGCAAATATCTTGATGAAGATAACCGTAAAACGCTTCTGTTGAAATATTTTGATAGGCCTCAAAATCCAATTGGATTGGAAAATAACCTGCCTCGCTGGCTTCAAGCGCATCAATCGCCCAGCGAAAAAAGGTAGTCTTTCCTGTTTGTCGCGGCGCAAAAATAACAATATATCGCCCCAGCTTGATTCGCTCAACCAATTCAGCAATTTCAGCTTGACGTGGTACAACGTAATGGCGAGCGGGATCAACAGGCCCGCGTGTTTCAAATAGACGTGTTCGCATGATTTTTATCTCTTATGGGTTATAAGAAAATTCTTGAAGGCTGCTTTGAAAATAGTGTGATGCCATGAGCAGTTTAAGTTACCTTCGTGTTCAAAAAAAATAAATAACGCAAGAGACGCAAAAGAACGCAAAAGAATTAAGAGGCTTCTTATAGCGTCTTTAGCGTCTTTAGCGTCTTTAGCGTTTATTTTCTTTCAAGATCGTTTTGGGCTATATGATTAATGTGATTATACAGTGATGAAGTCTATCAGAGAAATCACAGTTAAAAAGTACTTATTAACACCGCTAATATGGAAAACAAACCAATACCAATACCAATACCAATAAGCCCAGTTATCTTTGAAGCAAGAGACATGATTTTCCGGTGTCGCCAGCGATATTGCACAACCAGCAAAATAGCGAGTGATAAACCTACAATTACACCGCTATCCGCCTCACGATATTCACCTAGAAAACTGATATCGAATGCAAAAAAAATACCTAGAGCTATAGGCCACATTCCACAACCCATCCCAATCAACCCAAATACCATAGCAAGATGAGGCATGATTTGCCTGTGTCGCCAAAAATATTGTCCTACCAATAAAATATAAAATAAACAAGCAATTGTGATGCCGTTAAAAACGACTGCTCCCCTGTAATTAAAAACCACCTCTAATAAATATCCAATTGCAAATGGTAAAATAAGCCCGAAACCCAATAAAATCAGAGAAATGATGATTGCTTTAACCTCCGAAGCCTTTTCAGGTTTTTTCTGGCTTTGTTTTGGGTATTTCTGTTTCGTTGCTTGAGGTTTGTTCTTTGCTTCAGTCTGCTCGACTTGATACTTAGTAACTTGTTGAGGGTTATCAGTGGCTTTGATAGCTTCTGTTTCGACACTTTTTGCCGTTTTAGTAGGCAACAAGGCCGTTAAATGGCTTAAGACGGTATCAATATTAGGGCGTTCAGCCGGATCACTTTCTACACAATCTTCAAGTAATTCATGCAATCCCGGGGCATCGGGTAAATATTTTTGCCGGATATTATCTTGAGGGCGCTTGCCACTGAATAAGCGATATAAGGTTTTCCCCAACGCAAAGACATCACTTTTTTCAGTCACTTGGCTATAATGAAGATCACCCCGTTGTTCTGGTGGTGCGTAGTCAAAAGTGCCAAACACTTTTTGCGCTAGTTGAGTGTGGGGTTTGTGTGTTTGTGCTAAAGCGGCGTGTTGTCTTAACGAGGTGGCGATTCTGGCTAAACCAAAGTCAATGATTTTGACCGTTAAACCCGAATCGCTGGCCTTCAGTAATAGGTTGGCGGGTTTTAAGTCTAAATGCAGTATGCCCTGTTCATGCGCTTTTTGTAAACATTGCGCCATTTGAATCCCCACTTGTACGCCAGTGATGACATCCATTTTGCCCTGTTGAGCTAACCAGGCTTCGCCATCCATTGCGCCTTCGATAAATTCAGTGACGAAATATGCCCGTTCTTGTTTAGCGATATCCACATAGCCATAGTTCAAGGGTTGAGGCACAAACTCTCCTGCAATTTTCGCCATCGCTAAGGGTTCGGCAAAAATCTTGTTCGGTTCGCCGCGTTGCGTTTCCCATAAGCATTTCACCACGACAAAGCATTCTTGTCCTAAGCATTCCGCTTCTAGGGTATTGTGGCACAGAAACACGCAGCCCATGCCGCCGGCTCCAAGTATACGTTGAATGGGATACTGATCAACATTATGCAAGACATATTGGGCCCGATTGAGGTGAATCACTTCTTGTAAGGATTTCAAGGCCTTATCATAAAATGGGGGGCCGTTCCGTAAATAAATATGAAATAAATTCATATAGGCGCGGGCTTTATGATGCTTGTTTTGGGTGCGCTGGATAATGTCAAAAAATAAACCTTCTGCGGTTTTTAAATCACCTAATACTGAAGACAGACTCCCCACTTGTAGCGTGACTTGGGGATAATCCAAATAATGGGGTAGATTTTTAAATTGGGCAATGGCTTGGCGCAACTTGACTTCAGTCGCACCATTATATTGCGTAAATTCATCCCGCGCTTTGATTTGGGTTGACACTTCCAGACGCGCCGCTAATTTTTGAAGTTCATCAAAGAGAATTTGTTGTCCCTCTGATAACTTTATCCTGCCCGTCTAATAGCACGTCTACCTTATCATCAAGCTGTTCAATGGTGTATTGTAAATCGGGCAACGCGGCAACAATCGTCTCCAGTTGGGTGCTGGCAAATACTGTCCATTGGCTAAATTGCTGTGAAAACTGGATAAAAGCCGTCTGTGTTGTTTGCCACTCGCTTTGGAGTTGTTGGAGACGCTGGGGTATTTCCGCCAAGCTTTGATTAATCGTCTGTTGATCTAAAAGCAGGGTTTTTGAGTGTTCTCCGATTTGTGCAAATTCAGCCGGCGTTGCCGCTTGCAGTAAGCGTTCATTTTGTAGGGCTAATTGTTGTTCAATCGCCGTTAATTTGTTGGTAAAGAAAGCCTTTAATTTGGATTGTGCTTCTTGCACATCTTGGATTTCAGCTAATAAGCCTTGCTGACGCAGATTATCCAAAGTGGTTTTAAAGCGTTCATTGTCGCGTAAGGCTTCGTTTAAGAAAAATAACAGCGCATGGCCTAATAAATTATGATAGGCTAAAAATTGTGCCAACGGCTCGCTTAACAAAACCCGCGTTTCTGCGACTGATTGAAGATGCGCTATCACTAATTCAGACAAGGTAGCGATTTCAGAGTCATTGACTAAGGCCGCTAATTCGGCTTCGGTCAATTGAAATTGGGCGATTTGAAATAGGCTCTCTTGTTGCGCTGCCAAGGCTTGACAGTCTTGAATGACTTGCTGGCGAAACTCGTCTAATGCGGGCCCTTGTAATCCTTGTGCCTGTGCAAACGGCTCCAAATAAAGGCCTACGATTTGGCTAGACAATTCCTGTTCTAATTGGCTTTCCGTGATTTTCTGCCAAAAATTTTGCCAACTGTCATCCGAAGCCATGCCAGCGGCAATGGCACTGAGGGCGTAAGCATAACTTTTTTGATAGGCTTGTGTGATTTCCTGTGCGCTCAAAACAAAATGTTCATTGAGCACATTGTAAACATCGCCCATGCCCAACGCTTGCAGTAATGGGCTATTCAAAACCGCGCTGACCGTTTTTTGAATCAAGTGTGGAAGTGACATTATCAGTTATCAGTTATCCGTTATCCGTTGTCAGTTATCAATAAGGCTGTATTTTTTGAGAGTAGAGGGCGGTTTGCAACCGGCGAATGACGTTTTTATTATAAGTCGTCTTACCCGTTTGTCGCGGCGCAAAGATGACAATATACCATCCTTGTTTGATTCGCTCAATCAGTTCAGCGATTTCGGCTTGACGCGAAACAACGTCGTTGCGAGCAGGAACAAAAGGCCCTCGCGTTTCAAACAGACGTGTTCAGATGGTTTTTATTTCTTACGGGTTATAATGCGTTTTGACTAAACGCCATAATTCATTCATTGAGTTGTTATTCTTCAAACTTTATAAAATACCACAGGGTACGACACCGTTTTAGTTTTTTACAAAAAACGCTTCTTTCATTTTCACCTTTTTCAAAATAGCGACTTATGATTCAAAATATTAACCCATCTTTGTTAGGTGGACTTTATGCGATTACGGATAGTCACTTGATTCCAAAGGACAAATTTATCAATACTGTTGAACAGGCGATTATTGGCGGTGCATCAGTGGTTCAATATCGTGATAAAACGCATGATTATCAGCGGCGTTTTCGAGAGGCGCTGGCTTTACGTAAGTTGTGTCAACACTATAAAATCCTTTTAATCATTAATGATGATGTGGAACTGGCAGAGAAAGTGGGCGCTAATGGCGTGCATATTGGTCAAGATGATGCCAGTCTGAAAACGGCCCGCGCCGTACTCGGTGAACAGGCTATTATTGGGGTTTCTTGTTATAATCAGTTTGTTTTAGCGCAGGCCGCTGTTGAGGCGGGAGCAAGTTATGTGGCTTTTGGCCGGTTTTTTAGTTCTCACATTAAGCCAGAAGCGGTTCAGGCGAATGTGGATTTGTTACACGAGGCGCGTGAGAAATTGAATTGTCCCGTAGTGGCGATTGGGGGTATTACGCCTGATAATGGGGCAGAATTGCTTGCGGCCGGTGCGGATAGTTTGGCAGTGATACAGGGTTTATTTGGACAAGCGGATGTGATGGTGGCAGCGCAACGTTATGCGAGATTATTTCAAAAAAACGTTTAATAGTTCAAAATTTCAGTAGAGACGCACGGCCGTGCGTCTTTAATTTATGAATTTAATGAATTTAATGAATTTAGAACAAACCGTTTTAAAATCCTTTTTTTATAGACAATCCTTGTAGTTATTGTTTTTGATACATTTCAGGAAATCAATATGACGACTTCTCATGAACATTTTTTAGCGGCCCAACACTGTATTCCCGGTGGGGTTAATTCACCTGTGCGTGCCTTTAAAGGGGTGGGTGGTGATCCTGTTTTCATTGAACGGGCTTCCGGCCCGTATTTATTCGATACTGAGGGTAAACGGTATATTGATTATGTTGGATCGTGGGGCCCGATGATTGCTGGACATGCTCATCCTGCTGTGCTAAAAGCGGTGCATGATACGGCCGCAAATGGCCTGAGTTTTGGTGCGCCTACGCTGCTTGAAACGCAGATGGCTGAAAAAATCTGTGAATTAGTCCCCTCTATTGATTTGGTACGCATGGTTAATTCGGGTACTGAGGCGACGATGAGTGCGATACGTTTGGCACGGGGCTACACTGGGCGTGATAAAATTGTTAAGTTTACAGGTTGTTATCATGGGCATGCCGATTCTTTGTTGGTGAAAGCGGGTTCAGGGGTATTGACTTTGGGTTTACCTAATAGCCCTGGGATACCGACTTCTTTGGCTGAACACACTTTGAGTTTAAATTATAATGATATAGAGCAAGTTAAAACCGTTTTCGCTCAACTGGGTTCGCAAATTGCGTGTATCATTGTTGAGCCTGTGGCGGGTAATATGAATTGTGTACCTCCTGTACCTGGCTTTTTAGAAGGCTTGCGTGAAATATGCGATGAATATAATAGTGTATTGATTTTTGATGAAGTGATGACGGGTTTTCGAGTGGCGCTGGGCGGGGCACAAAGTCTTTATCAGGTTAACCCTGATCTCACGACTTTGGGTAAAATCATTGGTGGCGGGATGCCGGTTGGCGCTTTTGGGGGGAAACGCGACATTATGGCGCAGATGGCACCATTGGGTTCGGTTTATCAGGCGGGTACCTTATCGGGTAATCCTGTGGCGATGGCTGCGGGGCTTGTGACATTGGAGATCATTTCAGCGCCTCATTTTTATGAGACGTTGAGTGTTAAAACAAAACAATTTGTGAGTGCTTTATTGGCGCTTGCTAAAGCGGCTAATATTCCCATGACTGGCGTATCGGTGGGGGGCATGTTTGGCCTCTTTTTTACAACGGCCGATAAGGTGTCAAATTTTGAACAGGTGAGTGCTTGTGATGTGGAACGCTTTAAGAAATTCTTTCACGGTATGTTAGAACAGGGTATTTATTTGGCACCAGCTGCCTTTGAAGCTGGGTTTGTCTCTTCGACTCATAGTGAGGCGGATATTGAAGCGACTTTGGCTGCGGCAGAGCGGGTGTTTGCTCAATTGTGATTCAGAAGATTGGTGGGTATGAAGCTCTACCCACCCTACAAGACAACAAAACATCACTTTTAATGACACCTCGCACCTTCGATATTTTGATTGAGTATAACGAATGATAGTACAATGGATAACCTTGCTACACTCAGAACGATGTTTGACGAACCTTCGGCCAGCGAAGTGAGTTAATATCAACGGATTTTTTGATCGGCTTGATTGTAATGATTGATATTTAGGCCAAACTTCGATTTAAACACACCCCTTTTCAAGTTGTACTCCGTAGATTTGGATATAACGAAGATAACTATTTCTTTGCCCCAGTTGAGGCTCAAAACAAAATTGAGCAAAAAACTGATAACTGAAAATCGGAAGCCAGTATATGCATCCATTTGTATTTAAAGCCGAAAAGTCAGTAGAAGCGATTTTGTATATTGCACAAAATGTTAAGCAACCTACCTTTCATTGCATTTCCAAAATGATGTATTTTGCTGACAAAATACATTTGGAAAAATACGGACGTTTCATTTGTGGTGATAATTATGTGGCAATGAAACATGGCCCTGTTCCTAGTGGCACTTATGATATTTTAAAAGTTGCTCGTGGCGATGGTTTTGCTTTACATGATATCAACCCGAATCAAGCGTTTAGGGTTATTGATAACTTTGTGGTTAAACCACTTCGCTCAGCCGATACGGATTATTTCAGCGAATCTGATTTGGAATGTCTGAATAATACTATTAAAAAATATGGGCATTTACCCTTTAATGAGTTGACTGATTTGAGCCATGATAAAGCTTGGCAAGCGGTTGATGACAACGATTGTATAAACCTTGAACAAATCGTGGGAATGATGCCAGATGCAGAGGTTTTACTTGACTATCTGCGTGAACCTTGCCTTGGGTAGGGCTGATCGGCAAACTAAGTTAAAACCAAAACGGACTTGATAAGTTTATCTTTAGCCTAAATGAACATGATTATAATCATTTTAATTAAAATGGAATGCTCTTGTGTCTTGTTGCAAGGGGTTGAAAATCCGCTTGAACTTGACTTTTATTTCAAAATGGTATAGAACTATTTTAAGACTCTTTCGTTGTATTGATATCACTATGTTTTTAAACACCTATTTCAAAATCATTTCCAAATACTCCTTCTTGTTTAAAACTGTCTGGAGACAAAAAGTTGAAGGCGAGAATTAATCAGTCAACACTTCTCAGTTTTGAGGTAAAGAAAACAATTGGCTTTTGATTTTCAAAGCCAAAAACCAGTTCAAAAGATATCAGACTTTCTAAATAAGCTGTGAGTAATGTTTTTATTGACATACTCGCGGCTTTTTTTTTGCTTAAATTTTTATGATTTCTCTGTTTTAACAATAGTCATTCTTATGTTCATCACTTAAATTGTTTATCCGAATATCCGTAATTTAAAAGCGAGCAAAAGAATCTATTAAAACACTTTTTTGGATGAAAAGATTTTCAACTAGTACCACGCGCCGTTAAGATAGTCCCTACAAACCAATGGAGGTATTTTAAAAGCCACGGAATGACACGGAAATCACGGAATATTGAAGTGTATTGAAGTGTTTTTCCGTGGCAAAATCTATCGAAGTCTCAATGTGAAAGCTTAAAGATCAAAATGATTCAAGGCTTTGACTTTTAAAAATGATGATTAATAAAAATTGATGTCGTTTTATCCAAAGTCTATTTACAGGCAAACGTTTTTGCGCGCAAAAACGTTTGCGTGAAACTGATAACTGAAAAAGGGCAAATTGTAAATCGCTTTTCAAAAATGAATCCCTTTGTCCAAAGTCCATAATGAATAGAGGTTTTTATGACAACACGACAGGAGCAATACATTCGGGATAATATCCTGCCAGGGCAGGTACTTCGTTTATTTTGTAAATTTACGACACCCGCTAAAAATAAACATCTACTTTTAGTCGGTCTTGAACCTAGCCCCTTACTTTTTATGGTTAATTCTCAAATACACCCTTATGTGAGGAGTCGAGCCTATTTAAAATCATGTCAAGTTTTATTAAAAGCCAGCCAGCATTTTTTTCTAGCACATGATTCTTATATTGATTGCCGAAATGTCTGCACGACTTTTTCATTGGATGATCTCATCATGCAAGTGCATCGTGATGCGCGACGACTTAAAGGGTTTATTAATGATGAGGCACAAGAGCAAGTGATTGCGGCTATTAAAGCTTGTCCCGTCTTGGAAAAACACTATCAAAATTTAATACTGGCTGAATTGGCTGAATTAGAAGCATTTTAAGCTTTTGTTATTAGGCATTATTTGATTGAAGGGGCAACCACAAGGGATTGCCCCCTACATAAATCGTCAAATCAAAAATTCCTTCACCCATTACCCATTTTCTTGATTTTCTGGTACGCTAGAGTTTGAAAAAATAATCGGTTAGCCTGGCCAACATAATCGTTATCAAGGTTTTGATAAATGACTGATAATGGTAAATGGTAAATGGTAAATGGTTAATTGATAATTAAATTTATAATTGAAAATTGATAATAGATAATAGATAATTTTATGATGGATATTGCGGCTATCCAAACTTTAATCAACCACGATATGCAAGCAGTCAATGCTTTGATTCAAAAACGTTTGCATTCTGATGTTGCATTAGTTAATCAAGTTGGACACTACATTATTAATAGCGGTGGTAAACGCTTGCGCCCGATGTTATTACTATTAACGGCCCGTGCTTTTGCCTATCAAGGAACGTATCATATTAATTTAGCAGCCATTATTGAGTTTATTCACACGGCCACTTTGCTACATGATGATGTGGTGGATGCCTCTCAATTACGACGTGGGCAAGAAACGGCTAATACTGTTTGGGGTAATGAAACCAGTGTATTAGTCGGGGATTTTCTCTATTCGCGGGCTTTTCAAATGATGGTTGATGTTAAAAATATGCACGTCATGGAGATTCTGTCTAATGCAACTAATGTTATTGCAGAAGGGGAAGTCTTACAATTACTGAACTGCCATGAACCCGACACAACGGAATCCGAATATTTACAAGTGATTCGTTCTAAAACGGCGAAATTATTTGAAGCGGCCGCGCAATTAGGCGCTGTTATCAGTGAACAATCGAATACTTATGAGCAAACTATGGCGAGGTATGGCGCGCATTTAGGTACTGCATTTCAATTGATTGATGATGTGTTAGACTATAGCGCGACTTCGGATGAGATGGGTAAAAATCTTGGCGATGATCTCGCTGAAGGCAAACCCACTTTGCCACTGATTTATGCCCTCAAGCATGGCACACCCGATCAACAACACGTATTACGTGAAGCCATTGCCCAAGGGGGCAAAGAATGGATTACAGAAGTCATTGAGGCTATTGAATCGACAGACGCGATAGGGTATACTGCTCGCGTCGCTCGCAAGGAGGCGGAAATGGCAATGTCGGCCTTGACAGGATTACCCGCATCACCTTATACTGATGCGCTTATGGCATTGGCCCATTTTTCTATAAATCGTAGTTATTAATCAAGTCGGGGTGTAGCTCAGTCTGGTAGAGCATTGTCTTCGGGAGGCAAGGGTCGGAGGTTCAAATCCTCTCATCCCGACCACTATTTAATTCTTTTATTATTAATTCATAATGGTCTGTTTTTTTTCAGACCACTTCTCTATTATCCAATTCTTCAATTCCCCTCATTCAAAATACCTATCCACTAATCCAAACAGTGATCTGTTATCTGTGAACAATTTGCCTTTTGCCGTGAAAAAATGAAGTCAGTCATTATTGTTTTATTATTGATAGGGGGATTATTCATTGATCAAACCATTGAATTTTGGGGGCAAACCTTTGCCAATGTGTTGATTTTTTTATTTTTTCTGTGGTTATTAAAAAGCGGCAATCAGACTGAGCGCCTGAGTTTAATCTTATGTGTAGTGTACGCAACCGCAGGTGAAATGTTTCTTTCTCTCGTTTGGGGGCTTTATGAATATCGTTTACACAATATCCCCTTATTTGTGCCCCCAGGCCATGCCCTGCTTTTTACACTGGGCCTATTATTAGCGCCTAAATTACCCGATAAGATCATTTGGTGGGTACCCACTGTCACAGCGCCTTACATCATTTTCGCTATTGTGACGGGATTAGATACGATGGGCGGGATTTTATTTCTGACTTTTTTGCTCTGTCTTATCTTTGGAAAGGCGAAGAAACTCTACGCGACAATGTTTGTCTTATCTCTGTGCGACCCGTTCCGTACCAAGTGTGTAATTTACACGTAATACGGGCTTAAAGGTTTATTTAAACCTATTTTTGATAACTCAGAAGTTGTGGGAATAAAGCTCTCCTAAGACAACCTATAGTCTACGCCAATACCCTTATCGGGAGAAATTGTTAAACTTCTGATAAAGCAGGGTGTAATGTGTTGATAAGAAGATTAGCCTTCTTAAAAATGCTAGGTAATTGGATACGATAACGAAAGAAACTATCATCATAATAAAGTGTCGTAAGACAAAACAGGAACAAGCTAAGTTGTAACCTGTATTTGACAAGAAAACGCTTATGGTAATGAAATAACCATAAGATAGGTGTTGGGTTCGTAAGAATCATTGTCACGGTGCACAGATAGTGTCTAAGTCCAATAAAGCCAACTTCTGGGAACGGGGTAATTATTTCAGTCCTACTCAAGAAAGTATTGAGTTGAGTTTAACAAACTTTAATAAACTGAACTAACAAGATTGTACAAGAAGCAAATGACTGAATGTAATGTTTAGTATATGCTGACGTGTACATTGTCAACTAAGAACGATAATATTAACTAAATAATTCAGTACCCAAAATGAACAAATTGAAAAATGCGTTTCCGTTTTGGAAAGGAAATGAAGCCGATGAAGGTATTGAATGGCAAAACATCAATTGGATGTTAGTCAGGAAATACACGAGGCGTTTAGAGAATAGTATTGCAAAGGCTGTAGAATATCATGACTTTAACCAAGTCAATAAACTCCGTAGAATTTGGAACTCAAGTCAACTCGTCAAATTATTAGCTGTTTGGAAAGTCACCCAAGATAATAGGGGTAGAAAAACAGCAGGTGTTGACAAGGTGATTATTAATGAAGGTAAACAAAGAATAGCACTGGCAGATAAATTGAAATTAAACGACGTCGCCCCACCATTGAAGAGAGTTTCTATTCCCAAACCTAATGGTAAAGTAAGGTCGCTCGGAATACCAACTATCGAGGATAGGGCCAAACCGGAATTATGCAAGGGCAGTATTCAACCAATTTATGAGGCTATGGCAGAAGCTAACGTTTACGGATTCAGACCTGCACGCAGTACGCACGACGCTATCGAAGCAGTATTTAGTGATATCAAGACAATGCAGAAGTATGTATTAGAGGGGGATTTGACAGCCTTCTTTGACAACATCAAACCAGAAGCAATTTTGGAAAGCCAAGTCATTAGAAGAACTGATAAGAAAACCCAAAGACAAATACAAGCTTGGATAGAAGCTGGGGCAATAGACAAAGAGACATTCTGCAAAACAGAAAAAGGTACACCTCAAGGGGGAGTTATATTGCCACTACTGGCAAATATAGCTTTCAGCGGAATGGAAACAATGTTATACGAATGGGTAGACACATGGAAAGGAAAGAAAAGGGATAACAGAAAGAGCCTGACCATAAGCATATACGCCGATGACTTTGTCATATTGCACAAAGATGAAACAATAATTAAAGAAGCCAAAGAAAGAATAGCTAAATGGTGTTCTGAGAAGATGGGAGTCGAGTTAAATGAAACCAAGACGCCTATTTCTCATACATCGGCAGGTTTTGACTTTCTAGGTTTCAATTTCAGGCAATACCCAGTGACAACTAACAAGCAAGGCTTCAAAACCTTGGTTAAACCCAGCAAGGAAAGCATCAAGAAACACATCAATGCTATCCACGATGTACTCAAAAGGAATAAAGCCGCCCCACAAGAGGCAGTTATAAGTAAGTTAAATCCAATCATCACAGGATGGTCAAATTACTACTGTCATGTCGTGTCCAAAGACATATACAGCAAGGTAGACCAAATCATGTGGATAAAGACTTGGAAATGGGCTTGTAGAAGACACAACAATAAAAGTCTCAGATGGGTTAAAGACAAATACTTCAAGAAAGACGGCACTAGAAATTGGGTATTCAAAACCGAGGTTAAGGGTAAGACTTATACCTTAAACAAGCATAGCGACACAAAAATCGTGAGACATGTAAAGGTCAAAGGCACCAAACACATATATTGACTTCGATACAATCTACTGGGTCAAAAGAGGACAAAAAGACCACACTGCACAAGGGTTCAAAAACTCTTAAAATCGCAAGATGGGAAGTGCAAATGGTGTAATCAAGAGTTCAATTACGAAGATATTATGGAAGTTGACCACATCAAACCCAAGAAGGAGGGGGGTAAAGATGTGTACACTAATCTACAACTTCTACACGGTCATTGTCATGATACCAAAACCCGAGATGATATGAGAAAAGCTGAAAAAGCAATCTTAAAAATATCGGAATGGAACACAGTCAAATAATAATAGTTGGGAAAGAAGCCGTGTGAGGTGAAAATCTCACGCACGGTTTTGAAGACGAGTCTCTTATGGTGACATAGGGGGCTTAGTTTAATGATCTTAGAAATCTATGGCACCCAGCTTGGAAATTGGGCCTGGCATTTTGAAGTACCGTGGCTAGGATTAACGAGTACAAATCCACCAGTCAGTGCAGGGGCTTTTTATTGTCTTTTAGACTTATTAGTGGTTTCAAGTATTGGGTGGATGCGTTCAAATACTTCAATTATCGTCCCATCCGCCGTTTCTTTAGAAAATGAGGGTTAACACAAGCAAAAGGGCGAACACACCGGTTCGCCCTTGTCGTTCGCCTATGATCTAAAACTCAACAGCCAATTGCAAAATCACACTATCCGCCTCATTCCCCGTTCCCCCCTCACTGACATTGTAATCCACATCACGCGCATATTCCAAAGACAAGCGAGTCTGATCAAAAAGGGCAGCCGAAATCGTGCCTAAATAGCGTTGCTCAGGTAAACCCATAGCCACAGACTCATCAGTTCCTTGATAACCCAAAGCGAACGTCATCTCCTTAGCCATCGCATTAAAGTTATAAGCCGCTTCGATATTCCAAGCTTGCGGTTTTGCACCGCTGCCATTAAAAGCGATATGCTCAGCCTTAAATTCATCCAAAGCCGTCACATATTCAGCTATCAAACTGATAGGCTGCATATCAACAAGCAAGTAAGCACTCAAGCCCCCCACATGATCATAATCAACAGCAGAAGCCTCTAAATCCAAAGTCTCGCTCACAGCCGCCGTGTCATCAATATCATTAATGTAAGTCACCCCTAAATTATAACTGATAGCCCTCACTTCATCAGCCAAACCCAGATTAGCGCCATAATGATCTATCGTGTTGTGCTTATTATCGGTCAACCCATTAAAAGCGTAGACTGAACCATAAAAAGGCCCCGTCTTAAAACCCAGCAGACTCGCCCTCGCCCGCGTTTCCGCCAACTCCAATGTCAATGGATCGGTCACCATATTCGTATCCAAATGACCAAAAGGCACATACAATTCGCCCACCGTGAGGAAAAGGGGATACTCTTCCAAATTGCCGAGGGTAATAAAGGCATCATCTATTTCTAACGGTGTCGATTCCTGTTCATAAATAAAGGTCAAATGAGCAGTAACCCACTTATGCCTCTGAACATCTATCACCAATCCCGCTTCATCCAGCGCCATTTCACTCGTCTCAGACTTCTCATAATCTCGAAAGTAACGCGATTCAACCTGAACCAAACCACTGATCGTAACCCCAAGTGATTCAAGATCATCGGCCATTGAGACAGGCGTACTGACTAATTCAATCAAACCAACACCAAGCGCAAAGTATTTTAAATTCAATCTCACTATAAAACCTTCCTTTTATCAATCAACAATGAACAGATTATTTATCAACAGCTTGATATCCTTGATATTTAACTTGGGGATCAATCTTGGGCTTCGCAAAATAAATTTTGCACTCCAATCGAACCGCAAAATAAATTTTGAACGAAATTCGCGCCGTCGCAAAATAAATTTTGCACTCCAATCGAACCGCAAAATAAATTTTGAACGAAATTATCGCCTTCGCAAAATAAATTTTGCACTCCAATCGAACCGCAAAATAAATTTTGAAGGAAATTATCGCCTTCGCAAAATAAATTTTGCACTCCAATCGAACCGCAAAATAAATTTTGAACGAAATTATCGCACAAAAGCTTGATCATCGACTAATACGTTCCCAAGTCACTCGCACGACATCTTGCTCTGGTAGCAGCTTTAAAACCGGCGAATAAGTCTGCCAGCCCTCTATTGAAACATATTTAATCACAAAATAAAACGGCCTTGACAAAGCTTGAGGATGACGGCCTTCGGCTGGTATGGCCAAAAAATAGCCACTCACAGATGCCCGATCTGCGGGCGCGATATAATATTGACCTTCAGCGTAAGGGCCAAGTTGCCAGTGTAAAGCGCCTTTTTCCCATTTAAACTGTACGCTTAAATCAGCATCAGCTTGACCACAAGCCTGTTGAGAAGACGAGATGAGTTGCCCGCTGTTTGCGTATTGATAAAACTGAGCAGTCGCTTGTGGCTGACAAACGCATACATCATAACAAGCCCTTGCACCTTCAGGTAATTTCAAAACCTGTTCTCTAAACCATTGTAATGATTCATAATACCAATAGGCCCCGATGGGATTTTGCAATAGCGCATTAGGCGCATTACCCCTTAAAATAAATTCTCCTTCAGTACGAAATTGCTTAATCAGAGCAACTTGTCGAAAAACAGCTGGGCCTATTTCTACCGATTTGATACCGACTGCCAATAAACTGAATCCCAGCCCTAACGCCATATAATGCCAACGTTTGCTCATTAAAAATTGTAATGACACCGCGACACCAAGACATAAGATCAAATAGGGCAAAAATAAATAACGTGAATCCAAAATCGACAAAACCGGAATGATGGGAAAGAGACAGGCCGCTAACCAGACTAAAATATAAATCAAGCGGTGTCGTTGTTGTGTTAAAACGATGCCCAAGTAAACCAAAACAGCAAACAAAATGATTAACCCTTGCCAAGTATACCGCCAGCCTAACACCTCAGCGACTTTATTGGGTAAAGCCAATACAGCGGCCCAATCAAGCTGCGGAACCAAAACACTGTAACCCGATAACACATAACTGAGTTGCAGCATGTAAGCACGCCAAACGACATAACTCCCCGCCACAGCCACAAAAGGCAATAACATTTTCCAGCGTTGCCTCCAATTGCCAACGGGTAAACAAGGTAGAATAACAACCAAAGGCACATAAATCTCTTTCGCCGTAGTCGCCAATAAATAAAACAGAGCCCCAAAATAGGCCCATCTTAGCCGCCGTGATTGTACCGCTTTGACATAACCGAAAATGGCTAACAAACTGAGTCCCAAACCTTCTAAATAATGCCTTACCATAATTAATTGGGCAACATTGGCACAGGGAACAGAAGCGACAAAGAGGCTTAAAATTAAACTGCAAACCAGGGGAGAAAAGAATAAATTTAAGACCAAATAAGCCATCAACAGCACAAGCGTGAAAGACAATAAATGATGCCCGTAAAAACCCAAGGGTTCCAAACCAAACAAATGCCAATCAATGCCCAAAGAAAGCGGAACCCAAGGCGTTAAATGAGAAGCACTAAATGCTCGCCAAACATCGCTTTGATAAAAGTGAGGAAAAATCCCAGATTCAGCGATACGCTGTAATAAGCCCGGATCATCTGCCAACCACCAAGCTTGTAAAACGCCGTGATAAAGTACAAACATCAAGACAATAGGAATTGAAGCAGCGATAGCGTGTGTTAAAGCATTCTGCCAATAATGGTTGCGTCCATTTTGAAGCGGTATGAGCCCAAGCCACAATAAGCCTATCATGATAAAAATGAGCTGATGTGAGTCAAAGAGCCAAAAAACGGCAGCACTCCATAAACTCAAAACCATCAACTCTTTGAAAAGGTGATTTTTTAAATAAGTTAATAACATCAGTGAATTATAATATTTAACAAGGGCAGGCACACAGGTATGCCCCTACTCCAAAAGAAGCAAAATAAATTTGGAACGAAAAAAGAAACTTGCATATTTTGCATAGGCGCGATTGATTGAGCGAACCTTTGTTATCGCCCTAAGATATGATGGCAACAAGGGGCAACCACAAAGGATTGCCCCTACATATTATTCATTCGCTAATATCGCAGATTGCGTCGCTAAGTTGGAACGTAGGACACTGTTTCCATCAGTCAAGGGATTACTGCCTTCTTGAACATAAACAGCGTAGAACGTATATTTTCCGCCTATGCCAGGAATCAGTTCAAATTCTAACATGCGCGTCGTTGTGTTGCTGCTTTCCAAAGATTCTTTGAAAGCTTGGGGTTTTGTAGAAAAGGGGAGTAGCGGTAAAGGCGTTCTGAAGTAGAAATCACCGCTGGGAATTTGAACAGCAATCCAGAGATCAACCCGATTGAAACGGTTGGTTTTAACTTCTTCTATTAAATCTATGGTGATAGTTTCTCCAACCGCATAGCTGTCGTTTAAACCGGTAAACGCGACGCGAACAAAATCTTGTCCTAAATCTTCTTCCGTTACTGTCAGTGGTAGGGCCATGCTACCTGTCAGGCCGTCTTCATCTGTGACGGTTAATGTGATCACGTAATTGTTGGCTGTGTCAAAGGTAGGCTTGATTTTGACGCCTGTCATGCTGCCAATGAGTTGACCCTCACCTGAGTGGCCTGTCCATTCGTACTTGACGAGTTGGCTGCCATCGGGATCAAAGGATTCACTAGCATCTAATTCCAGCGTAAACGGAACCTGTCCAGAAGCGGGTAGATCAAATATCGCCTCTGGCGGGGTACCCCCTGATTCGGTTACCCGCACCTCCTGCCAAAATTCTCTCTTTCGTCCATTATTATCCTCAACAATCAACGTCATTTTATATTCACCAGGTTCGTTAAAAGTCATTTCCGGTTGTGGGCCGCTTGCTTTTTGTCCATCTGATGTACGCCAGTCATAACGGATAATTTCACCATCTGGATCAAAAGAGTTACTGGCATCCAGCGTGACGGTTAAAGGTGCTTTGCCTTCCCTTGGGTAAAAACTAAAGCGGGCTACAGGTGGCTTGCTGCCAACGGTGATGGTTTGAACGGCGACATTAGGACTGACTTCGCCTTTGTCATCGGTGACGACTAAGCTAACAACATAAATCCCAGCTTCTACAAATGTCATGCTGCTGCTTGCGCCAAAAGCCCTTTGTCCATCAGAAGCTATCCATTCATAGTTCACGATTGAACCGTCAGGATCGAAAGATTGCCCACCGTTTAAGGTGATAGTGAGGGGCCCGTTACCTTCAGTGGGTGTGAGAACCAGTTTCGCACTGGGTTGCTGATTTTTGGCGATCACATTAACGCTTTGTTGTGTTGTGTTCGTCAAACCGGTATTGTCTGTGACAGTCAAACGAATGTTGTAGTTCCCGCCTTGGTTGAATGTAAAATTGGCGCTAGACCCAAATGCGGTTTGACCATTTGAAACAGTCCATTTGTAGTCAACGATATTGCCATCAGGATCAGAAGAATTGCTGCCATTGGCGGTGACCTGTAACGGGGCTTGACCCGATATTGGGTTGAGAAACATTTGGGCAACTGGCGCTTGTGGCGTATCGACGATCACAGTGTCAGAATCGGTTGCGGTTAGTCCGCTGTTGTCAGTCACGGTTAGGGTAATATTATAGGTTCCCCCGTTGTCGAAAGTCATTTGAGTTAGACATCCAGAAAGGGATGATTTGCCAGGCACTTGCCACTCACATTTGTCAATGTTACCATCAGCATCAAAAGAGCTATTGCCATCCAGCGTGACCGTTAGAGGGGCAGTTCCCGTTTGCGGATTGATGTTAATATTCGCTACCGGGGGGATTTGTGCTTCAACGGTAATCGTCTCACTCGCAGTCGCCGTTAAGCCATCGTTATCGGTGACGGTTAGGGTAATATTATAGCTGCCCGCATTGTCGAAAGTCATTTGTGTCGTGCAGCCGGAAACAGCTGATTTGCCAGGGACTTGCCACTCGCATTTGACAATGCTGCCATCCGAATCAAAAGAGCTATTGCCATTCAGTGTCACGCTTAGGGGCGCGATACCGTTTGTAGGATTCACGCTCATTTGCGCTACGGGTGGAATGCGTGAGACTTCTTCTACTGTCACGGTATCTGAAACGGTTCCGATCATTCCATCATTGTCAGTGACTTTCAGGGTAATGCTATAGGTTCCAGCGTTCTCAAAAGTCATTTGTGCTTGGCTACAATTATGAATGGTTTGACCATTGGAAGCTTGCCATTCACATTCGGCAATATGGCCATCTGGATCAGAAGAACCACTGTTATTGAGGTTCACCGTGAGAGGCGCGGTTCCCGTTTTGGGAGTCACACTCATTTGTGCAGTCGGGGGTAATTGAACCTGAACCTCAGGCTCTGTGACGTTGACTGTTGCTTCAGCGGTATGACTCAAACCTTGGTTGTCTGTGACAATCAGTGTGATCTGATATGTTCCGGCTGTGTTGAAAGTCATTTGTGCGTTGCAGCCATGAATGTTTTGGCCATTAGAAGCCTGCCATTCACAACTCGTGATACTACCATCAGGATCAAAAGAGCCTCTGTCACTGAGTGTTACCGTAAGAGGTGCAGGCCCTGATTTAGGTTCAATAACCATTTTGGCAACGGGGGCTTGATTGGCTGTTTCAGGCAGTGGTGTGGCAGTTGATGACTCCACTATCACTATTTGACTCGTCATATCCTCCGAACCGGCCTTATCCGTTACAACCAAGAGGATTTCATACTCCCCTGGATCCTTGAAAGTAAATGACACTTTTTCCCCGCTTGCAAAAACCTGTCCATCAGGCTTTAGCCATTCATATTGGGTGATATTGCCATCTGGATCACTAGAAGAACTCGCATCAAAATTGACGCTAAGGGGCGCTATACCTTGTGTCGGTGAAAACTTGAAATCAGCTTGAGGAGGTTGATTAGTCGTCGGAGCCGGAGTAGGCCCAGGTGCCGATGACTCGACTTTGACTCTCTTGCTAATCGTACTGACTGCCTCTTTGTTATCGGTGACAATCAATTGGACTTCATACTCTCCTGGATCTTTAAAGGTAAACGTCGTTTTTGCCCCTGTCCCAAAAATCTTTCCGTCTGGCATCTGCCATTCATACTTTCTAATCTCGCCATCTGGATCAAAGGACTTGTTACCGTCAAAGGTGACAGTCAACGGTGCTGGGCCTTGGCCTGGTGATAGCGTGAACTCGGCTTTAGGGGGTTGATTATCGCCACCATCGGGCGGTGGCTGACAGGTTTCGCCGGGAGGACAGGGTTCTTGTGCAAAGAGCGTTGCTGGCAACACACTGCTCAATGAGCTTGCCAGTAAAACGATTTGTATGCCGCTTGCAAAACCATTTTGCAAGGGTTTTCTAAAATGTGACATTGTCATAGATTGTCTCCTGATATTTAGATTATGGTGTTGGTGTTGGAGTTCGCAAGCTCACTCCAACCTACATTTGTGGTTGATTAGCCAACGTTGTCTTTTTGATAGCCAGATTTGACCGATAAACTTCTGCCCCGGCCTTCAAGGGCTCACGCCCTTCTTGAACATAGAGTGCGTAAAAGGTGTATTCTCCTCCCATTCCGGGTACGATTTCAACTTCTAACACTTGATGCGTCATTTCTAAACTGTCCACCGAATGTTTGAAAGCTTGAGCTTTCAGGCTAAAAGGTTCATCTGGCTGCGATGTTAAAAACATCAATTCGCCGCTAGGGATTTGAATGGCAAGCCATAAGTCTACTATTTCAGTAGGCCGTCTTGGGATGCTTTCTGTCAAATCGACTTTAAGCTTATCCCCTACTGAGTATGAAGAGTCTAAGCCTTCAAACACTAACTGCACAGTTTCGCCTACCCTGATCGTCACACTGTCAGATGAGCTATTGCCTTCATCATCGGTAACAGTAAGCGTGAGGGTATACTCGCCGGCTTGTTTAAAAGTCAAATGGGCCGTTTCGCCTGACGTTGTCAGCGTATTGTCTTCATCGCTGGCTTTCCAATCGTAAGCAACCAGTGTGCCGCCATCTGGATCGAAAGCGTAGCTACCCTCTAGTGTGACGGTTAATGGGGCAACACCGGCCAATGGATACGCTGTCAGCTTGGCAATGGGCGATTTGTCTTTGACGGTTACCGTTTGATGGGCCGGCTCACTTTGTTCTCCATCTTTATCGGTGACGATCAGCTCTACGTCGTAACTGCCTGCATTATTGAAAATAATGCTTGCGCGCTCTCCAAAGGCTTGTTGTCCATCGGAAATAGTCCACACATAATCCGTGATGTGATCGCTATCAGGATCAAAAGAGTGGTTGCCATTGAGTTTTACTGTTAGTGGTGCGTCGCCAATCAGTGGATTGGCTTGAAATTTGGCCACTGGTGCTGTACCAAATACCGTCACGGTTTTTTCGGCCGTCGCTGTCGCGCCTTCATCATCGGTTATAGTTAAAGATATAGTCTGTTTTCCCACAGAAGTCAAAATTAAATTGGTTTTAATGCCTGATAAGCTTTTACCGCTAGACGATTCCCATGCCCAACGAACAATGTGGCCATTAGGATCATAGGATTGGCTTGCATCTAAATGCACCGTGAATGGCTTTTTGCCTTCTGTGGGTGAGATCGTGAAACGCGCGATGGGCGGAGTTTTTTTCTCAACAGTGAACGTTTTTTTCGTGCGTGCGGTACTGCCATTGTTATCAGTGACGCTTAAAGTGATGGTGTAATTTCCAGGTTTAGATAAAGTTATTTTTGCCTGTTGACCGCTCATTATTTGTCCATCAGAAGCCGCCCATTGGTAATCTGTAAGGTTACCGTCTGGATCAAACGCGCTTGAAGCGTCTAATGTGAGCGTTAAGGGGGCATAACCTTCTTCCGGTGAGAAGTTAAAAGCCGCTGTTGGGGCTTGATTAATCACGAATTCTTGCTTAAGGGTTTGAGTTTGATTTTGACTGTCAGTAACAGTCAGGCTTATGGGGTAACTGCCGCCTTTTTCAAAAGTGAATTCAATCTCTTTGCCCATGAGGTTTTGATGATTAGCAACCGACCACTTATAGTCAGTCACATCGCCTAGAGACCCACTGGCATCAAAGGTGAGCGTAATCGGTGCCGTGCTGATGGGCGGGGAAATAGTAATCACGGGTGTAGGGGGTAAATTCAGTTTCCAAAGTTTAAGCGTATTATCCCGACTACCCGAAAGGGCGTAGCGCCCATCGTTTGATATCGCGACAGCATAAATTCTACTGCTATGATCCTGGAAAGTTTGAAGCGTTTTACCACTGAACACTTCCCATAATTTGAGTGTATTATCAGAACTTCCTGAGAGAGCATAACGTCCATTGGGATAAAAGCTGACAGAATAAACTTCATCACTATGGCCTTTAAAAGTCTTGATTTTTTGACCCGTTTCTAAATTCCAGACTATGATTGTCTTATCCAGACTAGCTGATAGTGCAGTGTGATCATCATTGGGTGAAAAGGCGACGGCCGAGACTAAGCGGCTATGCCCTTTGAGAGTGAAGCCTTCTTCTCCGGTTTTAATATCCCAAAGTTTGACATTGTTGTCTTGACTCCCAGAAAGGGCTTGACTGCCATCCTCTGAAAAGGCTACCGCATAAATGGATCGGCTATGTCCTTCAAATGTCAACCGATTATCGCCTGTTTGGATATCCCAAAGTTTAAGGGTGTTATCTTCACTACCAGAGAGGGCCATATTTCCATCAGGTGACAAAGCCACCGCTCTGACGGAAGCGGTATGGCCTTTGAAAGTGAGCAAAGTTTCCCCAGTTTGGATATCCCAGTATTTCAGGGTGTGATCACGGCTACCAGAAAGCAGCGTTTTGCCCTCTTTCGAGACACTAATCGCATAAACTTTATCAAGATGGCCAGTGAAAGTGCGAATAGCCTTTCCGCTATCAAGTTGCCAAAGTTTGATAGTGCTATCACTGCTTGAAGAGAGGGCTTGGTTACCGTCTGGTAAGAAAGCGACTGATCTCACAGATTCAGTATGCCCTTGAAAAGTGCCAAGGGGTTCTTCTGCTAAGACATTATTTAACAGTAAGCAGAGAAATAGAGAGAAAATAAACCGTTTTTTTAAAAAACGAATGGCTCTCAAAAAAGGGGCTTCAGAGTCAGCAATTGTGTTCATAATAAGTTGTCCAGATTCAATATTTTCGCCAAATTAGCAGAAGGGAATAATAGACAAGTAAGTAATCAATGCCATTAATTTTAAGGGCAATCCGAAGGCTTGCCCCATTGGTGGCAAAGGTTAAAATATCTGAAAATTTGTGATTGAGTCAATTTTTATTAATTGAACAATTGAACAAATAAAACTAAAAATTTCAAAAAGAGTGGCATTTTTAATCTCACGCTTCGCGCAAAGTCGCAAAGTCGCATTGAGAAGACATGGCACAGAAGCGAAGCGCCTTTGCGCCTTTGCGTGAGATCGCTTTTAGTTCGAACCCTTCTTTGAAAATAATTATATATAATACCTATAGTAGGCGATAAATCGCCTACTACGAACAATTATTGAGTTTTATCTCGTTTCCTCCACTAACGCTTTCAATTGATACATGATATCTAAAGCTTGTCTCGGTGTCATATCCTCTGGCGATAAGTTTTGTAGTTCGGTTACGACAGGATGTGGCGCAGCTTCTGGCGTGGCTGGAGAAGGCGCTTGTAAGGGTAATTCGCTTTGTTGGTTGGCCATTTGTAATTGTTGCGCTTCTAATTGTTTCAGGTGGCTACGTGCTTGATTCACAACGTGTTTTGGCACACCAGCCAATAGAGCGACTTGTAGTCCATAACTTTTATTCGCTGGCCCGTCTTTGACGGCGTGCATAAAAATCAATTTATCGCCTTGTTCGACAGCATCTAAATGAATATTGGCAATGTTGTGATACAGTTCGGGTAAGCCAGTTAATTCAAAATAATGCGTAGCAAACAGCGTATAAGCCCCGATTTTCTGCGATAACTGTTCTGCACAAGCCCAGGCTAACGATAAGCCATCAAATGTGCTCGTACCACGCCCGATTTCATCCATTAACACCAGGCTATTACGAGTCGCATTGTGCAAAATATTCGCTGTTTCAGTCATTTCTACCATGAAGGTTGAAAGGCCGCCGGCTAAATCATCGTTAGCCCCTATGCGCGTAAAGATCGCATCAATCGGGCCGATAATCGCTTGTTGTGCGGGCACAAAGCTGCCAATATGGGCCAATAATACGATCAGGGCCGTTTGTCGCATATAAACCGACTTACCTGACATATTAGCGCCTGTAATCAATAACATACGTTTATTGTGATCTAATTTTAAATCATTCGACATAAAGGGATCATCTTGCACCGCTTCCACGACGGGATGTCGCCCTTCACTGATTTCAATGTATTCTTTATCAGTCAATTCTGGAGGATAGAATTTTAAAGTGTTGGCCCGCTCAGCAAAATTGTTGAGTACGTCTAATTCGGCTAAAGCGACACTACTGGCCTGTAATTCGGGTAAGGATTCCAGCAGTTGTTCGAGTAACAGCTCATATAAATATTTTTCCCGATTCAGCGCCCGTTCATTCGCACTTAATACTTTATCTTCAAACGTTTTCAATTCATCCGTGATATAACGTTCCGCCGCTTTCAGCGTTTGACGGCGGATATAATGGGCAGGCACTTTATCAGCTTGAACGCGACTGAGTTCAATATAATACCCATGTACTTTATTAAAACCCACTTTTAAATTGCTAATCCCAGTGCTTTCACGCTCGCGGATTTCTAAATCCAGCAAATATTGCCCAGCATTTTCCTTTAAATTGCGTAATTCGTCCAATTCTTGATCATAACGCGGTGCAATCACACCACCATCACGCACCAGCATCGGTGGTTTTTCAACAATAGCCGCCTTCAATAAAGCGTCAGATTGGGGAAAGGTGCCGATTTTCAGGGCTAAATTTTGTAAATGCGGGCTGTCGAGTTGTTTCAATTGCTGTTGTAATTCGGGTAAAGCCCCTAATGCGGTGCGTAATTGGCTTAAATCACGCGGCCGCGCTGATTTCAAGGCCACACGGGCCAAAATGCGTTCTATATCGCCTATCGCACGCAGTTCTTGATATAACACATCAACGCTTTGTTGTTCCAGTAAAACACCGATACTTTGATAACGCGCCCGTAGTACTTCAATATCACGCAAAGGGCGATGTAACCAGCGGCGCAACATGCGCCCTCCCATCGGCGTAGCACATTCATCCATGATATTAACTAAAGTATGCTCACGCCGGCCGATCAAACGGCTATCCAATTCTAAATTGCGCCGACTGGCCGCATCTAAAAAAATACTGTCTTCACGCCGTTCCCAAAACAGGCCTTGAATATGGGGTAATTGACTACGTTGGGTTTCACGGGCATATTGCAATAAACAACCGGCCGCTCTTAATGCGACGGTAAGATGTTCGCAGCCAAAGCCCGATAAATCCCGCGTACCAAATTGTTGTGTCAATAAACGCCGCGCGGTGTCTAATTCAAAATACCAAGGCGGTTGCTTACGAAAAGCGATTTTCGGCAAAGTCAGACGATAGTCTTCACTGATCAATAATTCTGCTGGGCGCAATCGCTCCAATTCACTTAAGAACAAAGCTTGCCCTTGCACCTCGATCAAGGTAAAACGGCCACTGGCTAAATCAAGCATCGCAATCCCAATCAAATCTTCAACCGAATGCACTGCGCCTAATAAACTCTCTTGCCGTTCATCCAATAAGGCTTCATCTGTTAAAGTGCCTGGCGTAATAATCCGAGTGACTTGACGTTCAACCAAGCCCTTACTGGTAGCCGGATCGCCGACTTGTTCACAAATCACGGCCGATTCGCCTTGTCGTACTAATTTGACTAAATAATTTTCAATGGCGTGAAAGGGCACACCGGCCATAGGAATACTTTTGCCACCCGTTTTACTACGAGAAGTGAGCGTAATGTCTAAAAGACGCGCCGCTCGTTCAGCGTCTTCAAAAAATAATTCATAAAAATCGCCCATGCGAAAAAATAAGAGCATATCGGGATACTCCGCTTTAACGTGGAGATATTGCTGCATCGCGGGAGTATGTTCTTCAGGGTTTTGTTTTGGCATAATTAGATTAGTCGATATGAGTACAGCGAAACGAAGTTCAGTGTAGCTAATTACGGGGATAAACGAATTGAATTGTTGGTGATTCGATGAGCATGTCAATTCGTATAATATAATAAGGAAATAACAATAAGTCTATTTATTAATAAAATAATAAACGCTAAAGACGCTAAAGACGCTAAAGGAAGATAAATCGCCTCTTTGCGTCTCTTACCTTATTTTTTTTATCCTTTTAAAATTGATCATATCCAAAAACGAAATATATAATCTCATCCACCCATTAATCTGTTTAGTACAACGGATCAGAGGAATGAACGGATTGGTGCATCGTTTCGACGCGATGCCGAGCAAATCTTGCACCGCATCTCAAGCCAATGACTCAAAAACCGCCCACTCATCAATCCTCACAATCCCCTGATCAGTTGTACTCACTAACTCTATATTGAACAGGAAAACAACATGAACACACTGAAAACCATCACACTGGCTTTACTGCTGGTTATCTTATTATCGGTAGCGGTGCTGATGATAGTAGGGTACGTTTCGCAGAAGCCGTTAATACAGTTAAACCAAGAAGCTGAAAAAACCTATTACGCCGCTGACTATCCCACTGCTTTAGAAAAATGCCAAACGGGATTAGAAAAAGCGCGTGAACTAGGTGATAAAAGTTATATCAGTCAGTTTCTTGGCAGCATCGGCGTGGTGTACCGAAATATAGTGCAATACGAAAAAGCCTTGACTTATATACCAGCAAGCCTTGATTATTCTCCGCGAAATCAAGGATAGGCGCGGGGAAGGGGCTGATTTGAGCAACATCGGCGTGGAGTACCGAAATATAGTGCAGGAAAGCCGAATTAGCAAAGTTCAGCAAAGATCAAAAAGAGGGCAATAACGGCGAATTTATTTTTGGTTATTTTGAGAAGAATAAAGATACAATCCTTGATTTTGTAAAATACAACGGTTCAAGTACTTTAAAATATCAACTCAATTGTTCGTTAGCCAATATTCTGGAATTAATTGGTGAACAACGAACACTGATTCGTTTTGTGCCTCTCAAATACCCACACATACTCCAAGTTATTATACCGCACATTGAAACCACATTTGATCATGAATTTTCGTAGATTTGCTCTGCCTCGCGCCTCTGTTTCGAGACGGGCCAGAGCATGAGACGCTTCGCGGCGCAAATCGACAATGGAAACAATCCCTTATCTTAAGTACTTTTGACAAACTGAAGACTCTTCTCATGCTACATATTCATACCAGTAATCATTTAGAACATTTAATCAAAGCTTTTGCAACGGTTATTCATGATCAGCCTTTACCTCCTTTGATAGCCGAAACGATTGTTGTGCAAAGTAAGGGGATGGAACGATGGCTATCGATGCAATTGGCTGAACAGTTGGGGGTATGGGCACAGGGTTATTTTCCCTTTCCCAATCAGCTTTTATGGCGCGTCTTTAAAGACACTTTGCCCAGCAGTTTGCCTGATACATCTGCCTTTGAGCGCGAGGTGATGGTTTGGAGTTTGATGGCTATCTTGCCTGATTTTTTGGATTATCCTGAATTTGCTGAATTACAAAGCTATTTGCATAATGATGAATCGGATATTAAACGTTTTCAATTGGCTTGGCGATTAGCGGATATCTTTGATCAATATCTGGTTTATCGGCCCACTTGGTTGACTGATTGGGAAAATGGAAAACAGCCAGCAGAGTTGGAAAATGATTCGCAGGCGCAGTGGCAAGCTTTGTTGTGGCAAAATTTGGTAGAACGGCATGGGCCTTCGCATCGCGCTAAGTTACGAACGGCGTTTTTTAAGCAGTTGTCTAATATCACTAACAATCGGCGCTTTCCACAACGTTTATCGGTGTTTGGTATTTCGGCTTTGCCGCCGTTTCATTTAGAAGTGTTTGCAAAATTGGGGAAAGTGACAGAGGTACATGTTTTTTTGCTGAATCCTTGTCAGGAATATTGGGGCCATATTGTTTCTGATAGTGATATGGCTTTTAGAACAGCACAGGTGAAAGGTAAGCCTGTGGCACCTGAAACCTTGTATTTTGAAAAAGGCAATAGTTTGTTAGCGTCGATGGGTAAAATGGGGCGTGATTTTATTGATATGCTGAATGAATATCCTCATCATCCTCATGACTATTTTGATGCGCGCGATTCGCTTTCAGAAGGAGACAATGCGCCAGAATTGACACTACTCCAAAGTATTCAGTCCGATATTTTGTATTTGGAAGATCGGAGTGGCGCGACACTGATTGATGGGGATGATCATTCTCTCCAAATTCATGCGTGTCATAGCCCAATGCGTGAAGTCGAGGTTTTGCATGATCAATTGTTGGCTTTGTTTGAACAGCATCCTGATTTGTTGCCTAAAGATGTGCTGGTGATGATGCCTGAAATTGAAACCTATGCCCCTTTTATTGAGGCCGTATTTGATACGACACCTGAAGAAGCAAAAAGAATCCCGTTTAGTATTGCGGATCGCAGTTTACGCGGTGAAAGTGCTTTGATTGATGCCTTTTTCGCGATTTTGGAATTGCGTAACAGTCGTTTTTCGGTGAGTCGTGTGTTGGCGGTGTTAGAAGCCGATGTGGTGCAAAAACGTTTTGGATTGAATGAGCAAGATTTAGATTTGATTCGCCATTGGATTGAGCAGACGCGCATACGTTGGGGAATGGATAAGGCCGATCGAGAACGTATGAATTTACCGGCTTTTGATGAAAATACTTGGCAAGCGGGTTTAAAGCGTTTGTTATTAGGCTATGCCTTGCCCGGAGGTGGTGAGCAGTTGTTTCAGGATATCTTGCCTTATGATGAGATTGAGGGCAGTGATACGTTAATCTTGGGTAAATTAATGGCCTTTATTGAAACCTTATTTGATTGTGTGCAAGCTTTAGAGCAAGCTCGCACTTTGCCAGAATGGAGTACGTTTTTAAATCAGTTGTTAGAGAGATTTCTGGCATCCGAAACGGAAACGAATCAAACGCAAGCGATTCGTAAAGTACTCCAAGATTTGGTTAAGCAGAGTCAGCAAGCTGAGTTTAATGAATTGGTGAGCCCTGATGTGATATTGGAATGTTTACGCTATCCGCTGGCTCAAGAGGAGCAGAGCAGTCATTTTATGACAGGCAAAGTGTCATTTTGCGCGATGTTGCCGATGCGGAGTATTCCTTTTAAAGTGATTGCTTTGTTAGGCATGAATGATCAAGCTTATCCGCGCACGAGTAAGCCGTTAGGTTTTGATTTGATTGCGAAAAAACCGCGACGCGGTGATCGCTCCCGTCGGCAGAATGATCGTTATTTGTTTTTGGAATCGCTGTTATCAGCGCGTGACTGTTTTTATATCAGTTATGTGGGGCAAAGCATTCATGATAACAGCATCATGCCGCCTTCGGTGTTAGTCAGTGAGTTGTTGGATTATATCAGTAAGGGTTTCAGTTCTTTCCACAAAAGTATTTTGGATCAAGTGGTTATACATCATCCCTTGCAAGCCTTTAGTCCAACTTATTTTAATCATCAAGATAAGCGGTTGTTTAGTTATTCCAGTGAATATTGTACGGCCAGTCGCGCCTTGTTGAATGAAGAGGCTTTTTCAAAACCTTTTATTGTTGAACCGTTGCCGGCACCGCAACCGGAAGCGGAATGGAAAACCCTTGATATCAATCGCCTCACTCGTTTTTTTAGACAGCCGATTGCGTTTTTGTTGAAAGAGCGATTAGGGATTGTTTTACAAGCTGGGGCTGAGTTACTGGATGAAAGTGAACCGTTTGAGGTGCAAGGGTTAGATCGTTATCAGTTGAATCAAACGCTGGTGGATAAAAGTTTACAAGGGGGCGATTTAGAGGCTTATAAAACGGTGGTGAGAGCGACTGGACAATTGCCTTATGGGCAAATTGGGGATTATGTGTATAGTCAATTGACGGAACAAGTCCAACCCTTTGTTGAACAGATTCAACAGGTGACGATGAAACAAAAGAAAATGGAAACGGTGCCTATAGATTTGACAGTGGGTGACATGCGTATCACTGGACGCTTAGGGCGATTATGGCGCGATCACTTAGTGCATTATCGCTGTTCAAAATTGAAAGCGAAAGATTTCATTCAACTGTGGATTCATCATTTAATACTGAATAGTTTACCGGATAAGCATTTACCCCATCATAGCGTATTGATAGGCAATAATGAGGCTTGGACATTTGAACCGGTTACGGATAGTCAGGCGATTTTGCATAGCTTGTTAAGGGATTTTTACTGGCAAGGGGTGAGTCAACCATTATATTTTTTTCCAGAATCGGGTTTAACGTTTGTTGAGCATCTGCGTCAGGGTAAAGAAGAAAATGAGGCTTTTTTGAAGGCTTTGAATACGTGGCAAGGGAGTGATTTTGGGCGAGGTGAAGCGGAAGATGAGTATTATCAATTATGTTTTAGAAGTTTAGAGTCTAAAACACCGTTAGAAGAGGAAGCGTTTAAGGGGTTATCAAAACAGTTTTTTGAACCGTTGTTGGGGCATTTGCAAGCATTGTGAACGTCATAAAACGCAAAAGACGCGGACAACTCAAAGCCTTTCTTGCGCCTCTTGCGCCTCTTGCGCCTCTTGCGTTAAAACAAAAGTACCCGATAAGTGGAAACCGCCCGGGAGCCAATCCGCTCAATCCCCTGATCAGTTGTACTAGGGTGACTTTGCTCAACGGCCTGTCAACCTTTTTCAGTTTTTCTCATGTATCGTAAATTGGGATCAAGTGGCGGACGGCGATTACGCTCTTTAAACCCCCACGCATTATCCCACAAAGTGCGCCATTGCGCCAAAAAATGGTGTCGCAAATGGTGGGTTTAGCTTCGCTGGCCTTCGGCTCGCGCAGCTACGCTACGCTCTACCCACCCTACAAATCTCGAATCTACCAACAAAGTCATCGCACCCATGATGCCCTCCTTTTCCACACACGTTGCCACACTTTGGCGGATTGTTTGGAGGCGGTTTGTGAGGCGGCCAGTTTATCGGTTTTCAACCAAGGCAAGGCAGGTACACCAGATCGCCCTGCCCATTTTTTCAATTGCTTATCCGCCCATTTCAAGGCATGATGAGCGCCCGCCTCTTGTTGAGCCAAGACAATCAAGTCATCCCCAAAGCGCACAAAAGGAATGCGCTTATTGTGTAAAAAGGCCTCAAAGCGATGCAAATACAACTCGCACAAAAACGGCGATAACAACCGCGTGGCAAGCCAATGCCCGGCTGATCGGGGCGATATTCTGTAGGCCAACTGGCTAATTAATTGATAGAACGCTGATTAATCATGATCATCATGATTGCCGCTGATTGAAATTTGTGTACTCAAGACTCCTTGTCGTTATTCTTATCAGCGAAATGGTGTGCTTACCCACCCTACGAATTCCCGTCAAACAGATTTTTAAAACGTTGAAAGAGTGTTTTGATTCCTCTTTTAGGTAGTCTCTCCAAACCAATGGAGGTGTTCAAACAGTGCGAATTGGGATGATTAAAAGCTTTGGAATGACACTTCAATGCACTCAATGAATTTTTCCGTGGCGTGAGCTTAATAAAGCGTCACAAATTGTTCATAATTTTGTTTTAGCCCTTTTTCAAACTGGGGTTCGGGCAATCGATATCTTGAGTACTTTCTAAAGCCTCGTCAATGGCTTCCAAAAACTGTTTAATATCAAGCGGTTTGACAATATAATTCAAAAATCCGGCTTCTCTGCCACGTTCTAAATTGTGTAAGGTGTCATTAGCACTTAAAGCTAAAACGGGAATATGGCAGCTATCGGCATCTTCGCGTAAATGTTCTAATACTTCAAACCCATCCATGCCCGGTAAGTTAATGTCCAATAAAATCACATCAGGGTGATGTCGGCGGGCTAATTCAAGGCCCATTTCGCCGGTATGGGCTGACATCAGGGCAATATCAGGCCGTACTTTGAGAATTTGGGCAACTAAACTGACATTGGTACGACTGTCTTCGACATACAATAATATATATTTACGCAAATCCTTATTGCTAAGTGTCTCGTCGTTTTCGCTCGAAAGTTCACCTGTTGGTATTTCAACCCAAAATGTGCTGCCGACATTAACCTCACTTTCTACCCCAATTCGCCCATCCATGATGTCTAACAAGCGTTTAGTGATCGTCAAACCGATGCCGGTACCTTCTATCACATTGAGCCCACTTAAGCGGATGAAGGGATCAAATACTTTCTCTTTTTGTTCAGCTGTCAAACCTAAACCGGTATCTTCCACTTCAAAACGGACATATTCAAGGCTAGGTTGGCTCAAACAGATAATCACTCGCCCTTCATCACGGTTATATTTAACGGCATTGGACAATAAGTTGATCATAATTTGTTTCAACCGCCCCCTATCAACTAGCGCATAGTGGGGCAAAGATTTCTCTGTCGTATTATTGATAATGAGACTATGTTTTTCAGCTTGCGGTGTGACAAAGCTCACACATTCTTTTATTAACTCAATCAATTCGACTTTTTCAATCGTCACTTCTAATTTACCCGCTTCAATGCGTGTTAAATCAAGGACTTTATTGATCAGTTCAAGCAAATGCCAACCGGCTTGTAGGATATTACCGACATATTGCAACATGTCTTCTACATGTTCAATTTCAAATTCTTCTAGCGGTACACTCAGATCTTCTTTGAGTAATTCGCTATAGCCTAAAATCGCGTTCATGGGTGTTCGCAATTCATGGCTCATGCTGGATAAAAATTGTGATTTAGCTTGACTGGCTTTTTCGGCTGATTCTTTCGCGCCTATCAGTTCAGCTTCAACATTTTTGACATCGCTGATATCTCTAAATAATAAGACTATGCCAGTAACACGCTGATTGTCAATAATGGGATTAAAGACACAGGAAACGGGCAAATTGGGCTGATCATCTCGTTCTAACAGGGCATTACTATCATGAAAAGCTTGTCCAGAATTCAAGCGTTGAATGAGTTCTGAAGTGACAAGATGCACATCAGGATTGACTCTTTCATGCAAATAAAAATTTTCGAGTAGGGCTATTTTTTGTAACTGTTGTATTGAAGCCCCTAAATAGTTTTCAGCTGCAGGGTTTACAAATAACAATTGCCCTTTATGATCAAAAAGACATAAACCATCACCCATAGCGCTTATGACAGTCGGTAATGAGGGGGCGGTAGGTGGTGGTGAAGTAGGAGGATGAACTTGAAATCGTTTTAGGGCTTTTTCTAACCGTTGGCGTTCACGATCAGCATTGATGTAAGAACGCTCAATACGGGAAAGAAATTCTTGCCACTTAACCGATTCGGTAGGTAACGTTTCGTTGTTAAATCCGGCCCGGCGTAATTGGCGTTCTAGTAGTGAATGCATGTTTTTCGTTTTGTCAGTTATCAGTTATCAAGTAGGGGCTGATTATTGATCACGGGTGGCACAATATATACTCGTGGTGGTACGAGCGGTTCTTTAGGCCATAATAATAATATAAGTAATAGTATATTTATTGCCAAAATAATACTCATCCACGGCATAGAACGTATTTTAGGAAATACTAGCCACTTATTTTGAGCTTGCCTATTATTGTAGTCAATAAATTGAACCATTTCACGTTCACGCTCTGCTTTTTTGAGGGCATCAAGTATGTAAGACATAATGCGAGTCCAATCAGTTATTAATAACACATTGTTAAAGTATAACATACCATTGAGCGTGTAAGATGTTGAATTAAAAAGAGCCTGGTGCTTTAGCCACAGTGACTAACGCTTTGTTTGGGGCGCATTCCTATTTTCCCGTTTGTCAAATCATTAATTAATAACGACAAGGATTGCGCATGAAAGGATTAACTCAAAACCAGATTGTGTTCGTTAAGTGATTATCAGTATTTTGAAAAACACTGAAATAAATAGAAATGCGCCCGGTTGTTTGTTTATCAGAAACGGGCAAGGTTTAAAAACGAATGGATATGTTTGCCCTCTACTTGGGGCTTTAGCCCCAGACGACAAATAACGGATAACTTTTCATTGATGATAATAAGAAGCGTGTAATAGTGTTTGTGTATAAGGATGTTGAGGCTGCTCAAATAAGTGTTCGGTTTCACCCTGTTCAACAAATTGCCCTTGATACATGACTATAATACGGTGAGACATGGCTCGAATCACTTTTAAATCATGGCTGATAAATAAATAGCTGATATGGTGTTTATCTTGTAAATCTTTTAGTAATTCAAGGACTTGTTTTTGGATGGAGACATCTAGGGCGCTTGTGGGTTCATCTAGTAAAATCAATTGGGGTTCTAAAATGACGGCCCGTGCAATGGCAATACGTTGACGTTGCCCGCCTGAAAATTGGTAAGGATAGCGCGATAACATGTCTTCTTGTAAACCGACTTCTGTCAAGATTTGAACAACACGCTCACGGCGTTCGCGCCGATTTAATTCAGGGGCATGAATGGCTAACCCCTCGCCAACAATGTCTTCCACTCTCATGCGCGGTGATAAGGATGAATAGGGATCTTGAAATACGACTTGAAAATGACGACGCAACGGGCGTAATTGCTGCCTGTGTAAGCCATCTAAGCGTAACTGATTGAACTGAATCGTGCCTTTGCAATTTTGCAGGCGCAATAAACAGAGCCCTAAAGTCGTTTTGCCTGATCCCGATTCGCCTACGATGCCAACCGTTTCGCCTGGATATAAATCCAAATTGACGCTATCGACAGCTTTGACTTCAGCTTTTGTGCGTTTCAATAAGCCGCTTTTAATCGGAAAATGACACTGAATGTTTTGGCCCGCTAATAAAGGTTCAGTGGCCGTGCTATAGTCATAATTGTTTTGAATCTTGGCCGGTTGGCTATTGAGTAAATGTTGGGTATAAGGATGTTCAGGGTGTGCAAACAATTTGTCTACGGTTGCCGATTCAACCAATTGCCCGTTTTGCATGACACATAAGCGTTCAGCAAATCGTTTTACCAAATTGAGATCATGGCTAATTAATAATATCGCCATGCCAAATTCTTTTTGTATGGATTCAAGCAATTCAAGGATTTGCAATTGTATGGTGACATCCAACGCCGTCGTGGGTTCGTCGGCAATTAATAAAGCGGGATGACAGGCTAAAGCCATCGCAATCATAACGCGCTGACGTTGCCCGCCTGATAAAGTATGGGGATAAGCGTCAAAACGTTTATGAGGCTCAGGAATCCCAGTGTGTTCCAAGAGTTCTAACATGCGCCGACGCGCAAGCGATTTGCTCAAACCTTCGTGTAATTGCAAGGGTTCTATGAGTTGTGTGCCGATGGGATAAACCGGATTAAGCGAAGTCATCGGCTCTTGAAAAATCATTGCAATCTTTTTGCCACGTATACGACGTAATTGGGCCTCGTTCAATTCAAGCAAGTTGTTACCTTGAAATTCGATTTTGCCGCTAGGATAAGTGACTTGTTGGCGATCATGTAATTTCAAGATGGATAAAGCAGTAACTGATTTACCTGAACCTGATTCACCCACTAAAGCGACTGATTCTCCAGGATCAATGTGAAAACGGATACGATGCACCACTTCAGTGCGCTGTGCTGAGTTGCCAAAGGCGACGGATAAATCCTTGATATTTAATAAAGGTGAGTGAGCTGTCATTGTGAGGAGTTCAATGGATTAGTACAACGGATTGGCGGATTAAACTGATTGTTTATACGGGAATTTGAAAAAGGGGCTTGCCTGAAAAACGGGGCGAAACTCAAGGCACAGCACGGGGAAGATTTGGAAATGGGGCAACCACAAGGGATTGCCCCTACAGACAATCTGTTTTTTTTGTGGCCATTCTAGGCACAAGCACTGATATCATTTATTCATTTGAATCACTTTGATTCCCGTTTTCCCAGTGCTTGTTCATCCAAGAATGGATTATATTTAATATTTTTATATTTCAATTATTTAGAATTTAAAATACGGGTTTGTTGACTTCAATTCCCAATTGAATCGGGTGTATTGTCAATTCTCATGACTTCCCCAGTGATTGTGTCAAAAACCGTTGTTGCGTATTCTGTTTTATTACAAAAACGTCCTGTATTGATATAGATATTTTGATTTTCAGAAGACTTGATTTGAGAATCATGCGTATGTCCAAAACACACAATGGTTTTTTCGCCTTTGAACAAACTTTGGGCACTTTCCCATAAAAAATCGGCAAAATTATGAGCAGGTTGATCCGCTTTCATATCGACGATAAAAAAGACTAGCCGCAATAGCCATTTTTTCAGTCTATAAAACTTCGATTGGGTTGGTGATTGTTTTTTATGTTCATCTAACCATTCTTCAAAAACAAATTCAATGGAGTATTTCGGATGTTTTGAAGCCTGGCATTTATCGATATACCAAATTAACCAATACATCAGATAATAATGCCGCCCGAAATCAGAATAAAGCGTTTTTGGTGCTCTTAATAGATGTCCATGTTCCGCGATCAAGGTATATCCGTTCGATAATGGAATTTCCATGTGCGAGGGTAAATTCAGAATGGTTTCCAGAGGGTAATCATGGTTTCCTATGAGCCAGAGATACTTTGGATTTTCCAAAAATCTTTCAATAATCGGTTTTCTCGCTTTTAATACGGCCAAAGTCTGATCATGATGGGAAAAAAAAACTTTATCACTTTTGAGCGATTCTAAAATATCTCCATTGAGTACGATCAAATCATATTTTTTTTCCCAGGAAGATAATAAGGATAAAACATTATTATTATCCAACTTTAAAGTATCAGCAGGATCGTTATAAATACCCATGTGCCAATCTGAAGTCAATAGTATTTTCATACGTTGACTGAGCCTATGAACAAAAGATATTTCCAGAAACCAAAATAGGCCCTATGAGTTTTGCAATAGTCTGCTTTAAAACGATCATGTAAATTGTGTATTGGAAAATGAGTGCGGATTGGAATATTGCGGCTTATCCATAATTGGAATAAATCATAATGAGAGTCAAAAAAATCCACCATAGCGATCACACCACCAGGAGCAAGTTGTTTTTGCGTCAATTCCAAAGTGCCTTCTAAATCAGGAAACACGGATAATGCGTATGAAAAAACAACGAGATCGAAAGGCTTCTCAATAAAGTTGGCATCAAATTTTCCTTGAATCAAAGTAATATTGGGTAGTTCTGCTGTTTTCTGTCTTGCAACAGATAACATATTTTCAGAGAGGTCAAGGCCAACAATTTGGGAATTGGGATAATTGCGAGAAAGTTCTAGTAGAACCGTTCCTGTCCCACACCCGATTTCTAAAATCCTGGGTAAGTCACGATACTGACTAGAGAGTTTTTTTATTAACCGTTTTCGCCCGAACAGAAAAAAACGTCTGTTGAGATCGTATACTTCGGCCACTTTTCTGTAGTAACTTGTAATGGTTTGTATTTCAGTCATGTGTATTCTCAATTTTTACAAACTCATGTTTGAACGTTAATCTGGCGTTGTTGCATAAATATTAGTAAGTTATTGATTAAAAACAATTTTAAGTCATGATCTTAAAAACAGTAACTCATTGATTATTAAATAATATTTATGATTTATGCAACAACGCCCGTTAATCTTCGTTTACAAACTCAAGTTTGAGTACTTTGTAGACATTACTGTGCATTGCTTTCCAACGGGGATACCACCTTCAATAAATACGTGCTTTGGTAATGTCCAACCCGATCCTTTGCCACTATAGGCGCTATGTTTTCAGTAAAAATCACATGTTTTCTGAAGGGTTCTGGAAGCCAATCCAATCCGGGCAGGAAGGAACGAACCAATATCTGTGTACCAACGACACTTCGCTTCAGTATTCTCTCCCATTGACTTAACAATTTATCAGGATTATGAACCAACCAATCAAGATGATCCAATAATAAGAAGTGTGTGTAGGTCTGGTTGCTTTGTTCCAGAAATTTTGAGAATTCGGTATGGTGCAAATGAATCTGATTAACTCGATCTTGAAACAGTGCAAAGTTTTGCGCTTTTAAATACTCTGGACAACACTCTTCGTGGTAGGTTCCAAACAAATACTGATAAAAGAAATAATTATCAAAGCCTGGTAATTCTGTCAAAACATATCTAACGCGATTTAACAAAAAACGATGCACTTCTTTTGCGTCAGCGTGGATCATATCAATTTGCCGGCTAGGAATACCGGTTTTAAACATCATACTGACTAAGAGCCTGTTCAATATCTTTTTAGAAGTAAAGAAATAAAGGCTAAAACCACCATTTGAGCAGAAGTGTCTAGTTTGCGTTCACAATTTTTCCAAAGTCTGTGACATTTTTCTAACCAAGCGA
>Ga0190315_1000090_pt1 | contig 52968 bp, 72 predicted proteins | sample 48701101_MG_FD_161673 | JGI IMG/M metagenome (GOLD analysis project Ga0190315, IMG submission 161673) | Hydrothermal vent sediment bacterial communities from Southern Trench, Guaymas Basin, Mexico - 4870-11-0-1_MG | ecosystem: Environmental > Aquatic > Marine > Hydrothermal vents > Sediment ...
TTTTCTAAAAAATAAAAAGGTCAGAAGTCAAAAAATCCTTTCCACTTGATAAGGCCGAGCAGGAACTTGTAGGGAAGTTTGTCGTGGTATGGATAAATTCTAATGGCGTAATGCCAGCAAGGATGGCCGAGATTTTTGAGTGCGTTTCCCTCATAGCGATAAAGCCATCTGTTTCCTCCAAGGTTTTGAGGATGTTTGAGCTCTATAATATAAGGCTTTTCTATGGCATATCCTTCCGCTTTGACCCCGTAGTAAATCTCAACCTTAACATCTTCTGGACTTAGGCCATCTAGATTTACTATGACCTCAACCCCAGTAGCATCGTGAGTTACAATATGCTCTATCTCTACATTGCCCCAAGACCTAAAGATTTTTGCTTTCCAAGATGCGATTTCCCTTGCTGTCCTAAAGCTGTCTCTCTGAAGGAGAATTGCATTTGCCAAGGCTTTTGAGTAAAACTTGTCAACGTATTCTTTCACCATTCTGTGAGTGCTGAACCTAGGTGCAATGCTCTTTATGCTTTCTTTCATCATATAAATCCATCTTGGTCTATTCTCATAGTATGTGGGTATTACCTCGTTTTCGAGGAGTTCATAGAGGCTCTGAGCGTCCCTAATGTCGTCTTTTTCTGTTTCTGGTTCAAAGCCTTCATCTCCTATGACCCATCCATTTTTACCGTTGTAACCTTCGACCCACCACCCATCATATATGCTCAAGTTTAGAACACCGTTTAAGCCTGCTTTCATTCCACTCGTTCCACTGGCCTCTAAAGGTCTTCTTGGATTGTTAAGCCATACATCAACTCCCGCCATCATAGCCCTTGCGGATCCCATATCGTAGTTCTCAAACACTATGATTTTGTTCTTAAACTCGGGCATCTGAGAGACTTCGTAGACTCTCTTAAGGAACTCCTTACCCGCTTCGTCCATTGGATGGGCCTTTCCGCCGAAGATTATGTAGACTGGCCTTTCTGGATTGTTCACTATCCTCTTAAGCCTCTCCAAATCGGTTAAAATTAGCGTTGCCCTTTTATATGTAGCAAAACGTCTTGCAAAACCTATTATGAGAGCATTTTCATCTATCTCGGGCAGAAGTTCGTCAATTCCAAGACGTTCGTTCCTTTCCTTTATCTTCCTTTTGATGAGCTCTATGAACTCTCTCTTCGCCCTTAAATGTGCCTCCCAAAGTTCCTCATCTGGAATTCTCTCCACTCCATGCCAAAGGCCCTCAAGTTCTGCGTAATCTCTCCAAACTCTCCCTATATACCTGTCAACAAGCTTCTTTATCTCATTGTGAAGCCAGGTTTTTGTGTGGACACCGTTTGTGATTCCTTCTACTGGAATCTCATCTAGGGGAACGCCATCCCATAGGTGCCTCCACATTTCTTTGGTTACCTTTGAATGAAGCTTGCTTACAGCGTTCACATAGCTCGAAGTTCTTATTGAGAGAAGGGTCATGTTAAACTGGTCTCCTTCCCTGCCCAAATTGAGGAACTCTTCCTTTGGAAGACCTTCAAGGAATTTGACGAGTCTTTTCTCAACCTCTGCTATGGGGAATTTGTCATGTCCGGCCGGCACGGGAGTGTGAGTCGTGAAAATTGTTGTGCCCCTTACAACGGTTAGAGCCTCCAAAAAGTTTAAGCCTTCTTCCATGTACCATGCTATTCTTTGGAAGTTTGCAAATGCAGGATGTCCTTCATTGAGGTGTATAACTGCTGGTTCAATTCCCAGTCTCCTTAAAAGCCTCATTCCACCGATACCCAATAGTAGCTCTTGCTTTATTCTCTTGTCTATTTCAGCATTGTAGAGATAATCGCATATGGTTCTGTCGTCGGGGGAGTTCTGAGGAACATCGGTATCGAGGAGATACAGCTTTACCCTACCAACATTGACTTCAAAGGCCCTTGCATACACTATTCTATCCTCTATCGGAACTTCTATGAGAATTGGTTCCCCCTTCTCTGTAGTTAAAGGCTTAATGGGCATTTCTTCTGGGTTGTACTCTGGAAAAACTTCTATCTGTCTTCCGTTTTTGTCGATTTCTTGTTTAAAATATCCATGCTTATAGAGAAGACCAATCCCGATAAATGGTATCCCCAAATCACTGGCTGTTTTTATATGATCGCCGGCAAGTATTCCAAGCCCACCGGAGTAAATTGGGAGGCTTTTGCTTATTCCATACTCCATGCACAAGTATATCACTGGTTCTTCCCATTTTGGATAATTTGTTGAAAACCATGTGCTTTCGGGGTTCATATAATCCCTGAACCTATCAATGACAAGTTCGTATAAGTTTATGAAGTCGTCATCTTTCGAAAGTTCCTTTAATCTCTCTTCAGGGGTATCAAGGAGAAGTTTAACGGGGTTTTTATATTCTCGCCAGTGTTCGGGATTTATTTTTTCCCAAAGTTTTGTGGCTCTTCTATTCCAGCTCCACCAGTAGTTATACGCGAGATCCAAAAGACCCTCCAAATTTTCCGGGAGTTTTGATTTTATTTGACTAACAACCGTCTCCATATTCTCACCTCATAAGTCCGTTCAAGCTTGTTACTCATTCACAGTGATACATTATAAGGATTTTGGAGAAAATAAGAGCGACGAGAGAACTTAGCTCAAGACTTTTTGAGCCTTCTTTTTGCTTCCTCTATGCTCTTGGGTATTTTTAGTCCAAGACTCGAGAATAGCCCCATTAAGGGTGGGACATCTAAATTATGGGTCCTAGGAAGGTCTTTTTGCAACTAAAGGTTTCTCTAACTGATTTTTATTTTTCAGAAACTTTTAAATGGAACGTTCTCATATTGCTATTTTGGTGATCTCTATAGACTCCAAGACGGTACTCAATATAAGCAGGTTCATTATTTTCCTTGGCCTTGTAACAGCCCTTCTCCATCAAAGGGTGGACCATATATATCGAACTTTTGTAGCATTAATAGGCTTTTACATCCCCGATATGGCTGAGAGATATTTTCCCAATCCGCCTTACAAACTCAGGTCTTTTTTAGCCCCACTTTACAATAGAAAAGCAATGGCACTCTTAGGGATATTCATAGCGGTGCATGTTTCACTCGTAAACGTTCCTTTTACTACAATTGACCTTTTTCATAAAGAGTGGAAAAATGCAGATGTGGTGAGCCACTTTCTTGGAGGCATGGTTGTTTGGGTCATTACAGCCGAAATTTTCCTTAATCTGTCAAATGAGGGCTATCTAAATTTAACAAGGCGAAGACTGATTCTTTATTCGTTTTTAACTCTCTTCTTCCTAAGTTTTGGATGGGAAGTCGCTGAAAAGCTTAGTGAGAGTGAGATCTCGTTTATTCATGAGAGCACTCAGAACAAAATGAGGGATATAATTACGAACGCGCTAGGAGGGTTATCTGCTCTGTACCTAGTTCTCAAAAGAAAATACCCATTTGAAATAAATTTAAAGCATTAGGGAATCGAAAACTTTATTAACTTGATGTAAATAAAACTCTATCTCGGAAAGGTTTAAATGGAATGGAAACCAAAATACAATTGAAGGAGGTGTCAAGAATGGTCGGGGTTTCTGTCCAGGAAGTTATGACAGAAAAATTTGCAAAAATTGACGTAAGCGCCCCCCTTTCTGAGGCGATTGGAATTTTTGAAAAAGAAGACCCAGATTTAATTATTGTTTTTGATGGGAAAACATACAAGGGTGTATTGACCCAAGATTTAATAATCCGGTCCCATTTGAAATGGGATCCAACAAAGGCCAAGGTTAGGGATGTGTATAAGCCTGCCCCTGTTATAAAGCCTGATGAAGACCTAAGCTTAGCGGCTAAACTTATGATAGAGACAGATTTACGTTCACTCCCTGTTGGGGAAGATAAAAGGGATATTGTTGGTGTAATAAGTGATATTGTCCTCCTTGAGAAGGTCTCCGTGGGAGAGTTCGGGAAAAGGCCTGTTAAGGAGTTCATGAGCAGTGAAGTTATTACACTTAAACCCTATGATACGGTCGCCAAAGCACTTGCCACAATGAGAGACCATGCAATTTCTAGAATTCCGGTTGTAAACGAAGATGGAAAGCTTGAGGGTCTAGTGACACTTCATGACTTAATTATTAGGTTTATAAAACCCAGATTCAGAGCACAGTTTGGAGAGGTGGCTGGAGAAAAGATTCCACCGTTCTCAACCCAACTTAGGGAGGTTATGTTTAGGGGAGTTATCACAGTAAAACCAGAGGCAAGCGTTAGGGAAGCTGTAGGGCTAATGAAGGAGCACAACATTGACGGACTCATTGTAGTCGATAATGAAAACGTAGTTAGAGGGGTTCTTACAGTTAAGGATCTCTTGCTTCCAATCTCAAGAATGGTTGAGCAGAAAGCAAGATTTTACTTACAGCTTGGTGGAGATGCCCACTATTTAAGCGACTTTACGAGGGAAAGAATAATCTCTGACATAAAAAGGTTTGTAGAGGGGTACGGAGAGATATTGGGAAATGAAGGAATGATCTATCTTAGAATTAGGAGATTTCCGGAAAAGCTTCGTGGGGTCCATCTTTATCAAGCAAGAATGAGAATTGTAACGGACAAAGGACAGTTTATAGCCACAGGAGAAACATGGGGAGCAATACAAGCAGTCCACGATGGCCTAAGAGCAATAGAAAGGCAGATACTTCAAAAAGTAGAGCTTCAAAGAGAGACGAAGCATACTAGGAGATTTATAGAATACCTTGGCTTCTGAGCTTTCTTTTTTCACATTCTGCTACTAAATTCTCTTTCTAGAAGGGCTATCTGCTTGTCGGTTAGGGTTCTTGGATCTATTATTAGGACTATAACCTTCTCCTCGCTTAATACTCTATCCTTTAGATCAAACAGGAACTTAACGGCATTTTCAAATCCGTTTTCTATCATCAAATACTCAAATCCATCGATATAAACTGCATTATATCCGCTTTCGAGGTTCTTGGTTAGAAGGTGGATTAGAATGTCTATCCCCGTTGGCGATACCGGATAAATCTTCCAATCCGCTTTTATGTTGCTTTTTTCCATTTTTGTGAGCCAGTAAACTAAAATATTTTCTGGAACTTTATCCTTTGGCAGATTCCTTGTTATCATAATGACATTTTGATCAAAGAAGTTTGGGATAGCTTTTTTCAGCTCTTCTTTGCTCTTGAATATAAATGCTCCCCTAATTTTTGATGGTTTTTGCTCTTTTGGTCTCTCAAACACTGCTACAGGAGATATTACGAATTTCAATGCTCCAACTGCAGCTGTTAATCGAAAGAGTGCTGCCAACAAAAACGCTGCTGGTGCAATTGATTCAATGTTTCTTGTAAATGGATATGTGAGGTTTATTGCTCCTAAAAGGATAAGCCCTATGGGGAAGAGTTCCTCAAGGGTGCTCTTGGAAATCACATAATTTCTTAATATATATCCGAGATAAATCAAAGAGGCTCCAAGGGCAAAGCCGGGAAAGGATGACTTAATTGTAAATGAGTGCTCAAACCTGTCAAAAAAGTCAGTTGCCAAAAGAAAGAGCCAGATGTAAGCTGCAGTGGCATATACTCCTAACCCTACAACGTCTCCAAACTCGCTTTTCTCTTTTCTTAATTGAATTCCTCCCCAAACTAGTAGACCGCCTATAAGAAAGTTTGGAATTTGAGAGGCGATGTCATATGCCTCCGGCTTAATAGAAACACCGAGGGGAGTTAGAATATAACTCTCTACTCCAAGAGCATCTATAAGTAAAGCAGTAGCTATTAACCCCCACTTCTTTTCTCTGGTTTTTGCGGTTTTATATAGCACAGCAAGGAAAAGCAGCAATCTCGATAGAAAATTAATGTAGGGAATGAGGGTCATTCCCTCTCACCTTTCAATAGTCTCTTTTTCCTGTTTTGCGATAACCAACACATTGGAAGGAATGTTTTTATCAACTATCACCCCAGGGCCAATAAAGGCGTTGCTTCCTATTTTTCTTCCCGGATATATCGTTACGTTAATCCCCGTTTTTACGTTATGTCCTATTATTGCCCCCAACTTCCTTCTTCCGCTATCTTCGAGTTTGCCTTTTACTTCCACTTTTATGGTTTTGTTGTCATGTCTTAGGTTAGCAGTTATTGTTCCGGCACCTAGGTTAGTATTTTCTCCAATAATTGAGTCCCCCACATAGTTCAAGTGAGGTGCGTTGCTGTGATCCATTATTATTGAGTTCTTGATTTCGACAGCATTTCCTATATGGCACTTGTCTCCAATGCTTGTGTAAGGCCTTATAAAGCAATTTGGACCAATTTTTGAGTTTTTTCCAATTTTTACTGGCCCTATAATATATGCCCCGCTCCTGACAATCGTTCCTTCTCCGATTTCCACAGGGGGAAGAATAACAGCCCCTTCTTCCACAATGCCCTTTATGCTCTGCTGGAGATGGGTTTTGAGGATATACTCATTTAGCTCCAGAAGGTTCCATGGCCTTCCTATATCGTTCCAGTAGCCGTCATAAACAGCATAGATGACTTTTTTACCTTCCTTTATCATGAGGTTTATTGTGTCTGTTATCTCGTACTCGCCCCGTTTGCTCTGTGGAGTATTTTCTATGAACTTAAAAACATCTGGCTTGAATAAGTAAATTCCCAAGTTCGCATATCCAGAAACTGCTCCCGGCTTTTCTTTAATCCCCTTTACGAGTTCTCCTTCCACTTCCACCATTCCGAAATGAGTCAGATCTTCAAATTTCTTCACAAGCAATGCAACATCAGCATTACTTTTTCTGAAGGATTGTAAAAGCGCTTTTATGCCTTCTCTTTCAAAATATATGTCCCCATTGACGGCTAAAAATTCCTCATTTTCAATGTACTCAATTGCAGAATAGATAGCTTTTGCTGTTCCTTCTCCTTCTATCTGCTCTACGTAGGTTATTGGTTTTCCGCCGTATTCATCCCCTAGATGCTCCATGAGTTTTTCTTTTTGGTACCTCACGATTACTATAAATTCGTCAACGAATGGGTATATGTTTTCAAATACGTAATCTATTATCGCTTTGTTTGCAACTTTGAGCATGACTTTTGGCCTATCATCTGTGAGAGGCCTTAACCTTTCGCCTTTTCCAGCTGCGAGTACTACACCCTTCATATCAACACCCCCAGGAGAGAGACTACTAAGGCTATGAAGCCAAAGAAAATGCAGAACTTGGAAAAATCAAGCCGTCTGGCGATTTTTAGCATAGCCTCAATCATAAGAAGACTCACCACAAATGCACTCATTACTGCAGTTAAGGGAAGTGCTAAGGGCTCAGAAGTGCTTGAGATTTCAGGTAGCTCTAGAAACAGTGCCCCCGTAATAGCAGGGATGGCCATTAAAAAACTAAGCTTTATGGCTTTTTCCTGTCTTACACCCAAAAGCAAGAGGCTTCCTATTGTCATTCCTGATCTTGATATTCCAGGGATTACCGCTATCCCCTGGGCAACACCTGCAACTATCGCATCAAATATTGTAACGTCTTCTTTTTCTTTTTTCAGCCCTTTTTCCAGCTTTTCCAAAGGGGCTTCCTGGGCTTTCTTTAAGATTATGCCGGTAAGTATTAGGGCTATGCCTATTATACCGTTAATAGCTTCTCCATTAAATGACGATGTAATCATCTTGAAAGTTTTGTAAATAGGTAGGCCTATTATACCAGTGAATAATGTGGAGTAGAATAAAAACCTCTCCTCTTCTTCCCATCTAAAAAGAATTAATTTAAGCAGAATCCTTCCCAAATCGTATCTGAACTTAAAAAGCAAGGCCATGAGAGTCCCTAAATGCAAAAGTAAGGAATAAGAATAAGCCTGCTCTGGAGGAATCTTTAGAAGGTTTATTAAAAATAGCACCACCTGCCCGGAACTGCTTATCGGTAGCCATTCTGTAATCCCCTGGAGTATCCCAATAAAAATGGCCTGGTAATATTCCATTGTTGTCACTATAGAAACTAATTATAGTTATGATAAATAAACCTTTCGTAGTTCAAAGCTGACCTCCTCTCTGCTGTAAATGGCAAGGCTTTCAAAAGAATAAGAGAAAACTCCAAATTTAATCTTAAAATTCCTTCAGATAACTTCGGCGAAGGCGAATTTTCTCTTCACACTGTTAATGACAATCTCTACCTCATCCCCCACTTTTGTGTTTGGGACGAAGACCACAAACCCTTTAATTCTGGCAATTCCATCTCCGCCTTGACCAATACTCTCTATCCTTACCTTATACCTTTCTCCAACCTTAACTGGAGCTTCAAACTTCCTTCCACCAAATCTATCTCCATACATTTCCAACAATCTCCTTTCAAATTTTCAGCACCCTAGAAGAGCGCCAGATTTAGTTCTTTTATGGGTTTATAAAGGTTTGCATTTTTGCTCATATTGCCAAGATAACTTCGGCATCACATCTTGAACGTCCAGCTTAAAGTTCTTTATTCTAATGACTCCTCTATTTGTTGTGTTAAGTTTGCCATAATGTTCCCAAAACTTATGACTATGTACAATAGTAATGACTTAAGCAATTAAAAGTTGGCTGATGTATATTATTGTGTTGCATAGCCTATAAGATGACAGAAAGAAACGCCTTCCTACATAACCTTTGGTTAAAAACAAGGCCTTTTGTACCTTTATTGTTAATTTAGACTTTTACAAAAGTCTTTTAAAAGAAACTGCTGAAATTTACATCGACAAAGGCAAAAACTAGTGAGAATTGGGGGTTAAATTGAGATTTGGGGTGGGAAAAATGAGTTTCATTGTTGCATTTATATGGTCGTTTGTGCTCTGGCTTGTACTTACAGCAGGCACAAATGGGATGCTCTGGAGCCTCGAGGAGCTGATAGCAGGGATCATATTTGCAATAATAGTTGGATTTTCAACAAGGAATATCATAGGAGAAAAAACGCAGAGATTTCTAAACCCAATAAAATGGCTTGGCTTTATCATTTATGCTGTGGGTCCCCTCTTCTGGGGAATGGCAAAGGCAAATTTAGACGTTGCTTACAGAGTAGTTACTGGAAAAATAAAACCCGGAATTGTTAGAGTGCCTGTTGATCTAGAAAACGAAGCCCAATATACGATATTAAGCAACTCAATCACACTTACTCCAGGTACCTTAACTGTAGATGCTTGTCCCGAGGAAAAAGCCCTCTACGTCCATTGGATTTATATAAAAGAGGAAGAGCCAAAAACATCAGAACCTGTCGCCGGTTCGTTTGAAAAATGGGCAAGGAGGTTGGGAAGATGATTTTTACTGAGTTTTTTTATGGAGCAATTGCAATCGCGCTTGGGGCGTTCATAACATTGATTCGTATAATGCTTGGTCCTAGTGTTCCCGATAGGGTTGTTGGTGTTGACACATTAAACACACTTATAGTGGCTGAAATGATTCTCTTGGGCGCGGCTTATGATAGAGTAATCTACATTGATATAGCCATAGTATATGCTTTGCTCAGCTATATCGGAACCTTGGTAATTGCTAAGTATCTCCAGGGGGGATTGGAGTGATTGAGAGCATAATTCATGCTTTTCTGACAATTAGCATTACTTTCAACTTACTAGGGACCTTTTCGCTTCACAGATTTCCTGATGTTTATACTCGCTTACACGGTGCCACAAAGTGCACTACTTTTGGGACAATATTCGCTGTTTTGGCTGTGATCGTCCATGCAATCTGGCAGATAAGAGAAACAGGTGATCCAAAGTATCTTCAGATGATGCTCCACAGCTTGGTTGCCCTAATAGCGTTAATGCTTACAAATCCAACCGGAGCCCATGCAATAGCTAAAGCCGCACATTTGAGTGGATATAAACCAGCAAAGGCCGTTATTGATGCCTACGAGAGAAAATTGAGAGGTGAGAGAGCATGAACATATTAAGCGTTGATATGGCAATCCAAGCGGGATTACTTGTTGGGATCTTGCTCTCTTCATACTGGATGGTAACTACAAGGGATTTACTTTCAGCGGCTTTGGCATCTGCGGCTATGAGTCTTCTTCTCAGTTTGGAGTTTTACATGCTTCATGCCCCAGATGTTGCCATAGCAGAGGCAGCCGTTGGTGCAGGTGTTGTCACCGCTATTGTAGTTTATGGAATCTCAAAAACCGAGAGATGGGAGCGTGAGGGGCCATGAGAAAGACCTTTGGAGCATTATCGTTGCTTTTCATATTGGGAATATTGCTGTTAATCGCTAATCCAAATTATGGCTTGAAATTTGGTCTAGGGGGAGAAGACTGGCAAAAATACCGCTATACTGATCAATATTATATCGATCACGGCATTGAGGAAACAGGTGGAACTAACATCGTTACAGATATAGTCTTCGATTACAGAGGATACGATACCCTTGGAGAGGCCACTGTTCTCTTCACCTCAATAGCGGGAGCAGTTGCATTGCTTAGAAAATGGAGGGAGGAAAATGAAGAGTGATATGGGACTTATAGTTAAAACAATGGCAAGAGCAACGATACCCCTCATTGGGATCTTTGGAGCTTACGTGGTCTCTCATGGGCACCTTACACCCGGAGGAGGATTTCAGGGTGGAGCGACAATTGCTGGGGCTGGTATATTGTTTCTGATAACATTTGGAATCGATGAGGCCAAGAAAAGGATAAATAAAAGCCTTTATTCAGCTCTTGAAGGATTAGGTGGCTTAGTTTTTCTAGGGGCTGCTATGCTTGGTCTTAGTGTGGTATTTTTCTACAACACCTTATGGCACAATGGTCCGGTATTCGACGGAAAGCCCGGTACGCTTCTATCTGCAGGATATCTTCCAATAATGAACTTGGCTGTAGGCTTGAAGGTTTACACCGGGCTAATGAGTGCTGTGTTTGCAATAGCCCTTTTTAGGAGGTGGAGAAAGTGATACCTCTTCAGTTTGTCACGGCATTTCTAATGGTCTTCATGGGCATTTATGCATTCTTATACAAGAGGAACCTCATCAAGCTTATCTTGGCTCTCAATTTAATTGATGCAGGCATACACCTTCTCCTAATAAGCTTAGGATACAGATTAGAAAACGGAATCCTCCCAACGGCTCCAATTTACACCGGCTATGAAACATTAAAGGGCACTCCAATGGTTGGACCAATACCGCAGGCTTTGGTGCTCACGAGCATAGTCATTGGAGTTTGTGTGCTTTCATTGGCGATGGCATTAACAATAAACGCTTACAGACACTACAGGACGCTTGACGTTAACAAGCTAAGGAGGTTGAGAGGATGATGCTCCCGTTTCTGATTATAATCCCGTTATTCGGGGCATTTTCAATGCCAATAGTTAGCCTACTTGGGAAGAAAATCAAAGAGTACTGGGCAGCCATCATCAGCGGCGTTACATTTGTGGTTTCTGCTAGGGTATTTTACACAGTATGGAAGACCAATGAGATCATTCTTTATACACTAGGAAGTGACAGTCCAGTCGGCAGGGGGGTAAAATTCCCAATTAGGATTGTGTGGGAAGTGGATCTATTTGGGGCACTTTTAGCTTTAACAATAGCTTTTGTGAGTTTTCTGGCAGTAATATACTCTCTTGGATACATGAAGCATGACACGGGCTTGGAGAAATACTACACTTTAATACTCGTTTTGGAAGTGGGAATGCTGGGAATTGTGATCACTGGAGATATCTTCAACTTCTATGTATTTTTGGAAATAATGAGCATTGCAAGCTACGCTTTAGTTGCTTTCAGAAACGACACATGGGAGGGAATTGAGGCAGGAATAAAATACATGTTCGTTGGCTCACTTGCAAGTTCCTTCATTCTCTTAGGCATTGCCTTGCTTTATGGTCAGTATGGAACACTTACAATGAGCTATCTCGCCATAAAAATAGCCGAAAATCCGACACTTGTGGCAAAACTTGCTTTGGCTTTCTTCATTGGTGGGTTACTCTTTAAGAGCGGCGCTGTTCCAGTCCACATGTGGTTAGCCGATGCACACCCAGCGGCTCCAAGCTCAATCTCTGCAATGCTCTCTGGACTGGTAATTAAAGCCGGTGGAATTTACGCGATAGCGAGGATAGTATTTGGAATCTTCAATCCTGGATTACATGCATATCTAAGAGCATTCAATGCTCCCGCAGTCAATATGAATGTAGTAGGTTGGATTATAGTGTTCTTCGCTTGTTTAACGCTTCTTGTGGGAAATGCCATGGCAGTAGTGCAGACTGATATGAAGAGGCTTTTTGCCTTCTCAAGTGTAGGGCAGATAGGATATATCCTACTTGGAATCGGAATTGGAACTTTAGCGTATGGCACTAAAGCAGGAGAATTAGGACTGGCTGGGGCAATATACCACATAGTAAACCACGCGTTAATAAAAGCCCTACTTTTCCTTGTGGCTGGTGCTGTTATTCATCAGGTGGGAACAAAGAATCTCAATGAGTTGAGTGGACTGGCGAAGAGAATGCCGTTAACAACATTCTCCTTTGTAATTGGAGCGGCTGCAATAATTGGTCTCCCACCATTAAACGGCTTTGCAAGCAAGTGGATCATTTACGAAAGCTCTGCTATGTACAATCCAATCCTAGCGGCTATTGCCGTTGTTGGGACGGTGTTCTCTCTTGCCGCCTACACTAGAGTGCTCTTTACGTTCTTGGGCAGAGAGAGCGATACAGTAAAGGAAGCAAAAGATCCTGAAAAAAGCATGATGCTCCCAGTGTTGACTCTGGTAGTGATAATAATTGTGATGGGGCTCCTTCCATGGCAGATAAGCGACAAAATAATGATACCAACAGCAAGAATGCTTGAACAGCTAAATGGAGAGTACATAATGGCTCTTTTAAAATTCATCGGGGGTGCGTGAGATGTTCGGTTATTGGGATGCCCTCTATTTCCTTTATGCTTTCCTTATTGGTCTGATAATTAGCTACCTGCTCATGAAATGGGCAGAAAAAGTTAGCACGGGCACTAGGAGAACTGGAGATGGAGCAAAGATCTACATTAGCGGTGAGGATCAGGATAAAGTTATTCCTCACTTTGAGCATCTTAGGGGATATTTCACTGGCAGACATGTAATGTGGGGCCTGATAAGAGGAGCCCACAGAATGTTTTTGGTATTTAAAAGAGAACACACTGGTTTGCTTACAGATTATGTCGCATATCTTTTGGTTACTATAGCGATAGTGCTTGGAGTGCTGATCATTGGGGGGTGAAACAATGAGTGAGAGAGAAACGCTCGAGAAGAAAATTTCAACGCTCTGCAAGTATCTCGGAAGATCACCTTGGGTATTTCACGTTAACAGCGGATCGTGCAATGGATGTGATATTGAAATAATAGCTGCTCTAACTCCCAGATACGATGCGGAGAGATTTGGGGTAAAGCTTGTTGGGACTCCTAGGCATGCCGATATCTTGTTGGTAACCGGACCGATTACAGACCAAAGCCTTGAAAGGGTTAAATTGATCTATGAGCAAACTCCGGATCCAAAGGTGGTTGTTGCCGTAGGAGCATGCCCAACTGGCGGTAGCGTGTTCTTTGAGAGTCCCTTCACAAATGCTCCCTTAGATAAACACATCCCAGTGGACGTTTTTGTTCCAGGATGCCCCCCCAGGCCAGAAGCAATACTCTACGGAGTGGTCTTGGGGTTAGAAAGGCTTATAAAAAAGATAGAAGGTGAGAAGAAATGACTCCTGAGGAATTTTTGGATACTATTATGGAAAAATTTCCTGATGTTGAGGGAGAAATTCGCGAGAACAAACTTCCTCATCCGAGAAAAAGAGTTTGGATAAACGTTGATAGGAAGGAGTTCAAAGAACTTATGAAGTTTATTAAGGAGATTGATCCAAAAGCGCAGTTTTCTATAATAATAGCCAGAGATGGAGAGGACTGCTTGGAAGCTAAATACCATCTTGAACTATTCTACGATCATGCCCCAAGTATATCACTTATAGTTAGGACTAAATGTCCTAAAGACGATCCAAAACTTCCAAGTGTTACTGACGTATTTCCAAGTGCACTTCCCTATGAGAGGGAAGTTCAGGAGTTTCTGGGATTATTCTTTGAGAGAATACCGGATTCAAGGAAGCTGTTTTTACCAGAAGACTTTCCAGAGGGCGTTTATCCTCTGAGGAAAGATAAAAAAGGTATCAGCAGTGCAATGATAAAGAACGCAGGCCATCCTTACAAAATGAAAAAGGAGGGTTAAAAATGGAAAATCGAGTGGAATATTGGGTTAAAATCCCAATTGGTCCTATTCACCCAGCACTTGAAGAGCCGGAAAAGTTTATCATTACCCTCGATGGAGAAAGGATAGTAAATGTTGATGTAAAGCTGGGATATAACTTGAGGGGAATAGAATGGATTGGTATGAGAAGAAATTACATCCAGATACTTTATCTCGCTGAGAGGATATGCGGAATCTGCTCGTTTTCTCACAACCATACGTATGCCAGAGCGGTCGAAGAAATGGCTAGGATAGAGGTGCCAGAAAGAGCCGAGTATATAAGGGTGATAGTAGGAGAGCTCGAAAGAATTCATTCACACTTGCTCAATCTTGGAGTTGCAGGACATGCCATAGGCTATGATACGGTTCTCCATCTAAGCTGGCTTGCCAGAGAGAGAATTATGGATATTCTGGAAGCAATAGGGGGAAACAGGGTAAACTACTCCATAAATACGATCGGGGGAGTTAGGAGAGATATAGGAGAGAAGCACAAGAGAATGATTCTCGATATGATAAAATACTACCGGGAGGAGGTCATGCCAAAGATTGAGGAAATATTCCTCTATGACCCAACGGTTGAAGCTAGGCTTAGGGATGCGGGCGTTATACCCAAGAGAATAGCTATTGAGTACAGTGCCCAAGGTCCAACGGCAAGGGGAAGCGGTATTAGGAAGGACGTTAGATACAATGAACAGCTGGGAGTTTATCCCGACTTAGGAATTAAACCAATAACTCCAAAAGAGTTCACAGGGGTAATCAAGGGAGATGTGTTTGACAGAATGGTCGTCAGGGTTGGAGAACTTTGGCAGAGCATGGAGCTTATAGAGAGGGCTTTAGACCAAATGCCGGAAGGAAAAATAAAGGCATTTTCGAAGGACAATGTAGCGCTCGTTAGACTTAAAAAAGCGGAGGGTGAAGGTATTGGGAGATATGAAGCCCCAAGAGGAGAGCTTGTTCACTACGTAATGGCCAACTCAGGTAGTGAGATTCCAGAAAGATGGAAGATGAGAGAACCCACTTTTCCAAATCTCTTTGCAGTTGCAAGAGCTTTGGTAGGGGAACAGCTTGCTGATGTGCCAGTTGCAATAGCGTCGATAGATCCTTGCTTGAGCTGTACTGACAGGGTAGCGGTGATAGATTCAAAAACTGGAAAAAAGAAGATACTCACGGAAAAAGACCTTCTTAAAGCTTCAATTGAGAAAACGAGAGAAATAAATCCAAACATAAAGGCAAAACCAGAACCAATTGCGGGCACCTGCGGAGGTGTTAGGCCATGAAAATTCTTTACGTGACTGTGGGGTTAATAGCGATTTATCTTTATGTTTCATTCGCTTCTCTCCTTTGGGAGGGACTGGATAGGAAACTTGTTGCAAGAATGCAAAGAAGAATGGGTCCTCCAATACTCCAGCCCTTCTACGATTTCCTAAAACTAGTCAGTAAAGAATCAATAATCCCGAGAGATGCTAATAAACTCTTTGAAATCGCCCCAATATTGGCATTGGCAGCTTCGATAGCTCTCTTAGCCTACACTCCCCTTGGATTCGAACCAATCTTAGCCACAAAGGGAGATGTGATAGTTTTCATTTACCTGCTTGCCCTTATAGCCTTCGTAAGAGTTATTGGTGCCGTTAGCTCAGGCTCTCCATATGCCCAAATAGGAGCTCAGAGAGAGATTATTATGCTTGCTTCTAGAGAGGTCCCCATGATGTTAGGACTCTTCACAATACTCTGGCGTCTGAGCAAACTTGGAGTTGAAAAACCTTTCAGCTTGGGAACGTTTTATCAGTATAACATTTGGGAAATTGGAACTCCTTTGACAATCGTTGGTACGTTTGTCCTTCTTATGGTGTTCTTGCTCTGGCTTGCAAGTGAGATTGAAGTTGGTTACTTTAACATCCCAGAGGCAGAAACAGAAGTCGCAGAAGGCCCCATGGTGGAATACAGCGGAAGACATCTAGCACTATTTAAGCTAAGCAGTGCATTGAAAGAATTTGCAAGTGCCAGTTTAGTTGTGGCCATCTTTTTCCCATGGGGGGTAAGTGGATACATTGGTTTAAGCGGCATAGGAGCAGTAATCCTTGATTTAATCTTCCACACACTTAAAGTCTTTGCAGTGCTTTTTGTGAGTATGAGCGTGTTTAGAGCTATAACCGGAAGACTCAGGATCACACAGGCAGTCAGCATGTTTTGGAGCAGGATTCTTCCAATGAGCCTGATAGGAGTTGTGTTATTGGTCATAGACATTCTGGGGGTGATTACATGAAGCTTCCTCCAACTCTCTCTGTAGTTCTAAGTAACCTTTTCAAGAAGCCCGCAACAAATCCCTTCCCTCAAAGTAACCCGGTTCCAACCCCAGAAGGATTTAGAGGAAAATTAATCTATCATGTGGACAAGTGCATAGGTTGTAGGCTCTGTATTACCGTCTGTCCAGGAGGAGTGTTTGAATACGTACCGGAGCTTAAAAAGGTGACCCTTTGGCTTGGAAGATGTGTCTTTTGCCAGCAGTGTGTTGATGTCTGTCCGGTAAATGCATTGGAGATGAGCAATGAGTTTCTTCTGGCTACCTATGATAAATATGATGAGAAGCTTAGATGGCTCAAAAATGAAGAAATTGAAGAAATGCTTGCAAAGCAAGGAGGAAAAACAAAGAAATACCGCATAATTCCAGATAAATGTAAGGGATGCACGTTATGTGCCAGAAACTGCCCCCAGAATGCCATTGAAGGATCACCCGGAAAAGTGCATAAAATTGATCCCAACAAGTGCGTCGGATGTGGAATATGTGCAACGGTATGTCGCTTTGGTGCAATAGAAGAATACAAAGAATGAACATTGTTTCTTTTTCCTGTTACTTTTATAGTTTTTATATCGAAAGCTCTACCATTTATCATCATAACTCTCAAATTTTTTAACATCACTGAACTTTTCTGAACATTTTTGTATTTTTATGTTCTATTTTATGTAAAGTTTCGTTACCTTTGTATTTGTCAAATTACACGTTTTTAACCTTTTGTTAAAGAAACGTATTTAATGGATTTTAGACAAGCTGATAATGGAGACAGTTTAAAAAATGCTCTTAAAGACTTTAAAACTTAAAGTTGAGGTGGGAGAATGCCCTTTACAACGTCTTTCCTGTGGTCGTTGATTGTGTATCTGATTTTAACCGCAGGTTCTGGTAGTATTTTACTATGGAGTCCAGCAGAGCTAGTGGCGGGCATTGTAATAGCGGCTCTCATAGGATACGCAACGAGAAACATAATGGACGAACGGCTTGATTACTTTTTCAATCCAAAAAGGTGGGTGCTTTTCCTGATTTATGCAGTAGGACCGTTCTTTTATGCCATGGCAAAGGCAAATTTGGATGTTGCCTACAGAGTGATAACAGGCAAAATAAGACCAGGCATAGTGAAGATATCTCCCGGATTAACAAGAGACGAAAGCAGAACCCTTCTTGCAAATTCAATAACCCTCACCCCGGGAACGTTTACTCTTGAAATCGATGAGGAGGGAAACTTGTACATCCATTGGATTAACGTTCCGCCAGGAAAAGAAAAGCCAACCCCCGAAGAACTTTGTGGATATCTACCAAAATGGGCAAGGAGGATTGCGGAATGATGCCTGAAAGTTTGTTTATGGGAGCGATGATATTGCTTTTCCTTTCAGCCACGTTAACAATGATAAGAATGCTAATCGGACCAACAATTCCAGACAGGGTTGTAGCACTGGATGCTTTAACAACCACCACTGCTGGTGCCATGGTTTTGTACGGGGTGATTACAGAGCAAGCAGTGATTATCGATGTTGCACTCGTTTATGCAGTTCTTAGCTATATTGCAACTCTGTACATAGCAAGGTATTTAGTAAAGAAGAGGGTGGGATTGGCATGATAGGGGCACTTTTGGCGATACTCCTTGCAATTGGAGTCGGGTTCAATTTACTGGCCAGCATTGGAATCCTTAGATTTCCAGATGTCTATACAAGAATTCACGCTTCAACGAAATGCACAACCTTCGGGACGATTTTCATAGTTTTAGCAAGCATAGTGTACTCGATTTACAGATGGCTTCCAAACCATGATGCAAGATGGATCACAATAGGAATTCACTCAGCACTTGTACTGATCTTTTTAGTGCTAACAAACCCAGTTGGAGCCCATGCAATTGGTAGAGCAGCTAGAAAATCTGGAATAAGACCTTATGGGGCTGTAATAGATGAATTGGAGGGATACTATGAACTTTGAAAACTTCTTCTGGATTCTGCAAATATTCATTGCAATCGCATTGGTAGGAAGCTCAATAGCCGCTATCAGGTTTAAGAACTTAATTGCTGCAGTAATAGCAATGGCTGTCTTCAGCTTGGCTCTTTCCGTGGAATTCTATGTTCTTCAGGCACCGGATGTTGCCATAGCAGAAGCGGGTGTTGGGGCAGGATTGACAACAGCGATGTATCTTCTTGCTATCAAGAACACCACCGATGAGGAGGTGATAGAATGAGGAGAGCTCTGGGACTGTTTGCATTCTTATCATTCATAATACTCCTCTTGGCTGTAGCTATAAGCTTGAGACCTTTTGGAGAGCCTCCCCATGCGGAGATGGACACCTACTTTATAGAGCATGCTCAAGAAGAAGCCTCAGCCAACAACGTTGTTACTAGTGTTGTATTTGACTACAGAGGTTTCGATACACTTGGAGAAGCAACGGTTCTTTTCACTGCAGTTTCTGGAGTTCTAATGGCATTAAGACACTACGGAGGGAAGGAGAAATGACAACCACAATCATAAGAACAACAACAAAAATTTTAGCACCCCTAATATTGGTCTTTGGGTCATACATCATTTTGCATGGGCACCTCACACCCGGAGGAGGATTTCAGGGTGGAGCTGTATTTGCAAGCGGCTTAGCTCTGCTGATAGTGGCAAACAATAAAGAAAAAGTCAAGGAACTTTTTGATAAGGTCCCCTTGACTCAGCTGGAAAGCCTCGGAGCCTTGGGATTCTTAGGCATTGGCGCATTGGGCCTTATGGGATACACGTTCTTGAAAAACGTGATTGCAAACAGCGGCCTCCTTTTTGGAGCTCCAACTCCCAAGGGGATTAATCCGGGCTATCTCAACACTGGTGGAACGCTTTCATACCTCAACATCTTCGTGGGAACAAAAGTATTGGCGGGTCTTACAAGTATAGTTCTGATATTCTTTCTTATCCTAAGGAGGGAGAAAGATGAATGGTAGCATCTTTGTTAACCTCCCGTTTATCGTAGTTGCAGTACTGCTCGCCCTTGGCTTTTACACAATCGGATTTAAGCGTAACCTCATAAAGGTCGTAATTGGCATTGAAATCCTAGAAGGAGCAGTGAACATGTTCATTGTGGCACTAGGCTATGTAAAAGGAGGCTATGCTCCCATCTATACACAAGCACCTCCTGAAGCTGCGGGGAAAATGGTTCTGCCAACCCCACAAGCACTAACTCTCACGAGCATAGTTATCGGTGTTGCTGTAACTGCTCTAATGCTGGCTTTTGCCGTTAATATATACAAACACTACGGAACCCTCGACGTTACAAAGATAAGGAGGTTGAGAGGATGATGGAGCACTTACCGGCTTTAATGATTGCCATTCCTCTATTTGGAGCATTTACAGCACCTCTCTTTAAGAAGCATTACAAGGAAGTCTCAATATGGGCAATTATAATAACCGGCATAACCGTAGTGCTCTCCCTCCTGCTTGCCAAGGAAGTAGTTACTGGAGGAATAATGGTCTATGTTTTTGGTGCAGATAAGCCAACCTTAGTACTACCCTCAGGTTATTCTGTTCCAATAAGAATCATGTTTGAAGTAGATGCCATGAGTGCTTTTATGGCAATATCTGCAACGCTGATGAGCTTTATAGGAGCTATCTACTCCTACAGTCATGTAGAGAGGGAAACGGGTCTGGAAAAGTACTATGCGCTGCTAATGCTCCTTGAGGTAGGAATCCTCGGTATGGTGCTTACGGGAGATCTCTTTAACCTCTTTGTCTTCCTAGAAATAGCCGGTATAGCGGGATCGGCATTGGTGGGATTTAGAAACTACCGCGGTGAGGCAAGTGAAGCAGGAATAAAGTACCTCATTGTTAGCGCTGTGGCGTCCTTAATGGTGCTCTTTGCAGTAGGCATACTCTACGGACAGTACGGGAACTTAAACCTTGCATACATAGCCAAGAATGTGTCCTTTAACATGGTTGATATGGTTGCATTTGGATTGCTCTTCACATCCTTTGCAATGAAATGCGGTGCTGTACCGATGCACTACTGGGTGCCGGATGCATATACAGAAGTCCCTGCAGGAATAAACCCTCCTCTCTTGGTAGCGACTTATGCAAGTCTTTATGCCCTCTTTAGAGTGAGCTTCACACTATTTGCAAACGTTGTAATAGATCTGGCAAGGGTAGGCTGGATTATGTCCATCTTGGGAGTGCTTACAATGTTCATAGGCGTTACAATGGCTTTGGTGCAGAAGGACGTCAAGAGATTGATGAGTTATCACGCTATATCCCAGACTGGCTACATGCTTCTTGGTGTTGGAGTTGGTTTAACGGTTTTGCATGATCCTTCAAAGCTTGCGGAGTTTGGAAGAGATGCCATGGCGGGTGGAGTGTTCCACATAATAAACCACATCATTTACAAAAGCTTACTCTTAATGACCGCTGGAGCTTTGTTTTACGCTACGGGAACGAGGAATCTCAATGAAATGGGAGGTTTGGCTAGGAAGATGCCCATAACAACAATAAGCTTCATGATAGGAGCGGCAGCAATATCTGGTTTACCACCGTTTAACGGATTTGCAAGCAAGCTTCTCATATATGAAACATCATACAGGCTTAACCCTCTCCTTACCGTATTTGCAATGGTTACCAGTGTTTTAACTTTGGCTTCCTTCGTCAAGGTATTTGCATCAGCTTTCCTCGGTCCGCCACTGGAGAAGTTCGAGAACACAAGAGAAGTCCCCAAGCCGATGATAATTGCGATGGTAATCCTAGCAGCACTTTGTATACTATTCGGTCTTTTCCCGAACTTAGTACTTGACAAGCTTGTTTATCCAGCAGTTGATGCGTTAATTAACTCTGCTCAATACCACAGCTGGGGTGGTCTGGCATGAGCTTTACACTTACTACCCCTTCAGGATTTTGGAATCCCCTCCTATGGCTGATATTCCTAGTCCTCTTTGGCATAATAGCCTATCTGATATACTCCAGAGGCAACCCATCCTATAAGAAGGAGACTGAACAGATAAGACCCTACTTGAGTGGTAATCCGGAACCCACAAAAGAGAAGATCCAGGTAAAAGCTGGAGATATCTATTGGGGATTTATCGAGGCTTTGAAGGAATACTACAAAGTGCTCCAAGCAATTCATACCGGGGACATGAGGGACTACATTTTATGGTATCTAGGAATTGGAGCTATAATAACCTTTGTACTAATTGGAGGGGTGTAATATGAGCAAACTGACTAACTTTAAGCGCTCTCTTTGGGTTTTTCATGCTTCAGGAGGTTCATGTAACGGATGTGATATTGAAATAGTGGCCGTGCTTACCCCAAGATACGATGCAGAAAGGTTTGGAATAAAACTTGTCGGTTCTCCTAGGCATGCGGATGTGCTTCTAGTCACAGGAGCCATTCCAAGAGACTTTGCTGACAAACTTAGACGTATCTATGAGCAAATGCCAGATCCAAAGGCTGTTGTTGTAATAGGGAACTGCGGAACCACGGGTGGAGTCTTTTACGACTCCTACAACATAGTTGGGCCAATAGACGAAATAATACCGGTGGATGTCTACGTCCCCGGATGTCCTCCAAGACCGGAGGCAATAATAGACGGAATTGTGAAGGCATGGCTCAAAATTGAGAAGCTTGAAAAAGAGCTGGAGGGGAAGAAGAGATGACACTAACAGCTGAAGAGATCCTTGAAAGGTTAAAAGAAAAGCTTGGAGATGCGATATTAAACTATGAGATAAAGAAATACACAATGGGAGTCAAAAAGCCCAAAACCTACCAAGAAATCTGGATGGAGATTAACAAAGATGCCTTTAGAAAAGCTGTCGAGGCAATATTTGAAATAGACTACCCTCATCTACACTTTATAACTGGAGAGGACGTCGGTGAAGTGATCAAGATGATATATTCCTTCGGACTCTTCCACTCCCACCCATGGGGTGAAGTGAGCATAGTAATGAAGCTCGACCTTCCGAAGAGTAACCTCGTTCTTCCTACAATAACGGATCTTATGATCGGCGCAGAGACAAATGAAAGGGAAATCAGAGAAATGCTTGGCATTGAGTTTGATGGACTTAAGAACAAGAGACACCTATTCTTACCTGATGACTGGCCTGAAGGGAAATACCCATGGAGAAGAGATGAGTATGGGGTTGAGGACATGGTTAAGCACACTCATAAGAGTGTAAAGGAGATTAGGAAACAAAGGGGTGAGCAGAATGGCTAAAACAACTTACTACGTCCCTATTGGTCCAATTCATCCAGCTTTAAAAGAACCAATAAGAGTGGAGGCCGAGGTTGAGGGAGAGAAGATAGTGAAGGTTGATGTCAAGAGGGGTTTTGCCCACAGAGGAATTGAGTACATGGGAATGAAAAGGAATGCAATACAGACTCTGTACCTCTCTGAAAGAATATGTGGAATATGTTCAATATCCCATCCTTATGCATTCGTTATTGGCAGTGAAAAAGCTCTGGGCATTGAAGCACCTCCAAGAGCTCAGTACATAAGACCAATAATAGCTGAACTTGAAAGGATACACTCGCACATTCTTTGGATTGGAGTTATAGCTCACGAAATTGGCTTTGACTCTCTGCTCTTTTGGACATGGAAGGGAAGAGAAAAAGTTCTAGATATCTTAGAGCTCATCACCGGAAACAGGGTAAATTACGCTATGTACATGATAGGTGGAGTAAGGAGAGACCTAAAGGAGAGCCACATAAAGGCCTTGAGAGACATGATAACCTACTATTGGAAATTCACAGAGCATATGAAGGATATCTTCTTATCTGATCCGGTTTATAAGGCAAGAACAAGAGGAGTTGCCCAGCTTTCAAAGGAGATGGCATTAAAGCTTAACGTGGTTGGACCCACAGCTAGAGCCACTGGCCTGAGGATGGATATCAGGCAGGACATGCCATATGATGCTTATGCTGATATGGACGTTAAGGCAGTTGTTCCCCAAGACATAGTAGGCGAAGCGAGAGGAGATGCCTATGACGTTACCATGGTAAGGCTTTACGAGATTGAACAAAGCTTGGATATAATAGAGTTCTGTCTTAATAATCTTCCAGAAGGAAAGATACTTGCAGTTCCAAACTACGTCGCATTGCTCAATAAAATCAAAAAGACTGAGGGAGAAGGAATTGGAGCACATGAAGCTCCTAGAGGAGAGGTCGTTCACTACTTGAAGTATGATGGAACAAGGGATGGCCCAGCAGTTTGGAAGGTTATAGCACCAAGTTATAACAATATTAACACCTGGGGATATTGTCTCTTAGGAGCTGAAGTAGCGGATATCCCAGTTGTGGTAGCATACATTGATCCATGTTTGTGCTGTAACGACAGGGTAGCTGTTGTGAAGGATTCAAGCGGTAGAATACTGGACTACTCTTACCTGCACAAGAAAGCCGTAGAAAAGACGAAGAGACTTGAAAAAGAGCTGGGGGTGAAGAAATGACCCCCGAAACCATTTTTTACGCTATAGGAATGCCAATAATAGGAGTGTTCCTCGGATTGGTATACAAAGGTATTGACAGGCGACTTTCAGCAAGAATGACGTCAAGAATAGGACCTCCGATAAGACAGCCCTTCTGGGACGTTGGAAAGCTTCTCCTTAAAGAGACCGTTGTACCGGAAAACGCAGTAAGGTGGATTTTCAATGCAATGCCCATCTTGGCATTTGCTTCGTCAATGACTCTCCTTCTTTATATTCCATTTGGCATCTTAAAAGCCCCCTTGGAGGGGTATGGCGATCTGGTGGTTATTCTGTATCTCTTAACCCTTCAGGCACTTGCAATGGCTATAGGAGGATTTGCCTCAGGTAGTCCATTTTCTTCAGTAGGAGCACAGAGAGAAATGGTTCTAATGATGAGCTATGAAATGCCTTTTGCAATAGTTATAACTGGCTTTGCTCTGATTTACAAAAGTTTTTCACTGAGCACAATAGCCTCCACACCCGTATGGACCATTGTAGGGCCTCTTGGAGGATTGGGTGTTTTATTGCTCTTGATAGCCTTCCTTTGGGTAACTCCCGCAGAACTGGCAAAGCTTCCCTTTGATATAGCAGAGGCTGAGACCGAAATAGCAGAAGGTATGCTTGCAGAATACAGTGGAAGGAACCTTGCTTTGTTCTACCTCTCGGATGCGGTTAGAGGCTTTGCCATGATAGCAATAGAGGTAGTTTTGTTCTTCCCATTCACATTGAGCTACCTGTTTGGCTTGAACCTTTCAGGAGCGGCTCTCTATGTAGCTGAAGGCCTTTGGTTCCTCTTCAAAGTACTGGTGCTTTACATCCTAGCAGTAACCTTAGTGAGGACGTCCTTTGCAAGATTTAGAATAGAGCAGGCATCAAGGATCTTTTGGGTATATGTGAACATAATAGCCCTGCTTGGACTGGTGTTGATATGGGCGGAGGTGATGTGAAATGCCAACAAAAGCAATGTTTCTAATGATAAAACAGATGCTTCAGAGACCTTTTACAAACCCATTTCCAGTAAAGCACGCTCCCAAAGATGTGACATCGCTTATTGAAAAGGTTCAAAAAGGTGAAGTAAAGATACATTCCCCCATTCCAGTCCCAGAGGGATTTAGGGGAAAACTGCACTATGATCCCGAGAGGTGCATTGGGTGCAGGCTGTGTATAAGGGTATGTCCCGCAGATGCAATGGAATGGATTCCAGAGCTTAGAAAAATAAGGCACTATGTCTCCCGTTGTATGTTCTGTGCCCTCTGTGTAGATGTATGCCCAGGTAAAAAGTTCCCAGGGGAAGAAAAGGCTGTAAAGGCACTCTCCATGAGTGAGGAATTCCTTATTGCCGACTATGACAAGTACAGCGACAACCTTATAGAAGAACCCCCAGAGGCTAAGGAAAAAGGTATTTAACCTTCCTTTTCTTTATTCTTTATCATGATACTTGTTGGGACATGTGGATTTTGTGAAGCCAGGAGAAGATATTTTAAAGAGTTCACTACCGTAGAAGTCCAGCAAACTTTTTACAAAATTTTGCAAGAAAAAACTCTCCAAAAATGGAGAGAAGAGGCCCCAGAAGATTTTATATTTTCCATTAAGGCATTTCAGGGTATAACGCACCCTTCAACTAGTCCCACTTGGAGGCGAAGTAATATAAAGCCGTCTGAGGATGTAGGGTTGTTAAGACCTACGGAAGCAGTTTTCAAATACTGGGAGCTTACACTTAAAGAGGCCAAAGCCTTGGGAGCAAGATTTATTCTAATTCAGCTACCCAAAAGCTTTAAAGAGAGTGAGGAGAGCTTTACCAACGCTGAGAAGTTTTTCAGACAGATAAACAGAGGAAATTTTGAAATAGTTATAGAACTTAGAGGTTGGAGTGAAGAGGGAATCAAAGAGTTCGTTAAGGAATTTGATCTCATTAACGTTGCTGATCCTGTGATTGGAAGACCCCTTCACAGAAAAAGAATCAACTACTACCGCCTTCACGGCGCTTATCAAAGGAGAAGGATAATATACAAGCATAAATACAGCGAAAAAGAACTAAGAGAGATAGCTAAGAAAGTTAAAGAGTGGGATAAAGAGGAAAGCTACGTTTATTTCAACAATGCCTATATGTGTGACGATGCTAAGCGTTTTATTCAAATCCTAGCGTTCTAATTTTTAAGACACTACTATTAACTAGATTTGGCAGGATTTTCTCCTTTAGCGAATGCTATTAAATTTTTGCAACAAACTCTGCTGTACTTTCTCGGGCTTCATGATTTGCACTGCCTATATGGTGGGCTAAAACAACGTTTTCTAACTTGAAGAGTTCCATGGGAATTAAAAGGCTTGTCGAATTGTATAAGGTTGCGAAATAGTTTCTGTTTTCTTTCATATATCTTTTTGGTTGACTGGGGTTTTGAAAACCTTGATCAACAAATTTAGCAGAATTGAAGTCAATAACAGACTTCTTAGAGCTATATTTGTTGGCTAAAAACAACTTCAGGAGCTTAGAATGGTGCGGGGGCGGGGATTTGAACCCCGGAACCCCTACGGGACGGGACCCTCAATCCCGCGCCTTTGACCAGGCTCGGCAACCCCCGCAAGAGCGCCGTTTATTTGTCTTCTTAGTTTGTTTATAAATTTTTCTGTCCTCTTTGACCGAAAGGTTTATAAATGGCCTCCAATCCTTATTGGATTGGGCGTGGGCCGGTAGCTTAGCATGGTTAGAGCGGCGGACTCTTAATCCGCAGGTCGGGGGTTCAAATCCCCCCCGGCCCGCCAAATGAAGCTCTTCTACAGGGTGTTCATTTTCCAAAAAATTTATGTATGATACCTAGCCTAATTAAACTGGGAGGAGATGCTCAATGCGGCCTCATGAATTCAAGATAAATGAAGATGGTTTAAGAGCGGTTTTGCCTCCAATGGAAGCTGAGATAATGGAGTATATGTGGAGAGTAAAGGTTGCAACGGCTGGAGAGGTTTATGAACACTTAAAAGAAAGACATGAAAACCTAAGGCGTTCCACGATTAGCATATTAATGAACCGGCTCTGTGAGAGGGGACTGCTAAAGAGGAGTGTAGGCACTGGAAGGGGAGGAATGAGATACGTTTACAGAGTAGCCACAAGCAAGGAGGAATTTGAGAGAAAAGTCGTGGAAAGCATTTTGAATGCCCTTATGAGTAATTTTAAGGAAGCAACCGTTGCATACCTTTCAAAAATAAAGAAGTGATAACAAATGCTTAAGCTTATATTCCTCGCTCAGGTGTTGATTACACTTTTATACCTAGGAAAACTTGGCCTGCTATTCGTATCGGGAGTATTTCTTATTCTCGCCGGGTTGTATTTGTGGACTGTTAAGAGTTCCTTAAAGAAGGAACAGAAAAAGCTTTCCTATGAAGACATGCCGTGGCTTTATGATGGGATAATGAGAATGGCAAACAAAGCAGGAATAGCAACTCCCGAAATTTACTTGCTGGATGATTATATCCCAAACGCCTACTCTTTTAGGAACTCAATTGTGCTTTCCATTGGTCTGTTTGAGGTTCTTGATGAAGAAGAAATCCTCGCGGTTGCAGCTCATGAGATAGGCCATATAAAGAATGGAGATACCCTTCTTTTCCCGCTAGTTTCTTATGGAAGATATCTCATGCTGGCTATGGCCCTTTTGAATTTCCTAATTTCCAGAAACACCTTAATTTCATTGGCCTCTTTCATGTTTTACCTTCTCTATGAGATGCACAGATCAGATTATTTAAAACGGAGAGAATTTAAAGCTGATGAAACAGCATTGCGCTTAATACCTGTCCCATTGGCTTTAAAGAGGGCTCTTGAAGAGCTTAAGTATTATGAGGATTTAAGGATCGAAGTTAAGGAGTCTGCACTCCCATCTATAGAACCAGAGATAGAAAGGCCTCATCAAAAATCGCTTTTTGAGACACATCCAAGCTATGAAGAGAGGATCTGGAGAATTATGGCGGAAGTTGAAGCTATGACCCTCAGGGAGAGAATTTTCAACTGATCAAAAATTCTTTTAAGCTCTTTGGTTTTCTTTGTTAGTAGGGGGTAGCATGGAAGTAGAAATGGTCTTGGATAAAGAGCGGGCGGAATATATAAAGAAAATACGCCCCACGAAAGATGAATACTTCATGCTCATTGCAAAACTTGTAGGCTTAAGGGCTACATGTCCTAGACTTAGGGTTGGAGCAGTTGCCGTGAAAGATGGATATATTTTAGCAACGGGCTATAATGGAGCCCCTAGAAATATGGATCACTGTATAGACGTGGGTTGCTTAATAGTGGATGGTCACTGTCACAGAGCTGTTCATGCAGAGCAGAATGTCATAGCAATGGCTGCCAGAAAGGGTATAAGCCTGGAAGGGGCCACGCTTTATGTTACCCACTTTCCCTGTGATGTCTGCTTTAAATTGCTGATAAATGCGGGGATTAGGGAGATAGTCTATGAGGAAATGTACCCAAACAAGGCCACTGAGACCTTGCTGAAAGAAGCCCAAGAAAAGGGGATCGTAAAAATAAGGCAATTCAAAGTCCCCAAGGAGAGAGTTAGGGCATTCTTGGAAGAGCTCTTTGGAAAGGATTAATCCTTTTCTAGTTTTTTTAACATTTCCCTGATTTCTTGGAATTCTATTGCGATCTGACGTGTCAGCTCGGTTATTTCTCTTTCAGTTTTATCTATTGCGATGTAAAGTCTAAACAACAGCAGATAGCTGAAGCCTATGGCAACTACGAACAATGCATCCAGCCCTCTCCCAAGCCCCAAGATTTTTCTTATTGCTAAGGAAGTCTCCACTGGTTTCAGGGAGATTACCAGCATTATAAAGAGCAAGGCCTCCCAAAACACTAGATCCTGCCAGTCAAGCTCTTTTTTCCCGTACTTTCCAAACACGTACACCATAAGTGCCAAAATAATGATAACGGCAATATATTGCACGGCATACATTTTTATCACCTCATCCTATCTAACAACAAATTAAAGGCTATTTTTACCCCCTCTAAGATATTCGTCCCTTTCTTTTTGGCGTACTCTGTGTAAACGGCCTTTATGGGGACTTCAACTATTCTGCATCCGTGCTTTGAAGCCTCGATTATTATCTCGCTTGAAACAGCGTATCTATCACATGTAATTTTTATTTTGGAGGCACATTCCTTATTTAAACACCGCAAACCGCTTTGGGAATCGGTAACGTATTTCCCTGCGAATATCGCTGTTATAAAGTCAAGAACGAAATTTCCAAAGCGCTTTACAAACGGCATTTCGCTTATGTCCCCTTTCAGTCTTGAGCCAACAGCAAAATCTGCCCTTCCCTCTGCAACTGGTTTTATAACCTTTAGAGCGTCCTCAATCAAATGCTGACCATCTGCATCAAAGGTTATTACCAATTCGGCTCCTTTGAGAAGGGCATATCTTATCCCTGTTCCCAGCGCTCCTCCTAGTCCTCTGTTTACGAGATGATTTAAGACAATAACACCTTTTTCCTGAGCTATCTCTTTGGTTCTGTCTTTACTCCCATCATTTACTACTACAACTTCATTCTCTTTGAAATAGTGAAGTAGTTCTTCTAAAACGTTGCCGATGCTCTTTTCTTCGTTGTATGCAGGTACAACAACATATGTCTTAAGTAATCGTCTAAAGAGCTCAGTAGCATCTTTAACGTTTGCCACTTCAAAGTTTGCCTCTTCTTCAATTTTAAAACTCATTCTTCCGCTTTCGTTGGAGGTTATAAGCACGCTCATGCATCCCAACTCTCTTGCAGGGAGCAGATCATACCCATGATCTCCTACAACAAACACTTTTGTTGGTGGAACATTAAAATAATCAAGTATCTTCTTTAAATGACCGGGGTTTGGTTTTACATCTTCTGGAGGCACGTCATCCCTAGTAACAACGAGGTCAAAAAAATCCTCAATTTTATGCTTTTTCAGCACGTACTCTGTGGCTTTTCTAGAACTTCTGGTCATAAGGGCAATTTTTATTTCGTTTTCTCTTAACAACTCTAGAAGATCCCTGGAACCTTCGAATAAATAGCTGTCCCTAGCCCTCTCCACTTCCAGTTCAACGAGAAATGAGTGCAGATGATCAAACTTTATACCCGTAGCTTGAGATATCTTAACCAAGGTTTCATACATGGGCGCTAAATCGCCAATGAGGTCCTTTGGTATTCCCTCTTTTTCGAGTCTATCTCTTAATTTTTCCTTTACCTCTGCAAAATCCATTGAAGCACCTACGAGAGTTCCATCGAGATCAAGGACAACCAACTTGATGTCCATGCTTTTCCACCCTGTGGTATTTCTTATAGCAACGGAAGAGTTATTAAGTCTTTGCTTAATTTAGCTTGGGTGGTTATAATGATAACGCCTATTGTGGGTTTTATCCTCTCGCTTCTCCTTACCCCCTACATTGGTTCACTAATGAAAAAAGCCGGCATAGTCGGAAGGGACATTCACAAGTTGGACAAACCTGAGGTTCCAGAAATGGGGGGCATTGTTCTTTTACTTGTATTGCCTCTAAGTCTGGCTTCCCTTTTAAATGAAACTCTTGCAAAGACTCTACTAATATTTCTTCTATTCGGTGTTATAGGCATAATAGATGACATAACACACCTCAGACAATCCCATAAAGTTTTGTTGTCCTTGTTAATATCTTCCCTTGTTATCTCGATCTCTGTAGATACCAGGTTGGATATTCTACTAACATCTTTGGAGCTAGGAATGCTCTACTATCTTTTTGCAATACTTTTCATAACTGGTTCTGCCAATCTGGTAAACTTGCTGGCAGGATTCAATGGGTTGGAAGTGGGAACTTCGGCTATAGCCCTCTTCTTTTTGGGACTAATAACTTCCGGCAATGCCCAAATTTTGGCATTGACAGGAGCTGCCGTGGCCTTTGGGTTTTTATGGTGGAATAAATATCCAGCTAGGATCTTTCCTGGAGACACTGGGACATTGTCCCTTGGAGCTTTAATAGGGCTCGTTGGTATTTTAGGTAAAGTTGAAATCTTTGCGGCTTTTCTGTTACTACCTCATTTTCTGGATTTTCTTCTTAAGTCGAAAATACGATTTAAAGGTAGGTCATTGGGGAGAACAGAGGTTTTGGAAGATGGGACGTTAAAAGCTCCACCCTATCTAAGTTTTTTGGGTTTGTTAATGAGAATAAAGAAAGTGAAAGAGCCTCAACTCGTTGCAATGGTTTGGGGAATAGAAATGATTTTAGGAGTTATTGTCCTTCTTCTTCCTCGATTACTTTGACCATCCCAAAACCATAGCTGGTCTTGTCTCCAAAGCCGTTTTCGTACCCGAATTTTGCTATTTCTTTTGATCCATAATAGCGGAAAACCATTAGAGAGCCTCTATAATAGGTCTTGCCTACCTTTATCCTAACCGGTTTGAATTTTATGACATCAAGATGAAAGTCAGTATCCTCTGGTAGTCTACCATTTATTTCTGAAAACTTTGTGAGCATTATTTTTCTAAGTTTGTCCTGGAAGCCCTCATTGTTTGGATAAAGATCCCAGATTTTTACTTTATTGTCTTCGAACTTAGCTGTTCTTACAACTATAGGGCTTAACGTCGAAAAAAGCGTTCCATCTCGTATCTTTGGCTCCCGGAGTATTTTTATGTCTGCCATAGAGAACATAGCGTCCCCGACTTTTAGGATGGGATTCGAGATAAATCCCTCCGCAATGGCCTTTATGATTTCAGTAAGGGAAGAGGAAACGTAAAGGGATATATCCTCCGAAAGCACTTTAATTCCCCTATCCGGGATAATTTCTCTCTCTCTAATCATTATCCTGGAAAAAGTGAAGTAATCTTTATATTCTGTTTGAAGTATTTCCGCTAAATCTGGGGCCGCAAGGAAAATCTTCTCAAGTAGCTGGTCATGAATTTCATCATTGTAATTAAATGGGACTATAACGTTCTTATTTTCAGGTTTGAGTTTGATTTCAATTCTCATTAACTGACCCTCCGCTCTAAATACTAACTTTGCCTTTGATGTTAATAAGAATTTCGAATGCAGATTGTCTCCCTGCTTATTTTCTAAGAACGTAAGACATCATAGGGCAAACTTTTTAAAGCCCTTTTATCACCCACTATTGGCAATCTTATAAGGGGCGGCTGGCTAGAGCTGGCCGTCACCGGGAGGTGTTGGAAATGGCAAGGTTGCATGCAAGAAAGAGAGGAAAGTCTGGATCAAAGAAACCACCAAGGACTGCTCCACCCACATGGGTGGAATATACGGCTGAAGAAGTTGAGAATCTTGTTGTTAAGCTCAGGAAAGAAGGTTATAGTACCGCTATGATAGGCACGATTTTGAGAGATCAATACGGGATTCCGAGTGTTAGACTTATCACCGGGAAGAAAATAACCAAGATACTCGAAGAGAACGGCCTTGCTCCAGAAATCCCAGAGGATTTAATGTTCCTCATTAGAAAGGCGGTCAAGCTTAGGAAACATTTAGAACAGCATCCCAAAGACCTTCATTCAATGAGAGGACTTCAGCTTACTGAGAGCAAGATCAGAAGGCTTGTAAAGTACTACAGGAGAACAGGGAAACTACCAGCCAAGTGGAGATACGATCCGGAACAAGCAAAGCTTCTCGTTCGCTGATTTTCACCTTTTCCTTATTAAGGTGGTATAATGGATAAGAACGCATTTTTAGAGAAGGTTAGGGAAGGCGCAGAGCTAATAAAAATGCACATTGAGTTAGGCCATACTATCCGGATTGTTTCACACAGAGACGCTGATGGCATAACTGCCGGTGCAATTCTAGCAAAAGCACTGGCCAGGGAAGGAGCAGATTTTCATCTTAGCATAGTAAAACAGCTTGGAGAAGACACTTTAAAAGAACTTGCAGAAGAAAAGCAAAAGATTTATGTTTTCAGTGACCTTGGAAGCGGCTCTATAAAGCTAATTGGGAATTATCTAAAGGATGTCAGCGTTGTTATAGCGGATCATCATCCTCCAGAAGATGGTGAAATCGAACAGGAAAATCATACACTTGTAAACCCCATTCAGTTTGGGGCAGACAGTATTAGAGATCTAAGCGGTTCCGGTGTAGCTTACTTCATAGCGAGGGCAATAAACGAAAAAAACAGAGACCTTAGCTACTTGGCTTTAGTTGGTGCAGTCGGGGATATGCAGGAAATTGATGGACAATTTCATGGCATGAACCTCGACATAATAGAAGATGCAAAAAGACTAGATCTAATAGAACTCCGTAAAGAGCTAAGACTCTTTGGAAGAGAAACTAGAACTTTGGCTCAAATGCTCGCCTATGCTTCAAATCCCGAGCTTCCCGGAATAACCGGAGACCTCAGGAATGCAATAGAATTTCTGCGTAGCAAGGGCTTTGATCCTGACATGAAGTACTGGCAGCTTAGAGAGGAAGAAAAAAGAAAGCTTCATGATGCCCTCGTTATTCACTTAATTAAGAACAATGCCTCTAAAGAAGATATCGACAAACTCATTGGGGATGTTGTGCTGATTAAGCTTTATCCCGAAGGAGACCCAAGGCACGAGGCAAGGGAATTTGCTACCCTTCTAAACGCCACAGGGAGACTCAACATGGGCACTTTAGGAGCTGCAATATGTCTGGGAGATGAAAAATCCTTCAAAGAAGCGCTAAAGCTCGTGGATGAGTACAAGAGAGAGCAGATAGAAATGAGACGATACCTCACTCAAAACTGGAGTAATGCAGTTGAAAAAGAGCATGCTTATATATTCTATGCGGGCAAAAACATCAAAGACACAATGGTGGGAATAGCGGCAACAATGGTAATAAATTCTCAGCTTGCAAAGCCTGAAAAGCCTGTAATTGTTTTAGCAGACAGCGAAGAAAATGGGCTTATAAAGGGTTCCGCAAGAACAACGAAAAAAGGAATTGAAAAGGGATACGACTTAGGAGAAGCCTTAAGAAAAGCTGCGGAAATCCTAGGAGGAGAAGGAGGAGGGCACGCAATAGCAGCAGGAATAAGGATTCCAAAGGATAAGATAGATGAGTTTACCGAGCTAATAGACAAACTTCTTGGAGAGCAGAACTCAAACGGTGGAAGGGATGAAAATTAAGGCCAGAACAGAGATAATCTGGGATTATGAAGATGAAAATACTGCTAAAGCCATTGCTGAAGCTGTTGAAGTTGACAATCTGAATCTACCAGAAAACTTTAAATTTAGAACTTACTGGGAAGATGGTAGAGTTATAACAAAAGTTAAATACCTTGGTGAGATTGAAAGCTTGATAGTAGCGCTGGATGATTTGGTGTTTTCAGTCAAGATCGCTGAGGATGTCATAAAGAAATGAAATTGGAGGTGTTGAGATGGCAAGAGCTAACCCCAGGAGAAGGGCTGCCGTTGCAAGAGATAAGTGGAAGCTTAAGAACTGGTATATAGTTTACGCTCCAGAGTTTTTCGGGAGCAAGGAAATAGGTTTAACTCCTGCAGATGATCCCGAAAAGGTAAAAGGAAGGGTTATTGAAACCACTTTGAGAGACTTAACTGGAGACTTCACAAAGGGCCAGGTAAAGCTTTATTTCCAGATTTACGACGTTAAAGGGCAGAATGCTTACACCAAATTTAAAGGTCACAAGTTGGCGAGGAGCTACATAAGAAGTCTTGTCAGAAGAAGGACTACAAGGATAGATGGAATCTTCAATATAACCACAAAGGACGGTTACAAGCTTAGGGTTATGGGCATGGTCATAGCAATAAGAAGAATACAAACAAGTCAGGAGAGAGCCATTAGAGAAATAATGGAGAACATCATACGCAAGAAAGCTGAAGAGCTCACTTTTACGGAGTTTGTGCTTGAGGCAGTTAACGGAAAGATGGGGGCGGAAATAGCAAGAGAGGCCAAGAAAGTGTATCCCCTTAAGAGGGCTGAGATAAGGAAGATAAAGGTCCTCGCAGAGCCAGAAGCTTGATTATTTCTCTTTTCTCTTAGCTTTCGGTGATTTTTATGAAGTTTCTAATTAAGACCCAGCGGGGAATGGAAGCAGTTGCTGCCAATTATATTAAAGACCTCCTCGAAGATGCCGAAGTTTGGATATCTCCTCATGGTTACTCCGGTTTGGTTCTTGTTGAGACTAATGATGAAGAGGCTGAGAAAAAATTTTTTGAAATTCCTGAAATCGAGAGAGTAATCTCAGTCCTCTCTGAAGTCCCCGCTAAACTTGAGGAGATAGTGAATGTTGCCGAGGAGATAGCGAAGCATATAAAGGAAGGGGAAAGCTTTGCAGTTAAAACTAAGAGAAGAGGAAAGCATGAGTTCTCAAGTATTGATGTTAACGTTGCTCTTGGGAGGAAAATAAAGGAGCTTACAAATGCTGAAGTTGACTTAACTTTTCCTGATAAGACGGTTTTAGTTGAAATTATTGGAGATAGGGCTTATATCTCTATTGCCGGAAAAGAGGAGTGGAAAAAGTTTACTCCCAGTAAGATTGATGCAAGAAAGCTTTTTAAAAAAGTTACAATTGTTCAGATGCCTTACTGGGGCGATTACAAAGCCTGCAGGAATTTTGGTGAGAAAATTGGAAGGGCTGCTCAGGCTTTTGAGGTGAAAGAGCTCATCATAGCACCCAAAGAAAAGATAGATGCTTACGAGGTGATGGAATTTATAAAGGGAGTGAAAATTGGTCAGGAGTCTAGGTATCAAATTCAACGAGAAGCATATCCTTGGAAAGTGGAAAAGGTTCCAGTTAGCGTGTGGGATCTTTATCAAGTTATAAGGGACAAGAGACGAAATAAAAGGCTTCTCATAATTACCGATCCGAAAGGGCACAGTATTTCTAAAATAAAGGAAAATCTCGCAAAAGACCTCTACTACGCTAAGGAAGTTGTGGTTTTTATAGGTTCAAGGGAAGGCATCCCGAGGGGACTTTTTAGGTATGCAGATTACGTTGTTGATCTCGCCCCTTACATGACTTTCGCGACAGAACATGGAATCCCAGCAGCATTAATAGCCTTTTGGACAGTGTATGAAGAGGAGCTGAGGAAAAAGGAGGATAAAGGACAGCTCAGATCCTAAGGTCGTCATCACGAGTCAGCAATCCGCCATTTCATCACAGCAAGGAAAGGAAAATTATTCCACCAATTATTCCTCCTAAGAGGGTAGCTAAAAAGTTTGTGTGGTGGTTGTTTATAATTCCCTTATTCTCTAGTGTTGCACCAAGCAGGCTATCGATGTTACACCCTATGAATCCACCAATGGTTACTGCAAGGAGCATTTCGACTTTTTGAGTAGTTAAAAACACCGCGAAGGAACTTATAATGAATGCCCCAATTAATGCTATGATTTCGCCTTGCCATGAGATGGCCCCATTTTCTCCTACATTCGCAGGCTTTAGATTTGTTATCATCTTTGGAGCCTTACCAAATATTTTTCCCAACTCACTGGCGAGGGTATCTGCATTTGCAGTTGCTATTGAAGAGAAAGTGGCGGCCCAAAAGAAATCCTGCTTGGTATAATATTCAATTAGCAAAAATATTACGGTTGCAAGACCGTTTCCAAGAACATTTTGCCAGCTTCGTGTTCCTCTGCCTTCTTGAGCAATTCCCCTCTTGACTTTCTCTGCAAGACGATACTTTGTGGCAAAAACTCCAAGAAGAACGAAGGTAAGTAAAGCCAAAAACGGAAAAACTCCTCCAAATATAATGGTTAGTATTCCAATCAGGGCTGCAGCTATGACCCCTTTGCCATCGAGGGCTTTTAGCTTGTATGCCAAAGTCCCTAATAGTGCAATCACTGCAATCGTGGCAATGTTCATTGTTCCCACCGTCTACGACTCTGCTTGTCTCTTTTCTCTGGCCTTTTATTAGCTTTTCTTTCACTTATTGCCGAAAAAAGAAAAGCTTTCAGACGAGCTCAAATTTGACAACTTCTGTTATGAATGTCACATCAACTTTCTCCACATTTTTGAGTCTTCCGGTTATTTCTGTTATTTTTTTCTCAACTTCTTTCATGTCTTTGGGTACCAAAATGTGAATTACAAGGTTGTGAGCTCCGATGGCCCTCTCTATCACCTTGACATCTTCATCATTTTTGAGAATCTCTATCTGCTCCTCCACTGGAGTTCCTGGAGTCAAAGTTATTCCAAGTATTACGTATATGTATCCAAGTCTGTCAAAATCCGGGATGAGTGTGTACTTCTTTATTATCCCTTCCCTCTCTAACCTCTCTAGGCGTCTTGAGACCCTTTGACGGGTTGTATCTAGATATTCGGCCAACTGTCTATAGTTCAGTCTTGCATTTTTTGAGAGCAGTTTTATCATCTGTAAATCAAACTTGTCAATTTTTTTCCTCATATATGGCCACCCTCATGCATTTTCTGTTACCAATTTATATAAATATTTCGAAAAAATCTTAACAGAGTAATGAACGAATAGAAATTTTATCGGCTAATGAGTTACGAGGACTCAACCTCTCTCACTCCATCTATTTCTGTCCCTTGTTGAGTACTTGGAGAGGCTCTCAAGAAGAGCCCCTTCTGCATCTATACCATAGTAGTTCGCAATGCACAAAAGAGCAAACAGCACATCACCAATCTCTTCCTTGACTTTTTTCTTTTCTCCTTTTTCTTTAATACCCTCAAACCTCAACATCTCTCTCGACAGCTCTCCAAGCTCCTCAATGACCGCAGCCAGCATTTCAAAGGGTTCCCAGTACCCACCAAAACTTTTTATTACCCTATCTACTTCTCTTTGCAGCTTCTCCATGATGCTCACCAAGTAAAATAAAGTTTTAGAGGAGCTCCTTTTCCAGCATATCAACGTATTTCTTAAGTTCCTCGAGATTTGTCCTGTAGAATCTGAGCTTTCCTTCCCTTCTCTCGTGTAGAAGGTTCATTCCTTTAAGGGTTCTAAGGTGATGGCTTATAAGGGTCTGGTCTTGGTTTAGTGCCTTTGCTATTAAACATACGCACATCCACCGGTTTTTGAGCATTTTCAGTATTCCTGCCCTTATTGGGTTTGATAGAACCTTTACGAAATCTATCAAATCTCCGGAAAGCTCAATCACAACCTCCTCCTCTAAATCCAGTATCTCACATGAGGCTAAACATTTTTGAACAGTTCTTCTCTGCTTTTCGTTTAAGCTCTCAAGAATTTCCCTAACCTTCATAAACTGTCACCGAAGTATTTAAGAAAAGCAGCATTTATAAAATTTTCATATGAATTCTAACGTCATTCAATTATCTCTATCTCAACTTCTCTTCCTTCGCTGTTGTAGGCTTTTACGCTCTTTTCCTCAAAGGGATACGCAACTATTATGTGAATCCCTCCAAATTTGGAGAAAAAGCTCACGTCTGCTCGGGAAGGTCTTGAAGAAGGAACCGGATGCGAGTGAACCGTTCCCTTTATGTTTTCATCATGAGGCAATAACCATGTGTCAAAATAAATGGACTCTCTACCAAAGTGTCCCTTTGGAATTATCAAAACTTCTTCGAAAATCCCGTCTTTTTCTCTTAAAAATCCCCCAAATTCGTTGGGATAAAAATCTCTCGCCAGCTGAAGAAGATATTCTAGGAGATCCCTCCTAATTTTTACTTTCATTTTTTCTTTTCCTCCAGCATGTCAAGTGGGGAATAGAGAGTATACCCCTGTTTTCCCCTTACTAGCTGACACGCCTTGTCTATCTCTTTTTTAATTCCGCTCCATAACTCTGGATTACCTTCTTTAAACTCTTCCAGCAATGCTTTGAGCTTTTCTTTGTACTTCACAACTTCGAGGTTACTTCTCAATTTTTCTGGTTCTTCCTCTTTCAGCTCTTTTTCAATTATATACGTCCCTAAAAATGCAGCGGGAAATCTCGACACTGGGAACACAAGGAACAAAGCGGAATGAAGAGGTGTGGGAGTATATTCGCTTATTGAGTTCAGACCTCTTCCTAATACCCCGTATTTCTTTGGGATTAGTCTTTTTCTTGTGAATATTATGCTCTTCCTGAACAGCTTTTTCTTGGATTCCAACTCTATGTATCCCTCGTGGATCAGTTCCGCGAGCGTGGCTCCTACAATAGAGTAAGCAACATCATAACCATCATATCTCTTCTGCCACTCAAAATATTTGGCACCTTTCCTAATTGAGGGATTTTCCCTTGCGAAGTCTTCGAGGAACAAGAGTACAACAAGTGCCGGACTGAGTTCTTCCATGTTGCCCCCCAGATATATATTGATTGACCAAAGCTATAAACCTATCCCAAGAAGGCTTTTAAAGCCTCCTCTCTACCTTTATCCATGTGGGCATATATACTCGCCTTTCCGGAGAAAAAGTGGGAGAACTATCTGATCCCAATACTTGAAGAACCAATGATAAAAATAGTGGAGAAAAGACTTTTAAATGCAAAAAGAATTCACGAAGTCTTTGCAATCATCAGAAAAGACGAATTAAGAAAGTTTTCCCCTCATGCTTCAAGTCCTATCGGCGTAAATGCTAGAAATAAACTCGAAGCCCTTCAAAAAGCTTTGCCCTTTTCTGGTGATATCTTCCTTGTAGAGGGAAATATGCCTTTGGTGATGCCCTTTCTGATAAATTACCTCTCAACGTTGTTTTATGAAAGTTATGCAGATGCTTTGATTCCTACATGGGCTGATGGGAGCCTTGAAGTTACTCACGCTTTTTACAATGCCAGAGCCTTAAGAAAGGCAGTTGAGACATGCCTAAGCGAAAATGAGAGAAAGATAAGCTGTGTCGCAAAGTACCTTGATTATGAGAAAGTCAGCATAGAGGAGCTTATTAAGAGAAACCCAAAGGTTTCGTTAAGCTTTTTAAAAGTGAAAACCGCCTTTGATATAAAATTTGCCGAGGAAAATTTAAAGAAAGGGCTCTAAGCCCGAACTGCCCTTTTAACTCTATCTGCAATTATCACTGCCACGGCTCCTTTCATCAGGTCTATAGGAACAAACGGGACCACCCCTACTAAAAAAGCCTTTCCAAAGTTCCCTTTCATAAAAAGTCCCAATCTAATCCAACCAAGGATGTAAATCACAAGAATTCCCGTTACAGCTGCCAAGATATATCCCAGTGCATTATCTTTTCTCTCAGCCAGAAGGCCCACTAAAAAAGCCGCTATTGGAAAGGCTATTAAGTATCCGCCAGTAGGGCCGTAAAGATGAACAAAGCCACCGCTGAACCCGGCAAATACTGGAAGTCCAACAGCTCCCATGAAAACATATATTGCCTGGCTCAAGAAGCCCAGGCGAGCTCCCAAGAGAAGGCCGCTCAGCAGGACGAAGAGCACCTGAAGGGTTATTGGGACAGTACCAATGGGGATTGTTATCTGAGCGCCCACTGCAGTTAGCGCTGCAAAAAGTGCCGAATATGCCACTTCTTTCGCCTTCATTTTTATCACCCATGCTGTAACCGCATGTTAACCTTTAAAATTTTATGGTTAACGAAATCCACAAAAGATTTAATCATTAACTTTTTAGTAAAATTCATGAGGAAAGCGATAAAGAGGAGTGAAGTAAAGCGAAAGATTTTACAGGAGCTTCGAAAAGGAGGCATAGTTTCTGGAGATGATCTTGCGTCGAATCTTGGAATCTCCCGCGTGGCCGTCTGGAAGCACATAAAAGAGCTTAGAGCATTGGGGTATGAAATAGTATCCACTCCCAAGGGATACGGACTTCTCAAAAGCCCAAACAAACCATATCCCTGGGAGCTTGAATTTGAAAGTTATTATTTTACAGAGGTCAGCTCCACCATGGATGTTGCAAAGGAGCTTGCAAGGAAAGGATTAGATAAGGTATTTGTCATTGCCGAAACACAGAAAAAAGGAAGAGGTAGATTGGGCAGAGAATGGGAGTCCCAAAGGGGAGGCCTTTATTTCTCATTTGTTCTGAGGCCCAATTTATCTTTAAAAGAGGTCGATAAAATATTAGTTCCCGTATCCAAAGCTATATTCGAAACTTTGAGAGAATACTCCCTCTCCCCAGATATAACTCCAAATTATGACGTTTTTGTAAATGGAAAGAAAATAGCGGGAATCTTGGTTGAAGCAGAAGGAGAAATCGAAAGAGTGGAATACGTTATCATTGGAATTGGTGTAAACGTTAACAACTCCCCGCCTGAAGGAGCCACTTCGATGAGGAATGAACTTGGCCAAGAAGTCAATCTACTTGAATTCACAAAGAAGCTTTTTGAGAGAATCTATCATAACCTTTCAGACAATTTTTTAAGCTCTCCTTCTAATCCTTGAAAGATGATAAAGGTAAGGAATCTATGGCATATCTACGAGGGGAAAAAAGAGGCCTTAAGGGGAGTCAACTTAACTTTTGGAAATGAGATTATAGCCCTAGTTGGGCCTAATGGCTCTGGAAAAACAACCCTAGCAAAACATTTGAACGGACTTTTAAAGCCAACAAAAGGAGAAGTGATAGTGGATGGGATGGACACCAGAAAACATAGCGTTGCTGAGCTTGCAAGGATTGTTGGTTATGTTTTTCAGAATCCAGAGCACATGTTCTTTGAGGAGAATGTATTTAAGGAAGTGGCCTTCGGTCCTAGAAACCTCGGCCTTTCGGAGAGAGAGGTTGAAGAGAGAGTCGAATGGGCATTAAGACAGGTCAACCTCGAGGGCTACGAGGATCGCTCACCTTACTCCCTCAGTGGTGGAGAAAAACAGCGCTTGGCCATAGCCTGTATCTTGGCTATGAAGCCCAAATACATAATTCTCGATGAACCTACAACCGGACTTGATGAAAAAAATACCGAAAGAGTGAAAGAGGTTATCAGGAAGCTTTACAAAGAAGGGCATGGAATTCTCTTAATAACCCATGAAATGGAGTTAGTTCTTGAACTAGCAGAGAGGGTTGTGCTTCTATATCGGGGAAAGAAAGCTTTTGATGGAGACGTTGAGGAGTTTTTTGGGCTCGATTTGAGAGAGTATGACTTAGACCGGCCGAGGCTTCTCACAATTAGCAAAGAGGCAGGTTTGGGATTTGTCAGGAGTGTTGAAGAATTCCTAAACGCTTTGGGGATGAGAACATGATGTATACATTATACCTCGAGAGGAACTCACTCCTTCACCGTCTTGATCCGAGAGTGAAGATAATAGGCTCTTTCTTCGGTGTAGTTGTCCTAATTCTTTTCAACTCTCCAGTTTTACTCGCCTCTCTTTTCCTTCTAATAGTTCTTACCCTTGTTATTCTTGGGAAGATAACCCTAAAAGAAGTCTTCAAGGTTCTTAAACCCCTCATCCCGATCTCTGTGATTGCGATGATTATATGGCCATTTATCCTAAAGCCTTGGTATTTTGGCCTCTTTATAGGTTTTGGCTATGGAATAAGGCTTCTTTCGGTTGCCCTGCTCACTTTAGGCCTAATAATGACAACTCCACAAAGGGATCTCATTCTTGGTTTCATTAAGATGGGAATGCCCTATGAAATTGGTCTCACTTTAACCATAGCCCTCCGATACATACCTACCCTTTACATGCTGACCCAGACAATAATGGATGCTCAAAAGTCCAGGGGACTTGAGCTTGAAAGGGGCAACTTCATCCAAAAGGCCAAAAATACAATCCCCGTTCTAATTCCCTTGATAATTGCATCAATAAAAACCGCGCACGAGCTCAGCATAGCGCTGGAGAGCAGGGCATTTGGAGCGAGCAAAAGAAGGACTTTTCTCCACAACATCAAGATGGAAATGAAAGACTACATTGTTTTGGGGATAAGCCTTGCCTCGTTCCTCTTTGCAGTTTACATGAGGTATTTCCTCGGCATCGGGTACATTAAGCTATTCTAAAATCAGCTTTATTTTTGAGTCTATCGGTATGCTGTGCTCTCCAGTATTTTTCACAAATTCTGGAGGAGCTTTAAGAACGCTTAAATTTAACCTGTAATGGCCCCTATAGCCTTTGACTCTCATTACTAAAAGGTGCTCAAAAAGTTCGGGGATAAAGAAGAGCCTTCTAAACTCCGAGATTAAATTTAATTCGTTTATCTCAAGAGCGTTATGAGAGAGTATCAAGAATATACCCCTCCTATCGACGATTTTTCTTAACTCCAGCATGCCCTTTTTGTCTATCTCCTCAAGGATTCCAAAGTTTGAAACAAAAACAAATGAGTCATCAAGAACCATCTCAAGTGCATCGAGAAGGTCTCCCAGAGTATAAACCTTACCCATTAAGACATCCTCGCTTTTCTCTGAGAACCTATTGAGCATCTTAAGGGAAAATCCATTGGTGGGTTCAAGGTAGTAAGTTGGGATTTCTAAATTCAGAGCATTTGCAATAGCGGAATACTGGATTAGGGTCTGAGCAAAAGCATCCGTCGTTATAACCCCGGCTATGCTGCTATTCTCTAGTCCACCCACTAATGGAGTAAGTTCTTCCAGTATCTCAATAACCTTTTTTTGAGTGTCGCTTGGCCTGAAAAACATCGACATCAATAAAACTTTGATGTCTTAGTATTTATATTTTTTGAGCAGAAATTTGGTGTTGGATATTTTCTAACTTTCTACTTAATAAGGCCTAGAGTAAGTTGACTGGAAATGTTACAACGAACACAATAGGCCATTTTGAAAGGGCTGGAGTTGGAAGACGTGTAGCCTTTGATAATTTTAATAAAATATTGTGCAATGTCCAAAAAGGACTTAGATGGTTTTAACGAAGATTATACCTCCTCTAGAGGTATGCACATAGTAAAAAACTCCTTTTCCCCGTTTAAGGTGTAAAAATGCCAAAATAATCGAAAATCGAACTTTTTCGAAATGTTTATATAATATCAGCACCTACAAGTTCTAAGTGGTTATTGTAATTCGAGCTATTTTTAAATCAATTTGTTTAACTTAACATTCATCAGGAGATGATATTTCATGGAAAAAATAAATGTTAGCATTGAAGAAGAAATCCTTCAACTTCTTAAGGAAAAAGGAGAGCTCACGGTTTCTTTCCTAACCCGCTTTCTCAATGAGAGAGGTGTTGAATGTACAAGACAGAAAGTTGAAAGAACACTAAGAAGACTTTCACAAGCGGGAAAAGTTGAGTTTTTCTATAGAAACGGAAACCATAGAAGGCACTACCGGCTGGTGAGGTAATGAACAGCATCCCAGGAGGGAGCGGAGTGAAAGGAGCGAATGATACAATGAACCCCTCCTCAATGATCCTGGGGAACGATAGAAGAATGCTTCTTTTGAAGTTCCTCCAGAATAACAACGGTAAGGCTGAGTTAAGGGAGATTGTGGAGTTTATAGCTGAAAATGAAGGACAAAACAATAGAAAGCACAGAAAGAGCGTTTATGTAAGTTTGCTCCAAACCCACATTCCAAAAATGGAGAGAGCAGGGATAATAAAATTTGACCACAACACGGTAACTTTGCTTAGAGTTCCAGAGGATGTAGACGTTTACATGGAAGTGGTTTCAAAGCATGACATAAGCTGGAGTACATTTTATTCAGGAGTCTCGGTTCTCTTTGCCCTTCTGGGCCTCTGGCTTAACAACATACCCCTTGTGATAATTTCAGGAATATATTTTATTTTGTCAATTATTCAGCATTTCAAAACTTACAAAGTTATCAAGAGATCTGGCGACTAATAAAATGTAGGAGTTTATAAGGTAATGACAGACTACCCGAAGGTAAGCCGGAATTAACTATATACTCCAAGAGATTAAGAAAATAATGAGTGCCTCATCATAAGGGGCACTCTTTGAAAAATTGGAGGCGAAAGATTTGAAAAAAGTTTTAGCACTTGGAATGTTGGGCCTGTTATTGGCCTTTGCAGTTGCCCTTGGCACCAGTGCAACGTTCAGGGACTACAGAGCGGTCAGAAGTGTTCACATCAAAATAACTACAGATGATGCCGAACTTATTGACCTAACTCCAGTACAGCCCTATGCGTACATTAATGGAACGGGACATCTAGTCATAGACTTCTCAAGTAGCAATCCAAACTGGCCAGGGCATAATAATATTAATTGGACAGGAAAAGGCTTAGGGATTAGCCCGCAGTCAAGGTACAACTTTGATGAGGTCTTTAACGTAAGCAATGATCTTTGGGATGAGGTTAACATAACCGTCGAAGTTATCTCATCAGATCCTAACAAGATAACATTCTATGACCCGACATCCAACATGTGGAAAGTTAACGCTAGCGGCCAACCTTACAACTCAGATACTTCATCAGGAGATGTCTGCTTTGTATTAACACCTGGAGAAGCCCTTGGAGTAGGCATGGAGTTAGCTAACATGGGACTTGGAGACCACAATGTTGAGATAACCATCAAGGCATGGCCATATGACAGTGCACCTGATTACCTACCAAATGAATGCGGAGGTGGTACATGATGAAGAAGATAATAGGAATCTTCATGCTTATAGCAGGAATAGTCATAGCAGTAGCCGCAAGCAGTGCAAGCTTTGCATACTTTGAAGCTGATAGAGGAGTCCACATTAAGGTAGTTCCGGATGACAGTGAGTTCATTGACCTAAAACCACTGCAACCCTATGCATACATTAACGAACAAGGAACACTCACGGTGGATATAAGCACCAACAATGGAAACTACAATGCAAGCAAGGGCTTTGGAAAGGGTGTAAGCCCAGACTCAATCTACGTCTTTGAACACATGTTCGGAGTAAGCAACCATCTATGGGAGAACACACCAATCTGTGTGGTAATAACATGGAGTACTAGTGCGTTCAAGTTGTTCAACGGAACTTACACCGGCAGTGCTGGAGCAAGCCCATTGAAAATTATAGTGCAGCCAGGAGGCATGGCAAACATCGGAATGCTCATTAACAGTACAGGCTTAGCTAACTGTACCTCGATTGATGAAGACATAACAATTAAGGCATATGCAGACCTTAGCAAGTGTCAACCATGATATGAGTTAACTTTTCTATCTTGGAGCATTTGCTCCTTTATTTAAAATTTTAGGGGGAAGAATAGTGAGAAAAATTATTGAACTGACCTTTGCGATTATAATGTTAGCTGTACTTTTCTTTAGTGTTGGGCTTTATAAGAAACCGATTCCAGTTGTTCTTGCTGTTGATGATAACGCCTCAGTTTCTATTGAAAACCCTCTTCCGCCTTATGCTTATCTGAGCAACGGTTATCTAAAGGTCGATATCAGTAATCAGAGCCCTTTTTATCCGGGTTTTGGGGAAGGTCTTTCGCCTGATGCTGTCTATGTTTTTAATGATGTTTTTGAGATATACAACAACGAAACTGAAACGGGAGAAAGCGTGATATGCGTGAGTATAGCTTCTCCAGCTCCAGCTATTGGGCTTTTTGTGAGCCCCTATACCGGCACTTGGAGCCAGAGCATAGAGTTTGAAGTCCCAGCAAACCATAGCGTAAAGGTGGGAATGCGATTTAACGCCACAGGATTGCCCTTGGGAGGTTACAATCAAAACATCACGATACAGGCTTTTGGAGGTTCATGCGGATGAAGAAGCTCATTGAATATTTCTTAATTCTAGTGGTTTCCGTGTTTGTTGTGGGATCTATCTTGGGAGCTCTTCTCGATAAGCCCGTCTTTATGTCTTATGTTTCTTCAGATAGCATGAGCCCTACGTTAAATAAAGGTGATTTGTTCTTCATAAACCCTTTCTCAAAGAGTGCAGATATTGGAGATATAATAGTTTTTAATTTAAGAGGTAGGTGGACCGTTCATAGAGTTGTGGCGATTGTTGAGGATGGTTACATTACTAAGGGCGACAACAACGTTGCAACCGATCAGCAAGAAGGTAGGACAAGCCCAGTTTCAAAAGATAAAATAGCAGGAAAGGCTATTACTATTGGCAACTCCCCTCTTAAAGTCCCACAATTGGGCACATACATCCAGAGAGGGATCTCAGGGAGAAATAAAATGCTCCTCGCGGCTGCTATGATAATTATTGGTGCCCTCGCATTTACTGGAGAGCCAAAGCGCAAAAGAAAAAGGGCAAAGTTCATCAAGATTAAGTTCAAAACGCTTTACATATTGACATCAGCCTTTCTCTTAATAATGCTCTCGATTTCGATATTCGCCTCGTGGCAGATGTTTCCAATAGAATATGCAGTAACTTCAGCCGGAGGGCAGAGAGAGGGATGGGTTTTGCCGGGTTCTATGTTTGAAAGGGAGATAACAATAAAAAACAGGAACTTCTACCCTATGATTTACTACCTCGAGCCTCAAACCGGGCGGATTTCAAGCATATCAAAGAGCCAGCTCGAATTGGGACCCCAAGAAGAAGAGACCGTTAAAGTTACAATAAGCGCTCCTGAGGAAACTTCCCTGTTCACGGATAAAGTTAGGGTAAACGCTTACATTCCACTTCTTCCTGAATCGATTATAGGTTCTTTATACAGAGTAAATCCTGTGTTGCCCGTTTTTGCAATCCTCTTTGAGACTTCGGCATTTCTTGGAGTTCTATACTTCATCTCGGGCATTGGGAATGAGGACGTGTTGAAAATCAGAAATAGAAGATTCAGCTTATTAAGGCAAATCAAAATGGAGGTGTTTGGAAGATGAGAAAGCTTATCCCAATTATACTTTTGATGCTTCTCTCCTCACTGATAATCATCGGTTCAAGCGGGACTTTCATCTACTTTAATGCGGAAAGAGAGGTAAGGGTTGCAGTTGTTCCTCATGAGAGAGAATACATAAGCTTCATGTGCTACGATGAATACGCGGCTACGGTAATAGTTGACCAGAACAGCGAACTTACTTTTGATGCATTAACAGTTGGCAACTACTTAAATGAACTTAAAACCGTCAATATCTGGCTTGACCCAGATTACTTCAACCTTCCAAGTGGTGTTGAAATGTGGATAGAGAGTGAAGATGGCGTAACAAGGCCGATTGATTCCCAAGAATACTACACCTTCTGGGGCAGTATTAGCGTTGGGAATGCAGATCCAGGGACTTATGAAGTTCCTATAACTCTCTATGCTACTTGGGATGGAGGAGATGCGGTGATAAAAACCTGTTCAATAAAAGTGGTAATCCTAAGCGGGCCGAAGATTAGAAAAATCCTCCTAAGTGGTAACACGACTAATATTCCATTGAAAACCTACCAAGAATGGGTGTTCCAGATAGAAGTTAACAATTCGGGAACACCGAGAAACCTGACCATAAAAGACGTGATCCCGGGAGAATTCGATGTAGATCTAAGCAGAACAAGCGCAAGCAAAGGGAATTATACCTTTACTAGGCACGGAAAGTCGGATCACTTAGAATGGAATGTTGAATTAGGCCCAGGAGAAAGTGCCCACATAAATATAACCATCTCCACAAGATGCGTGAAAACTGGACCTTGTGGAAAATGTAAAAAATGGGAGTTTACCTCCTGCGGATCCTACGAGTTGAACGAAGGAGCGAAAATAGTGGAGTACAATATTACAAGTAATAGTCTTGTCGTATATACTGTGGAATGCAAAGATAAATGCAAAGATAAGGATAAATCCACGGATAGCAACACTACAGAGGTTATATGGAATCAGACTGAAAGTAGAGAGCACTCTAGCGGGAGAGGTTAAATTATAGACATATGGAGGAAATTTAGATGAACAAAGAAAATCTCAAAGAAAAAATGAAAAAATTTGTGACAAGAAAAGAGGTTTTAGCTGTATCTCTAGTGCTATTTCTCTTCTTTGCGTTCTATTCGCTGAAGTTGATGAACGTTCGCACCACTACACTAACTCAAAAGATGATTGGCCGGTATTCCCATGAGGGACAACTCACTCATATGGCGATTTTAAAAAACAACACGCTTTATGGGGAAACGCTCAGAAGAGAGGAGTATCCCAGCCCACTTGTTGAAAGCTTTGTGATAACCTATAGTTACAGCTTTACCCCTCCTGTGGCTTCAATTAAGGGGACATATATCACAAAAGGGATAGTGCAGTATACTGTAAACAGAGGCAGTGAAGAGATCGTCCTCTGGGAGGATAAGTTGTTTGAAAAATCAGGGAAACTGAAAGAAGTCAAGTTTAGTGTGCAGTATGAGCTTAACCTGACAGAGCTTGCAAACAGGACAAGTGAAATAACGAAGCAGATTGGCTTGAGAAGATTAAACCGTAAGATAACTTTTATCACTAAAGTTAAGGTAAATGGAGAAGTTTATGGGAAAAAGATAAGTGAAACATTTGAACAGAATTCAACTCTTGTTAAAGATGGCTCAAGCGGTTTGTACTACTTCACAAATGAAAAGAAAAGCATAGAAAAAATAGTGACTAAAAAAGAGAGTAAGAGAACTGTGGTGAGAATTCTTGGACTGCCATTTTATGCGGATACCGCAAAGAAAGTAGCTCCAATATTGGCTTTACTGTTCCTAACTCCTCTCCTGGGTGGAGTATATACCATCAGAGCTCAGAGGCCTAAGAATGAGTTCAAGGATCTGAAGGCTTACATAACGGAGGGGGCCCCAATCCATGTGGAGAAAAGAGTAATTCTGGCAACAAAAGAAGATTTAAAGAAGACCTTCGATCTCTTGGACAAGCCGATTCTTCACTACAAGGATGGTGAAGAGGACGTTTACACAATAATTGACGGCAACATAGCTTATGAATACAGACACAAAAATAGCAAAAATAGCTGATTTTCTCTTCCTTTTTAAAATTTAGAGAATCAAAGAAAAGCTGCACCTATGCCCAAGATCAGTGCAAAAACAAACACCACCAATATTTCTACAATGATTGTCATCAGCCATGCTATTGTTGCTTTTATCCAGTCCGTGTTAAATACTGTTTTTATAACCCAGATGTAGGCTATGATCCCCAAAATCCATCCTATAACTGGTATCCGTCCTATAAGTAAAGCTAAGATTCCACCGCCAACGACGGCTATCATAGACTTCCCGAGGGTTGCTTCTTCTATTCCGGCAAACTTTGCTCCAAGCATCAGGAAAAATCCTGCAATTACTAGAGCTATTAAAATTACCAGCACTGCCATGAGTCCCATAGCTGCTATAAGCCCAGGAACAAACGGCGCTCCCATTGGCATTGCAATCACCTTGGGAATTACTAACATTCACTTTTATTAAACTTTCCGTTTTTGAAGAAGAAAAAGCTTTAAGGGAGCGAAGGAAAGCCTTCTAGGGATGTAAAATGGAATCAGTTAAGAGGTTTATATGGGAGTATTTCATAAGACCCATGTATACCAGAGAGGGTTATAATCCGTACAACACCTTTGTTTATGCAATCATTCTTGGACTGGCGATTATCTACACATACAGGTGGATAATAAAGCCCCTCAGGATAAAGGTTGATGAAAAGCTCTTCTATGCCGTTACCCCAATGGTTGTCTTTGGGGCAACTGTTAGGGCACTGGTTGATGGAGGGGTTTTAAAGCCCCACCCCCTTATCTTGACTCCCGGGATATTCTTTACTGCATTTTTCTTGATCTTGCCGGCCCTCTTTGTAGATTCAAAGCTAAAAACTTATCCAAAAATAACCGTTGGATGGGGGGCAATTTTAGCCCTCTATGCAAACTATCTTCTTGTAACAAACGCCAAAAGCTGGGAACCCTATGAGCTGACGTTTTTCTATACCATGGCCTTTTTCTTGCCGATTTTGGTTTATTATAAGTTCAGGCCTTTTGAAAAGTTATATCTTTTCCCTGTATTTGCCCACATCTTTGATATAGGTTCGACGGTGGTGGCCATCCATTATTACGGCTACAGAGAAGTGCACTGGATTGAGAACCTTCTTGTTCAAAAGTTCGGGGCGTTTGTTTATTACCCCTGGATAGTGTTCATATTGGTTGTCGTCTATTACGGGTTGAGGTATTTGGTGCCCGATGAGGAAGAGAGGAGATACTGGTATCTGGCAGTTTATATACTTGGATTGGGACCGGCGATAAGGGATCCGGCACAGATGATTTTACAGCTTGCGGGTTGATATCTTCCTTTTGGATCAAAAATTTTTATAACTACATGATAGAAGTATATTCAGAGACATCTGGAGGTGGGATGTTGAAAAAGCTTTCTTTAGCTGTCCTCCTCTTATTGTTTCTCTCCACAATTCCCCAGCTCATACTTTCACAAGAGGAACCGCAAGTAACGGTTGAGGTTAATCCGAATCTTGAATTGTTTGCTGTGGTCTACATTCTAGCCTTTAATGGGAGTGATGAGTTCATAATTGCTCCTCAGGAGTATGTTCAAGAGGTTCTAACTTACTTTGCTCCGTACAAAGAGCACGAGGCAGTTAAATACATTAGGAAAGTTCTGGATAATTCTTTACCTTATTACTACCGAGACAGCGCAATGGTGGATTTAAGCAGTAGACTGACAATGCTGAATTACTTGCCCAACGAAACTAACCTCGGAGATTTAAAACCTTTAGCGGAATTCGCCAACGAGAGCAACTTCATGGAATTCTACAAGGCTCACGAAGAGGAATACCAACGAGAAGCCTCCTTATTGGAGAATTATTTGAAATGTGCCCCTGAAGAATACAAAAAGTTCTTCGGATACACTTATGATTCTTTTAAGATCGAGACATCATACTCCCTTAAAATTCATCCCCATAGCCTCATAAAAAATCAAACCATGTACTATGTCGGGTACATATATTGTAAGAACAACGTTACACTATTTTCTCAAGTTGTTATAGTACTACATGAATTTACACACCCATTTATAGAAAAGTTTCTTAATCGTAATTTCAAACTTTTTGAGAATACAACTTATTATCTTGACGAAATAAGAAATGAAATGCCGGTCATGACGGCTCATGATCCCTCTCATTACGGATCTTCCTATTGGTACTTGACCGAACTTTTTGTAGAGGGTTTAGCTGAGCACTTAGCAATAAAATGCGGAGTGCCAGAGGACTACGTTCTCTTCATGAATCTTCGAATGTCATCAACACTATTTCCTCTTAAGAGCTTCCTCCACGAATATCAAGAAGTCGAGAACGCTAATGAAACTCTCTACCAGTATGCACCTACATTTGCCAGACATATGAGCGAGTGGGCAACACCAGAAAACGTGAGTGAGCTCTATAAGATAACCACACCAGCAGCTGGAGTACAAATGATAGATAAGGCAGCATATATGGACAAACTCATTATTGTCTATGGAACTCAGAATCCGGATAAAAGGGGGAGTGAATATGACAAAGAAACTGCATATCTTGTAAAGAATAACCTCATGGAGAGGTTCAGGCTTTACGGGCGTTCTCCATCGATTGTAATTAAGGCAGACAAAAATCTAACCGAGGAGGATTTAAAGCACAATTTAATTCTTATCGGCGGTCCAGTTGCCAATGGTGTTGTAAAGCAACTCAATGATGAACTTCCGGTGAAGTTTGTTTTCAATGCTTCGTGGATTTTAAGGAGGAATCCTTCCAATGTCAAGGAGTTTGCGGCTTTTTACGTAACGCCAGATTATGTGGAGCGGATTTCACTAAATAGAAACATACCCCCTGATGTTTATGGGGTTGTTGAGACCATAAGAAATCCTTGGAATGGGAATGCATACATCACAATTATTGCGGGAGTTGACAGGTATGGGACGAGAAGGATGATTAACGGGAGCGGATTGGAAAGCTACGTGATTAAAGGTGAAAAATACTGGGAAATAGGATTTTACACCCAAAATGGTTCCTGTTAGGTCGTTGAATGTTTCCTCGCAGTTTTTGCAGTGGTATTTTGAGTTCCTTTTGGTGTGTCCATTTTTCTGGACTTCTTTACTGCCACAGTATGGGCAGGTTACTCCTTCCGGCCAGTGTGTTTGTCTGATTATTCTATAACATTCTTCCGGCTCTGGCAGGAATAATTTTCGGGCGATGGGAAAAGCTTAAAAAGCCTTCAGTCACAGTGCAGATGGGTCAAACCAAAGGAGTTAAAGGAGAAGTGAAAGAAAAATGAAAATAATTGCAGGAAGTATTCTGGCAGGTCTGAGTTTGTTAGCAGAGGTAGTTAATGAGTGGTTGCATCACTTTTTTTGGGCAGCCTTTAACATCGCTGAGGGCGTAATGATTGAAGGGGCTGGGCAATTCGGTCCTGGACCGTACTATCCACGAGGTCCGGAAGCCGTGCAAATCTTCATTGGAACGAGAATTATTATTTGGATGTTTATAGCTTTGGGCGTTGCCTTGATAATTCAGGGACTTCAGGAAGCGAAAACGGGATCTGCTGAAAAAAGCTAGATTGAAGAGAAAGATATGCGATTGGCATGCTCCTTCGCCGACTGCGCTTATTGTG
>Ga0190315_1000093_pt1 | contig 52343 bp, 35 predicted proteins | sample 48701101_MG_FD_161673 | JGI IMG/M metagenome (GOLD analysis project Ga0190315, IMG submission 161673) | Hydrothermal vent sediment bacterial communities from Southern Trench, Guaymas Basin, Mexico - 4870-11-0-1_MG | ecosystem: Environmental > Aquatic > Marine > Hydrothermal vents > Sediment ...
AGCCACCATAATCACTTAACTTTTTTAAAGTATAGAAAATTTTATAGAACATTCTAATCTAAAAAGATCATATCTGTCCATAATTTCTCAATTTTTATGTCGTAGTAAAGTGACTGCACCCAAACGATTTTTGGATCTATAGATATTCAGATAATTATTTTCAAAGAAGGGTTCGATCTAAAATCAATCTCACGCAAAGGCGCTTCGGTGCCAAGTCTTCTCAATGCTTTGAAAGCGACTTTGCGCGAAGCGTGAGATTAAAAATGCCATCCTTTTTGAAATTATTTTTATGAAAATATATAGTTCCACCCTACTAAGGCGGGTTATACGGATACATCTATCACGTTCCTAATAATCAAGAAACAATCCTTTTCCTTCCTGACAACAACAGGTTTCCACCCAATTAAAAAACTCGTGCAGCCAAGGATCATCTGCCATGCTGATAAAGCTTTCAAAAGAAGGTAAATTATCACGATGAGAATAGGATTTTTTCCTATTCTTTGGTACACGCGAATTCCATTTCTTGTTGAGTTGCCAAAACGATAACAGATAACGCTGTTGCTTAAAGTAATGCTCATCGACTCGCTCATCAACTTTATGAGGCCAAGCATACCAATATGACCACAGCGGTGCAGGATAAATCTCTGGCGGTGGAAGTTCAAGCAACTGGTTCCGCACTTCAACAAACGCTGGTTTTCTGACCCAATTGTTTGTCCGTGAAAGCGATTCATCTACAAGAAAACGAAGTTCATCCCAATCATTAAAGAGTTGTAAACTTGTTTCATACAGAAAACGATACTTAAGATAGGTTTGGTATTCACCCTGCTTAATGGCTGCAATGTGTTCGCGCCATCTGGTAAGCTGAGCCGCTAATTCACTAGGTAAAATGGTTCGATAGGCTTGTTGTTGCCATTCAATAGGAAAGAGATGGTATCCGGTAATGGGATGAACTCGAAAACAAACCCTCGTTTTCTCATCTTCTGCCCACTGCTCAATGTCAAGATATGATTTTAATGCCGCTGAGCTTTTGAGATATTGCTGTTTATGTTCATCAAGTGAATGCTCAGACTCAGAGTCGGAATAATTTCTTATGCCGGCTTTTTGAAAAGAAGTCCTTTGTATTTCCACTAAATCGCGGATTTCGTCAATCTCGACGTTTGATTTAGGGCGCATACGAAACCAATCAATACCCATTGTAGAACTCCAAGAGTATAGTGAATAATATTTTCCGGACACCCCGTTTCTTTAAGAAATGTGAACCAAAGCAACCAATAGTGGAAGCAGGGCGCATTCCAAAAAAAAAGGGTCATTATCAATCTTGGCCTTCGTAAAATAAATTTGGAACGAAAATTGGGCCTTCGCAAAATAAATTTGGAACGAAAATCGGGCCTTTAATATTTATCAATATTGGAGTTCAAGATTTATCTTGATATAGCGTTTCCCGATTGAATAAAGTACAGTTATATTAAGAAAAACGAGCCGCAAAATAAATTTGGAACGAAAAGAAGGCCGCAAAATAAATTTGGAACGAAAAGAAGGCCGCAAAATAAATTTGGAACGATAATGATTTGTACTTAGCGTAGCCGACCTTCGGTTCATTCAATCGGGAAACGCTATAGCATCCCTCACATTTCCTTCAATTCCCACCGCAACAAGTCGTCTACATCCTCTTCTAGCAACATCTCTCGAAATAGCGGCACGCTGTAGTGATACCGTCCTGATGATTCGCGTTTTATCACAAAACTCAATGCTAAACGATCTAATGATTGTTTCACTTGTTCTGCGGTATAAGTGCCGTTGTGTGTTTCTAGCAAACTCATTAAGTCTGCCAGTTGAAACGCACCCTGTTTGATCGTGGCATAGACTATAATACGATCTAAGCGATTTTCTTGATCGTCAAAACTTAACTTTCCCCAGCCTTTTAATGCTTCGCGTACCGTCTCACTGTTGAGTGCTTGTGTCATATCCTCTTTTCCCAACACGCGCTGATGATTTTTGAGTCCTTTGACCATTTCATTGCAGACAATGGCTATCAAATTAGCCCTTTGCCCTGTCGCGGTTAGCACGTTTTCTACTAAGCTTTCTGACTCATAGCGCAAGTTCATGGTTTTCATCGGTTTTTTGATTAAATCGTAGCAAGCCTCTGTTTCTAGTTCGGCGATAGTGATGGCCTCTCCAAAGTTTTTTAACGGTGATTGATAATCCAAGACTGAGGCGTAGTACACTTCCCAAAATCCGGCGATAATAAAATGACTGTGCCCTTCTTCACTGACACTGCGAAAATGATTTAAGATGCGATAACCCTTCTTCATGTCGCTTTGAATGAATTGATCGGCTTGATCGATTAAAAACAATCGCCTTTGCCCGGAGCCTACTTCAAACACTTGTCTCAAAACCGTGTCTAAATCACTCTCACTGGGCAATCCTAATGTCACGGCTAACTGTTCTTGCAGGGTGTCACCATGTAAAGTCACATAATGGCATTGTACCTGCGGATGGTTTTGATAATGCCGATGTAGGTATTTGAGTAAACTCGATTTACCCAATTGTCGCCCGCCCACGAGTAAATAATTCGCAGGTTCGCGGTTAATAATATGCTCTAAAATTTGGGTACGTCCAAAAAATACCGCGTCTTTATTCACGCCGCTACGTGTTTGATAGGGAGAAATTTGTCTTGCTTTGAGTTGTTCCGCTAATAGCCCTGTGAAGGTTTGTACCGGATCAGACGATAACAACCAGTTTGTCAATTCGATATGATTGGGTACAATCCATAAATTTGAAGTCTCTTCACCGTGAGGGCGTAAGACTTGCAATTGTTCAGGATTAAGTGTGATGATGACCGCTTTTTGCAGTGCAATTGGTGGCGGTAATTGCTTTAAATCGGTTGCTGGAAAATACAGTAGACAAGATTCCAGATTAAGCGGAAAATTGTCAGGCAAATGTACCTTGAACCATTCCTCTGTCATCTGTTCCCACTGTTTTGCGCCTAAACGTTTTGCTAAGATTTCAGTTTGTTCTGTTGACCTCATTTTTAGAAACGCTATCGCTTCCACGATGGATTTTTCAGAGAGTTTTTTTCTGGCTAACACTTGAGTCAGGCAGCGAGCACGTTTTAATAGCCTATATTTTTGAGGTAATTGCGGTAAGGGGCTCGCTAATAAAGCGGCATTTGTTTTGCAAATGAAGGCTCTGTAAAACAGCGCAATAGCAAGGCAGATTAAAATAAACAGTATTAACCAATATAGAAACACACTGCCTTCTTGCTCAATTTCCTGAGACGCATCGCTTTCATGCTCGATTTCCGGAATCGGAGACGGTTCGCCTTCAGGCTCGATTTCCGGAATCGGAGACGGTTCGCCTTCAGGCTCTATTTGCTGAGTCGGAGACACTTCGCCTTCAGGCTCGATTTGCTGAGTCGGTTCGTCTTTGGGCTCGATTTCGTCAATCGTGTTAGAGGGTAATTGTTCTTCAGTGGGCGCTGGTTCTTCCGTAGGGAAAGGAACGCACGGCTGTTCAGAACACAAACACTGTTGTTCTATACATGAGAACCACTTCCCCGAAGCGTTGCCCGCCAATATGCCAAACCGTTTATTGTTCTGGGTATCCCACAGACGCACGGTACCTTCACTAGAAGCATAAGCCAGAATGTGTTGTTGAGCAGAAGTCGGGTTAAAGTCTATGGTGGTGATGTAATGAGTCTCAGGCACCGTTATTGGTAATTCAATCGCGTCGTCTGCACCCACATCCCACAAATAAATTTTGTCGTAAAAGCTATAAGCCAGGCGGTTTCCTTCAGCATTAAAAGCGACAGCATTAAGCGCATTTTTTTTAATGCTATTAGAAAACCGTTTAATTAATTGTCTGGACTGAGTATCCCAAATACACACCAAACCATGACGGAAACCTGAAGACAGCAGTCTGCTATTGGGGCTGAAATCCAGCGTGTTGACATGTTGATATTTTGTACAAGTTAGGCGTTGTTTGTACATTTTAAAAGAGTCGGTATTCCAAAGACGTACTTTTAGATCAGACGCACCAATTGCCAGCATTTTTCCGTCTGGGCTAAAAGCGACTGCTCCCATCTTGTAGACTTGCCATTTAAAGGGTTTTCTAAGCAATTCACCGGATTGGATATTCCAAAGGCTGACTACCCTATTTGAGCTGGAAACTAATATTTTGCCATCCGGGTGAAATGCGATAAAATTGGCGGCATCGGGCTGTGCTTTAAACGTTCTGATGAGGGTTTTAGAGTTTATATCCCACAAGTGTATGGTTTTGTCTTTTGAACTCGAAGCCAGTATTAATCCATCTTGACTAAAAGCCACGGCGGTAATGGGTTGAGTATGTTTTTCAAACGTATTGAGTAATCTACCAGAATGGGCATCCCAAAGGCGTACCCGGTTATCACCCGCACCATACGCGAGTACGTTGCCGTCTGGACTAAAAGCGACAGAAGTGATTTGACTTCTGTTATCAAGGGCCGTTAATCGCTTCTCAATCTCTTCTTCTGAGAACAGTGGCGGTTGTTTGGGTAGGGCTATTGAGCCAAAAGACAAAAGAATGAGGTAAAAACAAAGCAGTAATTGTATTTTTTGCAAGGTATTCTGTTTAAGCCTGTGTAATATGTTCATTGGTTCTCGTACTATAGTTCTTCAGATTTTTAAAAAGAGGGATCGATCTAAAACCAATCTCACGCTAAGCCGCTTAGCCGCTAAGACGCATTAATACTTCTTAGCTGCGCCTTGGCTCGAAGCGTGAAAATCCGATTGTTTTCTCGAAATCGGATTTCTCAACAATTTTGGGGGACAAAACGTTTCAGAATGAGTAGATTTCTTTTCCAGCCAAGCGCAAGGCTTCACATCGCCAACATAAATACTTGCGCCCTTCGAGAGGCTGCTCAACCAGCAGATTGTTCCAATATAAACGCCGCAATAACGCATTACGCTGATGATCATAAGAAAACAAGGCACTAGATGGGGCGACTTTTTCTTGTGCTAACCATTCGCGCACTTGCTCCGCCTCTTTTTGCCGAAAAGGTGTGAACAATCGCCACACAAACGGATCATGACTCAAAGCAGCCGGGTAGTCTTGCCATTCAAGTGTCGGCTCGCTCTGGAACAACTGCAAACATTTTTGTAGTAAAACGGGGTGTCGGCCACTCAGTACCAATAACTTATCTGCACTGTCCTCATCCAATGCTAATTCAATATCAAAATTATTCCGCATTGCGTACACCTCTGCTCGCGTTAATTCTGGCCATTGGTAAACTTCTGCCGTATTTAACACCGACGGGCTATGGTGTGGATATTTTAATTCTGCCAGTTTTTCTCCGCCACAAAGTATGATATGTAATTGATTGGCATGGCTTTCGTTCAAACTTCGCACCATACCGGCGACTTGTTGGCGGGTGGATTGTGCCCCATGTTCAAAACGACTGATTAATAAAAACAATGGCGTTGAGTGGTTATTTAAGCGAGCGAGCAACGCTTGTTCAAATTCAATCCCATTGTTGACGGTTTCACTCAATCCAGATTGTTGTGCTAAAAGAGCAAAATAGTTTGGCATGTCGGTTTCCAGATTGTACGATAGTGCAATGTGCAAACAATGCTCAGCTTGATAGCGCGTCTTTGCCTCTGTCAGCAGGGCTTCCACCATCGGTGCTTGGTTTCGATCATTTTGTGCCAACAAGATCAACGGCGGTGGTGAATTTTGCTCAAAATGGGTCAACCGGGTTTTGATAAATTCACGGGTATCGCTTGTGACTGGCACTGTCGGCGCGACGGCGGGGGAGGGCAATTCTAAGTCCTTTTCATCGAAGGGTTTATGACTCAAATGAGAGACTAATTGATGAAATGCCTCCTGGTATTTTTCGGCGCTAAAATTGATCAGACTAGCAGACAAAAAGGAAGAATCCGATAATACGTCATTAAAAGCCACCGGGATGAAGGTAAAATCGGGATCATGTTGTTGACGTTTTAACATCAACTCGTATTCTTCGCGCACCCAACCGGATTCAATGGTTTCAGGTGTCACAACCAATATTGTGTGGTTTTGTCGCAGATTCTGTCCCTCAAAATCGACGGTTTGCTTTGTGGCGGTTTTCCAAATATCCCAAAAAACAAGGTAACCCATATTATTAAGATTACGCGCCAATGTTTCAACCCCATCTTGATTTGTGGCGTGGTGGCTGATAAAAATCGTCTCCTCAGCCGTAAGCAAAGGCGGACTTTCCGGGGTGGTGGGGGAGGGTTTTACCCTCTGTCGCTTTTTTTTAGGCTCTGTTGTCCAAGCGGCAAAGATGCCGGCTAAGGCAGCAATTCCGAGTATAGTTATTGTATCCATTGTTTGAGTGAGTTTGAGTTATCGGTTTTTAAATTAGGCACCAAAGCCAACCGTTAAATTGCGCAATTTATGACGATGTTAAGTATAATACTTCGATAGTCTTTCAAATAATTACGGCAAAAAGGGCCCTGGTTTTCCAATGATATGATCTTGAAACTTTAGAACGAAATCGTCACAATTTAAACAAGACTCCCCGCGATCTTTCGAGAGCGCATAGGCTTTTCTTTTAAAAGGCAAGTTCATATTCTCTATTCTTCGGTGCTTGTGTATCTTCTTTCCAACCCGGTTGACTGTATTGATTAGGATTTAAAACAAATTGTTGGGCCGGAATACAATCAGACACCTCAAAATTTAATTGGGTGAGTCCATTTGAAGCTAACGCTAAATAGCAAGCCCCTGGTGGCCATTCTGAAACACAATCTAATTCATACCGAAAATCGGTTGACTTAAATCCCCAACGTTTTTGAAGTATGACAGGTTGATTATTGTGATTTTTTAAAAACGAATCAGACGACTCTGGATCATAAAGCGTTACCTTTAATTCGCCACCCAGCACCTCTCTAAAAATAACCGAAGCATAACCAGCGATATAGGTATCATCATTGGCATTAAGTTCTATTCCCGATAATTTCAAAGGTTCCCCCCATACTTGGGAAGTCAATAAAGTGATTCCCCAAAAATGTAATTCTATTACATCCCCCAGTTTGGGAATTAAATTCACATAAGTTGAGGCTTCTGAAAAATCTACAAAATCGAATTGATTGCCGGTTATATCTAATGGGTAGATCATTTTATTTTCCTAAATAGTGCTTGAATCATTATGCTTGTATCAAGCGGTTTACCTGTACTCTCAAAAAAAAATAACGCAAGAGACGCAAAAGAACGCAATTTCACGCCAACGTTTTTGCGCGCAAAAACGTTGGCGTGAAAAAGATATTTTTAGGCCTCGAAAATCTCCTTTAGCGTCTTTAGCGTCAAAGCGCGTTTATTTTTTTAGTGGTCGTGCTGCAAAGTGAATAAGATGAGAGATGATTATCATCACCCACATTCCTACATCATCAAAGATTCATAAATGCTCACGCAAAGCCGCTAAGACACTAAGAAGGCTAAGTGAATTAATCTTGTAACTTTGCGCCTTTGCGCCTTTGCGTGAAATCATTTAAATATGACAAAGTCGCATTGAATCTCAATTTTTTTATAACTGATAACTGATAACTGATAACTGATTAAACTTTCTGATAAATTTGGCTGCCTTGGGTTTTAAATTCTTTGGCTTTTTCTTCTAGCCCTGTTTCGACGGCCTTTTCGATATCGCCGATGCCTTTTTGTTGGGCGTAATCCCGTACATCTTGCGTGATTTTCATGGCGCAGAATTGGGGGCCGCACATGGAGCAAAAATGAGCCGTTTTGGCGGAGCTTTTGGGTAGGGTTTCGTCGTGATATTCAATCGCGCGCAGGGGATCGAGGCCTAAATTGAATTGATCTGCCCAGCGAAATTCAAATCGCGCTTTTGAAATGGCATTGTCGCGAGTTTGCGCACCTGGGTGCCCTTTGGCTAAGTCGGCCGCGTGGGCGGCGATTTTGTAGGCGACAATCCCTTCACGTACATCATGTTTGTTGGGCAAGCCTAGGTGTTCTTTGCGGGTGACGTAGCACAGCATGGCGCAGCCATACCATCCGATCATGGCCGCACCTATGCTGGATGAGATGTGATCATAACCCGGTGAGATATCGGTGATCAGGGGGCCTAAGGTGTAAAATGGGGCCTCTTGGCATTCTTTGAGTTGTTTCTCCATGTTTTCACGTATTAAGTGCATGGGGACATGGCCGGGGCCTTCTATCATCGTTTGTACATCGTGTTTCCAAGCGATTTGGGTTAATTCGCCTAAGGTTTCTAATTCGGCAAATTGGGCCGCGTCGTTGGCATCGGCAATGCAGCCGGGGCGTAAGCCATCGCCTAGCGAAAAGGCAACATCATAGGCTTTCATGATTTCACAGATTTCTTCAAAATGTGTGTAGAGAAAACTTTCTTGGTGGTGCGCTAAACACCATTTTGCCATGATGGAGCCGCCGCGTGAAACCATGCCTGTGAGGCGTTTGGCCGTGAGGGGGATGTAGGCTAAGCGCACGCCAGCATGAATGGTAAAGTAATCAACGCCTTGCTCTGCTTGTTCAATTAAGGTGTCACGAAATAATTCATAAGTTAATTCCTCCGCTTTGCCTTCCACTTTTTCTAAGGCCTGATAAATGGGCACTGTGCCAATGGGTACGGGTGAATTTCGCAAAATCCATTCACGGGTTTCATGAATATTTTTGCCAGTGGATAAATCCATGACGGTATCCCCTCCCCAACGGATTGACCAAACCATTTTTTCAACTTCTTCTTCAATTGAGGAGCTTGTGGCAGAATTGCCGATATTGGCATTGATTTTGACCAAAAAATTCCGCCCGATTATCATGGGTTCTAATTCGGGATGATTGATATTGGCGGGAATAATGGCGCGGCCGCGTGCAATTTCATCACGGACAAATTCTGGGGTAATGATTTTCGGTATGGCAGCGCCAAACGATTCCCCAGGTTTTTGGGCCAAGCTTTGTGCCTCAGATTCTTGTAAACGTTGATTTTCGCGGATCGCGATAAATTCCATTTCGGGGGTAATGATGCCACGGCGGGCATAATGTAGCTGTGTCACATTGCATCCTGCCTTGGCCCTGCGCGGTGTGCGAATATGGGCAAAACGGAGTTGTTGGTTCTCATCCGCGTGGCGAACTTGGCCGTCGTGTGAACTGATTGTGGACAAAATCTCGGTATCCTTTCGATCTTCTATCCAAGCTGTCCGCACTTCTGGCACGCCTTGGCGCACATCAATGGCGATATCGGGATCAGTATAGGGCCCGGAGGGATCGTATACGGTTATTGGGGGATTGATTTCACGTTCTCCCTTTTCTAACACCGTGTCAGATAAGGTAATTTCCCGCATTGGCACACGAATATCAGGGCGAGAGCCGGTGATATAAATTTTTTTGGAATTTGGAAAGGGTTGTGTTGAAATAGGATCGATATGGGCCGTTTGACTTAAATTTCCTTGGGGTATTGCGCTCATCTGAATGACCTAATAAGATTACTGTTGATGTTAAATTAAATTAAATTTCGATGTGCTCTTGTTTTAAAAAAGGCGCTTAAGCGCCTATTACAAACTATATAATGCTGTCTTTATTTGCAAGTCCACTTATCTAGGTAATTGATTATGCCTTATATGAACATTGAACAAGCCCGTTTTAATATGGTTGAACAGCAAATCCGTTCTTGGGAAGTGCTTGATCAGCGGGTATTAGATTTAATTTCTGATGTACCACGCGAGAATTTTGTGCCGATGGTTTACCGTAATTTGGCATTTGCGGATATCAGTATTCCATTGGGACACGATCAAGTGATGATGACACCCATAGTCGAGGGGCGTTTATTACAAGCTTTGATGCTGACACAAAAAGATACTGTGTTAGAAATTGGAACGGGCAGTGGTTATTTGACGGCCTTATTAGCTCAATCCGCTAAACACGTTGATAGTGTGGATATTTTGGAAGAGTTTGTCAAAACGGCTGAACAAAGGCTTAATGCTTTAAATATTAATAACGTTTCCTTGGAGACGGGGGATGCGATTAAGGGGTGGAATAAGTTCACTTGTTATGATGTGATTGTATTGACTGGCTCGGTGCCGGTGTTAGAACCCCATTTTCAAGCGCAATTGAATGATGGGGGGTGTTTATTTGCGATTGTTGGAGAGGAACCGGTGATGCAAGCGCAGTTAATTAGTCGCGTGAAAGAGGATGAATTTAATATGGAGGTGTTATTTGAAACGTCGTTGTCGCCGTTGATTGGGGCCGATGAGTCTGAGGAGTTTGTGTTGTAACTGTTCATGTTTTTGGGTAGTCTCTCCCAAAATGGGGATATTAGCCACGGAATGACACGGAAATCACGGAATATTTCCGTGTTTTTCCGTGTTTTTCCGTGGCAAAATTTTACGATTAATTATTTTAATTGGTTAACCAATATGCAGAAATACATAAGCTTTTTGTTATTAATAGTTTGCTGTTTCACTGGCCCGGTTCAGGCCGAAACGTTGTTAGAACTCTATGAACTCGCTGTGCAAAATGATCCGCAATTGAAAATTGCTCATAAAGAGTACCTTGCTACCTTGGAAAAAAGGCCACAAGCCCGTGCCTTGCTGTTACCGTATTTGGGACTGGGTGCTGAGGTGAACGAAACCTGGTCTAACGATTCGGGCATGTTTGATGGTAGCAGAGAAAATACCAGCGGCGGCTACAATGTCTCACTGAGTTACCCACTCTATCAACGCGATCTCCGTGTTCAAGTGGAACAAGTTGATAGCCAAATTAAACAAGTCGAGGCCAATTATGAAAGTGCTAAACAAGCTTTGATGGAACGGCTTTCGACGCGCTACTTTGGGGTATTGGCTGCCAACGATAACGTGAAATTTGCGGGCAGTGCTAAAGGGGCCTTCCAACGGCAATTAGATGACGCTCAACAGCGTTTTGAAGTGGGCCTGATTGCGATTACCGATGTACAAGAAGCGCAAGCGGGCTATGATTTGGCGGTAGCCGATGAAATTGAAGCCCAAAATGAACTGGATAATGCTATTGAAGCATTGCGTGAGATCACCGGCACTTATCATTCATTGTTAGCCACTTTAAATGAAGATGCGCCTTTACTTGGGCCTGATCCGAAAGACATCGACAGTTGGACTGAATACGCTCTTAAAAACAACCCACAAATACTGGCAGCAGAATACAGTATAGAAACCGCAAATAAGGAAATCGAAAAACAACGCGCTGGCAATTGGCCTACTGTTGAAGTCGTCGGTAAACATAGTTACAGCGATGTCTTCAGAGGTAATGACAGTCCCTTCGGCAATAAAAGCAGGAATAACAGTATTGGTTTGCAATTGAGTTACCCTTTATATGAAGGGGGCGCAATCCGAGCACGTACACGAGAAGCGAAACAACGTTATTATCAATCCCTTGATCAAAAAGAGCAACAACGCCGTGCGGTTCAATTACAAACCCGTCAAGCTTTTGTAAATGTGCTTTCCAATATCAGCCGAGTTAAGGCCCTTAAACAAGCATTATTTTCAACCGAAACGGCTTTAAAAGCGATTCAAGCGGGTTTTGAATTAGGCACCCGCACGTCAGTTGACGTGGTTAATGCTCAACGTGATTTACTCCGTGCCCAACGGAATTACTCTAATGCGCGTTATAATTACGTGCTGAATACTTTACGACTCAAACAAGCCTCTGGATTAATCAGTGTCGATGATCTCGGCAAGATCAACAGCTGGCTGAGTCAACACACGATCACATTAGAAGATCAAAACCCCATAGATGTCAACGCACCACTGGAAGACTCTGAAGCTTTACCCGAACGTGCAGAGGATGGCTTCGAAGAGTTTGAAGAATTACCCGAAACCACAGATATTGGAAGACTTTGAAGATGATTTATCACCCTCTTAAAATAGTTTAACCTGTAGGGGAATCCCTTGTGGTTGCCCCTTTATCGCAACAAAACAGAACACTATTGGAGTTCATAATGATAAAGCAAGTTGCTTTGGTTTTTTTATTTTGTATTACAATTATATCGTGTTCGACAAAAACGGTTAAATCAACCGATGCGTCTTCGATAGAGCGTCATGCTCTTGGAAAAAGCAGTATTGCCTCCCCACAGGAAGCGGATTTTGTCAAGGGCAAAAAGGCGCTTAAAAAAGGCAATGATGCGATGGCTTTCAAATTGTTTCGCCAAGCGTCTGAACAGGGGCACGCGGGGGCACAAAACAATTTAGGCATGATGTATAGTCTAGGCAAAGGCGCACCTAATGATGAGCAAAAAGCGGTCAAGTGGCTTCAACAGGCCGCAGCTCAAGAATTGCCTTTGGCACAAAACAACTTAGGCATGATGTATAGTCTAGGCAAAGGGGTCACCCAAAATGATCAAGAAGCGGTCAACTGGTTTCGTAAAGGCGCTGAACAAGGATTGGCAGAGGCGCAACTTAATTTAGGTGTGATGTACCACAATGGCAAAGGGGTCACTCAGAATGATCAAGAGGCGGTGACTTGGATTCGCAAAGCGGCTGAACAAGGCTATGCACCAGCGGAATATAACTTAGGTTTAGCGCACTTAGAAGGCATTGGCGCGAAGCAAAGTGATCAAGAGGCCTTTAAATGGTTTAGCAAAGCGGCTGAACAAAACCATCCAATAGCGCAAAATAACTTAGGGCTCATGTACTTCAATGGTAAAGGGGTACTACAAAACGACCGAGAAGCCATTAAGTGGTTTCAAAAAGCGGCAGAACAGGGATATCCAGACGCACAATTTCACTTAGGCATAGCCAGCTTAAAAGGCCTTGGACTCCCAGAGGATCACCAACAAGCCTTCAAATGGTTTAGTCAAGCGGCTAAAAAAAGACATGGCGGCGCGCAATACAATTTAGGGGTCATGTATAGCGCTGGCGATACTGTGACTCAAGATTACCAACAAGCCGCTCAATGGTTTCACCAAGCCGCTCAACAAGGATACGCAGACGCACAATATAACTTAGCCGTCATGTACTATTACAGCGAGAATGCTTCCGAAGAAACTCGCCAAGAAGCGATCAAATGGCTTCGTCAAGCGGCAAAACAGGGGCATCCAAAAGCACAAGCCGCATTGGAGAAACTGGCTGCACAATAATCCCCTTTTAAAACCGTGTTGATATTATTGTCTATTAGCATTGACACCTATTTGGTATGTGTTGCGTTAAAAACGCAACACAGAGTTCGCAGAGTAACACCGAGTTTCACAACTCTTTGCGCCCCTCTCTGGCCCTCTGTAAACTCTGTGTTGAAAAAAAAATAAACGGAAGGACTGAATCATGAATTGGTTTCTAAAAACACTCTACTCAACACTGGGTCAAAAAATCCTGATGTCACTGACAGGATTCTTTTTAATCTCGTTTTTAATGGTGCATTTGACCGGTAATTTGATGTTATTTAAAGGTGATAATGGCGCTGCGTTTAATGCCTACGCCCATTTTATGTCCACAGCAAGCATTATTCGCGTTGCAGAAATCATTTTAGTCTTAGGCTTCATATTACATATTTACACCGCTTGGCGACTCACTCAACACAATCGCCAGACACGGCCGCAAGCGTATGCTTACAGCCGGCCGGATGCCAATAGTACTTGGTCATCACGCAATATGGGTATAGCGGGTTCAGTCGTACTCTTTTTTTTGGTCATACACCTGTACAACTTTTGGTTTAGATATAAATTTCAAGCCGAGATTCCGATTATTCCCGGCACGGATTATAAAGATATGTACTGGTTAGTCCACACCGTTTTTGTACAAGAATGGTGGTTTGCCATCTTGTATATTATCGCAATGGTGTTTTTGGGATTTCACCTCGCACATGGATTTGAAAGTGCTTTTCAAACCTTGGGCATCCATCATAAAAAATATACCCCGTTGATTAAAAAAATCGGTGTGCTATTCGCTATTGTCATACCAGCCGGTTTTGCCACGATGCCAATTTATATATTAGGGCATTATTTGTATTTGATGTCATGATTTGTAGAGACGCGATGCCTCGCGTCTCTATCAGCCCACTATTTACAAATAGAAACGGGAAGGCGAGACGCGAAGCATCGCGTCAAATTTACAAATAGAAACGTGATGCATCGATTCCATCAAAATAGAGACGCGAAGCATCGCGTCTCTACGATTTCATCAAAATACCTCGCTATGAAATTAAACGCAAAAATTCCAGATGGGCCCATTGCCGAAAAATGGGCTCAACATCAATTCGATTTAAAACTCATTAATCCAGCCAATAAACGGAAATATGAGATTATCGTTGTCGGTACCGGATTGGCAGGTGCTTCGGCTGCCGCGACTTTGGCCGAATTAGGGTACAATATCAAAGTCTTCTGTTTTCAAGATAGCGCCAGAAGGGCGCATAGTGTTGCCGCTCAAGGCGGTATTAACGCTGCCAAAAACTATCAATATGACGGCGATAGTGTTCACCGGTTATTTTACGACACCATAAAAGGCGGTGATTTTCGCGCACGAGAAGCGGATGTGCATCGGCTTGCCGAAGTCAGCAACAATATTATTGATCAATGTGTCGCGCAAGGCATTCCCTTTGCCCGTGAATATGGCGGTTTATTAGATAATCAGTCTTTTGGTGGCGCTCAAGTGTCACGGACGTTTTATGCCAGAGGACAAACGGGGCAACAATTGCTGATCGGCGCTTACAGCGCCCTCAGTCGTCAAATAGCGAATGGCAAAGTACAGATGTTTCCGCGTACCGAAATGCTAGAACTCGTTCTCATTGATGGCAAAGCGCGGGGTATCGTCGTTCGGAACTTGATCACCGGCAAAATAGAATCACATAGCGCCCATGCCGTCTTACTGGCTACCGGTGGCTATGGCAACGTTTTCTTTCTCTCCACGAACTGCATGGGGGCCAATGTCACCGCTGCTTGGCAAGCACATAAAAAAGGCGCTTTTTACGCCAACCCCTGTTTTAATCAAGTTCATCCTACCTGTATTCCCGTTCACGATAGGCATCAAGCCAAACTCACCTTAATGTCAGAATCACTGCGAAATGATGGCAGAGTTTGGGTGCCCAAAAAGCCTAACGATAAACGTCATCCGCATGATATTCCAGAATCAGAGCGAGATTACTTTTTAGAACGAAAATACCCCGCTTTTGGAAACTTAGTCCCCAGAGATGTCGCCTCCCGCAATATCAAAAAAGTTTGTGATGACGGGCACGGTGTTGGGAAAACAGGTTTAGCCGTTTATTTGGACTTTAAAGACGCTATCGAAAGACGCGGGAAAGAAGAGATTAAACATAAGTATGGCAACCTGTTCCAAATCTACGACAAAATCACCCATGAAAACGCTTACGATGTCCCGATGAAAATTTACCCCGCTGTGCATTACACAATGGGCGGCCTCTGGGTAGATTATAATTTAATGACCACCATTCCGGGTTTATATGCCTTAGGCGAAGTCAACTTTTCAGATCACGGCGCGAATCGTTTAGGGGCCAGTGGTTTAATGCAAGCCCTAGCCGACGGTTATTTTGTGATACCGCGTACCGTTGCAGACTATTTGGCAAACATGCCTTACGATAACGTGCCAACGGATCATCCCGCCTTCAAAGAAGCAGAGCATGAAGTTAAAAATAGGATTGATCAGATCCTATCGCTCAAAGGCGACAAAACGGTTGATGAATACCATAAAGAACTCGGCCTCATCTTATGGAACTACTGCGGCATATCGCGCAATGAGGCCGGTTTAAAAACAGCGCAAGAGAAAATAAAAACGCTGGAAGGCGAGTTTTGGGAAAACCTCAGCATGGTAGGCACCAACAACGAACTGAACCAAAACTTAGAAAAGGCCCTACGTGTAGCCGACTTTTTAGAAATGGGCCAGTTAATCGTCGAAGATGCCTTACACCGCAAAGAATCCTGTGGCGGGCATTTTCGTGAAGAATCCCAAACCGAAGAAGGAGAAGCCAAGCGTGATGATGAAAACTTCGCTTACGTTGCCGCCTGGGAATACCGAGGTAAAAACCAAGCAGAAGTCCTGTATAAAGAACCCTTAAGTTTTGAACACGTCAAACTGGCACAACGGAATTATAAATAATTGTTTTTATTGATTTAATTTCATCCTTAGCGGAATAGAAATATCTTCACAGAGCTAGGGCAAGAGTGACAATTAAAAAGGTAATCAACCATGACTGACATAGAAGAATCCATGCTTTCAATACTGCGTGATTTTGGTGGTGAATCCTCATCTTTTTTGATGACAAATCCCGATGGCCCTTGGGGAAAATTAGGTGATGCCGATACCTTAAAGGCAACAATGAAATCGTTACAAGATCAAGGAGCCGTCACGTATGATGCTGATAATGATGTGGTGAAGGTTGCTTAAAAAGATACTGATTATAACGGATTTTAGGGAGGGCGAACACGCAAGGGCTGCCCTTGCGTGTTCGCCCTTTAACAATAATGGAAACGAAGTCACATAGCTCCGCGACGTTCAAAGCCCCATTATTTTTGGTGTCCCCTTAAAATCCGTTTCAATCAGAAAAGATAGAACGCTGATTAAACTGATGAGGGCCGTTTTTTAACGCGGATTAAAACGGATTAAAAAAAACAAGTGTCAATCATGACAATCCGCGTCATCAATGTTCTATCATATCACCCACATTGCATTACTCTCTCAATTTAACCCGAATATTATGTTTATTAAAAAACTACAACTCACTAATTTTAAACGGTTTACAGACTTAGCCCTTGATTTAAGCGATCAAATCATTCCTCCAAAATTGGTTTTAATCATCGGTGCCAATGGTAGCGGTAAATCGTCTATTTTTGATGCCTTTGAAGCAGTCTCGTCTAAAACGAAAGATGATACCACGCTGCCGCCTACTTATTATCGGAAAAATGCCGAGAATGATTTTCAGGTGACAATAGAATTGAGTAATCGTCAAACGATCACTCGGCTTGATGATAAAAAAGGGCCTGATAATCTGAAACCCAGTACATTTTATGGTAGAAGCAGCTTAAGGCAAGTGCCCAGACTATTACGAAAATCACTTGATCAAATGAGCCCTGTTAAATTTTTTGATAAGGATTTTGATCGCCCAAGAATGTATATCGAAAGAGATAACCGTTTTGAAAATGACATTAATCGAATAACCAGTTTAATTTTGAAAGAGTTTTACCGTTCAGATCAAACCGCTTCTCAAATTAAACCCAAATACCTCCATCCTGTCAATGAAGCGTTTACCAGAATCTTTGGAGAAGGCAACGACACCACATTAATGTTATTAGAATTGATTCCCCCGCTAGACGAAGAAGTCGCTGAGATTATCTTTCAAAAGGGCAAGTCTGATATCCATTACAACTATTTAGGCAATGGCGAAAAAGAAGTGTTCAACATTTTAATCAATATGTTGAGCAGAAGGCATTTCTATCAAGATACGATCTATTATATTGACGAGATGGATTTACATCTCAATACCAAACTGCAATATGATTTATTAAAAGAAGTGGTGGAAAATTGGATACCGGAGGGTTGCCAATTATGGACAGCCAGTCATTCACTCGGCTTTATTGACTATGCGAATCAAGTTGATCATGCAGCCATTATTGATTTTAATAACTTGAATTTTGATCAGCCTCAAATTTTATTCCCTCAACCTAAAAATCGTTATGAGGTTTTTGAGATTGCAGTGAGTAAAGCGTTTCTTTCCAAAGTCGTTTCAGGGAAAACAATCCTTTTTTCTGAAAATACGGATACGCCTTTTTATAATAGCATTGGCATAAAAGACACCGTTTTTTTTACCGCGATTGATAAAAACGATGTGTTTTATAAAGCTCAAAATCTGCATTATCATGGATTGATGGATAGAGATTTTGTGACAGATGAAGAAATTCAGTTAATCTGTCGTACTTATCCTAATGTATTGATACTCGATTATTATAGTATCGAAAATTACTTTTATCATCCTGATAATTTGGCAGACTATTTCCAAACCCATCAACAGGATTTTGATAAAGCGGCGTATATTGATCGTTTAACAAGCTGTAAAACCGAAAATCAAATCAAGATAGCCTTCGGCATCGTCGGAGCCAGAAATGGATATCCTTTTTTTAAGGAAAATAAACAAGCCAAGTTAAAAAAACAGTTCAAAGAAAACGCGGAAAAGATATTAGCTTTTTTACAAAGCGATGATTTTGAAACCTTTTATAAAGTCTTTCCGGCTAAAGATTATGGACGAGAACTACTGGAGAGACAACATTTAAATAAGGAAAAATTATCTCAAACGGATTGGTTTAAAAACCAAATCACCTCTCTTTTGACTCAGCAACTAAAAAAACCATGAAACTCCATCTCAAAATTTGGCGACAACCTAACCGTGAAACGCCCGGCAAAATGGTCGATTACACCCTCACTGGAATGATTCCTGATCTCTCTTTCCTTGAAATGTTAGATATCTTAAATGAAGACTTATTAAAAAAGGGAGACGATCCGGTAGCCTTTGATCACGATTGTCGGGAAGGGATTTGTGGCATGTGTAGTCTCTATATCAATGGCCGGCCTCACGGCCCAGATCAAGGAATTACAGCTTGCCAATTACATTTACGTTCATTTAAAGACGGCGACACGATTTATGTCGAACCTTGGCGAGCCAAAGCCTTTCCCGTTTTAAAGGATTTGATAGTTGATCGCTCCGCTTTCGATAGAATCATTCAGGCCGGTGGTTACATATCGGTTAATACCGGTTCAGCGCCCGATGCCAATACGATACCGATTCCTAAAAATATCGTCATCGAAGCTTTTGAAGCGGCCGACTGTATTGGTTGCGGAGCCTGTGTCGCGGTCTGTAAAAATGCCTCCGCCATGCTGTTTGTCGCCGCCAAAATCTCACACTTAGCCCTATTACCACAAGGGCAAGTCGAAAAACAAACTCGGGTTGAAAAGATGGTTGCTCAAATGGATAAAGAAGGCTTTGGCGCTTGCACAAATACAGGCGCTTGCGCTTTTGAATGTCCAAAAAATATTCCGGTTAGTCATATTGCCCGTCTTAACCGCGAATATTTAAGCGCGAAATTGACTTCTAATGATTTAAGCTAAACGCTTTCAATTATAGATAGTCATGCAACGTGATATGATAAAACGTTGATTCGGCTTCTTATCATGATTTTCACGCAAAAGTTTTTTAAGCAAAAACTTTTGCGTGAACCGAAGGTGGGCTACGCTAAACGCTGATTTTTTTAATTTGAATCACTGTTAATCAGGCCATCATCAGTCAAATCAACGTTCTATCTAATCTGTAGGTTGCCCCTGAATCGACTAAGGTGAAGCAATGCCAATGCAACAAGTACAACAGCACTATGATTATATATTAGAAGAATACTTAAGCCTTGAAGAGAAGGCAGAATACAGAAGCGAATACTATAATGGTGAGATAATAGCTATGGCAGGTGGCACAATTAATCACAATCGGATAGCTGTCAATGTGGGTACGGCCCTCAATTTTCATTTTAAAGATCAAAAAGAGTATGATGTGGCTATAAGCGATGTCAAACTGTGGATACCCGAAACGCAGCATTTTCTTTACCCTGATGTGATGGTTATTGCCGACAAACCGGTATACTATGAAAATCGCAAAGACACGATAACCAATCCACTAGTGATTATCGAAGTGCTTTCTAAATCCACCCAACATTATGATAAAGGCGACAAATTCCGATATTATCGTACTCTCCCCAGTTTTAAAGAGTATATTCTGATTAACCAGTATGAATGTCTGATTGAACAATACACAAAAATATCAGACTATGAATGGCGCATTTCTTATAAAGAGCATACAGATGCGATGCTAAAATTCGTTTCTTTTCCTTTTCAAATCTCTTTACAGGATATTTATAACAAAGTTGATTTTGGTAGCTAAAACCAATCTCACGCTTCGCGCTTCGGGCAAAGGTGCTAAGTCTTCGCGTCTTTGCGCGAAGCGTGAGATTAAAAAGTAAAACTTGAGATAAACTGAAAGAAAAATTTATTTTCGGCATCCTCCCTAAAACAAAAAGCCCCTTGTCGAAAGACTTGGGGCTTTGTGCAAGTGTCTACAGTGGCAATAGCTAATCTTTTGAATGGGCTACAGTGTCCGGTTACCGCTTAATGAGACACGCAAGCTATTGAGCTGGCTTTCCAAACGCTCTGCAATCCATACCTTGACAATTGACTGTTGTGTCACCCCTAAACGTTTTGCCTCTTTATCTAGGGATTGGTACATCCAAATTGGAAAATCAATCTTCATTTTCTTTTTCTCTTGTTGAGGACGACGAGCTTTGGATATATCCAAATATTGGCTTATATCTGACCCCTCATCAAAGGCTTTGTCGAAATCTTTAGCTTTCATATATTTTGATCTCCTCTTGGCGATATCACATTACATAAATGATACTAATTTTAAATGGGCACCTTCAAATTTATTTATGCTTCAGCCTGATTTTCAAACCAAATTTATTTTGCTTCGGCCCAATTGGAGTGCAAAATTTATTTTGCGTTGGCCCGATTTTCAAACCAAATTTATTGAATTGATAATTGATAATTAGAAGTGATGTGATAATTGTTCTATATCAAACCCACTATTCGTTCTGATGCCTTAAAACTTCAATCTCTTCATTAAGTACAGCGAATTACGGGGATAAACGAATTGATAATTGGTAATTAATTAATAATTAACCATACTGATATGAGTTTAATGATAATCAACGCTTAAACACCGGATTTAATAATGATGAGCTTTAATAATAGGCAACACACAAGTCGCACGCCTTATATCATATTAATAATACAATGGACACTCTTGGCCCTCGTCACGCTGTGTTCTTTATAGGCCCAAGCAGAGCGCCTATCAGCCCTTGACGGCAAACTGTTTGTCAAAAAAGTCATCCTTGATGGCATGAGCTTAGGGCAACTCAAATTGCTTAAACCCAAAAATTGTTTTCAAAACACAGTCAAACCGCTTATTGAACAAACGCAAATTGATGAAATCAAGCCCACCCTACATCGCCTCTATCAAGAAAACGAAGCCGTGCGAACGTTTGCCTGCCAAGAAAATATTCGTAAAGCCCATGCCTATGATTTATCCCCTGATGAGTGCGCTAAAAAAAGTGACGCGCCATTTATAGAAAAAATTATCAATACCCGTCTTGACAACGGGCGCATTGCTGTGTTAGAGGTTGATAAGAACTGGACACCTGAACAAATACAGGCCGTCAAAAATCAAATCACGCAATGCTATATCGACAATAAATACATCAATTCAGGGGCCATTATCCCCGATCAAGAAGTCCAAAATGGCCTCATTGTTATCCGCATTGTTGAAGGTTGGCTAAAACAAGTTGAAATTATTAAGGATTCAAAAAAGAAACCCTGGTTTTTTCCGCTTTCTCCTAATTATATAAAAAGACGTTTAAGATTTAGCAGCGATGAACAAGACATTCTCAATATGAATGATTTACAAGAACGTTTGCAAATCATGCAGCAAAATCCACGCTTTAGACAAGTCGTCGGCCGCGTCGCCCCAGGCGATGAACTGGGCGAAGGCATCTTAAAAGCCCAAGTTGGCGAAGCCACCCCCTATCAACTTGGTTTTCGATTCAACAACTACCGTCATCCCAGCGTTGGTGCCTACCGTGGCGCGGTTGAATTGAATAACGATAACCTACTGGGCTTCAGCGATGCCCTCAGTCTGCGCTATGGGATCACTGAAGGCTTGAGCGATTATGCAATTCATTACAGTGTGCCTTTTCCCTTACCCTTGCTCAAATACGACACCACATTATCGCTCGGCTTTAACAAAAGCGACTCCGAAGTCGTCACAGAACCCTTTAGTACATTCGGTGTTAAAAGTGACACCGAAACCTGGTCACTTGGTTTGCGTCAACCCCTATATAAAAGCTATCCACCTGCAACCGATCCTGAGAATCCTAATCCCTATAAAGAATGGGCGATTGGCCTCAGATTTGAAAAACGCCGTAATACCACCTTCCTTGAAGGCGAACCCTTTTCTTTTTCACGCGGTGCCCTGAACGGCCAAACCGAATACGCCGCCATGCGCCTCAGTTCAGAATGGCTCAATAAAAGTCAATATAACGTCTTAGCCGCTCACGGTACCCTCAGTTATGGAACAGGCGCTTTAGATCCAACTATTGACGAAAACCTGATCGACAAACACTTTCGGACTTTATTGCTGCAAGTTCAATGGTTTGGACGGCTTGAGCAATGGCTCAAACGTAAACGTCATCGCTCTGAATCAAATTTGGCCGAAAGCGATCCACTCTTATCGCCCTTCTGGGCTAGGATAAGAGAAAGCAATGTTTTGTTCCGTACCAATATTCAATGGACAGAAGACAATGAACAATTGACAGATCAAGACAATGAACTCATACCCTTGGAAAAATTTTCCATTGGCGGCCATGCCTCAGTGCGCGGCTATCGAGAAAGTGAATTACTACGAGACAAAGCCATCACCGCGACACTCGAATGGCGTCTCCCCCTAGGCCATCTCCCCGTGTATGGCATAAGCGAACCCGGCGATGGCAAAATACACTTGATTCCCTTTTATGATTATGGTAGAGGGTGGCACAACAAAGGCCCAGCTTCTATCCCCAAAGATATCTCCAGCGCCGGTATTGGGTTACGGTGGACACCCATCAAAAATCTCTATACAGAATTTTACTGGGCCAGGAAATTCAGAAATATCAGAAGGCATGCTGACGACGAATATGACTTACAAGACGAAAGTTTCCATTTTGAAGTCTCTTTCAGATGGCCTGCTCGGTATTAATTAATTGTTAATGCTTAAAACGAAATTCTGTGATATAGATGTACTCTAATGCCCGTTAAAGCGTAAGCTCTCTTAGAGTATTAGAAAACGCCAAATTTGATTGGAGTGATAGTTTGGAGTGCAAAATTTATTTTGCAATTGGAGTGCAAAATTTATTTTGCCGCGATTGGAGTGCAAAATTTATTTTGCGAGGCTCAAGATTGATAATGCTCTTTTTTTGGGAATGCGCCCACCACCACAAGGTAAACAAGCACAAGCAATGGGCAACCACAAGCAATGGGCAACCACAAGCAATGGGCAACCACAAGGGATTGCCCCTACTGATAACGGAATACCAAAATGTCAAAATCATTACTGATATTAACAATACTGTTAAGCACCCTTTCAAGCTCATTCGCTGCCGATATGCAATGTGAAATTGAATCCATTTATCAAGCATTTAGCAACGAAAAGCAGCAAGAGGCCGTAAAAAAACTGAATGACTGGTTTTCCTCAGAAAGATTAACTATCAAACAACTGCGGCAAGCGATTTTCTTCACTCAAGCCAACCAAAAGTCTGTCAACGATAATCATGCCTTAAATATTTTATTCAACTTGCAAAAACAGCTTGCCCGTGCATTTTATGAAGCTGAACAACTGAAATCAGCCACTGACGCTTATGAACAAGCCAAACAAACCCTCAACACACTTCAGCAAATGGGTAATATTAACAAGCCCTCTAAACAAGCCAGGGAAAAGGTGTATTACGGCCTAGTCGATCTGTTGCTCATCCGAGCGGAGCGGACAACGGATTATAAAAAACGACAAGCATTCCTCAATGAAGTAATAGAAACGCTAGAAGTTTTGAAACAAGCTGAATTACAAGAGTATTTTCAAGATGACTGTCTCATTTCTGGTGAAGAGCGGCGCTTGGATGACCAATTGGTGGATGAAAGCAATAACGATAACAATAAGCGGCTTGGCACCCTGCAAACTGCCATACTCTATCCGATTTTATTTCCTGATCACCTTGATCTGCTTAAACCCCGTGTCGTTGAACTGCTGTTGATTAAATTTAAGCCAGCGGTTGGGGAACAAAAAATCAAAAAAGAGATTATTTTTAAACCCGCGAAAAACACCAACATCACAACGCTTAACGAACTGAATCAACAGATAACGCGTTTTCGCGAGGCCCTCCAACCTGAAATAGAAGAACGGATAGATTACCGTAAACTCGTTAAAGAACATGGATATAAGATATACCAACTCCTCTTTGAACCGATAGAATTGGATTTAAATCAAATATTTGGACAATCACAAAACAACATACTGGTGTTTGTACCAGACGGTTCATTGCGGACGATACCTTTAGTGGCCTTATCTGACCAGCATCAAAGATTTGTGGTTCAAAAAAATTATGCGGTGGCCACCATTCCAGGACTTTCCTTGACTAAATCAGTCACGGAACCGCTTAATCGAAAAAATCCCAAAATATTTCTAGGTGGTATGTCCGAAGAAGTCTGTTATGTTTTTAAAGAAGCACCAAAAATGCCAACAAAGTGCAATAATCCTGATTTTCCTAAATTAGGAAAAACAAAAGAGGCCTTAAACAGTATAGCGGCGATTTATAGTGGTACGACACCTCAAATCAATGAAGAGTTTCTGATCGAAAAATTGGAAAAAGAAATGCGTAGTATCCGGCCCTACACCATGATGCACTTACACACCCATGCAACATTCAAATCCGGAAAAAACAATACATTCTTGCTCACCTACAATACCCAAATCAATCCTAAAGATAGATTAACGATGGCGCGTCTTGAAAACATCTTTCGTATAGGGGAATTACGGGGTTATCCCATAGAACTCTTGACATTAAGTGCCTGTGAAACGGCGAAAGGAGATGAACAATCAGCACTAGGCCTCGCCGGTGTCGCTTTCAAATCAGGGGCCAGGAGCGTACTCGCAACCTTATGGCGAGCCGATGAATTTGTCACTTATGAATTGGTAGAAGAATTTTACCAGCAACTCAAAGACAACCCTAAACAAACAAAAGTTCACGCTTTACAAAAAGCCCAACAAAAAATGATGATAAGGGCAAAAAAAATTGATAAGAAGACTGGGAAACTCAAAGTGAGAACCGAAGACGATAAACATCCCTACTTAATGGCAAGATACTGGGCCCCATTTATCTTAATTGGCAACTGGTTTTAATGAATTTTTGGCGAGGATTTGTCTACGTTCCAACTTTAGTTTGCTTAAAAGAAAACAACAAAGGCTATATTATATGGCAATAAAACGCATATAAATTCAAAACTTTAAAAGTTTCCGTCATCAAACCATCGAACTGGGGCAATTTAATGTCTTAGGTTAACGGAGAAAAAAACCATGCAAAGTTTAACATTACATTCTCATCTTGATGAAAAGGGTATTTTATTATTGAAAGTGCCCTTTACACCTAACGATGCGAATTTAGAAGTGAAAGTCACGATTCAAGCCGTCACCTTTCAACCCAAAACACCTGAAGAATTAGGCTATCCACCTGGTTTTTTTGGAGAAGTGATTGGAGGATGGGTAGGCGAGCCACTGGTACGTGCTGAACAAGAGGAATTTGAACAGAAGGAAAAAATAAAATAATGGATTTTCTTTTAGATTCCAATGCTTGCATACGTGCTTTGAATGATCTTAACTCATCAGTAGCACATCAAATCGCAAAAAGACCCCCTAAACACATTAACTTGTGTACTGTTGTTCAAATGGAACTTTATTATGGTGCTTATAAAAGCGCACGGATAGAAGAGAATCTGGCGATATTGGAACGTTTTTTCGACCTCTTCAATGTTTTACCCTTTGATAGTCAAGCAGCCCAAAAAATGGCCAAAATCCGTGCGAGATTGGCGAAAAAAGGAACACCAATTGGCCCTTATGACTTGCAAATTGCTGCAATCGCTATAGTCAATAATCTCATTTTAGTGACACATAATACTCGTGAATTTCAGCGAATTGAAGAATTACAAATTGAAGATTGGGAAGAAGGTATTTAAATAGCGCCTTTAGCGTCTTTCGCGTCTTTCGCGTTTATTTCTTAAAGGCAATTAATAAAATAGCGTCTTTAGCGTCTTTAGCGTCTTTAGCGTTTATTTCTTATACCAATTGCATTCGACTATGATAATCAGCGTCAATCAGGACAATCAGGAATTGTAGGGGGCCGGCAACGTGTTTTTGTTGCCCACCAAATCGATTATAAAATAAAATTCATAACCTCAAGAGGATAAGATCATGACAAGCCAAATCAAACGGCTCATCTTCATCATTAGCATCACGCTGTTATCCAGCGTCCAAGCCCAAATCATCACAGACGGCACAGTGGGCCGCGCCGACACCTTGACTGGCCCAAACTATAGCATTGGCCACGATCTAGGCAGCCAACGGGGCCAAAATTTGTTCCATAGCTTTCAAGATTTCAACGTCAACACGGGTGAAAGCGCACAATTCACAGGCCCTGCAAGCATCAATAACGTCTTCAGTCGAGTCACAGGCGGCCGCGACTCTTTCATTGATGGACAAATCAGTTCCACTATGCCCCAAGCCGATCTCTACCTGATCAACCCCAGCGGCATCATGTTCGGTGAGCATGCGTCTTTAAATGTACCGGCCTCCTTCTATGCCAGTACAGCTGATCAAATTATCCTGAAAGACGGGACAAGATTTGACGCGACGACACCAAGAACAACGCCTATATTATCAGCCGCGCCATTTGAAGATTTTGGTTTTTTAGACCGCACAAAATCTTCATCTATTTCTGTTAAGGGTAGCACGCTTGAAGTATTAACAGGAAACAACTTGTCATTAATAGGAGATGAGGTATTGATTGAAGGTCAGTCAGTGTCACTCATGGGCAATAGTGTACACATTGAAGGCAGTCAAGTCTCGGCTTCAAAAGGTCAAATTATTGTTGATAGTCAAAAAACCACATTAAACACTCGAACTATTCCTAATCCTGGGCATACTATGCTTTCTGCCCCTGCTGGAAATCTTCGCATTATAGGTAATCGTTCTAGTCAAGAAAAAATTGAAGCTGGGGATATTGGGATTATTAATTCTAGAATCAATGCGACAGCTCAGGAAACAGGTACAATATTTTTTCGCGGTGGTCAATTGATGGTTAAGGATTCAAGTATCCAAATGTCTTCCCCACAAGCAGAGAGTACAACAATTGAAATTGATGCGACTCAAATGTCTTTAGATAACTCTAGGATTGGGATGACCACGGACACGAAAAGTGAGCGAACAGAACAAAAAATTGAAATTGTTATAGGTAGAAGTGGTCGCTTAAACACTTTCAAAATGACTGATTCTTCTATCAAAACTATATCCTCTGGAGATGCGAATGCAGGAGATGTATTAATCACGACTAACGAAAGCGTTATTCTTTCAGGTAAAAAAGGCGAAGACGCAACAATTAGTGTTGCAACATCTGTTCAAGGAGATGCGGGTAATATCAGTATTGATACAACTCGATTTGAAATGCGTGATGGCGCAAAAATAAATGGTGCAACTTCAGGTCCTGGCGATGGCGGTAGGATCAGAATAGGGGCTGATGATATCACGATAACAAAGAGTGAAATATCCATTCCGACTACTGGAACAGGTAACGCTACTTCTCTAAGCATTAACACCAATAACTTAACACTCACAAATAATTCTTATATTCGAGGGAATACCACGAACAGTGGGAAAGCTGCGGATGTACAAATTGTTGCAAAGGAAAGTGTGACAATATCAGACACAGATAAAATATCAGACACAGATAAAACAATTTGTCCTGACTGTTTTCCTAGTGCTATATTGCTCTATACAGAAGAAAGTGGTGACGCGGGTGATTTAATTATTGATACGGGCAAGTTAAATCTGAATAATTCTACTATTGCCACTGGCACGATAAAAAAAGGAACAGGGAAAGGAGGGAATATACAAATTAATGCTGATAAGAGCATAACACTATCAGGTAATTTTAATTTTGTTAATTTTGATAATCTTGCTGAAAATAATAATCAAGATACTGTTCCACTATATGCCATCACGGGAGCCACGCAAAGTAGTCAATCTCCTGAAGCAGAAGTAGAAGCAAGAAGCTCAGTACGAATTGTGACACCTTCTTTAAGTATGAATAACAAGGCAGGTATTAGTGTTGCCACCTATGGCTCTGCGGCAGGTGGTAATTTAAGTATAACTACAGATGTCAATGGAGAGGAAGGTAGTATTAATCTTGATAATAGTGCTTTATTGGCAGCGACTTGGGGTAAGGGGAAGGCAGGTTCTGTCAGCCTGACCAGTGGTCAGATAGAACTTAAAAACAGCAGCCGAATAATCGTTGCGAGTTATGGTAAAGAAAGTGGTGACGCGGCTTTTCTAGCGATTGGTGGTGGTGCCAACAGCAATTTAACGCTGACAAATAATTCTTCTATTGAAGGAATCACCCAAGGTAGTGGGGAAGGTGCGAAGGTACAAATTCAGGCAGAGAGTGTGATACTCTCAAATCACATGGACTCTCTATGTCCTAAGTGTTCCCATGGCTCAAGTGATATCTTAGTCTATACAACGGGAAGTGGTAATGCGGGCTCGTTATCAATTAAAGCAGGCAATTTAAATGTTACAAATTCTAATATTGTAGCTGCCAGTTCAAGTTCTGGAGATGCCGGTTCTATAGATATTGAATTGACAAAAGATATGAGACTCTCTGGGAAGAGTAATAAAGAAAAATTGAAAGGTTTTTCAACGATTAGTAGCGCGACTATAAAAGGTGCTACTGGGCAAGGGGGCAATGTTCAAATCAGTGCTGAGCAAGTCACACTGGAGAACGCTTCTTCGATCTCTGCAAAAGCAGAAGGCACTCAAGATGCTGGTACTATCACTATCAACGCCTCTAACGCGATTTCCAATTCCAATTATAGCGAAATCATTACCGAAGCCGATCACTCTTCAGGGGGTGACATCTTCATTAAGACACCTAACCTGATTATCACCGAACACGGTTCAGTCAAGGCGGATGTTAAGAGAGACGATGGCGCAGGTGGCAATATCACTGTGGACGTGAACACCCTCGCCCTGAATCAGGGTGGCCAGATTAGTAGTAATTCAGGGGGAAGCGGCCAAGGCGGTAATATCTCCATAACGGCCAGCCAGTATGTCAACATTGTTGGCAGTGGTATTTCGAGTACCACCAAACAAGGTGTGGCTGGCAATATAACCCTGTCAACACAACAACTGGATTTACAAGTAGGACGAATTGACTCTTCTGCCACTTCTACTTCTGGAGAGAGTGGTAGTGTGACCGTTAATGTCAATACACTTAATATGCTTGATCATTCAATGATTGCGGCTAAAAGTGTCAGTGGTAAGGCTGGGCGGGTGACACTCAAGGCGAATAACCTTTTGCAACTTAAAGGGGAAAGTGAAATCACAACCGAATCAATATACGGCGAAGGGGGTAGTATCAGGATTAATACCCCTGAATTAGCGGTTGATCAAGGTGTGATTAATGCCAAGGTGAAAGTCGGTAACAAGGAGGCTAAACCGGCTAATATTGATATCACTGTTGATAAATTAACTCTGAAAGAAGCTGAAATTGAAAGTTCTAGTCAAGGAATCAGTTCTGCGGGCTCTATCACTATTCATGCCAGTCAATATATTGAATTGTCGAATAGTGAAATTCTCAGCAGGGCCAGTGGCAAAGGCGATGCTGGGGAAATCATCATTACGGGAAAGCAATATGATGATGGTACGACGAAACCCGTGCCTAAATTGACTTTAAGCAACGATAGCGAAATCAGCACCACGGCCTCGGGCCACAGTAATAGCGGCAGCATTCAATTGTCTGTTGATCATTTACAAATCACTGAGGGGGAAATCACATCGCTCAGTGAAACCGGCCTTTCAGAAGCCAAACCTGCTGAGATCACACTAGATGTGAGAGGACTCACGCTAGGCCAAACGGCTCTTTCACCTCAAGAACACGCTAAAGTGGGGCGTATCAAGACTTCTAGCACGGGTAAAAGTCCAGCCGGGCGTATCACCATTACCGCCACGGAATATGTCAAAATATTTGGAAACGAGAGTGGCATTTTTAGCACCAGTGGAGAGGAAAATCAGGACAATAGCAAGGCTACGGGCCATGCGGGCAGCATCCTCATTCGAGGGAGCCAAACTGGGCAACCTGTGCCCACCCTGCTCTTAAATGGTGGCGAAATCAGCACTACCGCTCATGGCACCGCTCATAGTGGCCGTGTTGATATTCAAGCAAACAATTTAAGCATCACTCAAGGGACGATCAGTTCGGTGAGCAAAATCGGCCGTCGCGATGGCAAAGCTGGAAATATCACTCTAGCCGTTGACAGGTTGACGCTTCAACAGGTTGGTGAGATTGGGGGGCGTATTGAAAGTTCCACTGAAGGTGAAAGTCCGGCTGGGAATATCACCATTACTGCCAAGGGTTATATTAGTATTGCCGGGGACAATAAAATAACAGAATATGAAGATCAGAGTGGCATTTTTAGCACCAGTGGCACAGAAAAAAATACCAAGGCCACGGGCAATGCGGGCAGCATCCTCATTCGAGGGAGCCAAACTGGGCAACCTGTTCCCACCGTGCTCTTAAATGGTGGCGAAATCAGCACTACCGCTCATGGTACCGCTAATAGTGGCCGTGTTGATATTCAAGCAAACAATTTAAGCATCACTCAAGGGACGATCAGTTCGGTGAGCAAAATCGGCCGTCGTGATAGCAAACCTGGAAATATCACTCTAGCCGTTGACATGTTGACGCTTCAACAGACCAGTAAGACTGGCGGGCGTATTGAAAGTTCCACTGAAGGTGAAAGTCCGGCTGGGAATATCACCATTACCGCCACTGACTATATTAAAGTGTTTGGAGAGAACAGTGGCATTTTTAGCACTAGTGGGGAGGAAAATAAGGACAATAGCAAGGCGACGGGCCATGCGGGCAGCATCAGCATTGGAAGTAAAACAGGGCGCGTGCCAACCTTATCTTTAGATCAAGGGGGGGAAATCAGCACCACTGCTTTTGGCCCGGCCAATAGTGGTAGCATTGAACTATGGGTTGATGAGTTACAAGTCACAGAGGGAGAGATCACATCGGTCAGTGAAACTGGCCTTTCAGAAGCTAAACCCGCTGAGATCACAATAGATGTGAGAGGCTTAACACTAGGAAAAGCAGCCTCATCTCCTGAAGAACAAGCTAAAATGGGGCGTATCAAGACTTCTAGCACCGGTAAAAGTCCAGCTGGGCGTATCACCATTACCGCCACGGAATATGTCGAAGTGTTTGGAAACAAGAGTGGTATTTTCAGCACCAGTGGAGAGGATATTCAGGAGGATAATCAGGATAATAGTGATGCCATAGGCAATGCTGGCAGCATAACCATTAGTGCTGGCGGGACACCAACAAAGCCCGTCCCAACACTACTTTTAAATGGGGGAGAAATAAGCACTACCGCTTATGGCACGGGTGATAGTGGTAGCATTGATGTTGTTGCTAAAAACTTAGAACTCAACCAAGGGACTATCAGTTCGGTTAGCAAGGTAGGTCGTCCTGGCACCACAGAAAAGAATGCAGCAGACATTAGCCTAGATGTTGAAACTTTAACGCTTCAACCGCTTGATCAAAAAGGAAAAGGCGGACGCATTGAAAGTTCTACTGAAGGCCAAAATCCGGCCGGGAATATTAGAATTACTGCCACGGGTGATATCAAGATTGTTGGGGACAATCAAATAACAAACCCATATGATAAGAGCGGTATTTTTAGCACCAGTGGCAATGATGACAATAGCAATGCCACGGGCCCTGCTGGCAGCATAAGCATTGGAAGCGAAACAGGACGCGTGCCAACCTTATCTTTAGATCAAGGTGGGGAAATCAGCACCACTGCTTTTGGCCCCGCCAATAGTGGTAGCATTGAACTATGGGTTGATGATTTACAAGTCACTGAGGGAGAGATCACATCGGTCAGTGAAATCGGCCTTTCAGAAGCTAAACCCGCTGAGATCACAATAGATGTGAGAGGACTAACACTAGGAAAAGCTGCCTCATCTCCTCAAGAACAACCTAAAATGGGGCGTATCAAGACTTCTAGCACAGGTAAAAGTCCAGCAGGACATATCACCATTACCGCCACTGACTATCTTAACGTATTTGGAGATGACAGTGGTATTTTCAGCACCAGTGGAGAGGATAATCAGGATAATCAGGACAATAGCGATGCCATAGGCAATGCTGGCAGCATAACCATTAGTGGTGGCGCGAGTCCAACAGAGCGAATGCCCGTTTCAACAGTACTTTTAAATGGGGGAGAAATAAGCACCACAGCTTTTGGCACAGGTGATAGTGGCAGCATTGATGTTGTTGCTAAAAACTTAGCACTCAAGCAAGGGACGATCAGTTCCGTTAGCCAGATCGGTCGTGCTGGCACCACAGAAGCCAATGCAGCAGACATCACCCTAACGCTTCAAACGCTTGATAACCAAGGCGGACGTATTGAAAGTTCTACTGAAGGCTTGAATCCGGCTGGCACAATCACGATTACCGCGACAGATTATATCAAGATTGTTGGTCAAGATAGCGGGATTTTTAGTACCAGTGGTGACAAGGATAATCTCAAGGCCAGTGGTAATGCGGGTAGCATAACCATTCAGGGAGAAAATGGCCTAGTTTCAACGCTAACATTAGACGGTGGCAAAATCAGTACAACGACTTGGGGACAGGGTGCTGGTGGTAACATTGTTTTGAATACCCACAAAATGAAAATCACTCAAGGCCGCATTGAAAGTTCGACAGAAAACAGTCAAGCGGCTGGAAAGATAACCATTACCACCACTGACTCTATCAACATTGTTGGTGAAAACAGCGGTATTTTTAGTACCAGTAGCGCAAAAGGCAAGGCTGGCAGCATAACTATTGGAAAAAAAGGGGAGCGCGTGCCAGTATTATCTTTAGACAAAAAAGGTGAAATTAGCACCACAGCCTTTGACATCAGTGATAGCGGCACCATTGAACTATGGGTTGATGATTTACAAGTCACCGACGGGGCCATCACATCTATCAGTAAGGATGGTAGACAGGATGAAGTCACCCCCCCCATTCCTGCTGATATTACGATAAACACTGCAAAATTAACGCTAGGGGATGAATCAACTGAGGCCAACTTGGGGCGTATTGAAAGTTCTAGTGAAGGTTACAATCCTGCCGGTAATATCACTATCACAGCTACTGATTATGTCAAGATATTTGGGAACAAAAAAGATGATGAGGATAACAGCGGGATTTTCAGCACTGCCAGTGGTACAGGCAATGCCGGAACAATAGATATCTTGTTAGCTGGCGGAAGTGAAGACAATGCGGAGGTTGAGGTCAACGGTGAGAAGATTAGTCATTCTACCTACATTCCAAATGAGAAAGCTTCTCTCATTGTTGAAATAACAGGCGGCGAAATCACAACCTCAACAAAGGGTCAAGGCAAAGGGGGGAGTATCAACATTGAAAGCTCTGAACTCAAACTCAATAGCGCGACTATTTCCTCAAAAAGTGAAGCTGATGCTGAAAATGCAGGTGAGGCAGGTGATATTATTATTGGTACTCAAAAACTTCAGATGTCAAATACTGACATCTTAACAGAATCAAAACAGGCTGGCGGCGGTAATATTTTAATAGGCGTTGGCGAGATTGTGGACAGAATCAGGGATGAGAGTAAAATCAGTGCGAGCGTCGGTGGAAAAGGAGATGGTGGTAATTTAGAGATTTTGGGTAACCCCGATTTGCTTATCCTTGATAACAGCGAGATTAAGGCGGAAGCAATAGACGGAAAAGGAGGGAATATTAAATTCGATGCCAACGTGTTTATAGCCTCCAGCGACAGCAAAATTTCTGCTTCCTCAGAAAGAGGCATTGATGGTGAAATCAATATCGATTCCGCTCAAGTCAATGTTGACAGTATCAGCCTGTTGCCAAGCAATCCGGCTGATGTGTCTAATATGATTAAAGACTGTGTCGCCTTTGAATCAGAGGCACAATGGAGTATTGTTGTTGGCGGTTATGGAAAAATGACGACCCAACCTGGGCAAATGGGTTGTTTTAAATAAGACAGGGATTATGGAGAGTCAAGTAATCGGGGTGATAAAATAAAACGCTGAGTCGATTTTTGGTCATGATTTTACGCTGATTGAGTTTAATTAATCAGAGTGAATCAGGCCATCTTAATCCGCGTGCTATCTATCACCTGTTAATCCACTTTATAACTACTTTTTATGAGGTAATTTATGATGAAGAAACCAAAAAAAGGATTGCTTTGGTTAAGCAATCTGATAACTTGTATTGTACTCATCTTCAGTGGGCCTGTTTTGGCATCCTCTGCTGATGAATATGAAGGGGATGATAACAGCTTCAAAACGACCACCAATAAGATTGAGACGGATGGTACAAAACAGAAGCACACCATTCACAGCATCAGCGATGAAGATTGGATGAAGTTTGATGCACAAGCCAATGGGCGTTATAAAATTGTTGTTGATGACGAGGATGTGGGTAAGGACATTGATATCGCCCTTGAACTCCATCAACGTGAACCCGTTGATAGCACAGAGACTACTCGAAAAGAGAGAAAAAACAGGGGTTTTGAAGGGGAAGGCGAGACAATAGACTTTACGCCGTCTAGTAGTGGTACCTACTACGTGAAGGTGACACACACGGGGTTTTTTGTTGATGAGACGGGATATACAATCAGCATTAAGGAGACACTACCTGAGAATCAAGCCCCTGTTGCCAAATTTTCTATCGATCCTGAATCAGGAGAAGGAACAGCACCCTTGATTGTGAAAGTCGATGCCAGTGCCTCGACAGATGATGGTGGGATTACAGAGTACAAATGGACGAGTTCGGATGGCCAAAAGGGTTCAAACTCTGCTAAAACACAGTTTAAATTTGAAAAGGCAGGGCCATACACTATTACACTGATAGTTACTGATGCTCAGGGGGTACCTAATAAGAATACAGCAGAAAAAACGGTAACTGTAAAAGCACCACCTGTCGCCTCTTTCGATCCCCCCACTTCCGGTCAAGCGCCTTTAACGGTTACCCTTAACAGTACAAGTTCTGATCCTGATGGCGATAGCAATACTCTTCAATGTGAATGGGAAGTGGATGTGCCGGGAAAAACCAAAGTCACAGATTGTCAGAATGCCACAATGACTTTTGACACGGCGGGTGAATATAATATCACATTAACAGTGACTGACAATGATGGGTTGAAGAATGACAATGACGCAACAGAAACGGTAACTGTCGAAAAACCATCATTAGCCGATCTCGCCTCTTTTACTGTCAGCCCAAAGTCTGGCATAGCACCATTGAAGGTGACTATAACTGTCACGGATAAGTCTGGTGGTAGGATAACTAATTATAAATGGAAGCTTGAAAAAGATGGGAATGAATTAGAAGGAGAACTGGAAGGAACAGAACAAAGCTTTAAGCATAATCTCCCTAGTTCAGGAAAATACACCATTATTTTGTTGGTTAGCGACAAGGATGAATCGGATATCGAGGTAAAGGACAGAAAGACTGTCAGCGTCACAATCAACCAGCCACCTAGTGGGGTTGAAATAAATATTACTCCAAAATCAGGTCATGCGCCATTAACCGTGACATTAAATGCCACGGCTTCTGATCAAGATGGTGATGCGACTAAGATGACTTATGAATGGACGTTTGAAAAAGATGGGATAAATTTAGGAAGTGCAACAGAAGCAACCCTTTCCCCCTTTACTCTCACTGAAGTTGGAAAATACAGTATTTCCCTAACTGTTACAGACGAGCAGAAAGGCGAAACGAAAATACACAATACCGTTACTGTATATCCAGCCGCCACAAAATTAATGGTGACTAAAGGTGGTAATCAAGTCATTTCTCCAAACACAACATCAGCAGACATTGTTTTCCAAGTGACTGATGATTTTGGTAACGCTGTCGAGGAAGCACACCCGCTTAACTTTAGCTTGAAACGAGACGAAACAGAAATTTTCCCTCAAGATGGGTTAAGCAACTTGACCCTCCATGTAGTGAATTCCAATGATACTGGACAATTTACCACTCATCTCAAACCGATGCCAGAGCAAGGAAGCTACACAATCACGGCAAAACTAAATAATCGGACGGATGCTATACCTGAGTTGACCAATGTGTTTGTTTTTGAACCGTTGCCTGAATTGCCAGATTTAGGAAAGTGGGAAGATATAACCTCCAATATTACTTTTAATGGAGGGATATCGCTTGATGGTGGTCAAACTTTCCTAAACGATCTTCAAATCACAACCAGCGATTCTGTTTTTATTCTTGGTTCCATAACGGTTGATGACGGCAATCATGAAGATGCCGAACTTTTAGTGGCAGCTGCTGTCTATCAAGCTGATTCAGATTCTCTTCAGGAACCGTACCGGTTTTTTGATAGTCATGGTACATTCTCTGATAAATTAGTACCCTTTAGACGCGGTGTGAGTTTAGAAGCAACCCAACTGTTGGAAATATGGAATGGGCAAATTCCAGAAGGAGAATGGGGAATATTGTTTGGTTATCGTTTAACTGGTGGTACTATTGTACATAGTACCCAACCCATTATTGTGACAGTTAGTTCAAGTGTTGACGCGGCTTCCCCAACAACTGGCGAAAGTGGTGACGCGGCTTCCACAACAACTGGCGAAAGTGGTGACGCAGCTTCCACAACTGGCGAAAGTGGTGACGCGGCTTCCACAACAACTGGCGAAAGTGGTGACGCAGCTTCCACAACTGGCGAAAGTGGTGACGCAGCTTCCACAACTGGCGAAAGTGGTGACGCGGCTTCCACAACAACTGGCGAAAGTGGTGACGCAGCTTCCACAACAACTGGCGAAAGTGGTGACGCAGCTTCCACAACAACTGGCGAAAGTGGTGACGTGGCTTCCACAACAACTGGCGAAAGTGATGACGCGGCTTCCACAACACCAAAGGGTTCAGGGTAACAACTCATTACCTTTTCTGGTAGGCTTGAAAATTCGCCGGCGTTTACCAAACTTCGGCGTTTTGATAACTTGACTAAAAGGAGAAACATCATGAAAAAATACGCTGTTATTTTGCTAAGTGTGGCCTTACTGAGTGCCTGTACAATGGGCCATAAAGATGATGCCGGCCCTTCACCAGACTCTAAACAACTCAGCTTGCCTGATGGTCAGTTTGATCATAAACTTTCACAAGCGATGCGTGATCAAGAGCAACAAATCAAAGTGTCGCTTCAAAAGAGTGTCGATCCAGAAGATGAGGGGTTGCCAAAATCTTTGGTACACTGGATGGCGGCTATTGAGAAGGGCGGTGGAAAAGTGAATTATGAACCCATCACTTCTGAAATGAGTCCCATTTTATTAGCTTTGGGGGCGGTTTTCTTGGTTTCTGCCCTCTGGAATGAACGAGATGCCCAAGCCCAAGATGAGCCGGTTGTCACAAATCAATATGACTTGGCCAAAAAATATAATGCCAGACTCTGTTATCAGCGCGATGATAATTTGGTGAGCAAAGTGGTTTTTATTGATCGTGAAACAACTGATGATACAACACCCGCTTGCACTGAATAAAGTGGGATGGGGGTTAGGGTGGGGTGTAAAATATACTCTAAACGTTCAAATTTTAGCTTCGCTGGCCTTCGGCTCGTTTTTTGACTCATGATGAATGGGGGCAACCTTTTGAAAATCCGAAAACTGGAACGTTTAGAGTATATAAACACATTTCTTGGTTTATTTTTCACCCTATTTTTATTCCATGAAGAGGAATGGTGGGCAAACGGGCGGTGAAATCTGGGTTGATATTAAATTCATTGCGGCCCGTTTACCCACCCTACGAATTATAATGCCAGCAGAGAGGTTTTTATCGTGTCTAACCCTGATCATCAATCTTCTCTCATTCTCTGCGTCTCTGCGGCTCTGCGTGAGCATAAATTTTGTTACAAGTTATAGGAGAAATTGTCATGAACAAATACTTGTTTATATTACCGCTTGTGATATCACTGAGTGCTTGTGATTTGGCGGAAATGGTTAAGCCCTCACCAACACCGAAGCCGACGATTTTTTCTACTCAGAGCAAGCTACAGCCGGGTTTACCTTATCGACCGCAAGACAATCCGGCTTCCAAGCTGAGTTATACTGAAGAACCGTCTTTTGACACTGATTTGTCATCGGCGATGGGAAAGCCCTACGACACAATTGATGTGAAGCTTCCAAAAGACATTGATCCTGATGAGGGTGAGATGCCGCGGCAATTGAATAAATGGCTGGCTGCGATTGAAGCTGGGGGTGGCGAAGTGAAATACGAACCCCTGCAAAATGACATGAGTTTGGGATTGGCGCTGACGTTGATCAGTCTTTCCTTTAAGGCTTATGAGTTCATTAATGAATTTCGGAAAACCTATCAAACACAACAATCCCTATACAGCGCGGCCGAACGTTACGATGCCAGATTGTGTTTTCGGCAAGATGACAATTTGGTCAGCAAAGTCGTCTTTGTTAAACGGGATCAGGCGGCTGAAAAGGCTTGCACTTATGAGGAGTGAAGAACACATTGGTGATGTCATTGAGTGTTCTGATGGACATTGAGGTTTGATGAGATCGGTGTCAATCGATAATCAGCCTACTCTCTTTCAATAACGGATAACAGATAATGAAACGATTTTTCGTGTTATGGCTGGTTTTGACGATATTGCCGGTTTTTGCGGTTGAGCCCGATGCGGCCTTTCAGCAAGCACAAGTCTATTACCAGCAAAATGATTTTTTGAAAGCGGCCCCTTGGCTGTTTCAAGCGGCTGAGCAGGGCCATGTTGATGCACAAAGTTTGTTAGGGTCGATGTATTTGATAGGCCGAGGCGTGCCTAAAGATGCGACGCTTGCTCAACATTGGTTGAAGGAAGCGGCGAATCAAGGCCATGCAGAAGCGCAGAGTTTGCTCGGTGCGATTTATTGGGTGGGTAAAGATGCCCCGCAAGATTTGGGGCAAGCTCAACACTGGCTTGGGCAAGCCGCCGCGCAAGGTTTAGCCGATGCACAGTATCTGTTGGGTATGATGTATTATCAAGGGCAAGGGGTAGACAAAGATGTGAATCGAGCCCTTCAATTGTTTTCACAAGCCGCTGCACAGGGACATCAAGCCGCTATGGCGATTTATAAGCCGCCAGCCTCGACTCCCAGGGCAGCAGAGTTTGCGCCAAAACGCTTGCAGGATAGCTATCATATGACAGTGAATGCCGAACCGTTCACAAGCCGAATCAGAATTATGAATATAATACCCCGCTACCAGCCGGGAATCGCTTTGAAACCAGGCCAGTATGATATTTATGTCACGCATCCCGGTTATTTTTCAAAACGGTTTTGGATAGACATTGCAGATAGGGATGTGTCTGTTGATGTGGTATTGGAGAGAAAGTGATACTCGCGATTAGCAAATAGAAATAAACGCTAAAGACGCTAAAGACGCTAAAGACGCTAAAGACGCTCTAAAATTTTGCGTTTTTGCGTCTCTTGCGTCTCTTGCGTTATTTTTTTACATTGATTTTTATCGCCTAAAATAAAATTCCCCTTCAATTGATGAATTGTCCCAGGTTTTTTGTTGTCCGTGTGATTTTTCACGCACTTCGCGGCGAACCTCCTTGAAAACCTTTTCTATTGTCTGACCCGGCATTTTGATAGCCTTGATCAATTCTTGCGTATACAGCCCATTTTTTCCAGCGCCATCCGCTGCAACAGAACCGGGGGCGGTGGCAAAAGCGATAAAGGTACCAGAAGGCGCATTAGGTTGGGCCAATCCTCTGCTACGTTGTCCCCAACTTCTAGTCCTTCTAAAACTTCTTGAAAAGGGATCGTTACGACAGGCATCCAAAATGACGATATTCAGTCGATTTTCAGCAAACTCCATTTCACCCATGATACGATCCAAATTAATGGATTCCAATTCAACATCTTGTTCTTTGTGAATCTCAGCATCCCGTGGTATCAAGTAATTCTTGCCGTTCATTTGCATACCGTGCCCGGCAAAATAAAACAAACCTACCCCGCCTTTCTGAGAGAGTTTTTCGCCAAAACGGTTGATGGCTCTTTTCATCTCTTTTTCATCACTATTGGTGCGAGAGATCACTTCAAACCCCACTTCTTGCAACACCTGAGTCATGGCGTGTGCGTCATTCACGGGATTACGCAACGGTGCGCTGGGATAATCACTGATACCAATGACTAAAGCGGTTCGTTTTTCAGAAACCGTCGAAACGGGATAATCCCAAGCGGGTTGGCCAGTTTGAAGCCAAATGCTTCGCTGCGAAGCCTGCCTTTGTCCAGCCGCATTGCTGGCTACGATTTTAACCACATTGTTTCCGTGCTTCAGCCTAAGGGTTTTGTTAAGCCTGACATCACAATTGTTAGAGCTAACGACGGCCCCCCGATCATAGACAGGTTCGTCATTGAGATAAAACCGCACATCTCGTTGACGGGCCCCATTGATACAGGCCACAATTGTCGCGCTTGCTGAAGAGGTTTCGATGGTGTCAGACACGGGATTGAACCAGTCAATGATTGGTTTGGCTTGGGCATTATCACAGAAGGGGCCACTATACTGAGCCGCTTTCCAACAACCCGATTGTAATTCACTCCCATCTGCCACATACAGTGTACCTTGTCCATGTCGCTTACCGTATTGCCATTCCCCCTCATATCGTCGGCCATTAGCCCAAGTGAAGGTACCTTGTCCATGAAATCGGTTATTTTGATACTGACCGACATATTGGTCACCATAATTCCACTTTTCCTCACCATAGCCGTGCTTTTTACCCTGTTTCCATTCACCGGCATAAGTCGCACGCCCTAACCAAGTTTTTACGCCATAGCCATTTTGGCAATTACCAGAACAGGTTGCCGCTAAAGCAACTGTGTTGATGGCTAACAGGAGAATAGCCAAGATAAATTGTAATTTTTTCATGTGATGATTCCCCATAAATGATGAAATAAATTCACGATAAAACCGACAAAATTCTAGCACACTTTGTTACTCAAAAGGTGATCGGTTCATTTAGATTTAGAGTCTGTGGTAGGCTGTATTGTTGATTGGGCGTTTTTTTTTATTTATAGCGTTTCCCGATTGAATAAAGTACAGTTATATTAAGAAAATCGAACCGCAAAATAAATTTGGAACGAAAATCAATCCGGCCGAATAAATTTGTAACGAAAATTAATCTAATCCTGCCGCGAAATAAATTTGTAACGAAAATCAATCCGGCCGCAAAATAAATTTTGCACTAAAATCAAATTTGTACTTAGCGTAGCACACCGAAGGTTCATTCAATCGGGAAACGCTATATAACGCAAGAGGCGCAAGAGACGCTTCGAGGCAAGATTTCTTTTGAGTGATAACTGATAACTGATAACTGATAACATGCAATACCCTTTAACTGAAAAAATAGGTGATCCTGATTTATTGGTTGGGCGTGAAAACGAATTTCACCACTTTAACAATTGGATTGCGACTATTCCAAGAAGAGGTTCAAAATCCACGGCGATTATGGCAAGGCGAAAAAGTGGAAAAACGGCCATTGTACAACGCTTGTTTAACCAATTGTGGAGCGAAAATGGGGCCGTGATTCCTTTTTATTTTGAATTTGCTGAAAAGAAAACTTGGTATCCAGATTTAGCTATTGAGTATTATTGTACTTTTGCCTCACAATATATCTCCTTTCTTGAAAGGGATAAAAATTTGGTCGATACACCTCTGTCTTTAGAAGAAATAAAGGAATATGGATTAGCTAAATCAATCAAGCTTTTGGTAAGCGATGTGAATTTTCTACTTGAAAATAAAGTGGTAGGAGGGAGTCACGATTTAATGTGGAACAGGGCCAGCTTCGCACCACAGCATTTTGCCTCTCGTTATAACACGCGATTTTTGGTCATTTTAGATGAATTTCAATATATTACCCGATATATTTATCGGGACGAAAAGGGCGAAGGAAACCCTGATGAAACCTTAGCGGGTACATATCATTCTCTTTCAGAATCGAAAATCGCGCCTCTGTTGATTACAGGTTCTTATATGAGTTGGCTGATGGATATCATGACTGAGTATTTACAAGGAGGCCGAGTCATAGAGTTCTACATTTCGCCCTATTTAACATCTGATGAAGGCCTACAAGCGGTTTACCAATATGCTGAATTTTATCAAGCCAGCATAACGAACGAAAGTGCGATTCTTCTGAACGAATTGTGCCTGGCCGATCCGTTTTTCATTTCTTGTGTGATTCGACATCACACTAACCTGGAAACGAAGGAAAAAGTCGTGGACGCGGTTCATTATCAGATTTCCGATAGACGTTCCGAAATGTCTAAAACTTGGCATGAGTATTTAGTTTCAACCTTGAAACGGGTGAATGATCAACATGCCAAAAATCTCTTGTTATTTTTGTCAAAACATTCGGATCGTGAATGGACACCTTCTGAACTGAAAGAAGAATTACAGTTGCCTTTGAGTGTCAATGAGGTTCAAGAAAAATTAATCTTGTTGTTTAAAGCCGATTTGATTGCTGAAGGCCAAACTGATATTGATTATAAAGGCTTGTCGGATGGCACTCTGAATTTGATTATACGTCATCGTTTTGAAAAAGAAATTAAGGGATTTATACCGGATATCAAACAAGAGTTTTTGGATCAAGTTAAAGCCTTAACCCTTGAAACTCAGAGGTTACGAGGCCAGTTGAGTAGTTTATCGGGTAAAATGGCTGAACATCAGTTAGCAATGGCCTTTCGGTCGCGCAAACGCTTCGCGCTGTCGCTGTTTTTCCAAAACGTAATAGATACAACGGTTCTCAATATCACCTCGGTAAAAGAACGGGTTTTGATACAACGCGAAGAGGGAAAGAATATGGAAATCGATATCGTCGCCCAATCCAGTTGTGGGCGAGTGGTGTTGGTTGAAGTCAAAAAGACGCAAGCTAAAACGGGCCTGAAAATGGTTGAAGATTTTCAAGAGAAAGTTTTGGTTTATCAAGAAAACGATTCTGATAAAACGGTTTTACCCGCTTTCTTATCGTTAGGAGGCTTTACAGAAGCTCAGGCGCTGCCCTTTTGCGAAGCGCAGGGTATTGCAACTGCTGTGATAATTGAGCAGTATTAATCAAATTATAAATTATCAATTATCAATTAAGTACTGAACCAGAAATTGTCATGTATTTTGAAATGGGGCAACCTTTGCGCTAATCGTAGAGACGCGATGCCTCGCGTCTCTGATGCCTCGCGATTCGGAGACGCAAGGCATCGCGTCGAAACAGGTGGTATTGCGATTCGGAAGACGCGAGGCATCGCGTCGAAACAGGTGGTATCGCGATTCGGAGACGCGAGGCATCGCGTCGAAACAGGTGATATCGCGATTCTCAAACGCGAGGTATCGCGTCGAGACGACGTACAATATTCATTTATTGGCTAATTCGTTGTACTATATCGTTTCTATAAAAAAAATTGTATTGGGGTATCTAAAAGTATTTCAGAGTATGCTAATATATTCCAGTCAGATGTCTTAAAAATTGTGGAGGAATCGCATGACTGATGTCGTTGCAACCAACCAGACTATTTTAGTCGTGGGCGGGGGAATTAGCGGGATGACCGCTGCGTTGGAGGCCGCTGAATGTGGCAAGGACGTGATTTTAATTGAAAAAAATCCGTCTCTTGGGGGGCGTGTGTCTCAATTGTATAAATATTTCCCTAAAATGTGCCACCCCACTTGTGGCATGGAAATTAATGTGCGTCGTATTAAAGCGAATAAAAGACTGCGCGTTATGACGCTGGCCGAAGTCACGAGTGTGACGGGCGATACCGGTAATTATAGTGTGAATATTAAGCACTCTCCGCGTTATGTTAATGATAATTGTACCGCTTGTGGGGCCTGTACTACGGCCGTCGAAACTGAATTTGATGATGAATATCATTACGGGTTGAAAAAACGTAAGGGGGCCTATTTACCCTTTTTTATGGCCTATCCACAACGTTATGTCATCGATCCGCGTCTCATCGGCACGGCCGATGCGGATAAGGCGAAAGCCGCTTGTCAATATGAAGCTATTGATACCGATATGGCCGATGAAAACCTGACGCTTAATGTGGGTGCTATCATTTGGGCTACGGGGTGGAAGCCTTATGATGCGAACAAAATTCAGCCTTATGCTTATGATCGGAATCCCAATGTCATTACCAGCGTTGAGTTTGAACGTCTGATGGATCCGATGGGGCCGACGGGGGGTAAAATCTTGCGCCCGTCTGATGGCTTCGAGGCTAAAGATATTGCCTTTATCCAATGCGCGGGTTCGCGTGATCACAATTACTTGAAACACTGTTCACGGATTTGCTGCACGGCTTCGTTGAAACAAACTACTTATGTGCGCGAACAATACGGCGATGACGGCAAGTCTACTATTTATTATATAGACATTCGTGCCATTGACCGTTTTGAGGATCTGTACCATAAAGCGAAGGCCGATAGTACAGTCAATTTCATCAAATCCAAGGTGGCCAATATTACTTTAGACAAAGCGACTGGTAATCCGATTTTGAATGGCGTGGATACGGAGGGCTATAACCGTTATAGCACGCCGCATGAATTAGTCGTTTTGGCGATTGGCATGGAGCCCAGTGTGGATTTCAATCAGTTGGGCGTGAAAATGACCGTCAATGAACATGGGTTTATTGAAAATGATCCCAGTAATGGGGGCATGTTTGGTGCCGGTGTCGCCACTGATGCTTTGGATGTGAACCGTGCTGTGCAAAGTGCAACGGCCAGTGCATTACGGGCTATTCAAGTTGTGAATCAAGTTGCCACAACGGAGGGAGGCTAAACAAAATGGCAGATAAAAAATTAGGCGCTTATATTTGCAAAGGTTGTGGCATCGGTGAACGCCTCGATATCGCTCAATTGGAAAAAGTGGCGAAGCGTGAGGGTAAAGTCGGTTTGACTAAATCACACGATTTCCTGTGTAACAGTGACGGCGTTACGATGATTCAGGCTGATATTGATGCGGGTGAAGTCAATCACGTCGTCATTGCGGCCTGCTCCAGACGGGCTAAAACGGATGCCTTTAACTTTGATGACGTTGCATTGTCTCGTGCTAATTTGCGCGAAGGCGTGATTTGGGTGCGGCCTGACAATGATGATGCGCAAGAAACGACGCAAGAAATGGCCGATGACTATATCCGTATGGCTTGCGCCGAAGTCAAATTTATGAATGTGCCGGCCGAAAGCGCAGAACAGGGGCGGACACCTAATGTGCTTGTCGTTGGTGGGGGTTTTACCGGTTTAAACGCTGCCATTGAGGTTGCTAAAGCGGGTTATTCGGCTACGATTGTCGAAAAAGCCGATGCCTTAGGGGGTACGGCTGCACAATTATATAAACGTATTCCTAACCGTGCCCCGTTTGCGGAGCCACAAGATAGCAGCATTGCTGATCTGATCAAGCAAGTCGAAGGCAATGATAAAATCACAACGCATCTCAATGCGAAGGTGAATCAAACGACGGGTGCCCCTGGGCGTTTTACTGCTGAGATTACCAATGAAGGCGGTAGCACTGTCACTGAAAACTTTGGCTCAATCATTCAAGCCAGTGGTTTTAAACCTTATGATGCGACGCAATTACCTGAATTTGCCTACGGCAAAACGCCCGATGTTGTCGATCAACTCGGCCTAGAAGCCTTAGCCAAGCAAGCCAATGGTGGCGCTATTAAACGGCCCTCGGATGGTAAAGAAGTCAAAAGCGTTGTGTTTATTCAATGTGCTGGACAACGCAGTGAAAAAGAGGGCCATTTGTCCTATTGTTCAGGGCATTGTTGCATGACCAGCGTCAAACAAGCGATGTACTTTAAAGACGCTAATCCTGATGTCGATGCTATGGTACTGTACACAGAAATGCGTATGCCAGGTGCCGGCGGCGAGGATTTTTATCGCAATGGTCAAGATAAAGGGATCACCTTCACCAAAGGTATTGCCAGCGAAGTCGTTTCTAATGGGGGTAATTTAACGGTTAAAGTTAAAGACCTTATTTTGAATGAGGAAAACACCTGTGAAACGGATTTAGTCGTCTTAGCAACCGGCATGGTGCCGAATTCTGGTGTCGATATTGCAGTCACTGTAGACGAAGAAAATGAAGAAGTCGTCGCTGATCTTCAAAAACAATCCGTTTTAAATTTGGATTATCGCCAAGGCCGCGACATGCCACAATTGGTACACGGCTTCACCGATTCTCATTTTATCTGTTTCCCTTATGAGACGCGCCGCACGGGTATTTATTCCGCAGGGCCAGTGCGTCGCCCAATGGATATGGGGCAATCAACGGAAGACGCGACAGGTGCTGCCTTGAAAGCCATTCAGGCCATTGAAAATGCCGCACTTGGACGCGCAGCCCATCCCCGTTCAGGGGATTTAAGTTTTCCGCGTTTTCGCAAAGAAGGCTGTACCCAATGTAAACGTTGCACCGTCGAATGCCCCTTTGGCGCGATTAACGAAGATGAACAACGTTATCCGCTATTTAATGAATCGCGTTGTCGACGCTGTGGCACCTGCATGGGGGCCTGTCCAGTGCGCGTGATTTCCTTTGAAAATTACTCAGTAGATACCGTTGGGCAAGCCATTAAAGCGGTTGATGTGCCTGATGAATTTGATGAGAAACCCCGTATCTTGCTACTGGCATGCGAAAACGACGCTTATCCTGCGCTAGATATGGCAGGCATGAACCGGCTTGAATACAGCGCGTATGTGCGTATTGTGCCAGTGCGTTGTTTGGGTTCCGTCAACACCATCTGGATCACCGATGCATTGAATAATGGCTATGACGGAATCATTCTGATGGGCTGTCAAAAAGGCGAGAATTATCAGTGCCATTTTGTGAAAGGCTCGGAATTGGCACACGAACGCATGTCCAAAATTGATGACACGTTGAAACAAATGCAACTGGAACCGGAACGGGTACAGACTCACGAAATTGCGATCACAGACATTCAAAGAGTGCCTCAAATCATTAATGACATGGCGGCCACCATCGAAAAGATTGGCATGAGTCCGTTTAAGTTTTAATTGAGGGATTACAATTTTCTTGTTATATGTAGGGTGGGTGTCGCTTCGCTCTACCCACCCTACAAGCTACAAGCATTACAAGCTATAAATCAGGAGCTTCCAATGAGTGATAATACAATGACGCTTAGGTATCGCAATAGCTTTCTGCGTGAAGTTGAAGCGAATGTGGAGGAAGGGCAATGGGTTCGCATGTGTATGCAATGTGGCGTATGCAGTGGTTCCTGTCCACTTGGGCCCCATTGGGATCATCCGCCACAAGAAATCTTTATGATGATCCGGGCTAATAAGCGTGAAGAAGTACTGGGTTCAAGTTCTATGTGGATGTGTACCTCTTGTTATAACTGCATTGCACGTTGCCCACGCGAATTACCCATTACTCATATCATGCACGGTTTGGCGCACTATGCCAGTAAACTTGGGCTGGTTCCCAAGAACCAACAAACTCAAAAATTTGCCCAAAAATTTTGGGATAACTTGTACAAAACAGGCCGTGTGAACGAGCTGAGATTGGGATTAAGCTTGTATTTTATGAACGGTTTTGTTAATGGGATTAAAACTTCTCTGAAAATGCAAAAGATTGGTTTGGGCATGTTGAAGACAAAGCGCATGAGTCCATTTGAATTTTTTGGTGGACATAGCTGTAAAGACAGCAAAGGCTTGCAGGCAGCCTTGAAAAAAGCCCGTGAAATCGAAGAGGCGAAAGCTGCCAAATTCCAAAACGTCTAATTAGGAGACTGATAGATTATGGCATTAGAATATTCCTTTTATCCAGGCTGTTCCTCACAAAAAGGGGCCTCTTCCTCCAACCAATTTCGTTCAACGCAAGCGATTTGCGACATATTGGGCATTAAACTGAACGAAATACCAGATTGGAATTGCTGCTCTGCTTCTATCGGCTACGCCGGCGGCGGTGAATTGCCTCGGTTAACGTTATCAGCGCGTAACATCGCCTTGTCTGAAGAACATCATCCGAATCAAGATGTGGTAGCGACTTGTGCCGCATGTTGGTTAGCGACTCGTGAAGCTGATGAACGTTTGAAACACGATAAGCAATTGATGGCCGAAGCGAATGAGGCTTTAAAAGAAGCCGGTTTAACTTTCAAAGGTGAGAAGAAAGTGCGCCACATGGTTGAAGTGCTGGTTGAAGACATCGGCTATGACGAGATGAAAAAGCATGTCAAAAAGCCATTAGAAGGGATCAAGATAGCCGGTTATGTCGGTTGTCAAACGAACCGCCCTTTTGGTATTGACGGCGAATCCTTTGAAAACCCCGTCTACTTGGACAAAATGATCCAAGCAATGGGCGCAGAAGCGGTAGAAAACTACGACAAGAAAGTCTCCTGTTGCGGTGGCGCGTTGATGTTTTCAGAACCTGAAAAAAGCCAAGCTTTGGTGAAAGACATCATCGAAGCAGCTTATGACGGCGGAGCCGATATGATCGTCACACCCTGCCCAGTGTGCCAAATGAACACAGAAGTTTATCAAGAACAGATCAACAAAAAGTATGGTACCAAGTTCAATATCCCCTCAGTGTATTACAGCACTTTGATGAGCGTCGCTTATGGGCAAAGCGCCAAAGAAGCCGCCTTAGATGGACAGATTATTAGGGCCACAAAGTTAGAAGAAATTGCAGCTAAGTAGTTAGTTGCACTATGGTGGGTTGATGTACTGCCCACCATGAGATAGAGTTTTAGTCAAAGTCTTCATAAATGAGCTTTTAGCCGTTACTCAAAACAGATTTTCACGCAAAAGACGCATTCTAGGCGAATCTATTTTGGCTTCTTTTGCATATTTTACGTTATTTTTTTAATGCGTGATGAGCCTTAGTCATGTTTTATTAATAAACGTTCTTGAGTCATCCTTCTCACAAAAATCATTGCCAAAACTCAAAACTCAACTCAATAAATACTATCTATAAATATTCCAAGTAGACCCATACTAGGCTGTCGAAAAACGGGCTTTTTATGAAATTTACGCATCTCGTTTTTTGGCTTTTGGATAAAAGCCGCAAGCCAACTAAACGCTGAGTTTTGTGCAATTGCAATATCCAAAAAGCGGGGATGTGTTTTTGTTTCAAAAGGCCAAATTTCGACAGCCTAGACCCATACCCGATTGGAATTTACGCTAATCAATTCACCAAAACCTCAACCTCTATAGAACACTGATATTTAGTTTCGCTGACCTTCTGTTCACGCAAAATTTGTACGCAACTTTTGCTTGCCTGAAATACTGATTATCATGATTTACGCTGATTAATCAGAGCATGGGGTAGTCGATAAGCTTGGCTCAGTATTAGATAAAACCACCAAATTTCTTGAGAGGAATCGCGCCAAAAATCTTCAAGAAATTCAAAAGCGGATTAATCTTAAATCGCGTGGACTCCTCAAGAAGTAAGACTCTGTTTCATTTTCCGCCTCTGATTTTGAGAGAAGATATTATAATCCAGCGTAGCTGAAATTAAACAAGATTATCCAGCGTGTTGAAAATAGTCCCTCAAAATAGGAAGGGAAATGGGCAATTGCAACTAATCAATAGATTAAGAATTATTATGTTAATCGAATTTAAAGTCACCAATTTTCGTTCCATAAATAGCACTCAAACTTTGAGCATGGTAGCCGCTTCTCTCAATGAAGAAAATTTTAAAAATAATATTTTTTCTTCAGGAATTAAAGATTTGCAAAATTTAGTAAAATCGGCTGCTATATACGGTGCTAATGCCGCTGGGAAAAGCAATTTAATTGAGGCGATGGATTTTGTCCAAAACTTTGTTAGAGACTCAGCCAAAGAAAAACAAGTTGGAGAGGACATCAATGTCATTCCTTTTGGATTGAATACAGTCAATCCTACTTTACCCCGTGAATTTGAATTATTATTTATTGCCAATCATATTTTATATGAATATGGCTTTGCTTTAAATAATCAAAAAGTTGTACATGAATGGTTGTTTGCTTATCCGCAAGGTCAAGGACAACTTTGGTTTGAACGTATTTATGATGAAGAAACTGACGAATATAACTGGGAGTTCAATGAAAAGAAATTAACAGGGCAGCGTAAATTTTGGAAAGAAATAACACGTCATAACGCATTATTTATATCAACAGCGGGTATGTTGAATAGTGTCAAATTAGAACCTATTGTCAATTGGATTACAAATCATTTGGTTGTTTTCACGGTTAAAATGTATTTATCAAATGTTTTTAATTTTTTGACAATTAATTAATTTCTGTAAAAATGTTGATAACAAACAAAAAATACTTTTAGATTGATTAAGTTACCAATTCAAGTTAATTAGAAGTCTATTTGATACTAAAGTAATAAGCAACGATAATACTGAATGGCATTTCTAGTATTCCAATAATCTCACTCAGTAATGCAGTGTTGTTTGTGAAAATGGCATAAATAATGATCGATAATAAACGGAGTGTAATGAATGTTGTGAGAATAATTTGTTTTATTTGTTTGGTTTTCATTGTATTTTTCCTTTATAATGAATTATTTTGATTGTTGAAGAATTTATGAACGGGTACTTATGTTTAGCCATATCTATATAAGTTTTCTTTTATAAATATATTTAGCCATATCTATATCGTTCTAATCCATCTCTTTTCCAATTGAAAATAGTGCCCACCCACCCACCCACCCTTTATTGTCAAAGACAAAAGTGTTATCCATACAATAAACTGAGTATGTTATTGATAGTTTTACCAATAGCTAATCTCAAAGGAAGGTGGTGGACTTGATCAATTCAGTTTAGCTCAAAAAGCGAAGGAAAAAGCTGAAGATTACGATTGTATTTTTTGTATCTTTGACCAAGATGCAAGTCATAGAAGTGATCCACATTATCATAAATATTATCAAGCCTTAGATTTACTAAAAGATTATGATAATATTGCAGCCATTACGTCTATACCCTATTATTAAATATGGTTATTATTACATTTCAAACCTATAGATAAACCATTTACAAACAGTGGAAAAAAATCAATCTGCGATACGGTTATTGCTGAGTTGAGAAAATGTGATGGCATGCAAAATTATGAGAAAAAGAAAGGAGAGGGTAAGGATGATGAAAACATTTACCAGAAAATGCAGCCCTATTTAGAAAATGCCATACATCACGCCGAATTATTGGAAGAAAGCAATAAGAGGAATAAGAGCGATAATCCATCAACAAAAATTCATATTTTGATAGAATATCTGCAAATATATTCTCTTTGAAAGCTTTGAGCCATGAGCTTTAGGAATGAATACGAAATAACTTCTCCATACCCCCCAGTCTATTGAACGTTTTTTTCGGACTATTTATTTTCATTGAAAATTGATGTTTCGAGAATGAACAAAGCGATTTCCCGAAACTCAAGCTATTTAATTAAATTCAAAAGTGGATTGATGATCTTAAATCGCATGGACTTCTCAAAAGCTTTTTATCATTTCCAGAAATGATGACGGCAAAACCCAGACAAAACAGTTATCTGAGATGTGGATGCGCGGCTATTTAGGCGGACTACCAAGCCATTTTTGAGCGGATATAGCTCATATTATATTAATTTATAAAAGGAATACAAAAATAGGTCTAACTCATAGGTGTTCTGGATTTTGCTGGAAGCCTCGTATAAAGGTTATAATTGCAAAAATGAGGGTTATGAAAAAAGCTCATAAATTGGGGTTTTGAGTCGTCAAAATACCATTTGTAAAAATAGGTTTTTTTAAACATCTCATTTTGAACAAAAAAATATCTCTTATAAATCAACCTTTTAAAAAAATACAGAACACCGATGACTATTGACTACATTTTTATCATTAAGTTCCAAGAAAGGAAAATCAATTTCTGCAAAACATTACATTACGTTCTCGTGTGGGCGCAGATGGCATCTTACATTTAGCCCTGCCTGTTATAGCGTTTAACATGGAAGTCGAAGTCAAATTAACCGTAAAACCAATACATATTGTGAAACATTTTCCAATAACTCGTTTAGAAGATGGGCTAGGATGCCTAAAATACCAAGGTCAAGCAAAATCTTTGGAAGATATGGAACAAGGCATTATTAAAGCTGCACGACAACAGTGGTTTAACTAACGAGGTTAAAATATGATTGCGGCTGACACCAACATTTTAGTTCGTTACTTAACAAATGACGATCCAATACAAGCAAAACTGGCTTTAGAAATACTCAACAAACCTGAAGAAATTTTCATAGCCAAAACCGTATTATTAGAAACGGAATGGGTAAGTACTGAACCATAAATTTTCAGGTATTTTAATAGAAGCAACTAGTACATTGTCAAGGATCTATTGACGGGTAAAGTCTTCTGAGTTTGATTCGAGCATCTTCGGTGGTAAAACGCCAGTCCATTTCAGTTGCCAAATCATTGCGTTGATCGACCCAAGCTGTCACTTCTTTCTTCAAAGTTTCTTGGTCCGGAA
>Ga0190315_1000094_pt1 | contig 52035 bp, 52 predicted proteins | sample 48701101_MG_FD_161673 | JGI IMG/M metagenome (GOLD analysis project Ga0190315, IMG submission 161673) | Hydrothermal vent sediment bacterial communities from Southern Trench, Guaymas Basin, Mexico - 4870-11-0-1_MG | ecosystem: Environmental > Aquatic > Marine > Hydrothermal vents > Sediment ...
CTAAATCCTTTCAACCATACATAAACTATCATATATTCACCTGGTATTAAACAAGCACTATTTTTCAATGCCCATACAATAAACCAAGTCTTACCTTCATTCATAATTCCCATATCAACTAATGGATCAGCTTTTTCTTTTTCCCAAACAAGACGTAAAGAATTATTTGATGGTATAGTCTTTCTTTCATCTGGAATTTTAGTCAAATCTGGTTTAAATACTGCATAGCAAGGTGATTCTTCAAATCTAAATTCCATCTTTTCAATTGCACAATTTCTTGGAATCGGAACTTCACAAACTATATATGGCAAAGAACGTTCAACATTTTCTACTGTATATGATTTTTGATACCAATGGATTTTCTGTAAACATTCTGTTGCGCATTCCAATGTCGGTAACGGTACATCATATAATTGTCTATCATTTGGATGCAAATAAATCAAATCTACTACAACAATATATTTAAATATTGGTTTATAATTTACCACATGTGTTTCTTTTTGCAATCCAGCACCTATTGCATTGTAATGTGAATACATTATTTGCTTTCTTATTGAAGGAATGTTTAACCATTTGGCTATAAGATCATTTGCAACTTGTTCAACTGAAACATCTTGTTCATTATATTCTATATAATCAACTATTTCATAATTATTAATAACCCTACAGCCATAATTCTGCAATCTTACTTTTGGCGTTCTTCCTAAACTATCAATACCATTTTTGGGACAGCAATAATTTTTTATTATCATATCATTACAAAACCACTGGGCAGCAGAACAGGCATTTAAATCTAAGACTAATTCAAAGCATGGTTGTGTGCATTCTTCAAGATGCGTTTCACGAAGACTATTAAAAGAATCTAAAATCTGGTGTGAAAAACTTTCTATATCACCTTCGCCTTGTCTTACTTCATCGCAAGCTGGAATACAAAATAGACAATCAACTACATCCTTATCAGAAGGCAATAAATAAGCATCAAATCTATTTCCGATATCATAACCTTCACCAATCAAATAACTCTGAAGATTTACTTGTTTTAACTTTCCCTGATTATCCAAAACTCTTTCCGAACTTGTACTTTCTTGGCATCTGCCATAAGAACATATACCTGTTGGTTTCCAAGGTTCGGGGCATAAATATGCTGTTATGTCTCTTCTCTTCGCCATATTATTCTACCACAAAATAATCATTGGCTATCATATCTTCATCACTTGATTGATAGCCAAATTTAACCATTCTCAAAGAATGTTTACCTGTTCTTAATTTGCCTAAATTAATTTGTCCATTTTCGGTAGTTACGCCAACAAATTTCCCATCTACATATACTGAAACATTTTCTATAGGTAACCTAGTGCAGGCATCACGAACTGTTAGATAAACTGGAACTTCTTCCACCTTGAAGTTAACGACTATTGAACCATACATAGATTCTTTAATTGCTTCAACTAAAACTTCTGCTTCCTGATTAACACCTGATAATGCTATTCTATCAAAATAGCTAATATAAGTTATTCTAGCTATTCCAGAAACTTCTTCGGATGCTGTAATGTCCCAATTAGTTATTGTTAATGTAACATTTTCTGGGTAAGTTCTTCCAAGCCAAGTCCAACTTACTAACTCAAATAATGGATATGACAAACTGGCAGTCTTAGTTCTTCTAAAAACAATATCTTGCTCAATAGTTTTTGGAATAAAAGAACTTACTAATGAGACTGTTCCTAAATTACTTCTTAATGTGGGTGTTAAGCAACATGGAAATAATCTTATGTATGCAGTATCTACTTCTGGTACAAATATATTCTTATTTTCATTTACTTCATCATCAAGTTCCAAAATAAATCTACCTTCACTAATTTCACAAACTTTGGAAAATCTTAATTCAATAGAAGTTTTGGCTGCATTTGAATTAACTCCATTTTTAAACAATCTTAATCCCATTATAATACCTCCTCAATATAAACCAAAACAGGATATTCATCATAATCTCTTGGGCCTACCGTTATTGCATATGAACGATACGACACACGATATCTCAATTTTAAAATCGCCACTCCAGCTTCACTTGTCCTTATTGTAGTATTGGAAATTGATATTGAACCTAAAGAATTACCAAGCCAATCTTGTGAAACTATTGAATCTATTAGATATTGCGTATTAGCTTCATTTACATTAGGAAATTGAATATCTTCTTCATATTCAAAATAACCTGTTCCTTCATTAGAGATTGAGCCATCACTTGATTCTAATCTTATTTTCATATCTTTTGGATTCGTAAACACACGAAAATAGATTTTTTCGCCATATAGGAAACATGTTTTACCTTGATTCTTCTCATCATCCATTTCTACATTAATAAAATGATCTTCAGCTACACAGGAAGCTGCAAAAGTTAAAACTATACTGGCTTTTGCAATATTGTTAATATTGTTCCCATTAGCCATTTCTTATTACCCCTGTATTCTTATTGTCTTAATTTTTTTAGCAAAAGAAGAAGTTTTTGCCAAGATTAAATATTGATCATTGACTTTTCCAACAACAACATTATCATTAACTTGAAAGCCTTTAGCACCAAATGCTTTAACTGTACTATTTCCAATTTTAACTAAATAATTTGAACCACTATATGCAATAATTGTACCATTTTCTATTATTTTTGGTTTAATTAAGTCTAATATTTTCACTTTAAAATACCTTCCTGTATTTTTCAATATTTAATGAAAGCCAAATTTTTAAAGTATCTTCTTCTAATATTACATTAATATCACTTTGTTTTACTAAATAGTTACCATATAGATTATAATAATCATCGGCTAATGAAACAACTTGACCATCTTCTATATCCACATATGGTAACTTTACAGTATGTTTTATTTTTTGGTAATAATTGTCATCAAGAAATGCTTGCCCCCTCAATATCGCCATATATTCTTCAGTAATCAATTCATCTTGAATTGGAGATGCAGGTCTATTTCCATCGCCAATAACAACATTTAAAACAATAGTTTCACCTTCTGGAACAATCACAATAGATTTAACTTCTGTCTCTTTATCACATGATAATTTCCATTCATCATACTTAGTTTTATAATTAACTCTTAAATAAGCACCTGCACAATTAGTACATTGAATATTATTTCCATCAAATTCAATACTTCCTAAAGGTTCTTTTTCATTCTTTTTCTTAATATTGCCTATCCATTCATATGAAGTTAAAGCATCAATATATTTAGATGTGCCCCCAGATTCATTTTCAATATTAATGTTTTCTGTAATTTCTTCCGTTTTATTGGAACTTATTTTAGTAATTGTTCCATCTGTTGAAAAAACAGTATAACCAATATCAAATGGATATTTATAAACTTTTAATATTGCATCTTCTTTCCCTATTTCGAAACAAGTTTTATCTGTTTCAATTGAAAAATAGGTTTGCATTTCAGAATAATCAGCACCACGAACTTCTACTGAATCATACAATGCTGCTTCTTCACTATAATCAAGTGAAACTAGATTGGAATATCTATCTAATTCATAAACTGCATCAACATTTTGTAAATCCTTGGGTCTTACTGGAAACTTATATCTAACTAATAATGAACCATCAGATTTTGTTCTTACTATACCACCTATTACTTCTGCCAATCTTGAAATTCCATCAATCGGATAGCCTTCATAAGTAAATTCTTTTACATAAAAATCATAAATCTGCCAATCAATGTCGATACTTCCTGCAAGTTCTTCTGCTATTTCACTTGCTTTTTTATCTTTAATCACATAGCTAGTTTTTATGGAAAATGGTTCTGATAAGATTGCCGCTTTGCATCTTCCCCAAATACTGAATTCACGGCTTTCTTCAGAACCTTCCCTACTTTCAAGTAAAAATTTCATAATTTTATCGTTAATTCTTAATTCAATTCTTTCCAATCCACTATTAAAATATGGATCGCATTGTTTAAATAACTTTGGATCAACTATTGTAAGTTCTATATGATTGAAAATCTCACTTTCCCTTCTATAAATATTAATTTCTGTTACTTTATCCTTTATGGAAGTTCCATCTAATTTAATATCCCAATCACTATATTCTAGAAATCTTGTACAAACTTCTTCCCCTTCTGAAGGATATAAATATAAAAGTTCATTCCTTAATGATTGGTTCGTTACTAAATAACTTATGATATCTGAAGATATCGTTTCTGCCTTACTTATCGGTTCAATTAAATCATTCAAAATTGCTAACATTGAAGAAAATGCATCACCCAATTCATTTTGTAATTGATTAGTTTTTGCTAACTGCTGTAATGAATTAATGATAAACTGACGGTTTTCAACATTAATATTAGCCAATGTATTTAATAAATACAAGATTTTATTTAATACTTCTGGCAGTTCATTTACCAATGATTGACTTGCTGCAAATTTTTCATAGCTATTAATTAAACTTAATGACTTAAAAATATCAATATTAGCTATTGAATTTCTCAAATAAAATCCTTTATATTTTGGTGAAAGCAGTTCATTAATTAAAATATTTCTTAAATCTAACAAGAAAGGCAAGAGAACACTTGATTTAAAATTATAAACTAAAGAATTAGATAATGAAAATGATTTTGTAAATTTATTCGATATAATCATATCAACTGAAATTACATTATGGTTCAATTTCGGAATTAACATATCAATTGAATAAGATTTATTACCGAAGATACTCAGAACCAAGTCAATATCAAATTGTGAAGTATATGTATCACCAATACACACATCAACTGGATAATTTAATGTTATTCCAAAACCTTTTAGTAAAACATCTAAGTCAAAACTTTTAGTAGGTTTCAAAATTGAATCTATATTTAGATTTATATTTTTTTCAATTTCCAAAAGAACATCTTCATTATAACTTGAAGTTTTATTTAGTTCTTGAAGTAAAGTATCTGAAAAATAATTATAATCTACTTTACCTTCCAATAATGTTTCCGAAAAAATCACACCATCTTTTATAATAAACATATCAATATTATATTCTGATGCATTCGCTTTACCTAAATAAGTATCTATATCTAATTTTTTCATTCCGATAAACTTTAAATCTATATCATAAGATTTAGAAAGTTGTTTAAGCAATAGCACCCTAATCATTAATGATTTAGCAAGGCACAAATAAGTATCAATATTGTATTGACATAATTTTTCTTTCAGATTTAATAAATCTATTTGATAATAATTAGAAAGTTGCTTTAACAAACAAGAATCGATATAAAGAAGTGCAAATCTTTCTGTTGGAGTAATCAAACCATCCCATTTTAAATCTGGGCTTTTATAAAACCATATTTCTTTATTCACACGATTGTGATAAACAAAAGCATAACCTGAATAAGGTCTATTTGGTCTAACATCAGATAATTGAGGCCAATTTGCCCAGATTAATCTCGGTGTTCCTTCGTAATAACTATATAAATCTAGGATAAATTCGGAGTCTGACCAGTCTGTTGTTTGAACATCTTTTTGAAAATGATGGTACTCTCGTTCCCTAAATGGGTCTTCTTGCATATCTATATAAATTAAATGAATCTTTCCATTTTTAGTTGCACTAATTGTAGGTAAATAGGATTGAGCTATACCAGTACCTGACAAATTAGTAAGTTTACATTTATCTTTCCATTCACCATTTATATAACTTCTAGCCCAAATATTTAGTCCATTATCCCAAGAAACATAGATATTTCCATCGTCATCTAGGCATATGGAACAATTTTCACTGCGCCAATCTTCATATTCAAGTGCTACTCTATCGCCCCAACCATTATTGTCTCTTTTTCTATATTGAACATTAGCATGTTCATCTACGCCATATTTTCCTGTAAATACTAAGTGAACATTATCATTATTATCAATAGCAATAGTCGCATCATCATCATATTTATGCTCAGGTGTTGCTTCTTCAACATCTTGCCATGAACTTCCAATTTTTTTCCTATAAGCTATGTAAGTTATGTTTGGAACAGCATCATATTTTTTCCAAACTACATGAATATTATCTTGACTATCTATAGCAATATCAGGGCGATTGAACTCTTCATATGTGTTTTGATCCAATAATTCTTCAGCTTGCCAATTACCCAATGCATCTCTTTTCTTATAATAAACACTATAATCATTAATATAATCTAAGTAAACTAAATGCACATTATTCGATGAATCTATTGCAATAGAACTATGTTTTTGGTGTCTGTTCCCAAATGTAATTTGTTCCTCAGCCCATGTTTTTCCGTTATCTTCTGAATATGCAACAAAGATATGATAAAAATCGCCTACTCTCTTAGAATATGTAGCCCATAGTTTTCCATTAGAATCTCTTGCCAAAGGATGCTGGCCTAAATAATCTGCATTTTGTGCAATTAAGAATTTATTTTCTGGTATTTCCCATTCTAAATCTGAACTAGCATAATATCTTAAATCACTTTCATCTATCCAACTAAAAGCATAACCTGTTTTGGGGATGTTAGTGTGAACTTCATCAATTACTGGATAAATACTAGAAATGAAATTTGGCCAATAGTGATCATTTGAAGTATCAGTTATATGTTTTATCGAAGACCAAGTGCTAGCAGTTTTTTGCTTATATTGAATGTTAAAATGATTTGTAAATAATCCCCATGCTTTTCCAGCCCAAATGACATTAATGTTAGAATAACTATCTGTACTTATTGAAGGCTGAATTTGGTCTTCCGCTTTATTAGTAATTATTTCTTCATCTTCCCAAACCGAAGTTGCAGCAGTACGTTTTCTAAAAATTATATTCCAAGTATTAGGATTATTTCCCCATCCCTTGCCTTGCCAAACAACATTTAAATTTCCATCTAAATCTACAATTGCGGAAGGAAAATTTTGGTCATAAGGTTTATCAGTAATGCTTTCTTGTGGATACCAATTATCATCTAAAACTTTGCGTTTATATTGCAAATTATAGAAGTTTGGATTTGAACCATAGCCTTTTCCTGTCCAGATAAGATGTAAATAAGAATCATCTACTGCTAAGATTGGATTGATTTGATCATATAAATTATTATTAGTTATTTGTTCTGTACTTGTAATTTGACCTGTAGTCGTATTTAAATAGGCAATATAAATATTATAAATATTATTGATTTTTCCATACCAAGTTATATAACCATTATTATTTGCATCAATAACAATTACAGGTGAATGTTGATTGCCTTCAGTAGTTATTTGAATAGGTGTATTAAATCCTTCTTCGATCCTTCTAACATAATAGATATTGCCATTATTAATCCAAACAATATGAATATATCCTTCACTATCTACTGCAACATCAGGTTCAGATTGCGGATTACTTTCATTTGTAACTTGTTCTTCTGTCCAAGTTTGGCCATTATCATTAGAAGTTGCTAAATACAATTGATCATCATATATATAAACACAATATAAATTATTATCTTTTCTAATTAATCTTCTTTGTGATTTAAGATTTTCATTAGATATATTTTCTTTAATTATAGTACCAACATGCTTTTCCATTAATAAATCTAATAGATAATCTGAGCCAGAATCTTTTTGCAATAAAATATCCAATAAATTAGTTATCCTATTTACTAATAAAATATCAATTGAATAATATTTCCACAATGGCATTTGCCAATCTAAATTGAAGCTATAAAACTTCAATAAAGAATCATCTATCCAAATAAAACCAAGTCCTTGTCTTGGAACATTAGTATAAATTCCATATATTTTTGGATATAATGAATAAATGGCATTGGGAAACCATTGATGTCTATCTATATCGGTTACCGATTGAATTGATTGGCCAGATTTTCTATATTGTATATTGTAAAATGTTGGATTATTTTGCCATCCAAGTCCAGACCAAATTGCATAAATATCATTTTGAATTGTAGCAGAAGTAGAAAGCGGTAACTGATTATGATCTTCATCTGAAACATTTTGAATGTCAGTCCATCCACTACCATCATTTTTCCTATAAACTATATTATAATAATTAGGATTATTACCATACCCTTTATCACGCCAACCAACATATATGTTATTATTCAAATCGATTAAAATTATGGGATAATTATTTCCTTCTGATTCTGCAAGTATATCTCTATCTGGAAATCTATCTTCATTTGAATAGACTATCTGACAATGGTCCTCTGCTTTTTTTATAGACCAAACTAAATGATATTTTCCATTGTTATCAACTGCAATACATGGAAACAATTGTTCAATTCCTGTCGAAAATTCACATGGTGATTGCCAAGAACCATTTATTTTTTTTCTTATAGAAATTTTATTGCCAAAAAGACCGCCATGCCAACTTACGTAAATTATATTATCATTTTCATTAGAAAAAGCAATTGTTGGCGCTGAATTTTCAACAGCAATACCAATAATTTCTGTATCTTGCCATTGCCCATTTAACTGACATTTATATGCAATTTTATAAGTATCAGAATCAATTTGTGACGTCCATACTAAATGGATATTATCTTCCGCATCTATTGCAATTGCTGGATATTTCTGATTATAGGAACTATCAGTCAATTGTGTGATTAACCAAGTATTTCCATTATCATCAGACGAAGCTAAAAAAATTTGATCAGTACTACCAACTTTTTTATAATAAACTATAATGAAAGAGCCATCTGTTCTTCTTGCAATTTTCCTTTGGAAGGGGAAATACAAAGAATTCATAGATACCACATCAATATATTTCTCAGTACCAAGTTCAAAATTTACTTTATCACTAGGTGGAACACTATATATTACCAGATCAAAATTTATTTTATCTCCATTTGGAGGATTATACTTGCCCATATTTTTAACCTAATTATTCAATATAAACTTCCATCAAAATACCATTGTTACTATATGCATCTGAACCTGCTGGCACAACTTCTTTTAACCAAATCCCTTTAGCAGAAGGATGTGTCTTAAATATAACTTTATCGTTGGCTTCAAAACTTCCAGACCAAGCAGTAGAATCTATTGTAAAATATGGTTTAGATGTATTGATATTTGTTGGTGAAAAATTAGATGTAATTGTTCCTGTACCCACATTACCTTCAAGTGAACCACTACATGTAAAATGCGAACTATCTGTAAAAGTCAAAGTCCAAGTATCTTCTACAGTTCCTTGATTATCCAATGAAACTTTTGATTCATCAAAATTACCATTTGCAGAATTCACAGTTACATCTGAAAGACTTGTTTTTATTTCGCCAAGTGATAGACAAATGCCACAATAAGTATTATCAGAATCATAACTATTAGCAATCTGATCTGCCAAATTTATAGTACAAACATTACCAGACCAAGTATAGCATCTTTTATAATAATCAACTGTTGGCGTAGAATCTGGTGTATCGGAAAATGTTATACTAATTTCACCAGTTTCATAATTTATACTACCATCTGAAACATTTGTTCCAGTGATGTTTCCATTACCATCATCAGTAGCTTCATAATCAATGCCACCAAATGCATATTTGACGATAACAGTTTGTTTTTTTATCGGTGGATGTAATAATTTTCCACCATCTTGTCCAGTATAAGGCCCAGAACCTGAACCACTCAAGCTTTCATTTTCATATTTATCATTAGCAGTTTTTATATATTCAATATGACCTTCAGAATGATAAGTAAAAACTACATTATTGCCCAAATATGTTCCATAAGGATAATTATCTTCTTGGGAAGGACTTGGTGCAGATTGCTTTATCCATTTACTTCCATTATAATAAACTGGATCAAATGGTTTGACACCACTGTCTATCGTTTGATTTGTTTTGAACTGTGAAGAAATCGCAATGTAAAGATCATTATCAACATAAACATCATTACTTTCAAATAAAACCTGAATCTGCTGTGAACCAGCAGTTACATCAGCATTCAATTTCCCACCTGAATACCATTTATAACTATCATCTATGTCTCCTTGAACATCAGTTTGTGTTCCTAGAGCTAAATAAAATCTATCATTAGCTGGTGATGGGAAAAGTAAATAAATCATAGCATCAAAAATACTTTCATTATCAGCATTTTTATTCCAGATAAATTCTTTTCTATATCTAGTAATTCCATTATCTCTTTCAGGTTTAGTCACACGTGGAAATAAATTGTACTTTGTTCTATTAGGAATTTCAATATAACTTTTTCTACCACCATTTGTATTAGAATCTGTTACTGTAGATGATTTTACAAATATCACATCTGATCTAGATATTGCCATTTGAAAAAAACCTCCTATAGTTTTAAATTATTTTTAATTTAACTAAACCGTAATTTTAATTGTATATTCAACTTTCAAAACTTCATTATCATTAACTGTAACACCTGTTCCAAGTACATCCCTTACAATGCAATGTGAATAGCCCCCACAACCAACTGCATAGATTCCAATTTCATTTATGGTAATGCTACCGCCAGATTTATTTTCGAATAACCTCATAGTTTTAAAGCTAGCTTCAGATCCAGATATTGATATATCACTACATAAACTACCATAATAAATAAATTGTCCAGTTCCAGTTCCGTGTTCGACTTGAGATTGAAGTTTATAATCAGTTGGGGAAACTGAATTAGTACCTGTGCCTACTACTATTCCAATTTTATATCCTGGAACAAAATTTCCAAATCTATTCATGACTGATTTACCACCTGGTGCTGATATCGATAATTGGTAATCATTTCTGCCATCGCATCTACTAGCATTATCAATATCTACAGTACAAGTTGGCTGACTAGCAAAATGTCTGTGCAGTAAACAAACAAACCCTTTCAAAAAACTATGAGATTTATCGGAAATTACTTTCCTTATATTACCATTTTTAATTATCTCAAGTTTATAAATTGCACTTAACATATTACACCACCACCTTAATTCTATAATTTATTGTTAATGTTTCTCCATTTGGTATGGAAATCCCAGCGGAAATAACATCTCTAACAACTAAAGAACGGTGGTTATAACCTGAACCAGATTGCTGAGAAACAACTACTAAACCAATTTCATAAACTGTAATACTTTCGCCACTTGCATTGGAAAAATCTCGTGTAATAGTAAAATGGCAAGAATTGGCATCGCAAGTCGGATCACCAAAAGCAACAGCGCCATATTGCAATTGATTTGCCCCAGTTCCATGACTAATAAGGGATTCCATTGCATAATCATCGATAGTTGGACTTGTACTTCCAGTTCCAACTAAAATTCCGAAACTAGTATCGCCACTGCCAGCATTTGCTTTAAAATTTTCTGATGATATTTGAACAGTTACAAGATTACCATTTGTACATTTCGAACTTATATAGAATTGGCCCATATGGCAGAGCAAAATTTCAAGAAATTGACGCACAAAACTTTTACATTCTATAGTTTTTTTCCAAATTATTTTGTTTTTTCTATCCTTAATAGCTAAATCTGCATATAATTTTATCATCTCTTATCCTCCTTATGATATAGTATAATCATATTCGGTTTGTACTGTTACTTCTTTTTGTTGGCTCTTATTTACTGATAATGTGGATGTATTATATTCAGTATTTGGCCTAGAACTTTGCTGATTAAATTGATCCTGATTAGGCCCCTCAGTAGTTGCTATAACCGTTTCGGGAGAAGTTTCTTTTAATATAGTTTTATTAATTTGTTTGATCATAGTATTTACCTCCAAATTAATAATATTGTCAAATTGTCTATTTAATGGTGAAATTACAATATCTAAATCTATCGGCAAATCTATAAAAGTTGTTAAAAATACAGGTAATATATCCCATTTACTAAATGCATTGTATTTTTGTCCATCAGCGTCTTCATATTCCACCATCACATGACATTTCTTTTGATCCTGAAGTATTATAGTGTAATAACCATCTTTATCTGTAAGTATGTCATTTAAATAGATTTTATCTTCAGAGGATACAGCTATTACTTTTGCATTTTGAACGGGATTACCATTTAACAATACCCGACCCGAAATTTTATACATATATAATCCTCCTAAAATTTATCTTAATATTTGCATCAATTTTATTGTTCCATAATAATAATCATCATCTGCCATATTTGGCCTTGGCAAAATAGGTGTTACGTCAATAACTGGTGGATCTTCCCACCTAAATCTAACTAAATAATGTTTCCCATTATATATCAATGGATATATCTTATTCGGAACTGATGCTTTTTCATAAAGCATTTCTACCTGTTTTCTTGTCAACCAACCTTGATTTTCCGTAGCTTCCAAAGTAATTGGTTTTTCGCATATATTAAATTCTTGAATATTATAATTCTGCGCTAAAGTCAATCGTTTAACTGCATCTATTTCCGAATTCATAAATTCATCATTCCAAACTAACTGCAATTCCATGTCATCAAAAAGGACGTAACTGGTTTTAAATAGTGAAATTTCGAGATTATAATTTTGATTTTCTGACTTTTGTAATAGTAAATCTATATTATAATTCTTATTTTCTTTTTCTAAAAATGCATCTATGTTGTAGTGAAGTAAAAATTTTAATATAATATCTATATCATAATTATAATTTTCAAACGTTTGTAATAATATACTAATATTATAATTTTTTAACTCTTTTAACAATACATCTATATTACAAGTTTGACTTTTTAACTTTTGCAACAATAAATTAATGTTATAAATCTGATTATTCAATGCTTCCAACAATACATCTAAATTATAAATCTCATGGTTTTTCCCTAATAATACATCTAAGTTATAATTTGAAACAATTATTTTTTGCAATAACAAATCAATATTATAAATTTTTTCTAATAATTTTAATATTACATCAATGTTATAAATTTGATCACCTAACGCTTCTAACAATACATTTAAATTATAAATTTTGTTTATTAATTCTTGTAATAATGCATCAATATTATAGGTTTGACTATTTAATTTTCCTAGTAATACATTTAAGTTATAAACTTCACTTATTGATTTTTTTAATAATATATCTAGATTATAACTTGAAACAATTGGTTTTTGTAGTAAAGAATCAATATCATAGGTTTTAGGTGATTTTAATATAACATCAATATTGTAACTTTGATTATTTAATTCTTCTAATAATATATCTAGATTATATGGTTTACTGTTTAACTTTTCTAATGCAATATCTAAATCATAATTTAAAGTAATTAACTTTTGTAAAAAAAGATCAGCATTGTAAATTTTATTTGCAAGTTCTAATACAACATCAACATTGTAATCTTGATTATTTAATCTTTTCAATAATACATCTAGATTACAATTTTGATTTTTTAACTTTAAAAATAAAATATCAATATCATAATTACATGTATTATATTCTTCTGCTAATTCACTAGGGGCGCAGAAAATACCTTGAAAAACTAAAATTGACCTTTCTCCAAGTTTTGCTTTTCGATCAGCTTTTATTCCCTTATATTCAGCCATTTGACTTTCCCAATTTCCTTTTTATACTGATCTGGGAATAACCATAACATAATTATTACCATATATTATAAAGACATCATATGTTTTTCCGCCATAAGTAATATTATCTTCAGGCAAAATAGATTGTTCAGTTTTATCAAAAGTAAAAACATATTTTAAGTATCCAAATAGTTCTTTATATGTTGCATTAGTATTTACCAAAGCTATTGGAAAGAAATATCTTCTGTTATATCTCTTAGCATCATTGATACAAGATTCTACACTAGGATCCATTGCTTGATAAGTTGCTGCATAATAATTTGTTCCAACTGTTCCATCATAGTAAAATTGCTGATAAATCGAACTGCCTACAGCACCACCAAGATTATATTTAGAAACAATATTAGGCATTGGATCTTCTCCAATCCTAGCTCCCGAAGCATAAGAATTATTTAAATGTTCAAACGTAATCGTATTTCCAGAAATATTTGTTATTTTTGCCCGTTCGCAATTATCATCATCCATAATCAGATAATATTCATTTGCTTCAAGAATACTTGCATCATCTACATTTACAGAAACATTATCACCACTACTAACACTAGCCTGTGTAGTTGCATAATCCTTGTTATATAATGTATCGTAAAGACCACCATAAAAACAATAATAGCTACCGCTTACCTTAGTAATCACTACTATATGATCCTTATCGCCATAAAACCAAGCTGTGTGTTCACTACTAGAAGAATATATATAACTATATGACCCACCACTTTCCTTTTTGCCAGTATGATTTGTATTATCCCAGCTTAAATACTGCCGTACATCAACTTTGTTTGAACCTTTAGTAAATTTCATGCACAATTTTGCCTTTCCATCTTCTCCTGTACTGGTAACAACAAAATAATTATTTGTGGATCTTTGATCATCATGACTAGTCCAGCTTAATGTATTAACCAAGAAATCATATAACTTATCAAGCAAGTCACTCTCATTGCTTACACTTTGATTCAATAAACTTGAATAAGCCATTTTCAATCCTCCTTAAATATATAATTATGATTGGATTTTCCTTGTTATAAAAGCCTTTATACCTTTAAAAACAAGAATTAATCTTTTTCCAGCAAACCCTTTTTTATCTGCCTTTATTCCTTTATAACTAGCCATATCAAGCACCCTGCAAAAATTTTTATTCAATTTGCTGTAATCTTATAGTTCCATAATAATAATCTTCATCATTTGGATTAGTTCTTGGCAAAATTGGATATACTTCAATTGGAACATCTTCATGTCTGAATCTAACCTTATATTTTTTTCCATTATATTCCAAATCAAAAACAGCATCTGGAATATAAGCCAATTTTTCCAGTTCTTTTACTTGTTTCCTTGTCAGCCAAGCCCTATTTTCATCACCTTGCAATGTAATATTTCTTTGAAATTTATTTTTGGAAGACCAGACTAAGGCATTATATCCCAAAGTTCTATCTTTGGAAGAAGATATAGGTAGATAATCAAATTCATCTACCCAAATTAAGTCTGGTAATTCTATTGTATCAATTTTTACCATTGTTTATAGACAATAATCCGTCCCATTCTGATAACCCGACTTGGATTATAGAATGGGACTGAAGTTATGAATTTTTTATTCTATTTAATGTTTCAGAATCAATAAGTGCTTCCAACAAGTTCCAGATATTGAAGTCAGGTTTATGTTCCATAGCTGCTTTGGTTAAACGTTCTAAAGCTCCATGACATTCGGCACATACCGTTATACAATCACTTAATTTTTCTTCACCTTTAAATTCACTAGGCTTTGTCCATTTCTTTGGAATAATATGATGTGTCTCTATCTTATATCCATCTGATTTCTTTCTTTTACAGATTACACATTGATAATTATCACGTTGTTTAATCTTTTCAGCAAATCTGAGCCAAGCTCTATAACCAGTATCTTTTCGTTGAGCAATATTGGCACATTGAATAGAGCAATAAATCTTATCTTTTTTGCCTTTTCTACCGCCAGTGATAAATTCTCTTCCACAAACTGGACAAATCTTTTTGATTATTTTTTTATCTATTCTATCACGATGTAGCCCTAACTCCTGAATCTTACTTTCTACTGACTTATAACTTCTATTAAGTTCCTCTGCAATCTTATCTTTAGGTAACCTTTCATCCAAATATAGCTTTTTCAAATTTTCTATCTCATCATTTGTCCAACGTAGTTTAGTACATGATGCATTTTCGACCCATCGATAAGAACAATTTCTACATCTAAATCTCCTTTTCCCTTGTTCGGTTCTCCCATCCCTTACTACCTTGGTTGAATTACAATTTGGACAATTCATATTTCCTCCTTTCTATCCCAAATTCAGGTCTATTATAACATGCCGCATTCAATTTGTCAAGCCCTTTATAATTTCCCCATCCCAAATCAAATAAAACATAATACGTTAGTCAACTCAATTGCAGGTCATTCCAAATGCACTTAAGAAATTCCAGATATATCAATTATATTTCATCCCAAATCCAGGTTAGGGTCTCTGAGCTTTGTTGCCCGTGGACAGCGTCGTTGGCTACTCGGCATTGCAATACTATATGTTTACTATGTCCTTCTGATGTATATTCCGAACTATCTACTGTCAATGGGCTAGAAGAAGTATAATTTTCCACATTTTTAACTTTATCTGTCTGATCTTTATAATAAGCATGTCCATTTGTAGCATCTTCTATTGGATGACCTGTTGTTCCTTGAGTTCCATCTGCCTGCTGATAATTATCATCGGGACATCCATTATCACCGCTATCCCTTACGCCAACACGAACTTCACCATTAGTTCCTAATGCCCAGCCGATACTACCGTCACAATACCATCTGATGTTGCTTACCTTTGTAAAACTACCTGTAAATTTTATTCTATGATTTTTCCAGTAACTATAATTAAAACCTGCATCAGGAATCGGAATTGGATAATTCAAACCAGGATTATGTGTGTCAGCAGTACAAAATCTGGCACTTGTAATTTCATTTGCAGTTGGGCCTGGACTTTCTGCACCGTTTAATTCTTCTACTACGATTGTTGCTGCCATGTTAAAAAACCTCCCTTTTTTATTTCTTATTTATAGCATAAAACTTGAATTTTTGCAAATTTTAAGCATTTCTTCCAACTAATCTTTTTCTTGTTAAGAATTTCTCCAATTTATTGGCAACTTCTTCAGAAGTTACTACTGGAAATGTTTCTGTTCCAATTACCAAATTGAGATTTACAGTTCTTTTAATTCCTTCAGTTGTTTGGACTTCGCCACCACCTTGATAAGGTGTAAACATTTCTTTTGGAAATTGTAAATTATTCAAAGCATTTAAGAATTTCAAACCATATGATTCAGCAACTTTCTTTTTCAATACAAATTCACCAGGTTCTAACAAAGCTGGAATTCTATCACCAGTTCCAAATCCAGTTACTAAACCACCAGTTTGCATTCCAGTTGGTGCTGATGGCGGTGTGCCAGCTGGTTTTGTTTTCCCTAATTGTTTCTGTAACTCTAATGCTTTTTCTAATTTCTTTATATAAGCTTCTAAAATTTTCATTAATTGATTTAAATCCCTAAAATCAACTTTTGGATATATATCTTTTATCTTTTGAATTGCTTCAAATTCAGATTTAAGCCGTGAAATATTATCTAAAGCATCTTGAAATTTCTTTACTATTTTTTCCTGACGTTCTATTTCTTTATCAAGCTGGTCAATAAGTTTTTCATATTCTTCACGTTCACGCATAAGCATATCAAGACTATCTGATTCAGCATCTTTAATATCTTCAATGTCTCTAGCACGTCTTTCAGCAATATCATCAAGATCATCCCTTAACATATCTATAAAATGTTTTACTTCTGGTGTCTTCAATCCTTCTGGAATCTGCTGAAGTATCGAAATAGCACGTTGCAAATTTCTTTCGGTCAAACCATAATATTGTTCAGATGTTTGCCAGAAGAAATTGGCCTGCGATAATGCAGCCCTAGCAGCTTGCACATCGCCTTTTCTTGCATAATCTGCTGCCTTACGATAATAACTTAAGGCTTTTTCCCTATAATCCAATGCCTTAACATGTAACTCTTGTGCTCTAAATTCTCTACTATGAGCATAATCAATTAATCTTTGTGCCTGCTCTGCTGTCTTTATTTCCTGTTGTGTCAATCCTTCCCAACGCATCCATCTTCTTTCTTCAGCAGCAAAAGCTTCTTCATTAGCCTGAATACTTGTCCGCATCCAAGTTTGCTTCATTCCTATCAATACATTCAATGCATTAACTTGTCTTTGATATTCTTCACGCTGCCTTCGCATTGCGCTAATTTCTCTATTAATCATTCTAATCCTAATTCTAGTATAAGCTTCAAATGGTTCTAATTTAGTCAATTCATCACGTATTTTCTTTAATTGTTCCGCAATTGGAATTTTAACCTTTGATAGCTTGCCAATATCGCCAAACACTTGTTTATATACACCCATTGCTTCGCATAATCGCATTAATATTGAAAGGAATTCTATAGCTTGCTTATCTGGTAATAAAGCAGCCCATTCTCTCATTGCCTTAGCTATTTCTATAAAATCTTTCTTGGATATCTTACGCATAAGTACAAGCTTCACCAATAAATTAGTAAAGAATTTCAAAATTCCAGCACGTTTATCTTCTGGAATAGCTAAAATTAATTGCGACAAAGCAACAACAAGCGACCTAATATTTTCAGATGATAATTTTCCACGAGCCGCTAATATTAAAAGCCATTTAAATAATTTTTCAAGTTCCGCTAAAACTACAGGTGATATATCTTCTCCCAACACTCTTAATAGTTCAGATAGCTTATTTATTCTGTCAATTAAATTCTCTACATCAGAAGCTTCAACTAATTTTCCCCAACGGGATAACGCTTTCATCAATTTTACCGTTTCTTCAATAGTCTTTTTTATTTGCTTGTTCAGCTTTTCTTTCAATTCTTTTTGAAGCTCTTCAATTTTTTTTCTAGCTTCTTCAGCTTTTTCTTTTAAATCAAATAATACTAAACCTAAAACTCCTATTGCGGCGGCTATAGCTTTAAGAGGGTCTTTTGATTTCTTAATTAAATCAACATAATATGCCATACTATCGCCCATCTTAGAAAGTTCTTGCACAGTTATCTTCTTCAATTCATTCAAGCTTATCATACCTTTTTTATATTTTGCCATTGCTTTTGTAATATTATTATAAACCAATTCCGCTTTTCCTATCTTAGTAATCGTCTGAAAAAGAAGCTGCTGTGCTTCTGTCAAGTCCCGTGTTGTTTCTACCATACCTTCCATAAATTTGTTCATCAATTTCAATTTACCGACGACAAATAAAATTGTAACAACTGCTACAGTAAGCAAGAAACGCCAATTTCTAGTTACTACATTAATAGCTATTATCTCTCCTCTTATCAAAGCAATTATATCTTTTAAAAGTTTCAATGTCGCTATAAATTTTATAACTTTTCCAAGAAGAACACTTACTATTCCTGACAATCCAACTATTGCTATAGCTATGCCTGCAATTTCTGCTACTACTTTGCCTCTGCCTGAAGCAAGTAAGTTCATAAAATCTGTAAGGGTAACGATTATACCTTTTAATGGCATTGCCATACCTTCAAATATAGCTCTAGACATTCCGATAAAAGCATTTTTAAATAGTGCCAACTGTGTAACTAAATTGTTCATATAAAGAGAAAGAGCATTTGTAACAGTACCAGTCATTTTTAATGATTCATTGAGAATTGGCAAATATTGAGATTGAGACAATAATATAGCAAATGCTGTACTTCCCCTAATTCCAACACCTTCTATTGCATCAGCTACATCAAATGCTCTTTCATGCATTAATTTAAATATTTCAGCCAAACTATGTAATCTTGGATCAACATCTTCTGCGGTTAATCCAACTTTTGCCAAAGCTTCTTTGAATCTATCAGTTGGTGCTGTTAAACGCATTAATAATGATCTCAAATATACACCAGTTTTAGAAAATTCTACTCCTGCATTTGTCAAAACTGCCATTGCACTAACAGTTTCTAAGAATGATACACCTGCTGAAGATGCGACAGCAGCCACATATCCCAAAGCAGTTCTCAATCCTTCCATAGACAATCTACTTTTTGTAATTGCATTAAACAAAATGTCTCCAATTTCATCGGCTTTATCAGCTGCAAATCCCCAAGACCTGATAACTACCATTATTGCATTCGCAGCATCTCTTACACTAGATTTAGTTACCATTGCCAATTTAGCAGCGGTCTCAGTTATTTTCATAGTTTCTTTGGCAGAAAAACCCGCCTTGGCAACTTCAATTCCAACTTCTGATAATTCTCTAATTGAATAAACTGTCTGTAAGCTCAAATTATGAAATGATTCGGCCAATCTATCTACATCAGCGGCACTTGCCTGTGCAATAGCTCTAATTGCAGCCAAATTCCTTTGAAATTCAGCAAGTTGGCTTACAACATCTAATAAGTTCATATAAACCATCCAGAATAAACGTAACTGGACAAACCAACTCATACGCATTAAGTCCAATAATCGTGCGCCTGCTTCTCTTCTTAATATAGCTCTAGATTTCCTAGCATATGTTTCCAAAGCACCATGTAATTGCGTTAACTGTTTCATCACAGTTTCAATTGCAGGGCCAAATTGACCTTTTAGTGCTTCGGTATTCATAATTACAACTTTTTCTAAATTAGTCCAGAAGGTTAATAATTGCTGTGGAGTCATATATTTGGCTATTGCTCTAGCAGCAACATTCATATTTTTAAGGTCTGTGCCTGATCTAACCAAAATCTGTTGTAAATCACGCCAAACTCTTAATATTGGTTCTGTAATTGGTCTTAACCTAGCAGTTCTTTGATATATTTTACTAAGTTCTTCGTTTGATTTTCCAATGAATCGTGCCATTGCTTCATGAATTGGAACGGTTTCATCTAAAGCACCACCCATTTTAACATATTTGTTCAACAAGGATTCCATTTGGCGATTTAATAGCTCAAGTTGAGTTAATTTAGTAATATGTTGCTGAACATCTTGTTTGCTCAAATTCAATAAATGCAGTCTAGTTCCATGAATTCTTTGGTTAGTAACAGCTATTTGATCTAAAAGTTGTGTTAATTTTTTGGATTCGGCAACATCAGCAGCAATAGCTCGTTTTTCTAATAATTCACCACGTAATGCAACCAATCTATTTTCAATTTCAAATTGCTCAGTTTCTTTTTTAGTTAAACTTACAGCAGCTTCAAGTGTTTTTATCTGATCTTGAAGCAGTTTAACTTCTTGTTCTAATGACAAAACTCCTTGATTTCTTAATTCATTTAATCTTTCAACGCTTTGCACCGCTGATTGTACAAATTTAGGTTGTGCGGCTAATATATCAGAAATTGCTTTTTGAGCTGGAACACCTGCTTTAACGGCAGCAATAACTTCATTCATTAACTTAGTATAATTTTCCAATGGATTAATACCTGCTGTTAATAAAGCTATATAAGTAGATGTATTCTTTATCAAACTTTCTTGGACTTTTTCACGTGCCAAATCAACGGCTGCCATTTCCTTCAAAGTTTGAATATTTTTTATATTTAGATTATTTTCTTCCAAAGCAGTACGTAAAATCTTCTTTCTTCTAGCAGGCAATCTTTCATATAATGCCAAAATCTGATTTGTCAATTCTATTGTTCTTTCTAATGCAGATGTTCCACCGAAAACTGATTCTATGGCACGTACTTTCTTTAATTTATTTAATTCTGCAACTAATGCTTTAGCGTATTCTGTCATATTTAAATATTGCTGTAATAACTTGCGGTTTCCAGTTCCGGTCAGTAAAACTGTATCTTTTATTCTATTCAATAAATTATTATGTGCTTCTAATGCATTAGTACCAGTTCTTAAACTAGTCAAATATTGTTGATATGCTTCCCGTAACATTTGTGTACTTCTCAATCGCTCAAGTTCTGCCTGACGCATTGCCAATGTAGCCTGATATCGCCTTGGTTCGATTTGATTGGCAACATTCAATAAAGAAATTTCCTGTTGCAATAGATTTATTCTTTCATTTATGGGAAGCATTCCTTGACGACGAATTTGTGCTAATCTTTGCGCTTCATCTTTTAATTGCCTAACTATATTCGCTTCTTTTAATAAATCTGTGACAACTTCCAATTCGGTAACGCCATGCATTCTGGCAATTCTTACAACAGCATTCATTATATTTCTATAATTTTGGTAAACATTCATTCCACGTGCAATTGCATCTATTGAAGTAGAAATTGTCTCCTTCAATACAGCTTCCATTTCAATCCTTTGCCTAGCCAAATTTAGATTTTCTGCATTAACCTTTTTCTGTGACAATAACTTATCAGTTTGTTGTTCAAGTGTTTTTAAAACATTTGCGTAGGCTTCTTGAAGTTGAAATACTTTTTCCAAATTGGGTGTTTGCCCACTTCTTAATATTTCTTGAAATTTAATTTTAAATTCATCTAAAGACCTTATTATTTTCCTAAAAGGTTCAGCAGAAATCCCTAATTCGGTAAATATTCGGGATTTAATATAAAGTGAATCTATCTGATTTAAGATAATAGAAATTGCTTTAGACACATTTAAGAAGGGATCTGCTCTAAAGAATGCACCAGCAGAAAATTTACGTTCTAGACCAACTAATAAAGCATCAAACTTCTCTAATGCTTCTTCAAGTTCTTTTAGACCAGCAGTTAGATGTTCTAATCCCTTTGCATCAAATCTAAATAGATATCTTAGACCGCCAAGTTCCATTTATTATCCTCTCCTTCTTTTTCTTTTGCGATATGGAAGTCCTTTTTCTTTAGTTTTTGCAAAATCCCTTAGTTGTTTAAGCGTCATTTGACTAGCAAGACGCTTAATTATTGATCTTAAATTTTTAGGTATATCTGATAATTTTAATGTTCCTTTCTTATAGGCATAAGCCATTGCAAATAGTCTATGCTGAGCTTTTGAGACGCTTGGCATATTAATTACCTCTTCACTTTAAGTTTAATCTTAGAACCTAACTTCAAGACTTCTTTTGAAATATCTTCCGTCTTTATTTCTAGAGAATCAAAAACTTTTTTCCAAGTTGATTCCATCTTTTTAAGACCTTCTTTTGTCAAATCATGGCTGGTATATCCAGTTAATCTTAAAATATTAGCAAGAAATTGTTTTTCAGATAACTTCTGCTTGGTAATTTCATTAAAAAACAGATAAATTTGCGGAATGGAATACTGATATTTTATATCGCTAAAGCGATGACCATTGCTAATCAAAACTTGGAAAATCGTACCTAATCCTACTTTTTCTTTTTCTTCTTTTCTTCTTTCGGTTTCTGATTCTCTTCCTTCAAGCCTGCGCCGAAAAAATCCATTAACAAGTCCTTATTTACATTCCAAATAGCAAAAATTAATTGAAATCCTTCTTTGGGAGTCAGATTATAGATTTCCTTTCTGGGATGAATCTCTTTTATATTTCCATTTTCATCCCTAGGGTTTACTGCATGATAGATTATATCAATGAATTCTTCGGAACTTGCAAGATAGATTTTTAAAAGGAGGGGAATATTATTGGTGATATCTAAATCGACAGTACGTATTCCAAAAGAAATTAATCTTTCGGCAATACGCTCGAAGGAAGGAGTTAAATCAATTAATTGGCCAAAACTAAATGGCTTAACTGTAAATTTTCCAATCTTAACTTCTGGAAATAAAACTTTAGTTTCATCCATATTCTATTACCTCAACTTCTATCCCTGCATCCACAGGGATAAACTTTTTTTAAGGGCCAGCTAAAACTGGCCCTTTTATTAAATAAGATTCAAATAATTATGATAAATCACACACAAACAAATAGCCATAAGGAATGTCAACATAAGGGGTTCTGTCTTTTAATTGTGCTTCATCGTCCCTTAAAACTGTTAAGGTTAATGTATAATTAAGCCATGCATCTGTTGCGAAATCTAGACTACCAGAGGGAATCAAACTGCATCTTGGAATTATATGAACCAAATCATGTCCAATATCAGTTGTGGAAATAATAGCAGCAGCTCCATCCATAGCTATAATCGACTGTGGTGTTCCTACTACTGTATAGCCAAAAACGTCTGTATCATATTTGACCCAATCAAAAGAATTGAATATATATTCTATATTGGCAGTTGCCCAATTGCTTCCAGATACTGGATTTTTCATTTCATCCAATAACTTTACTTTCTTATTCATTGCAAAATCAGCAGTAGCACCAGTACCTGCTGGTTTTAGGAAACTCCACAAAAGTGGAGAATCCTGATTTGGATTCCAAGTATCCCAATTACCATTACAATCAACATATGCAATATGACCAGCCAAATTGGCCCAATTTCCGACTGGATTCTTGGCAATTATAAATGCATAACTGTGGTCATTTGCACAAGGTGGATTTCCGCTTCCACCTTTTGATTTCCACAAAGCTTCAATATAAGACTTAGCTTTTGAAGGATCATTCAATTTCTTCGTTACTACGCAAATAGTTTCGGATTCAGAACCATAGAAAGTTTTTCCAGTTACTTTCAAATCGGAAACTGTTAAATCAATTTCACTACCAACGATGAAACGATTCATATTTTTTTCATCCACTTCTGCCAATGTCAATTCATAAGTAATAGGTCTGCTTAGAACTACCTGCTTATCTAATTGTCTGATTCCTTCTATACTTGCATAATGTTCCAGTGTAGTTACATCGCCGCCAACTGTTGCTTCTTCCAAATTTCCTAAATAAGTTTTTGCCAATATTTCATCCCTAGTTCCTACTATATTACCATAGGAATTTTTCACATTTCCACTAGCATCAGTTATTCCAAATATAGCATTGGCTAATGCAAGCCAATCAACCTGCATTTCTTTACTAGCTTCTGTTTTGCAAGCAAAATAAACTCTGGGAACACTAATGGTATAATTATCAGGTGTTCGCAATGCCATAATTTTTAACCCCCAAATTTAAAATTTATATATTAAAGCATGAAGTAAGAGATAAAACCACCTGCTGAAATATCAACAGATGTTGCTATTTCAGGAATTGTATATCCTACTAATTTCTGTATTGCTAAGACAAAACCACCCGTCATCCAATCATCACTTGCAAAGTTTATTGTTCCATTAGGTCTTAAAGCAGCCTTTGGAATTACCCAATAGAAAGATGTCCCAAGTTTAGTTCTGAATACTAACATTGCACAACCTTCAACTATCTGTTTTCCTTCGCCAACAACCATTGTCATAAGTGTAGAATTAACCTTTGTCCAGAAGTAACTTGACCAACCTAAGAGATAACCTGTAACTTCCACTTTACCACTTGGTACATAATTTGCATCTGTGTAATATTCAACAGTTACTGAATATGTTCCGTCTGAGACAGCTTTAAATACCAATGTTAATTTTGCATTATATGGTGAATTAGCTGTCTTATATTCTATTTTACTACCACTATCTAAGAAAGTAGCTGTACCACTTTCTATTTTTAATGGTGATTCAAAATTTCCACCGCCATTATCAGATGTATCATCATAATAAACTTCAGTTGTAGAACCATCACTTACTGTAACCTTAATACCTTTTCTAAATATAGTTCCATAAAGCTCAATATATTTAGTCTGACTTGCTGGATTTACATAAGATGCAGTTTCGGTAAATTTTTCTGCATTTGTTCTATCGCCTATTACTTTATTTGCTGGAATTCCACCATTATAATTTTCATCAACTACTAACATTTTAACTTTACTGCTTAAATTAGTATCGGCATAAGAATAATCACTTCCATCCATACCAGCTGGCCAATTTTTTATTTCCATCTTTTCTGTTACAGAATTATATTCAAAGTAGGCACAAATAATACGATTAGAATAAGGTTTTAAAGCATCATCCAATGAATCTTTTAATGCATTTCCTACTAAGAAATAAAAAACGCCTTTTAGATTTTCAATTATTTTTCCTTGCTCATCTAATTTATTTGTTAGAAGTTCAGCTAAATTAGATTCAAATGTAGATGCATCTGTATAACCAGTTATTTTATCATTGATTACAGCAACATAATCTTCAGCATAATCGCCACCAGATTCCTTAGTGGATTTTGCTGTAATATATTCATATGCAGGATAGCTAATTTCAGATGCACCAAAGAATTTCTTCAAATTTTCTTTATGAATTTCATCAAAACTAAAAGTTAATTCTATGCTTCTCTGAATGACTTTTCTTTTATCAACAACATTAATACCGTCCTTATTAACAGTATGTTCCTGAGCGGTAATATCACCGCCAATAGACATATCTGTTAAATTACCTAGATATGCACCTTCTAAAATTTCTTCAGGTGTTAACCCTGTATCTTCTTTCTTTGCATTTCTAACCTTTCCATTAGTATCAGTTATTCCACTATATGCACGTGCCAATGCCATTGTATCAACAACGCCAGACTTATCAAAATCTTCTACTGGATAAAAATACAAAAGGGGCATTCCTAATGTATAAAACTTAGAACTTCTAGTTTCTGGCATATTTTAAACCTCCTTTAATCTTTCAACAAAGCTTTGAAGGAAATTGCAAAACATCTACAACCGCCTGAAATAGAAGATATTATTTCAGGCTGCGAATCTAAAGCTAAAATCTTTCCATTAATAATTTCTTCATTTGCGTTTAATCTTTTCAAAATCAAATTTAAAGCATCAAAAGCATTTCTTGGCCTTCTATGACAAGCAACGATTAAAAATCCAGGATAAAATCTTATATTATCAACATTTGGTGAACTACCACCTATCGGCACAACATAAACAGCTTCTTCATTACTTTCATATAAATCCGAAATTGCTAAAAAAAATGCTTTAGCATGAATTTTTTTTCCAAATGCTTGATTTATTATATCAGATTCTTCTAAAGAATTCAAGTATTCAACTATTTTGTAAATCATGTTAAATCCCTTTTAATTAATTCAGCAACTTTTCTAAATAAATTTTCCAATTCTTCCTGTATAACAGGTGTAAGATTTCTTTCTATAATTTCTTTTAATGCTACATTATAATCAATGCCTTGGCCTCTTTCTTCAGGTTCATCACTACGCCATCTTCTATATTCTATAAAACCACCAACAGAATGGGTTTGATAAAATTTATACCCAGCAAATTTCCTAACTTGGTCAGCTCCAGAAACTGGTGCAGTATCAACACTTGCAACCAAAGGGTAGTCATATGCAATTCTTGTACGCCAACTTTTGGGATTTTTTCTTCCCCAAATAGGGTTTGGCATCCCTCTTTGGGATTTAGTAACACGTGCAACTTCCCTAGCTTCTAAAAAAACCTTACCAGATAACTGCAAAGCACCAGTAGCACAGCCAAGTTGATTAGTAATATTTCTTAAAACTTCTGGGCAAACTAATTGAAAATATAAAAATATTCTATCAATTAATCTTTTTCTTATAAATTTTTGAAAAGGCTCTACCTTAAATCTATCTTCAATTTGAACCTTTTCGCCTACTCTTATTGGTTCTCTTTTTACATCAAATCTTATCATACTATTGTTAATCTTATATATGAAAATTTTCCATCTAAATCAGTTCTTACTCTTATAGCTTCAACTATGTATTCATTATCATTAACTTTTACAATATCACCAATCCTAATATCTAATTCTTTATCAATCCAGATATAAGTTCTTGGAATAAAATAATCTTGTAGTCTGCTACGTCTAGGCACATTATCTTCTTGAATCCTTACTCCTAAATTTTCATAAATAGTTTGCCTTTCTACTAATGCACCTGTTTCATCTAAAATATCTCTATAAATACTAATTGTAGTATTTTTTGCTTTATCAAAAAATGAAAACATAATTATTTCTTAGATTTTTTCTTTTTTGCAGATTTAGGATAATGATATTTTCCTTTGCTTACATTAACTGCAAATAAAGCCATCTTTTGTGCATGTCCACCAGCCTTAACAGCAGCATTTATACAAGCTTGGCAAACACCTTTAAATCCATGCTGCTTACACCATCTTTCAAACATTCCCCTATGGGAACGTGGAACTGCTTTCCTAATCCAATATTTGGACCTTTTCTTAGCTGCCATAATTTTTTACCCCCTTTGCACTTCTATCTTCCCATAAATTAAATATGGTGCTAATAATGCTATTACTTGGGGATGCACATTAAACTTCGCCGCTACCCTATCCAATTTATTTGGTTTAAAATATGAAACTGCAACATCACCAATTCTTTTTGATCTAATTAAAGAACTTGCATCCCAAGTTAAAACATTTTGTAAATACAATAATTGCGTAATTTGGGCTTCTTTTGCATCATTTAAAGGATAAATTACTTTAGACTTACAATCAGAATCTAATAACTTGCTTACTTTTCCATCGAAAGTTATCGTTTTTTCTGAAATACTGTTTGAAATGATAGTAAAACATTGATGATTGCCAGTTTCATCTATATGAACAGCACCATACTTTAAAAAATCATCGAATGCATCAAATGTTTCATCTATACTAATTATATTCCTATAATAGCCATTACATTTAAGAACTATATCTTCATTAGCATCTGGTGGATTTGGAAAACTTATTTCCAATAATCCAGTTTCATAATTTATTGTACCAATTTCATTTTCTTCATGGACTATTTTACCATTTCCATCATCAGTAGCTTCAAATTCTGAGCCATCAATTATAGTTTTAATATTTATGGAATTTGCAGTTGGAAAAACATCTAAATCAATTTCAAAATCCTTTTTTGAACCATCGCCCTTAGCTATATTAAAACTTTCTTCTTGAAAAGATTTAAGGATATTTCCTTTCAATGAAAGGCCACTAAAATAATCTTCATCTACTGAATAAGGTTTATATCTTGTTATTTTCCTTGGTAAATTTAAACTCTGGCCTTTATATAACTTTTCACCTGCAAATGGCAATCTTTCTATATAAGCTGTAGCTAATCTTAATAATGTTTCTTTTTCTTTTGTTATTTTTAATTTCCAGTTTAAATCAGGCCAAATCGTCAATTTCTCATTAGCTTCTTCAAGAGTTAAATAAGAATTAGCATTTGAAGAAGCTGGAATAGCATTAATTGCCACAATTGAAAACCCCCACGGAGGACGAGGGAAGGCATAACCTTCCCTCGTTCATATGTGAACAGGTACAAGACCTCAATTCAAAACATAAATAAAATTTCCACAATCCCAAATCCTATCATACCCATTTTCTATCATATTAATCCATTCAGATTTACTTCCATCAAATTTTTCTAAACGCTTAGCTAATTTATGCTTTTGGAAATTTTCCCTTGGGTATCTAATAAATTCGCCAACTTTAATATAAAAATAATTTGGCTTTGAAGTTCCAATCAACTTAAATCCCAATTTCCTTAATGAATGTCCAGTTCCATATCTCCTATCAACATAAGAAATAATGGATTTGGGATTATAATTTTCAATAAAATAATTTAATAACTTAGAAAATGCGCCAATAACTAAATAATAATTTTTATTACAAAATCTTAAAATTTCCCATTCATAATTTTTATTAAATCTAGGTTTCCCCAAACAAAGTAATGAAACCAATTCATCATTATTAAATAAACCAATATTTAATTTAGCTTTAATATCAGCTTGAAGATGATTCTCTTGCAAAAATTCCTTAACTTCATTATAACTTAAATTTTTTATATTGCAAGTTCTAGCATATATTCTATTTTTTAATAATCCAAGTTTAGCAAGCAAAATACTTTTCACAATATCTTTCTTAAATAACCATTCATCTTCAAAAATCTGAATCAAATGAATCCCTTTCTGCTCACATAATATCGTTTTATTTAAATGATAATTTCTATCTTTACTTCCATTTAATTCCGAATGCCAAAATAAACCATTTAATTCAATAGCTAAATTTTTATCTGGAATAAAAATATCTAATTCTTTTCCATCTAAAATTGAGCGATCATGAACAACTATTTTATTATTGTTTTCTTCCAAAAAATTAATAAGCTCTTTTTCTTCATTAGAACCTGAGCATCTTGGACATCTAATAATGCTTCTTAATGTAGATTCAAATTCATAACCACATTTTTTGCATTTAAATTTATATTTATTAGCTATACATTGATTTTTATCTTTCCAAACACCATTATAATTTTCCGATAAAAAAATCAAATCATTTTTATCACAATATTCTTTAAGTTTAGGTAAAAATTTTTCCGTTTCTTTAAATCGCTTAATTTCACTAATAACTTTTAATTTTGATATATTATCAACGCCATATTTCTTTAATAAAGTTTCCCTAAACTTTTCTTTTATTTTTTCATTCTGGAGAGCATGTGGAACGCCATACCTTTTCAAATTAGTTTGTCTAACTTTTTCTTTAATCCGCTCATTCTGAAGTGGGCTTTCAGTTCCATATTTCAATAGGCAAGTCTTTCTTACTTTTTCTTTAATTGAATCAGATTTTGAAGCATTATCAACACCATATCTTTCCAATAAAGTTTGTTTAGCTTTCTGTCTTATAGAATCAAGCTGAAATGGATTTTCAACACCATATTTCTTTAAAAAAACCTGCTTCCTTTTTTCTTTTATAGCTTCAGATTGTGATGGATTTTCAACGCCATATTTTTTCAAAAAATGTCTTCTAATATATTCAGCTACACATTCCTTTTTTCCACAAGTTTTAGAATATTTACTTTTCTTTTTAGCACCACAAATTGGACATTTCATGTAGAAATTATATCATAAAAAACTAATCTTGTAAAGGCCCCATTAAGGGCCTTTACATTGTATATTATGATTTAGCAAAGCAAGCGCCCATTGTATAGCGCCAATCTTTCACGTAACCACCGAATAGAACCATCACGCTGGCCTTAATTTCTTTGTTTTCCTTGTCCTGCCATACATCTATCACTACTTCTTCACCAGACAGTGCTACCAAACCACGGCCTCTCTGTAACAATGCCCAAGGAAAATACTGATTTGCCCCAACAGTAACTGCTGGAATCCTATTCCAAGGAAGAACTCCAAACATGTTATAGAATGGGTTCTTCTTAGTAGCATTTTTATCTTTCTGTGGATAATATTCACTGGAAATATCTGCCTTAATATCATGTGCTATAGAAGGATGACATAAAATTGTATCTGGCCTTATTGTAATAGGATTACCCCTATCATTATATGCATTATCAACTACCATTTTTGTATAAGCATCATTCAGATTGGTTATAGAATAACTTTTGGTAGAACCTAAATAATTCTGACCACAACCAGAAATTGTAGCAGATTTCAATGGATGCTCATTTCCGCTGTCAGCCATAAATGGCTTGCCATCATATATGAATTTACCACTAGGATCAACAATATCGCCCACACTATTGTCAAATATATCATGTCCAGCTGTTAAAGCGCCATAAACAAAGAATTTGGAATAGAAAGATTCTTTGGTCCTAGCGGCAGCCCTAGACCATTCCTTAATGGTAGAGCTAAACAACTTTGCAATTGCTTCCATGCTCCTATGTGTTTCATAATTCCAGCGCATACCACGTGCAAATGTTCTGATTTTACCTATTAATAGCCAACCTTCTTCAGGTGTATCATATTTGATAGGTTCGCCTGGCTTCTTTTCAACAAGTTCATCCAATCCTACCATTGTATGACTCATCACATATGCATCGGGGCAATCTTCTTCTTCAAATAGAAGTGGCCAAACAGGAGCTTCTTCTTCATATTCCCTAAAAAAGATTTCATAACCTTTAGATTTTAAGACTTGAGTGAATTCAGTCTGTTCTGCCATGATAATTTAACCTCCAAATATATATTATTTTCTAATTATGAAACAACTATTTGCTTATGTGTATTGATTTTAACACGCATATAACCAGCTTCTGCTTCTTCGTCTGTAGCGCCTACGAAAATCACAAAACCTTCATTATATGGGCTACTATCCAAATCCACTACCTGTTCATTGCTATTTATAATAACTTTAAGTGCATCGCCATAACGCAATGCCTTAATAGCAGTTTCTGCGTCTGGAGAACCACCAATACCTTTAATTAGGAAAATAGCTTCTTCATCAGTAATAACAAATCTTTCCTTATTTTCAGTAAATGTATATGTTCCATTACCATTATCGGTTACACCATGAATATTATAAGCATCATAATCGCCTAAAATAGCCCAACCAACTATATTATCGGTAGCACTAGTTGCCTGATCCACAAGTTTATAATCTGCGCCCTTCTGGCCTACAAAAGTAGCTGTTCCACCTTTTACTGTAACACCATTAAGTTTGATTTCTAAATTAATACCATCTGCATGATAAGCATCGTAAATTCCTGCTTTGATAGCCTTCATAATGTTTAACCCCCTATTTAAATAATAAAATTATTCTCGAAACTTCTGCTGGTAATTTAGTAATCATTTGATTAGTTAATTCTGCTGAAAATCTTAACCAGCAGGCTAAAATTGTTCCCTTTTCACATTCAGTTAAATCTTTATAATCTTTATTTTTCATTATTTCTTCTATCTTATTCAAACATTGGATAGAACTGTAAGACAATTTATTTATATCTTCACCTAAAGCATTTTTCCAAAAGCAAATCGAAAAGGCTGAATATTTTGCCAAAATTTTAGCTAAATCATCAGCCTGTTTCATTACCTTTTCATAACTTTTATCAATCTTAGGAACTTTAATTGTATTTGAAGTAGTTCCACAAGCAATAGTAAATAAAAATATTAATATTAAAAATAATGAAATTAATTTCTTCATATTTTTAAACCTCTAAAAATTTTTCTAAACTTTTTAAAATTTCTTCTATATTTGTATTTTTCAAATTTACAAAATAACCTTTCTTATGTGTAAAATGTTCTGCATTTATATACTTATGAAAATCAACTAATGATGGGCGGCCATCAGATTGAAATCCTTTTCTTATTCCAAAATCATCGCCAAATCTATAAATCATATAATCAACTTTTCTAAGTTCAGATTTCAAATATTTAGATTCTGGAAGAATATTATCATTTATAGCAACTAAATATGATTTTACTTGAATTTTTTCCAACTGAATATCTTCAAATTGTTTTAACCAATGTAATCTGTATCTTTCAAAATAATCGAAACAATTAGATAATAGTTGTAACGTATCTATTCCTTCCGAATCTAAGCCCCACCAAAAATCTTCTTGTAAATTATTAAGAAAATGAAAGTTTATATCTTCTTTTATTACATTTTTAAAGAAATCAGAAAAATAAGGATAAATAAATATTTTTAGTTTTGTATTTATTTTTATATCAAATAAGATTATGTCATTATTTTGCAGGTGAATTGATTTCTTTGGGAAAATCGGGCAATAATCTGATAGTTTAAGTTTCTTCTTTTTATATAAACAGTATGCAATTTTTATCGCATCTGAAGACAATACACAAGGTAATAAAATACGCAAATGGAAAAACCCTCAGAAGATTTTACAGTATAAATGTTAACACATTTTCTTCAATTTGTCAAGTTCTAAGATGGTGTAGTCCATGTAATCTTCTGATCTTTCAATTCAAATCTTCCATCTGGAAGTTCCCTTATATTCAAAGTTTGAACTTGACCATCTGGACTTTCAACTTCTATTTCTATGTAAGCTATATCATCAAAATCAGCAGTAGCATCTTTTGGTACATAAATTTCAAATTTACAGTTTTCCGAATCAGTAATTTTTATTTGCTCATCGCTTCCACCTGAATTAGCAGTTGCCAATTTAATAGAATGCTGGTAATCATCATAAATTTCACAACGAATTTTCCAATTATCTAAATTTTCAATTCCATTTACAGTGCATTCAAATAAAATGCTATCTCCTTTAGTCAATTTCATATTAATTATTCCTCCTGACAAGCAAAATCCAAATTAAGGTTATATTTATTATAATCTAAAGTTAATTTACATGGTGCAAATCTTAATCTTTGGGCAAATAAGAAAACATCTATTGAATGCTTAATTTCATTTGCTTTCAATAATATAATATCAATAGGAATTTGTTTTCCAATTATCTTAATTATTATATCTATATTATAAGTAAAAGTCTGCAATTGTTTAAATAATGCGTTAATATCATAAATAGAAGATGAGAATTGCTTTAATAATATATCAATATCATAATTAAAAGACTGTAATTGTTCTAATAAAATATCATTATCATAAGTAATTAATTCTAATTTATTAAATATCGCATTAATACTATAAACAAGAGATTGTAGTTTTCCCAAAGAAATATCTATATTATAAACGATTGATCTCAATAATTTTAATAAAATATCAAATTGATAATTGAGATTTAAAATTCCTTTTAAAAGAACATCAGAATCGTATTCGGATTTTCCTTCTTCCGTTTGTAATATTAAATCTATAGAATATTGTGATTCTCCAATTTTATTTAAGATTAAATCAGCATTATAATTAATAGAATTAAATTTCTGTAATAAAACATCTGAAATATAAGATTTCTGTTCAAACGTTCTTAGTAAAATATCAATATTATAGTTCTTTTTGATTATCTTCCCAAATATTACATCAACATTATAATTAATAGAACTAAATTTTTGTAACAAAATATCAATATCATAAATCTTTTCAATTTCCTTTATTATAACATCACAACTATAGCTAAGAGATTGCAATTTCTGCAGCAATAAATCAATAGAAACATCTTGTTTCAATGCAATAAGTATTGCATCTATAGAGTAATTAATTTCTTTTACAGTTTGTTCACTTCCAATTGTTGAACTTGGTACTGGATCAGTATATTTTCTAACTCTTATCCAATCATATTTTACATGATAATTTGTGTTACTATAATCATCACCACCAAGCTCCAATTTCCTTGAAGCGTCTGGAACTGCTGTTCCAGTATGAGTTGCTTTCAAATCATCATCAATGTAAAATTTAAGTGTATTTGTGTCAATATAATCAATTCTATACCTATGCCAATTCGAATAATCAATTGTTATATAAGTATATTGTCTATTTGTTGCCCAAGAATTTGCTACAGTATCACTTTCAGTATTCTGATAAAAACAAAATGTCTGTTTTGAAGTACCCCCCCAAATAGCTCCTTCATTATCATTAGCACCTACAAAAACCCAATAATTTCTTCTTTGACTATCTCCTTTAACCAATGCTTCTAAAATATGTCCAGTCCCTATAGTATAAGTTTTAGAAACTATACCATTGGATATACAACTTCCATCTCCTGTATGTTCCGAAATATAAATATCCAAAACACTATTACTAATATCAAGATTATCAGAATTTCCTTTTATATTCCATTTATTTGTATCTATCGTATCGATAAAATCATCAAAAAAATCAAATGTATTATCACCATCACTGCTATCTTCGGCTTCTGAATTACCATAGTAAAGATAAATAGTTTTTGTGGAAGAAGCTGGAATAGAAGGTACTTTTACCCAAAGAATGGCTTCTTGATTATCTTTATCCCATTTTTCCTTCCAGTGATACAATACAGAAGTCCCATTGGAATCGGCAAATGCAATATCACTTCCATCATCTTTAGCATGATTAAAATTGAAATTATCAGAATTTAAAATTATTTTTACTTGATAATCTATAAGATTATTGGAATTTGACGTATTATCTATAGTTATTTGTCTTCTAAAATTATAGGGAAGCCAACCTTGCTTAGCTACACATATATCAACGGAATAATTGCAAGATAATTTATGTTCTAAAATGCATATATCAATAAAAACTAAACCTGAAGCTTGTTCTTCTGAAAGGGATGAGGAAAAACTTGGTTCTGGATCAATACGTTTGCGAACTAATACTTTTCCCGAATAGTTTGTTGTCGTATAACCATAATTGTTATATAAATCTGAAACTTCTTCGGCAGTTAAAACTTTATCAAAAACAAAAATTTCATCCATAATACCATTGAAATATGCGCCACTTCCGCAAGGACTTCCTGATGAATTTAAGTACTTACCGAATCCAAAATGTGCTGTTCCATTTTGAATATCACCAAGATTACCACCACTATAATCTAAAGTAGTAGATTCTGCTTGCCCATCAACGTATATTTTAACTCTATCCAATCCATTATTTGTATCGATAGAACCATCATAAGTTACAATAAGATGATACCACTTATTTAAATCAGTTATTGGGGTCGAACCTAAAATACCTCTATAATTAAATGTACTAAGACCACAATAATATATAAATTCAGGCTTACTGTCAGTAAGTAATCTAAATACAAATTGTCTTTGATTTTCCGAACAATTAGAATCGGCAAGCTTGACTATAATACAATTATTTGTCATTTGAGCAGATGGTTTTATCCATAAAGAAAAGCTAAATTTCTTATCTGCTCCAGCGAATACATCATCTAAAATGTCTCCTAAATCTACATAATCGTTTCCATCGAAATTCAAGGCGTTGCCGAATTTTCCATCAGTCCAAGTTGCACCATGCTTTGTCCCATTGTGATTATTTCCTGATGAATCTTCGACTGTATCTCCAGAATTTTCATCACAATGCCAAGCACCTTTAAGATTGCTTATTTCCCTTATAAATGTATTAGTAACCGAACTCACATTACCTGCATTGGAATTTCCATAATAACAATAGATATTTACATTATTATCTAAATTATCTGTAATCTTTACCCAACAATATGCTACACGATTAGGCGATGTACCTTCTACTTTTTCTATCCAAAAATTTAATAAAGTAGTTCCATCACTTTTAGTGAACCTTAAATCACCAGATTGATTTGTATCGCTAGGAAAATTAGATGAATGTCCTTCTACATGAAAATCACATCCCGAAGCGCCAGAACTTTCGCCCACTTTAAGTAATACTTGATAGTTAGTTCCAGCGCCTGATTGGCCTTGAATAGTGATTTTTTTTCTATAAGTCCAGCCATTTGGCCATGCCAATTTAGTACACCTCTTTTAGTTAATCAGTTAACTTTTTTATCTCTTTATTACCATTTTCATCAATTATCCATAAGAACTTATGTTTTTTACCTAATATATATTTAATTCTTCTCCCACCATTTGCACCCAAAGCAATATAATTGCGTCTAAAAATTATCGGTTCTTCACCTTTTTCCAAAATAATTTCATGAGTTGGAATTTGTTTCGGTAATACTAATAAACCCTTATCTAATAACTTTCTAGCTAATTTAACATCGAATGGATACCAACCAATAATCAATGCATCTTTCTTAGAAACATTGCCATACAATATTTCATTCCCATTTTCATCAAATTGCGCTATACTTTTACCATTGGGATAAGTAACTTTCCAATAATAAACCCAAGGGCGATAAAGTAATAACTTTTCATAAGTTTTAAATAATTTATCAAACATAATGAACCTCCTAAAATTTTGTTATAAACTTCGTTTAAAGACACGAATCCGTCCCATTCTGATAATCCGACTTAGATTATAGAATGGGACGCTTAAAAAATTAACCTGTACTTTTAATGAAATCTCTTACTTTCTTTGGAATTTTTCTATAAGAAGGATATGATTTACTTCTACATCTGTGTGTAAAAATAAAAATTCCATTTTCATCTATGCCAACACTAAATCCTCTTCTTCTTATTGCAAATTGACTATTCGACATTCCAGACGGAACCGCTACATTCCAAGGATCAAATTTAGTTGACCACTTTCCATTTTTCAATAAGTATTTAATTTTTTTCTTCTTCATTTCCCAAAGAATTTAATATTTCTGAAACTAGAAATTTAGCACTAATTCTATGGCAAACCTCTAAATTACCATCTTTATAAATTTCAAATAAAACTTCGTTTTCATCCAAACGTCTGTAATACCTTGCAATTCCGTCTCTTTCCATTAAAACAACAAAATTTATCACGGTTCGTACAATTTTATCTCTTTAATACTTTTTTTCATCAATATTAACTGTTTATTCAATTCTGCTAGGAATTGTTCAAATTCCACCGAATCGCTTATTTTCTTATAAACCATGATTAAACCTGCCAAAATATCTGAAAAGAAATCATATAAACTTTCTTCTTTTGAACTAGAACTAGTATAAAAATGATATAAACCAGAAGATTTAATCATAACAGAAATATGATAATCATCCTTACACTTTTCTTCAATTATCTTTAATAAATCCTTTAACTTCATTATCCACTCCTTAAATGAAATTTTTCTCTGCAAGATTTTTCAATTGTTCTTTACGTTTTTTCTTGGCTTCTTCCTGTAACTTCAATAATTTCTTCAAATCTTCTATTGTCATGTTCCTGATTTCTGCCTGATGTCTCAATTCTTCTTCTGTATATTTCTTTGCTATTTCAGATAAATCTTCATCTTTAGGTTCTTTCTTCTTATCTTTATCACCACCGCCTTCACCCGTGGGTTCATTTATTTTCACTTTTACCAAATCAGCATTTTCTGGGTCTTCAAGGAATTTCTTGATGTATTCTTCTACTGGAACTTTTACAACATTACCACGACTGGTTTCCCTTACATGATACCAATCGCCATTTTCTTCATCCCATACAAAATCATCCCTGCATAGCTTAACAATTCTTTTTGGATTTTTAGCTATATCATATGCAGAATGCAAAATTCTGCTTTCTAACTGATATCTTCTTAATTTAAAAATTTCATCCTTAGAAGTATTTAAGCCACTTTCTAATTCCTTAATCTTCTTTTCATATTCCCTTATTTCAGCCTGATATTCCTTCTTCAGTTTTTCAATTTCCCTTTCATGCTGAATTTTCAATTTTTCTATTTCAGAAGCTTCTTTCATTTTTTCTTCTTCTTCTTTTTCCTGATACTGATTTAACTTTTCTTCCAATTCCGACATTCTCTGTTTAAGTTCTTCTTCTGCTTTTTCCCTAACCTGCATCTTTTCCTGCAAAATTTTCAATTCCCTTTTTGCCTTTTTAGCCTCTTCTTCCGCTGCACGCAATTCTTCTTTTAATTTATCCCTTTGCTCTACAACTTTTTTAAATTCTTCTTCAGAAACAAATTTTTCATCTGGTTTCCCCATAATATATTAACCCTCCTAAATTATTTTTCTTCCTTCCCTTCTTCTTTCTTTTCTTCTTCTTTTTCTTCCCTTTTAGCTTTTTTTACTTGTTTTTTTGGCTTACTTTTTTTCATTTCTTCTTCACTAGCTGTAAAATCATAAATATCACGTGCTTGGCCGAATAATATACCAGCCGAATCTTGTATTTCCCTAATAATTCCATCACGCAATTTTTGAACCATTGGATAAGGACAATTTTCGGTTAATTCTATAGCCAATGCCTTATTGAAAGTTCTGCTAATATTCTTCTTCATCATTTCAAATATACTATCGAAATAATCCATAAAACTTAATGCATTAACGTCTCTGCAATAGCTGCTGAAATATCTCTTATTGATCTGTCTTTCCTTATTTAAATATTTCAAGTAAAGTTCTATCATTCGATTTTCAGCAGTCTCCAAATGCATAACTTTAGCTTTTAATGTCGCACCAACTAATTCTAGTGCAATTCTTCTTGCCCTACTGCTATTCGTTACAATATCTTCCCTAGTTCCAGCTAGGGCTGTACTTAAATAGATAAAATCTATCATACCATTTATAATAGTCCAGATTGTTCTTAATTGACTAATATCTGGTGTAATGAATTGTGGTGGATGACCTGCACTTGCTGGATAAGTAAAAACAGAAGAAGTTCCAATTTTCCTTAAAACACTTCCTTCTTCTGCCCTATTCATTTCTTCCAATTCGCCATCATCAGGGCAAACCAATTGGGCAAATCCCTGTCTTTCTATCATTTCATCAATTATGGAAGTCCAGTTAAAAATAGTTCTTGCCAAATAAGGCATATCATTTGATAGTGGCTCGCCTTCACCCAAACTATCAACTTCATCATGCAACACTTTGATTAATGGAATTTCACCCAAAGAATTATTTGCAGTTCTAACTAAATCTCCTTCTTCATCAAAAGTATAAATTTTCTCTTTAGTTAATAAGTAATAATATACCTTTTCATCCCTTTCCCTAAAAGGATCTTTATCGTCATATTCAGGTAATCTTATTAACGCCCAATTATAATTTCCAAAAGAATCTAAAGACCAGTCAACTACATCTAAATAAGATAGAACATTTACATAAGGCAAAATCCTTTTTTCCAAGACTTCTTTTAAGCTTAATGATCCCTGAATATTATGCGGAATGTCAAATCTTAACCAAAGATAAGACTGCCCCATCAATGTGGACAAATTGGAAGCTTTGCGCATAATTTTATCAATATCATCGCCTTTCCTATCGGCGTTTTCAAAGAAAGGAGCTAGAATAGCAGCATTGGAACGTTTCACGGGTGTGGCAAAAATGAAATTAGTAAAGGCATTAATAACCTTTCTAGTAATATTCATGTAAGAAGCACGTTCTTTACGCTTCTGAAAAGAAGTATCGTCTTCTAAAGAATGGTTAAAAAGCTCACTCTCAATGAACTCCCGGCCACCTAAATAAGCTCTTAGGAAAAATTCATATTCATCTCTCTTTTTTTCATAATTAGGATGTCTTCTTGAAACTTCAAATTTCACATAAGTTCACCCCATTAAACCAAGCATAACATAAAAAAGTCAATTTGTCAAGATATGTTTTATTTGATTAAATGTTTTTCCAATAATTTCTTTTTATTATATTTTGGTAAAGACTTCCATCCTTTTTCTGCCCTATTGCTATAAATTTCATCTTTTCTTCTTCTAGGAACATTTTCGTCAAATGGTTTAGCACCTTTTTCCCACATCTTATAATCATTAAAATATGTTCCGGGCCCAGCTTTAGTTAAATCTATTCCTGGCGGACTGGTAATAACTTGTTTCATCGAATTTTTTGCACCACAAACAGGACAAACTTCTGGCGCTTTATCATGTTCTGCAACAGGTTTTTGTTCTTCAACTATTGCGCCACATTGTTGACATTTATAAGAATATACAGGCATTTATTTTCACCTCCTTTAACTTTTGCTTTGCCATCTTTTAGAAATTTTTGTTTCTACGGCCAAATTAATTGGCCCTAATAATTTATCTACAAGTTCATGTCTTTTTCTAATCCCTTTAGTCATTTCATAAATTATAAACTCTTCCATCTCCTTTATGAATTTTTCATCATTATCTATTTCAAAAATAATTTCATCATGTGCTTCTATGATTGGATAAATTCTTTCTTCCAACGAAGATTTTTCAATGATTTCATCTATATCACCAAGAGAAATCAACATAATATCTGATGCAACAGATTGTACTACTGTATTAAAAGCTTGTCGCTTCGTTTCTTCATCAAATTTATCAAACTTTCTTATTCTTCCAAAAGGTGTATTAATATAATGATTTTTTTCTACGAAACTCACACATCTATCTATTGTTTCCTTTATTTGTGAAAATTCTCCAAAAAAACTATCAATTAATTCTTGTGCTTCAGCTTCAGAAATATTCAATCTCTTAGCTAATCCAATAGATGTCATACCATATAATATACCAAATGTTACAGATTTTGCAAATTGTCGCTGTTCCCTTTGAACTTTTTCATAAGGAATATTGAATATTGTAGAGGCAATCATTGTATGCACATCTTTCCCAGATTTCAAAATTTCAATTAACTTTTCATCACGTGATAAAGCACCAGCAATACAAACTTCAATTGTAGAATAATCTGAACCTAGAAATAATTTGTTTGGCCTTGCAACAATCATTTCTCTAACGCCACCTGTTCTTGGCAAATTTTGAAAATTAAACTTATGCTCTTCCCTTCCCAATTCGGAACCGCTGCTAGTTCTTCCTGTAATAGTCCTAGTTAGATTAAAATTTGTATAAGCCACACCATTTATTAATTTTGATTTAATGCCTTTTCCATATGTAGTAAACAATTTTTCAAATTTCCTGTACTTAGATATATAACCAGCTATAGGATATTTATCTTCCAATTCCAATAAAATTTCATTTCTAAATGATTTATAATCCTTATAAGATAAACCATATACCCCATAAAATAACAATCTAATATCATAATCAGAACTTGGATTAAAAGGTACTTTATTAATCAATCTTTTCTTATAGAAACGCAATAAATTTTGAGGTAAAAATTCTATATTAATATTATCTAAAAAACCATCTGTCATACTTTTTATTTTTTTCTTTAATATTTGCAATTTTCTCTCAAACTTCCTTGTAAGTATATCTAAATACTTAGTATCTACCAAAACACCCCTGTATTCCATTTTCATTAAAGCCTGCTCAGCTTTAACTAAAAATTTCCATAAAAAATCCTTATCTTTCAATTTATCTTTTAAAATTTTATATAATCTAGCAGTTTTTATAACATCACTTGCATTATATTCAGGATTTATATAGGTCTTCCAATCTTTACTTCCCTTTATATCTTCACCATAATGTACTAATTCAGGAACATATTCATAGCATAAACTTTGCAAACTATAATGTTTTCTATTTTGATCTATTATATAAGCGGCCAACTGTGTATCTGCATATATAGGAAGCCAAATTCCAAATTTATCATAAATCCATTTTAAATCAAATTTAATATTATGACCAATAAGCTTATGTTTAGACAATTCCAAAATCAAATCTTTAGTTATGTTATCAGTAATAAATGCAAATTTATCATTGCCAATACCCAACAATTTTATGTCACCAAACTGCCATTCAATTGATGAAGTTTCTAAATCAATTGTAACTTCATCTAATTGCTTTAATATTTTTATAAGTTCATCAGCATTCTTAAAAAACTTATATTTTATTCTTTCTTTTTTTAAATTATTATTAAATAATTCTTCCAAAATTTTCAAAGCATCAGAAATAAATTTCGATTTGGCGTCACTTCCATATTTACGCATATAAGCTGCTGGGTGTGCCATTATTGCAAAATATTTATTATCTTTTAATACAACTTTATTTTTAACTTCAGTTAATGTAAGTCCTAAAATTCCTTGAACTGGCACATTCCCTAATAAAAGAAATCTATCACAATTTATATTTTCAATTTCTTTATCAAGATAATATTTACATCTTTTTATTATTGGAACTGTTATTTTAATTTCTTTATCAAAACAATGAACCATATTAGTTGCAAAACAATCTTTTCTATTGATCCCATAGGATGATAAAGCAGACCACAGGAAATCGCCTGATTTTCCAACAAAAACTTTTCCTTCTTCTATTTCAGTTTGCCCTGGATTTATACCTATAATGATTAATTTTGGTGGATTTTTTTTAAATTTTTCTAATTCTTTTTCGGAAGGAAATACAGATGGGCTTTTTAAAAAGGGACACTTTTCACAAATTTTGTCTATCTTACGAAGGACAAATTTTTCAAATATCATATCAAATTCTCCAAATTACAAATTTCCAACAGCTGTCCAAATTTTAGCATCCTTCGTTTCCAAATAAGCTACATTACCTTCACAAATTAAAAATTCAATATAATCACCATCAGGTGGAATATTAAAAATTATTGCAGGCAATATATAAGTACCATTTGGCTTTCCTTCTATTTCACATAACAATTTAATTTCAGGATATTCATTAACTAAGTGATTCTTTTCTAAAGTTAAAGTTTCTATCCTTGATAAAGAAGTCAATAATTTAATATCCTTATACGGAATTCGAACCTTGCACACAAATTTCTTTGAACTTTTAATATTATCTATTTTTTTGTAAAAGTCAGCTTCTGCTTCAGAGCCAATTATATAAGAAACAAACCCACGTTCAGCTGTAATATGGCCTACCCAAACATCTGAAAACTTAGCAATTGAAAAATAATTGGGTGGAATTATTAGTTCATCAGTATTGATTATCAAACGTTTAATTCCTTTATCAAAATCAATATAATCTGGTTTTATCTCTGCATAAACAGAATCATTCCCCAAAGCTAAAAATTTAGGGCTAATATCTATATATGATATATCACTAGTAAATTTTTTCAAAATATTGGCAACTTTAATCATCTTTTCCAATGTATCTTCTGAAAAATATATCTTATTATCTATTTCAATTTCATCTGGAAGTTCAGATTCTACACATGGTATAAATGCTTCTAGATTCCCTGCTTTATATACCAATTTATCTTTTTTAAAATTTAATTTTCCATCTTGAACTTCCAAAATCTTATATATCAAATCACAAGTAACTTGTAAAGGTTTTTCAACAGGAAAATCCATATCAATTTCACCATAAATTCCCATTCCAGAGAAAATTGCTTTATCCTTTACTAAAAAAGCATAAGCACCTTTTCTTTGTAAAATGTTCAATAATTCTTTCATCTTAAACCTCCTTTATTTCCCAATTCTTATCATATGCATCAAAAACTAAATCTGCCAGAGTTATTGTTATTTTTGGCCCAAAACGATTATCATATACACAATTTCCTTTTATTTCTACTATAAACCCACAATGGTAATAATCAATATAAGCTTCTGCGTCTTCATATATCTTAAGATTTACTTTACCTATTAACATTATTTTGCCTTCTTTATCTACTACTTTTATATCTTTACCTATTGGAAATCGATATTTACCAACAATAAGATTATCACCATCAATCTTTACTTTCAAATTTTTCATAAAAAAGTTTTCTATCATTTTAACCTCCAAATTTATTTTTTATTTTTTCTAATTCAAAATATGTTTTCAATATAGCCAAAATCATAGAAGATGAATCATAAATAGGATATTTCAATGGTTCTATACAATTATGTATCAATCTAACATTATTTGGCGATAATATCAAAAGTTGATTGACAAAAGTAGATAACAAATATCTTCTTAAAGCTTCAGTATTTGCTTCTATCTCTTTTTTATATTTATTCAAATAATCTATTAGTTCTTGTAAATCCCCAACATTAAATAATATTTCTGCTATTTTGGAAAAACTCAATTCTTCATGGCTAGATGTAATTCTTTCCAAATAATTTAATGCATCACCTTCATTATCAAAATGAATCATTCCAGATAATAATTTTTTAGCAACGCCAATACATCCATAAGATTTTTCATATAATTTTTGGAAAAATACTGCACTAACTGGAAATTGCAATGAGTGCAATCCTTTAGCTATGCATTTACAAAAAGTTTTATATTCTAAAGCTTCTGTCCTTAATCTAAGACATCTACGTCTAATAGTGATTGGAAGTTTATCACCTTCAATTCCAGTTAAGATAAAATGTACATCTTTTGGCGTATTTTCAAAAATGTTTAAAAAACTATTCATTGCAGCCGTGCCAATTTCATTGATTTCATCTAATATCCAAATACGCTTTCTATCTTCAAAAATTGGTGTTTGGGCACGTTTAATTATTTCTCTAGCATTATCTATGCCTCTTAAATCAGCAACATTTACAAAATAAATATAACGTGGAATTGTAAAATAATTAGCAATAATATTAGCCAAAGTAGTTTTTCCAGAACCAGAAGGGCCAAAAATCAAGATAGCTCCAGGCAAAGGCTGTTCGCCATCAAAAAATGGCTTTAGTATTTTTTTCAATAATTCATTTCCACAAATATCTTCTAGCTTCATGACAAAAACCTCAAAGCGGGAAGCAGGATTTGAACCTGCAACTTCCTGATTGGTAATCAGGTGCTTTACCAAAATTAAGCTATTCCCGCCTTTTTTCTTCCATTTTTAATTTCCACTTTAATATTTTACGTTTCAGCCAAGGCATAAATGATTTCCAAAATAATGTAGCTGCGACTATTCCCCACAAAGCTCCTCTACAATAAAAATAAAATGGGTCTGTCTTAGTAAAATCAACAAAAATTATTTCAAAAATTTTATCCATAACTTATCTAAATTTCTATTTCTTCATCTTCATTAACAATATTCGATAAATCTTCAGGTTCAGGTTCAGATTCAGATAGTTTTTTTCTAATACAATCTACATCATATTTACATCCAAAAGCAATTTCATCTTCCCTAAGTTGACTGACGTTCCAATGGAAAAATAGATAACCTATAGGATATTTATGTTCATTTTTACATGGTAGCATTCTAATCTCTATTGTTTCATTCTCCTTCATTTCAAATCGTGGTTGAAAAATTTGAACCTGATTACTAACTAGCATATAAGATAAAACTGCCTGATTATGAATATCCATTATTTCTTCTTTATATTTATTCCAAAGTTTCGTAATTGACATTGGCTTGCCTTTATCCACATCATATTGTGTCCTACCATCACTTCCAGATGTTTTTTCTATAATCAACGTATATCCTTTCTCTGGGTCAACAGCATCGCCCCAACTATTTGGAGCTTTTGGGTGCATTTTTCTTACAATCTTATCTGTTACATTAACAGGCATTTGAAAAAGGGTAACCCGCCTAGAATAATCTTCATATTGCTCACTAAGAATGAATGCATAACAAACAAAAAATTTCTTTTTATAAATGCTGCTAGCTTCATCATCATGCCTTTCAGCATACAAACGTCTAGCCCTTAAACAATGTGGACATTCAATTCCAAACATTCCCAAACAAGGAACACCAATTCTTTGGCTTTCACCTGATACTACCCTTCTTACACTTTCTGTTGTTTTGTCATTTAACCAATTAAACATCTTTGACCTCCTTTACTTTTGTTTTTTTTAATTTTCTTTCCAAGGCCCATCTAAAATTTTTAATAATTCGGTCTTGGAAAGAGTATCTTCACTTATTAATAATTCTTTATCAATTTCTAATATAGCTTTCAATAATGATGCCCTTTGTACATGTATTTGCAACATAGTCTTACAAAATTCATATAATTCTGTCGTCCTATCCAACCTTTCCTTTAGTTTAACATATTCTTTATCTAATGGCAAGGTGTATTTTATAAAATTTTGTTTAGCCGCTTCAGATTTAAATTCCTGTTCGTTAATCATCTTAGCTTGATATGCTATAAATTCTAATTCTGCTTGATGCATAGATTTTCTAGCTTTGCGGGCTCTTAAAGCCCACTGACCTAACAAAAATGGCTGTTGTTTTATTAATTCAGCCAGTTCACCAACACTTGGTGCACCTAAATACAATTCCTTTCTTAAATCTAATAAATATTTTAGGTCTTCTTTCTTCATTTTTTCCTCCTTTTTTCTTTTTCCTTTACCCCCATACTTTCAAAAATTTGTTCTAATTTAATAGCTTCTTCCTTAGTTATTTCCCTAAATTGAAGAAAATTAGTATCCAAATCAAAAAAACAAGTCCCACCTTGAGACTCCCTACCCGCTTCTACTGAAACATATAATACTCTGCTAAAACTCTCTTCAATACCTGGAATTCTATTTCTATGTGCTAGCAAAACCGTATCACTATCTGATAAAAAACTAGCAGCCCATTGTGGCGTCATTCCTTTCGGTATTGTAGTAGGATCACCTTTACCAAAATGTGCAATTATAACTATTGGAACTTCCAATTCACGTGAGATATCTCTAAATTTTCTAATATAACTTTCCATAACTTGAACTCTATTATGAATCTCTGTTCTTACCAAATAATGTATATTATCAAATATAACCAATTTTAATCCAAAACGCAAGATGCTATCCCTAATAGTTTCTTCTACTTGCTCAGGTTTTTTTATACTACTTGGTGCACAAATATAAAGACTAGGAACTTGATTTTCATCTAAATAATGTTTTATCAACACATAATCTCTTGTAAATTGAAAATCTCTACCAACATCCAGTAACATTCCCCAAGCTAATTTAGCCAATCTAGTAGCTGTCATTTCAACACAATAATACATAGTTGGAATATTCTGGCGAGCCAATTCTGTAGCAATTTTCAAAAACAAAGTCGTTTTGCCGATCTTACTGTAACCTACTGCTGTAATTAATTCGCCTGGCCTAAAACCACCATTTAAAATTCTATTTAATTCCTTACTAAATGTTGGCAATACATCTTCTGATATTTCACCAGTTAATATCTCATTTTCAGCTATTTTATCAATTCTATGAACAGATTCAGGTTCTGCTCTTGTTGCTTCCTTCAATAATAATTTAAATCTTTCTATTCCAAATTCATTTACATAATCAGATACATCATAACCTTCTGGCAAATGAATTATATAACAACGATGAATGCCTAATCTACTAATCAATTTTTTTGTTCCCAATTCACCCGCTTTATCAGCATCAAGTGCCAAATAAATTTTTTCTAATTCTTCAAACTTTTCATACCATTCTGGATGGAAAACACTTGCACCAGGAATACCCAATACATTTCCTAATCCTTTATCAATTAAAGTTATTGCATCATGTTCCCCTTCACAAAGAATTGCTTCTCCAGTATCATAAATATCTTTCAATGCATCTTCATTGTACATTACCTTAGGCGCATTTTTCACTTGCCTAAAAGTCTTCGGTAATCCAAACCAACTTCTATATTTAATATTATACAATCTTCCATTTTTAAAATATGGAATAACTAAATTCTTTGGAACTGGTAAAATTTCACCATTAACTTCTTCATTTTCAACCAAAACACCCAACCTTTGTCTTCTTATAGTATTCAATGAAATTTTCCAATTTTTTATTAAATCCCTTAAATATTTTCTATTTTTCATCAACGTATTATGTGCTAATGTAACTTTTTCCAAATATTTATTATCTAAAGGTCTTAATTTTTCAGAAGACAATTTAGCAACGGGATCAATCAATCCCATCTTTTTCTTTAGACTGTAGAGACTTCTACCACTTTCCAAACATGCGAAACAATGCCATTTGCCAGTAGTAGCATGAATGACAAATGCACGATTTCCTTCTGAACCACAGAAAGGACACTTATGTAATCTTATTTCTTCGCCTTCTATTTTAAAATCCAAATTCTGTCTTTTCAAAAAATCGATTGGTCTTTCCATAACTAATTCCTAAAAATAAAATTACGCACTGGCGGCGCAAATCTTAATAATGACCCGTATTTTTCTTCAAATAATAGTTTCTTTCTTTTTATAAGCAAGATATCACTATTAGTTAATTTGCGTTTAAACAAATTAAAAAATATTTCTTCATTTAATAAATAATCTAATTCATTATATCTTATACTAAATCCATAAATATTTGTTCTTTCTTTTGGAACTATAATCCTTGACCAATGTTGCTTTAACCAAAGAAGACTATTATCACGATGTTCCTTTCTAATATTCAAAATTTTATTATGTGCATCTACAATGACTTTTATTGTCTGTTCATCTAAATAATTATAGAAATAAAATATAGAACTTTCAACAAGAATACCTGCTTGTGGAACATAATTTAATTTTCCTTGAAATTTAGCTATTGTAATTGCAAAATCTACATAATAATCCAAATACGCCTTATCAATTCTAAATTCAATATTATATTTTTGGCAAAGAGATTTATAATAAGGATGAAAATTTGAAAGCTGAAGCAAATCAACATTAGATTTTTCTTTTAATAAAAAAGAAAGTTTATTAGAAATCAAATGACGGGTATTAGGAATAGAAATATATCTACCATAATAATAAGAAATAGCATTGAGAAAGTAATGGTAGGCTTCATCCAAAGTAAGATTCTTATCCCTAACAAATGCCGAAATTAGATTCTTATCCAAATAGACATTTCTACCATATAAAATAAATAAATAACGTCTTAACCTATCAATTAAATAATTAATATCATACTTCATTGGACAAATATTTAACAACCATATCCAAAATAATACCAGCAACCAATGATTTTGGCAATTTGAAATTTGCACTTATATTGCTAATAACTTCATTAGTTTTCACATTTACAGAAGCATTCAATATAACTTTATTATGCCGCTTTGGTGGCTTAGGCAATGGAAACAAATCTCCACGCCTTTTCAAAATTTCATTCAATATTGCTTCAGTTAATTTTGGTAAGATCCCTTCCATCATTCAAAAAGTGAAGATAAATCAATAGTTATAATTATTTTTTTACCTTTTTTATCTACATTTATCTCTTTCGGCTTCTCAAGTTTTTCCAATTTCTTTTCCAAAGTTGAAGATTGAAGCGTTACTTCCATATCAGTTGAATTTTCATCATTTCCTTTTTCAACTACTTCATTTTGGTCTTCTTCTTCATTCTGAATTTCATCTTTTATTTCATTAGCACTAGATTCCCCACCTTGAAATAATGCTTCATCAAGTAGAAATTCATCACAGCAATAATCTGGGCCTTTTGAATCTTCACATTTACCATCTTCATAAAATACACAATACTTACAAGCTTTTTTCATTTTTATCCTCCTTTCTTAATATCTTTCAAATCAACCTTAATATCTGGAACAACTATTCCAGATGTTTGCTGAATATACATTTTTTGTAAATCTTCTGCATGGGAAATGGGAATTTCTACTAAAATATGCATTTTCTTTAACCAACAATCTTCCATAGGTAACCAAGGAATCAATATAAATTGATTTCTATTTCGGATCACTACCATAGGTTTTGACAACAAATAAGATTCATCATTTTCTTCTTTAACATTGCTTATTATAAACTCATTTGTAACTAATTTAAATAATTTAATTTCCATTTTTACCCTCCTTCTTTTAATATAATTACTTTATGAAAAAATGTCAACACTATAATATACATTTATCAGTTTTTAAACGAATAGTCTTTCTAGCAGGTATTTTATATTTTTCCAATGTAATTGGATGCTTTATAGTTCTTTCTTTAAGTATTATAGGATAAAAGCGCCCAATGGGCGTAGCTACTTCATAATTATCTTCCATAACTAAATCTTCTAAAGTATCAAAGATTATATTCATTATTTTTTGGGTAGTCACGGCCTTCAAACCTAATCTCTGTGAAACAATATTGCAAAACTCTTTATATTTCATACTGCAATTTCCTCCAAATGGCTCTTTCCATCTATTAAATCAACATGTTGTATGTTATCAAATTTAATAACATTTTTCAAGTCCGAATTATGGCTTATGATAATTATTTTCCTAAAAATTGTTTTTAAATTTGCTAACATTTGAGCCAATTTCTCTTGTGCTTCTAAATCAAGATTTACATCAAATGTTTCATCTATTGCAATCACATCTACACTATGTGCAAAATAGGCTAACGCTAAGGAAGCAGATATTTTCATTAATTGTTTTTGACCTGAAGACAACTTTTCATATTTTCTACCATTATATTTAAATACTAAATTTTCATCTACAGTAATTTTCCCTTCACTAAACGCATTCATTGCAAAAACCAATTTGGAAATAAATAAATCATAATATTTTTTTATTATTTCTTTAAGTTCAATCCTACTATCCTTAATTTTAGCTAATAACTTATCCAATACATCTAAAGAATTTTGTTTTATTTTATATATTCTTTCAGTCTTTTCAATTTCTTTTTCAATTTGTTCTTTCCTTTCATTCAAATCTCTTAATTGTTTTTTATAAATTTCAATTACATCAAAAATCTTTTGCTTATTTTCCATTTCGGCCTTATAAAAATTCAATTCCGCCTGTAAATCATTTATTTGTAATTGAATTTCATATTTCATCTTTTCATTGGATTTTATAAGCTCATCTAAATTCCTTATTTCATTCTTAATAGATTCCGAAGAAAGTTTAGATAATTTTTTACCCAAATCTTTTAAAATTACTATCTGTTCTTTAATTTCAGATTCAAGTTCATCTTTTTTCTCCTGTATAAATTTCAAATCTTTTATTTCTTGGCCACACCATTTACATTTTTCAAATTTAATGCTAATTTCCAAATTCTTTAAATTTTTCTTCAATTCTTTTATTTTATTTTTTATAAAATCATGCCTTTTTTCAAAAACAACAATACTATCTAAATCCTTAGATTTTTTCAATTTTTCTTCATTTAAATTTGATAATTTGGACTCAATTTCTTGCTTTTGCAATTTTAATTCTTCAATTTTAGTTTCTATATCATCCAAATTATATTTCTTAGTTATTTCTTTTTTCTTTTCTTTCATTGCTTTTCTCAGCTTAACTTTTGTATCTTTGATTTCATTCTTAATAACTTCCAAATTTTCAGTTAGAAATTTCAAATGATCTTCCCATAAAGATAAATTTATTTTTCCTATTTTAAATTCAACATTTTTTTCCATTTTAAATAAATAATCATCAACAGTTTTCCTTAAAAATTCCATATCGGGAAGTAAGTTTTCAATATATTTCTTCCTTTCATTAGGTCTTAAATCTAAAAAAGAAGAAAAACCAAATAAAAATGCGAATTTGGTTCTATTCTTAATATTATCAAGCAATGAATTATGCTTAAAATGATATGGAATAGAATCTATAAATAACTGGATACCCGATTTTTTCCTTAAAATAGTAACATTTCTATCTTCAATTAACATATCCAATTTTACCAGTAAATCATCTTGACCTTCCCTAACTAAATCACTTTTTCTTAATCCTTCTATATTACCTTGAAGTGCATATTTGATGGCAAGTATAATGCTTGACTTTCCTGTACCTATCTTACCTTCTAATAGTGTAATACCATCTTTAAAAGGATAAATTAAATGTTTCCAGCTCCTAAAGTCCTTTAATTCT